>PPFU01245654.1_pt1 | contig 13427 bp, 13 predicted proteins | sample 1535991 | NCBI WGS metagenome assembly PPFU01 (sample SAMN04901290, study PRJNA319586) | Hypolithon metagenome, whole genome shotgun sequencing project. | isolation source: Antarctic Hypolithon | place: Antarctica: Miers Valley | collected 2014
CATCTGCTTCCGTTACTTCTGTGTTTACGTTTGCATATACCGATGTTGAGCTGATAAAGATCACTTTTTTAATGCCATGCCTTCTTATTTCTGAAGCCACTCCCTTCATTTGTTCCATATGAGTGGTACCGGATTTTGTGGCAGATGAAGGAGGAATGTTGATGATCAGGAGATCGCTATGGTAGAAATCACCGGGCGCTGCTTCAACAGGATTTAGAACAATATGATAGGGTATAATTCCATTCTCCTTTAGAACCTGCAACTTATCCGTGGAAGTAGTACTGCCCTTGATTGTATAGCCTTTTGTAAGGAGATGAAGCGCTAGCGGAAAGCCAAGCCAACCACATCCTAAGATACTTATCGTATTTACCATCGTCTTTGATTGAATAACAGGGAAGCATGAAAAAATGAATTTGCTACTCTTACGCAGGTGCGGTGACAATTGTTTTCCTGATCAATCCATCAGGAAGCTCTCCCTCAGTACTAGCAACGACCATAGTTACAGTAGCGTCACCCGTTACATTCACTACAGTTCTGCACATATCAAGAATCCTGTCGGGAGCCACAATAAGCGCTATACCAGCAGTAGGAATGCCTATCGACTCCAGCACAATGACCAACATCACCATGCCTGCACCCGGTACGCCAGCAGACCCTATAGAGGCCAGGGTGGCCGTTAGCACGATCATTAATTGTGCTCCAATGGAAAGCCCCAGCCCTAGCGCCTGCGCAATAAATACAGCAGCCACTGCCTGGTATAAGCTTGTACCATCCATATTAATTGTAGCACCTAGGGGAAGCACAAAGCTGCTCACTTCCTCTGATACGCCAAGTTCTTCTTCTACCTGTTTCATAGTTACTGGCAATGTAGCTGAGCTTGAGCTTGTGCTAAAAGCGAGCAATTGAGCCGGTCGCATACCAATGAAGAAGTCTCGGTATTTTATCTTCGTGAAGAGTTTAAAAATTGCCGGGTAAATAATAAGCACCATTGATGCCAGGCCTATTACAACGGTAAGGGTATACCACAGCAAGGCGTATAGTAGCTCAAATGCTTTATCAGGATTATCGCCCGCTATTTCCACTAGCAGAGAGGCGATTAAGGCAAAAACCCCATAGGGGGCAAAGATCATGATATACTCTACAATTTTAATAATTACATCATTAAGTCCATCGAAAAAGGAAATAACCGACGCTCCTTTTTCTTTTGGGATCTGCAGTAAGGCAATTCCTGCAATAATGGCGAAAAATACCACCTGAAGCATGGCGCTGTTATCTGTTGTCGCGGCAAAAAAGTTCTCAGGGATGATATCTACAATGGGCTGGAGAGGGCTTCTTGTCTTCAGGTCCTCAGCGATGTCGCTGCTCTTTTCTGCATTGATGGTATATAGGGCAAGCAATTGATCACGGGTTTCTGCAGGTAATTTCTTCCCTGGCTGCAAGACGTTTACTGCAACCAGACCTATAGTTATGGCTATTACCGTCGTGATAAGGTAGATAAAAATCGTTTTCCCGCCAATCCTTGAGAGCTTTGAGATATCCCCTAGATTAGCAACCCCAACAATTAACGAGGCAAGTACCAACGGTACGGCAATCATCTTTAAGGAATTGACGAATATGGTACCAAAGGGTTTGATATAATCTGTTGTAAAGGATGCATCCCATCCAAACTGGATACTGGCAATACCAAAAAGTAAGCCCAATATAAGTCCTATAATAATTTTAGTATGTAGGGGTATTTTTTTCATCAAGTTCAATTATATGTGTGCAGCCTGATTCAGCAGGTAAAAATCAATTAAAACCAATGCGGCCATCGCCTCTACAATTGGAACAGCTCGGGGCACAACGCACGGATCATGCCTGCCTTTGCCACTTACGATGGCCTTGCCCCCCTCTTTATTGATGCTTTCCTGATCCTGCATGATGGTAGCGACAGGTTTAAAGGCCACATTAAAATAAATATCCTCACCATTGGAGATGCCCCCCTGGATGCCTCCGGAATGGTTGGTACGGGTCTTGATTTTCCCCTCGTCCTGATAAAAGGCGTCGTTATGCGCTGATCCGTACATTTCTACACCCTTGAAGCCGCTGCCATATTCAAAGCCTTTGACGGCGTTTATACTTAACATGGCCTTTCCTAATTCTGCATGCAACTTATCAAAAACAGGTTCACCCAGGCCAGGTGGTACGCCTTTGACGACACATGCTACAATTCCGCCAATGGTATCTTTTTTAAGGCGCGTTTCGTCGATATATTGGATCATTTTTTCTGCCATTTCCGCGTCAGGACAACGCACAATATTTTCCTCAGCTGCTGCAAGGTTCATTTCCTGATATGATTTTTCTAGTTTCAATGTGCCGACCTGGGTCACAAAGGCCTGCATAGAGATATCTTTCAGCTGAAGAAATTGCTTTGCAATAGCACCGGCCGCCACCCTAGCTGCAGTTTCCCGGGCAGAGCTCCTACCACCACCCCTGTGATCGCGCACACCATATTTTTCCTGGTAGGTAAAGTCGGCATGCGATGGACGAAAAACATCTGATATGTGCGTGTAGTCCTTGCTTTTGGCGTCTTCGTTCCATATCACCATGGCAATGGGTGTGCCTGTCGACTGGCCTTCAAAAACGCCGGAGAGAATTTGAAAGGTATCAGACTCTTTCCTTTGGGTGGTGATCTTAGATTGACCCGGCTTCCTCCTGTCTAAATCTCGCTGGATAAAGGCTTCATCAATAGGTAGTCCTGCAGGACAACCGTCTATGATTACACCGATAGCCTTTCCATGCGACTCGCCAAAGGTGGTAATCCGGAATTTGCTTCCGTAAGAGTTACTCATACATTATTTTTTAAAAAGAACGATTCCTGTGAGCACTAACATAAGTAAAATAAATATGTTAGCAAACATCTTGATCATCTCATCCCTGTTTCTGCTCACCAATTTATTGCTTTCATCATCTATGATATCATAAAAAGATCCCATATCAGTGGAAAGTATGGCCTCATTTTTTTTGCTATCTCCTGTTGTTGCTACAGAAATTGCAGAGGAAAGTGTGTCATACCGGCTGGTTTGGGGGTTAAAAAATATCCATGAAAAATAATTGCCCAAATTATAATTACCAGGCTCGTGAGGTATCCCATAATATGAAAATGCCTTAGAGCCCGTTACGCGGTTGTTTTTGCGGTTGATGGTGACTTGTGAAGCGGGCGGATAAAATTCAAAAATACCATTATCGGCAACCGTCGGGCTTTTGATAGCGGAGATGTTCCCCTCGCCAGAAATTGAAAAATTGTATGAAAAACTCTCGCCAGTATTCAACGACCTTTTGTTGATACTTTCCTTTAACCTGTAATTTCCCACAGCTACCTGGTCTTTTAAAGGATGAGGTGGCAATGGTTTTACCTTTATTGTTTTCGGCTGGGAGTAAAAAGTTTTGAAATCTTCCTGCTTACTCTGGCCGAATAACGACCTATTTCTGGCAATCTTATATTTGATCATTTCAAGCCCGACACCAGGAATGACAATGTCTTCTTCGTTGAAAGGGAAAAACATGCCCTGGTACAATTTGTACTGTGTATATTTCTTATTGTCTATAATCACAGCAACGCCGTTGATGTTATCTATATTAAAATTTTCTTCCCAGCTATTGGCAGGTTTTATTTTCTTCAAAATTTCTGTTAGCTGGGTGCCGATATTATGAAACTGCATCGGCGCACGATTAGATTCGGCTACATAAAAGGCCAATGTTGTCAGAATTCCCTCACCCACATACACCTCATTTTTGTCGACACTTAATGCTAGAAAAGCATCTTCTTTAATGTCGATGAAATCCTGCTGAGATTGCTGCGACCTGCCAAAAAACCGATCAAATGGATCACTATCAAATGGGTCATTTCGTTGCTGGGCCTGCAGAGGAGGGCCTACCTTTATCCTTTTGCCAGCCACATTGATTTGTTGACCGTTGACATAAAGTGTAAAATCCTGTATATTAAAAATTCCTTCCTTCTGTGGGATATAATTTTGTGTAACACTATTGGTAGATGATACCTGTCCGTTGATAATGCTTGTAGATGAGGAAGATGACGTGCCTCTTTTCAAAAAGCCTGGAATATCAGGAAATCCATTGACACTTTTGATCTGGCTGTTGGAGGTGGTTATTGTAATCGTATAAGCCTGATTCATGGCAAGCTCATCAGTTCCGAGATCTACTTTTATATCCTGGCCATGACCAGGACTAGTCATAAATACGCAGAACAGGACAAGGAAAATTGGATTATATTTATGCCAAATATGTATACTTATTAATTGATTTAAAATCTTTAAAGACATAGAACAAATCTATAATTTTATTTTTATTTACGGGTAACTTTTATTAATTTCAAACGTTCGAAATGTATATAATAGATATTTCCAAAACGAAATTTTATCTCATTTTTTAATTTTATTGATATGTTAGAATACATTAAAATAATTCTTTCTAAAGTTAGCTTTCATAAAGAACTTTTTGAAAAAGAACTGAAAAAAGCAATATCTCAGCTTATTCCGGACGAAGTATTAGAACTAAAATCATGGTGTTACGCAAAATTCGGGGAAGCGTATAACGCAATATTTTCCAGATGCTTCCCAGCGTAGTGCTATATGTATAAATTTAAGGACCTACCTGAACAAGGTAGGTTTTTTTATGCTTTAAATTTACTGACAAAATCTATATTACGTTTTAATCCTTTCAATTTCGTTCGATGCAAGGCCGATTTCCTGAATAATTTTTTAAACACGTCCTCGGTGATCTCTTCCCAGTCGCTACGGCTCATTTGTTGTAAATCAGGATGAGGTTGAAAAGCTTGCTCCTGATTTGATTTTGAAAATCTGTTCCAGGGACAAACATCCTGGCATATATCACATCCAAAAATCCAATCTTCAAATTTTCCTCTCATATCAGCAGGTATTGCTTCTTTTAGTTCTATGGTAAAATAGGATATGCACTTACTGCCATCCACAATATAAGGCTCAGCTATGGCATCTGTAGGGCAAGCGTCCATACAACGCGTGCAAGTGCCACAATAGTCTTTTACAGGACCGTCGTATGCCAGTTCCAGGTCGATGATCAATTCCGCAAGAAAGAAGAAACTGCCACTATTTTTGTTAATCAGGAGGCTGTGCTTGCCAATCCACCCGGCACCGCCCTTCTTTGCCCACGCACGCTCCATCACCGGTGCAGAATCTACAAAAGCCCGTCCGTTTACCGCTCCGATCTTTTCATTTATCATCTGCATCAAGGCTTTAAGCTTATCCTTCACTACATAGTGGTAATCCTCCCCATAGGCATATTTGGAAATCTTAAGCTCAGCAGAAGTAGTGATATCCTCCTCAGGGTAGTAATTATATAACAAAGTTATGACTGATTTGGCACCATCTACCAACAGCCTTGGGTCCAGCCGCTTGTCGAAATGATTTTCCATATAGCTCATGCGTCCATGCTTTCCTTGTTGCAGCCATTGCTCCAGCTTTGGCGCCTCTTCCTCCAGGAATTCAGCCTTGGAAACACCACAGTATTGAAATCCCAGCGCAAGGGCTTCGTATTTAATTAGCTGTGTATGTAACTCCTTTTTCATGAATAAACCAAAACGGCAACTTATAAAATAAAAATATTCTCCTGCTGAATACCAGGCAGGCACTTAAGCTTCAAATAAAGCTTTGCAATCACCAGCACATCTAGTTTACAATAGGCAGCGATTTTATCCAGGTCTTTCTCGACATGGTATACATGATTGACCATGCTGCCATCTATAGCCTCTTTGCTGGTATCAATATCGAACAAGGCCGCTAGAAGTTCCAGCGAGGTATAATTTTTTCTATCACCAAATTTCCACATCTCCAGGGTGTCGAGGTGTTTTACTTCCCAAGGTTTCTTTCCTGCTATTTCCAATACTTTGGGCAGGGTAATGCCGTGGCAGGTCATGCGGCGGCATATATAAGGAAAATCAAACTCCTTCCCATTGTGCGCACAGAGATGCAACGTATCTGCATCAAATTTGCTTTCCAGCAATTCCTTAAATTCCAATAGTAAAACTTTTTCATTATCCGACGCTATGGCTTTAATACGTAGCGACAGTTCACCAAACTCGTTCTTATGAAATACACCAACAGCGATCGCCACTATTTTCCCAAATTCCGCGTAGATACCAGCTCGTTCAAAAAATAGCGCTTCACACGAGGTGCCCTCCTGCTTCAGAAATAAACTCTTTTTATCCCATAAAGGCTTTAGTCGGTCGTGCAGCGATTCATAATTGGCAACACATGACACCGTTTCTATGTCAAGAAACAAGATGTCGGTAAGTGCTGGTGTTATTTCCATAGGGCCGATTGTTTGCTTTTTTTAGCTGTGCAAAACACCTTCAAGGTCAAGTAGCTTTATTTTAATAATGTTATCTTCAGAAACACTGTCAGGAACAAACACAAACTTTTTATCAAAGATCTGGTCGTTGATATAATAGCTTACCCAGAATTCATTGAACAAATGAAAAAGAGCAGGATCTATAGGCTCTATTGTGGCGTGTTGTTCTGCGGGGACTTCTTCAACGAAGTGTCTAAGCACCGAGGTTTCCTGCTTTTCTCCTCCCTTTTCACCGTAACCCTTTGAAGTAACCAATACGTTTTTTATCGAAAAATCATTCTTATTCATGAGGACAACATACCACTCGCCACCATCATCATTCTTTTTGGTGCGCACAATGGCGAGCATCACATTTTCGACAGGTAAAAAAGGAATATCTTTCTTCACAATATACGACGTTCGTTTAAATGAAAATGCAATATCAATTTAAGATAATGGTAATATCTAACGCTCACTTAAAGACGAAAATTCCGCATTTTGTAACGACATTCCAAAAAGTGACGCGATGTGGTGCTTTAGTTTTGCCTCAACCTGTTGCATATCCAGTTTTTGGTGTAGCTCTCGTTCCATAGACGTTACGGCCTTGTCGCGGATGCCACAGGGTACAATATAATTGAAGTAGCTTAGATCCGTATTTACATTAAATGCAAAACCATGCATAGTGACCCAGCGGCTGGACTTGACGCCTAGGGCACATATCTTTCGTGGATTTTCCTGTTTTTCGAAGTCTATCCATACCCCTGTCAAACCGGGGATCCGGCCTGCTGCTATTCCGTAGTCTGCAAGCGTAAGGATCACAGCCTCTTCCAACATGCGTAGATATTTGTGGATATCGGTGAAGAAGTTATCAAGGTCAAGAATAGGGTAGCCCACAAGCTGGCCGGGACCATGATAGGTGATGTCACCACCGCGGTTTATTTTATAAAATACGGCCTCTTTATCTTGCAACGCTACATCGTCTAACAACAGATGGGCCAGGGAGCCGCTTTTTCCCAAAGTAAAAACGTGCGGATGTTGGCAAAAAATAAGGAAATTGGGGGTAGTGCTATTTTCACCCAGTGGTAAGTTCCTGTTAGTAATTTTCTTTTGAATCGTAGCAGCAAACAATAACTCCTGATAGTCCCATGCTTGCTGATAGTCCATCAAGCCCAGATGTATAAATGATACTTCGTTATTCTTTACAACATTCACCTTCTCTTCTCTTTAAATGGGCCTTGCATTCGTAACCAATTCGCCCAAAAATACAACTAGGGATGGCTTTCCAAAATTTTACATTCGCCTTTTGGCTGAATGAAAATTTCGGTCAGCGATGCTGGTATCAATAGACAATCGCCCATTTTTATACTTAGCTCCCCACCAATATATGTCAAGGTAGCCATTCCCAAAATACAAACGTAGATTACGAACGAATCCATATTATAATTTCTATTAAATTCCTGGTCCAGGTGCAGCATGTTCGTCGTAAAATAGGGACTTTTTACGAGGGTGACAGCCTGGTTTTTCTTAGGTTGATAGTTGGTTTTATAATCATCATGGTGCGCGTAATCGATGGCATCCAGCGCTTCCTCGGTATGTAGTTCCCGCTTATTTCCCTCATCGTCTACCCTGTCAAAGTCGTAAATACGGTAGGTAATGTCACTGCATTGCTGGATCTCAGCCAACAGGAGACCGGCGCCAATCGTGTGCACTCTCCCTGCAGGTAAGTAGAAGACATCGTCGGCTTTAGCTACTTCCCGATTTAAGATATCATCAAGGGTATGTTGCTTCAGGTGCTCCATATACGAAGCTTGATCTAAATGTCGATTAAAACCACTAATTAATGTGGCGTCCTGATCTGCTTGTATGATATACCACATTTCGGTTTTGCCCAGGCTTTGATGGCGCGTTTGCGCAAGGCTGTCATCGGGGTGCACCTGAATGGAAAGATCCTGCTTTGCATCAAGAAATTTTACCAGCAGTGGGAAATCGTCATGGTATTGCTGGTACACTTTTTCACCAACCAGTGCAGCCTGGTATTCCCGGATCACTTCTTTTAAATTTTTGCCTTTTAAGGGTCCGTTTGCTATAACAGATATATTTCCTTTAACCCCCGATATTTCCCAGGTCTCGCCGCAATTTTTAGCTGGTGAGAAATCCTTTTGGAGGATCGTTCTGATCTTTTCCCCACCCCAAATTTTCTCTTTGAAGATGGTGTGAAACTTAAAAGGATATAAATTCATAGGGCAGCAGACTAAAATTGAATGTTATATTCACGGACTATTTTCGCAAAGATTTATAAGCATTGATCAGGCCATTGGTCGATGAATCATGCGCGTTGATTTCATGGTCATCTTTTAGCTCGGGAAGCACTTTCTTGGCCAGTTGCTTACCCAGCTCTACACCCCACTGATCGAAGCTAAAGATATTCCAAATGACCCCCTGCACAAAAATCTTATGCTCGTACATGGCAATAAGGCTTCCAAGAGTGCGCGGATTTAATTCTCTGAAGAGGAATGAATTGGTAGGCTTGTTTCCTGTGAAAACCTTGAACGGTGCCAGTTCATTAATTTCTTCTTCTTCCATTCCCTCAGATTGTAGCTCATCCACTACCTCCTGATATGATTTTCCATTCATCAAGGCTTCTGTCTGTGCAAAGAAATTAGACAATAGTTTGTCGTGGTGATCGCCAATGGGATTATGGCTATTTGCCGGAGCCAGAAAATCGCAGGGAATCAACTGCGTGCCCTGGTGTATCAGCTGATAGAAAGCATGCTGGCCATTGGTGCCAGGTTCGCCCCAGATGATGGGGCCGGTTTGATAACCCACCTGGTCGCCACCGCGGTCTACCGATTTGCCATTGCTTTCCATATTTCCTTGCTGGAAATATGCCGGAAACCGGTGCATGTACTGGTCATATGGAAGAATAGCTTCAGCCTGCGCACCAAAGAAATTGACATACCAGATCCCAATCAGAGCCAGTAAAACAGGAATATTTTTCTCGAAGGGCTCTTTTCTGAAGTGCTTGTCCATAACGTGGGCACCTTCCAGCAGTTGTAGATAATTTTCAAAACCAATAGTACAAGCGATTGAAAGGCCAATAGAAGACCATAAAGAATACCTGCCACCAACCCAGTCCCAGAAGACAAACATATTTTCCCTGGCAATACCGAATGCAGTAACTGCTTCTAAATTCGTGGAAATGGCTACAAAATGGGTCTTAATATGTCCTTCATCTTTGGCGTGCGCCAAAAACCAATCCTTTGCTGTGGCTGCATTGGTCATGGTCTCCTGCGTGGTGAAGGTTTTAGAGGCGATCATAAATAGCGTGGTCTCAGGAGAGATTTTCTTGAGTACTTCGGCTATATGCGTACCATCGACATTAGAGACATAATGGACCTGAAGGCCCTCCTTTTGATAAGGTTTCAGGGCCTCTGTTACCATAAATGGCCCTAAATCAGACCCACCAATGCCTATATTAACAATATTGGTAATGGTTTTCCCTGTATAGCCTTTTAACGTGCCATTATATACCTGGTCTGCAAATGCCTTCATCTGGTCGAGCACCAGATTTACTGCAGGCATCACATTTTTTCCATCCTCAAAAACTGGCTCAGTAGATCGATTGCGTAAAGCAACATGCAGGACAGCCCTGTTTTCACGTAAATTGATCTTCTCGCCGTTAAACATTTTTTCAATAGCATCTTTGAGCTGTGCTTCTTCGGCAAGGGCCAGAAGGGTTTCCAGCGTATCCTCGTTGATGATATTTTTAGAAAAATCTACCAGGATGTCCTCAAATTGAAGTGAATGCTTAAAAAAACGACGTGGGTCTTCCGCAAACATATTCTTCATATGCTTGTTTTTCATCATAGCATAATGATGTTCAAGCTTCTTCCAGGCGCTGGTTTGCTCAGGGTTGATGTTTTGTAGCATGGCAGTTTATGTGTAAAATCAGGCTAAATTAATAACATTCTTCAAAAATGGAATGGGCAGCTTTTAAAAAAGTAAAATTTGCCAACGGTAAAATTCGATTTATGCAGTGAAAATTGAGCTCGTATGGCAGTGAAAAGTTTGGCCACTCATATAAAAGATAGCATCATCTCGCTTAAATGTTTTTTATAAATTCAAGTAATGCAGGTGTTAAAAGCCTATTTTAAACATCCTGTTGACGAGTAGCAATCGCAAAATACAAAACTTATGGCAGAACACAATAGTACTGGAAAAGCAGGCGAAGAATTGGCCATCAGGTTTTTAAAGGCGAAAGGCTATGCCATCGTAGCACAAAACTATAGATACAAAAAAGGAGAAGTTGATATCATTGCCAGCAAAAAAGATCTACTGGTTTTTGTGGAGGTAAAAACCCGGCGGGGTATGGCGTTTGGAGAGCCAGAGTCTTTTGTAAATCGTCAGCAGACCCAATTGATCCTTCAAGCAGCAGAAAATTACATATTTGCCCAAGACTGGCAACACGATGTACGCTTCGATGTAGTCGCTATTTATTGGAAAACACCACCGGAAGTAGTTCACTTTCAGGACGCCTTTTACTGAAGGATAAAGCTAATTCCAGGCTCTTTCTGCAGCTTCTTTATCATAGATCAGCTCCCCGTTTTCATCCCACTCTTTGATGATATACGGCTGGAAATTTTTTTCAAAAGCTGATTTCTTGTATTGGATCTCCCGCTTCTTTTTTCTTCGGTATTTATAGTATTCCCGCCACACATTCACTTTTTCACCATGATGAAATTCGCCTGATATAGCCATCTCCCCATTGTCATGGAAGTAAAAATAATTACCTTCTTTTTCTCCAAACTCTATGGGGATCACTTCCTTCAGCTTTTTCCTGCCATTATCATGGTATGAAACCAACGATTCTTTAGGCCACCCTTTATAGTACTTTTCTTTATTCATCAGGATGTCATTTCTGCTAAAGGTCGTCCACCGGCCATGTTTCGTGCCCATAAAGAAAATACCTTCTTCTATCACCTGATCATCCAGCATCTTTTTATACGGGCCATGTAGTATCCATCCGGTTTCCGGCGTTACGCCACTGGATTTTTTAAGCTGGTCTTTTTTAAAATCATACCAGTATATATCCCTTACATAAGGATCAGGCGCATCAAAATCACGTAAGTAATTAAATAATTCAATGACCTGGTTATTGCCAAAGCCCGTCTTAACATAGCCTTTCTTGGTCTTCATGCCATAAAAGACATTCTTCTTTCTCTTTTTCTTCTTTAACTCAACATCAGGATCGTTATCTTCCAACTCCACGGTAAGCGGGGCCATATTTTCTGAATTGATGGTCAGGTTATCATCCTTGCCACCGTCCTGCGCCATGGCAGGCTGATACAACAGATAGAAAAGGAATAAATAAACCCACGCGGATTTTTGCATCATGCAACCTTAAATATTTTATGGGATAAACGCATAGACGATTGATTTATTTTTGGTGTTCAGGTTGAAATTTGTTCGGGCAGTTCAAACGAGCTGAGGGCATTTATAGCGACGCATTATTGGGGGATTTTGTGTTTACCCGCCTGCCCTATTTCATATGGGCAGTGTTTGCAGCCACTATTACAGCAATACCCCCTTTTTAGGTGATAGGCTTCCGTAAAAACCATGAGACCTCCTTTATTGAAGTAATAGTCTACGCCTTCTACTAATTTTAATCCGCCTCCCTCAAAAGTTTTGCCTTTCCCATTCTTTTCCACAGCCAATTTTGCTAACTTTGAAATATAATAAAATATTTTTTAAACCCTCAAAAGTAATACAATTATGCCAAATACCATATCCAAAAGTTCAGATGCTATTGCGTTGGAAGAAAAGTACGGAGCACATAATTACCATCCCCTTCCGGTAGTATTGGCACGGGGCGAGGGTGTATATCTGTGGGACGTAGACGGGAAAAAGTATTATGATTTTTTATCGGCTTATAGTGCTGTCAATCAGGGACATTGCCATCCTAGAATTATACAGGCACTGATCGCACAGGCGCAAAAGCTTACCCTTACTTCACGGGCTTTTTACAACGACGTACTGGGGAGGTTTGAAAAATATATTACCGAGTATTTTGGATATGACAAGGTGCTGGCCATGAATTCAGGCGTGGAAGCTTGCGAAACCGGTGTAAAACTATGCCGAAAGTGGGCCTACAAAGTAAAGGGAATAGAAGAAAATCAGGCTAAAATAATTTTTGTAGAGAATAACTTCTGGGGCCGCTCTATTGCGGCCATATCCTCTTCAACAGACCCTTCGGCTTATAAAGATTATGGGCCGTACTTACCGGGGTATGTCATCATTCCTTACAACGATCTGCCTGCTTTAGAAAGAGCGCTGGAAGATCCTCATGTGGCTGGTTTTATGGTAGAGCCCATCCAGGGCGAGGCCGGGGTAGTGGTGCCAGCTGATGGATACCTGAAGAAGGCTTATGAGATGTGCCGCAAGAAAAATGTATTGTTTATCGCCGATGAAGTACAAACGGGCATAGCGCGGACCGGGAAATTGCTGGCTTGCGATTATGATGGTTTTAAACCCGATATCCTGATTCTGGGAAAGGCGCTATCGGGCGGTGTATATCCTGTATCGGCGGCACTGACGAGCGACGAGGTGATGCTTACCATAAAACCCGGTGAACATGGCTCTACCTTTGGCGGCAACCCACTTGGGGCCGAGGTGGCAATAGCTGCGCTGGAAGTAGTCAAAGATGAAAAACTTGCGGAAAACGCTTTTAGATTAGGTAATTTATTCAGGGAACGCATGAATAGCTTTATTCAGAAGAATGACCTGGTAAAACTCGTCAGAGGGCGTGGCTTGTTGAATGCGATCGTCATCAAAGATTCACCCGATAGCGAAACGGCATGGAATATTTGCCTGAAACTGCGTGACAATGGGCTTCTTGCCAAGCCTACCCATGGCAACATTATTCGTTTTGCCCCGCCTTTGGTCATAAATGAAGAGCAACTGCATGAGTGCTGCGATATCATCGAAAAGACCATTGCGGGGTTTAAAAAATAGGGAAGGAAGATATATATTTGGGTCATTGGCTCGCCATACCCTCCAATATC
>PPFU01007005.1_pt1 | contig 13405 bp, 18 predicted proteins | sample 1535991 | NCBI WGS metagenome assembly PPFU01 (sample SAMN04901290, study PRJNA319586) | Hypolithon metagenome, whole genome shotgun sequencing project. | isolation source: Antarctic Hypolithon | place: Antarctica: Miers Valley | collected 2014
AAAGAAGGTCTACCGTTTCCTCTCCGACGGCAGCGTTACCTACCAGGACGACCGCGCGGCTACCTACCCGTATGGTGTCGCGGGTGGCAAGCCGGGCACGCCCTCGGAGAAGATACTCATCCGGGATGGGGGAGAGGAAATTTCGCTCCCTTCCAAAGTTAGCGACGTGCCCGTGAAAGTGGGAGACAGACTCGTATTTGCCACCGCCGGATCCGGCGGCGTCGGTGACCCGCTGGCCCGGGATCCGGAAGCTGTGGCTAAAGACGTCAGTTGGGGCTTGGTCTCCAGCGAGTCCGCCAGAGATGAATACGGTGTCGTCCTCGATGGTTCCGGCGGCGCAGACCAAGACGCCACCGAGTCCGGGCGCGAAGGGTTGAGAGGTCAACGCGGTGAACTCCTAGACTTCGACCACGGCCCGCTCCCATCGCTCGAAGAACAACGCGCAAACATCGCCGAGACCCGACGTAGCTTCAACGAATGGCTATCGGGAGAGCTCGGGGTCGGGTAGCATGGGATCGAGCGAGATAGGAGGAATTCATGCCTGAAGAACACGCAATCCGGGTAGACCCGTTCCGGCCGCTGGCGGATGAGCCCGAGACCGGGCATAACCGCTGGCACGAAGATCTGGAGCCCGTCTTAGAGGTGGACCCTGGCGACACCGTGATCTATGAGACGCGCGACGCTTTCGACGGACAATTAACCACAAGCTCTACGCCGGAAGATGTGGCGAACCTCGACCTGAACCTCGTTCATCCGCTAACCGGCCCAGTCTACGTTCGAGGCGCGGAGCCGGGTGACTTGTTGGAGATAAAGGTGTTGGAGATAGAGGCCGACCCCTGGGAGCAGTGGGGCTACACGGCGGAAGTCCCGGGCTTCGGCTTTCTGCGCGACGAGTTCGAAGAGCCTTTCTTGGTCCACTGGCGGCTGCGGGGCAACGAATACGCCGAGTCCGACGAGTTGCCCGGCGTCCGCATCCGGTGCAACCCGCACCTGTCATCGGTCGGCCTCGCCCCCAGCGCGGACCTTCGCCGGGCCGCCACCGAACGGGAGGCCGGAGCGGCCGAACGAGGCGGGTTCTCTCTGCCGCCCGAGCCTACCGGAGCCGTGCCATCTGGAGACATAGCCGAAGAAGCTATTCGCACCGTACCGCCGCGCGAGGTTGGCGGTAACCTGGACATAAAGCAGCTCTCGCCGGGCGCGACAGTGCTCATACCCGTGTACCGCGAGGGAGGAATGGTCTCTGTCGGGGACATTCATTACGCCCAGGGTGACTGCGAGGCGTGCGGAACGGCCCTCGAGATGCGTTCCCGCACGCACCTGAGCTTCCGGGTTAGGAAAGGTGAGGCTCAGGACAAAGGGATCAAAGACTTGCAGTTCTTCCGGGACGACTACTTTACAGCCCCGGAGCTCGCCGCGCCGCGAAGGTTTTTCGCCACCACCGGCATAAACGTAACCCGGGACGGCGTCAACGAGAGTGAAGACCTGAGCCTCGCGGCCCGCAACGCGCTGCTAAACATGATAGATCACCTGCAGCAGACTCGCGGCTTTACCCGTCAACAGGCTTACGCACTGTGCAGCGTCGCCGTAGATCTCCGCATAAGCCAGACGGTTGACGTCCCAAACCTGCTGGTCAGCGCCCTACTCCCGCTCGACATCTTTATGTAAGATCCCCGTGCCGAATTCATCCAGGAGGTTCAAGACGTGCAGATAGAAGGCTTCGGCGGTCGCGCCGGCTTCGGCCGCCGTCCCGCACTTGTCATCGTAGACATGACGCTCGGCTTCACAGATCCCGAATCCCCACTCGCCTGCGACCTCGAAGAGCCCGTGGCCAACATCCGGAAGCTCCTCCAAGCTGCCCGAAACGCCGAGATACCGGTCATCTTCACCACGGTCGCCTACCGAGAGTCCGATAAGTTGACGGCCGCTGCGTTCATAGCCAAAGTTCCTGCCCTCCTGACGCTCGAAGCCGGCAGCCGTTGGGCTGAGATAGACCCGCGCATAGCGCCTCTAGAAACCGAACCCGTCCTCAATAAGCTCTTTGCCTCAGCCTTCTACGGTACCGGGCTACCCAGCGCGCTCGCGGCCGCCGGTGTAGACACGCTCATCACCACCGGCGCCTCCACCTCCGGGTGTGTTCGGGCAACGGCGGTAGATGCCCTTCAGTATGGTTACCGGCCCGTCGTCCCGCGTGAAGCCGTCGGAGACCGCAACCCCAAGGCCCATGAAGCAAATCTCTATGACATAGACACCAAGTACGGGGACGTGGTGTCTATTGAGAAAGTATTAGAGTATCTAACGTCCGATCATATAGAATCGGCACACTGTTTGGCTAAAAAAAGATGTTAAAATCGTCACCAAACAAAAGATTTATTTGATGATGGGAGTTCCCACGAGAACCACTGTAACGATGAGCGACGAGACGTTGAAAGAGTTGATGCGTTTCAGCGAGGCAAAAACGAAAACTGAGGCCGTAAATCTGGCTCTTGAGCAATGGGTGAGGCTAAGAAAGATGCAACAGCTTCGGTCCTTGCGGGGCGAGCTGACTTTTGAAAAAGGCATAGAGGAAATACGAGCGGCTGACATCGAGGAGTTGGAGAGTCTTGACTCCTACGGTGTTGGTTGATTCCTCGGCATGGATCGAGTACTTCAGATCCGGACGAGGTGTGGTGTCGGATCTAGTAGACGGCTTACTCCAAAGTGGTGAAGCCTCGATCTGCGGAATGATCGAGCTGGAAATCCTTCAAGGGCTCCGGGCCCAGGAGCGAGAACGGATTTCGGGACTTTTCTCCTCGCTCGCGTACGTAGAAACCGAACGTAGAGACTACGTTTTTGCGGGTGAGCGACTCGGCGACTTGAGACGCCGCGGCATTACTATTCCGGGTGCTGATGCTCTTATCGGCGCCTTGTGCATAAGGCTTGGCACTCCGTTGTTGACATCGGACAAACACTTTGACCATTTGCCGGAGATAAAACGTGTACCTACAGGGGACGACTGACACGTTTCGCTACCGCCGCTCGGGCATTGTCGACCAGGGTGCTGCCGAAACATTTATGAGGTGGCCCGAGAAGAAGGCAGGCCAGGAATAGGTGAGGCTTGGCGCCGCGACCTCACTTAAAAGGGCTCAAGGACCTTCTCTGTCCGGCTTCGTCCAGTTGTTACCAGTAAGATTTTGCCTTACAGGCCCGCGTATATCTCGCCTATGCTTAGTTTCGCGCCCGGTGGGCAGTGCACCTGGATCCCTCCTTCTTCCAAAAGGTCGCCTCTCAGCCAGACACCGTTCTCGTCGCGCTGGTAGTGGGTAACCTGCCGGCGCTCTTGGGAAACGATGACGTATGCCCGTAGCGAAGCGATGCCCTGGTAGTTGGCGAGCTTCTCGCGGCGGTCAACCGTCTCGGTACTAGGAGAGGTTACCTCGACCACCACACACGGCTCGTCTTCAAGATACTCGTTCTCCGGGACATCTCCGCAGGCGACCATCACGTCGGGGTAATAGAACACGACTTCGATCTGAAGCTTCATGTCGCTCATATAGACTCGGCAAGGACTACCTTCCGCCACGTCCGCTAGCTTGCGGAAGATATTGCCCGAGATCCTGTTGTGTCGCCGGCTGGCCCCAACCATCGTATGTATTTCGCCGCCCACATACTCGTGCTTTACCGGGGCGCTCTTCTCGAGTTCTAGGTACTCTTCGACGCTTAACGGCCGATCCGAAACGAAGTTCTCTGCCATTAAATCAGTATAGCGTACCGAAACGGCATTCCACCAGTGAGAATTAGCCGAGACCAGCTTCGTCCAGTTGCCGGGCGATGGGGTCTAGTTGTTCACGCTCGGTAATGTCTCGCGCTTCTTGCTCGATTCTTACTATTTGTTTCCGATCGAAACGTTCGTCAATCTCCGCGAGGTACTCCGATTGCTGCTCCAGTCGGGAGCGCATGAACTCTCCATCCGCCGTCTCGGGGAAGACGCGGTTTACGATCAACGCCCCTACCCGCACGTCGTTAGATGTCAGGGTTTTTAGTGCTCGATCCGTCTCTTCTATCGGGAGCCGTTCGGGGATCAGGGCCAGGTAGAATATCGTATCCTCTAGCAAACGGTGGCGGGCGTGGTGGAACTTGTCCCGACGCTCGCGGAGGCGGTTCAGGATGGGGTCGCCGCCCGGATCGTCGTCGCCGGTCAGGTTTCGCATCATCCGTTCCATCCCGGCTACTTTCTCCCGCTGACGAACCATGCCTTCGGCCCAGGCGCTTAGCAGAGCCGGCAGCGTCAGGAGGCGCAGGGTGTGTCCGGTTGGGGCGGTGTCGAAGACTATGCGGTCGTACTCGCCGGGTGAAAGGGCTATGAGGTCAACGAACCGGTCGAAGAGCGCCGATTCCTCGGTGCCGGGGCTGTTCTTTGCGAGGTCGAGGTGTTGCTCGACGGTCGGTATGACCTCGATGCTGACCGAATCTTTGGCGTCCACTTTGATCTTCTCTATGTACTCTTCAGCATCCTTCTGGGCGTCGATCTCCACGGCCCACAAGTTCTCTTCGATGTGCCGGGGCTCGCCGGTGAGCTGCGTCCCCAGAATGTCGCTTGTGGAGTGGGCCGGGTCGGTGGAGACGAGCAAAGTCTTCTCCCCGCGCCGCGCGAGCAACGTGGCGAAGGCGGCGGCGAGCGTGGTTTTACCGACGCCGCCTTTACCCCCGAAGAAAGCCAGACGCCGGCTTTCGTGCTTCTCGCTCAACAGCAGAAGCCGGCTTCGGGGAAGGTCTCCATCCCCATCCGGCGGTGCCACTGGTGGAATGATTCGACGAACTCCGGGTAGAGCGAGAGCGCGTAGTAGCTCGTCGGGTTCGGGACGCCGAGGGCTTCGAGAAAGAGCATCGCCATCAGGGCGTCCTGTTGGCGGTTCGCCTCCTTCTGGAGCCCCGAGCGCCACTTGCTGACTAGGAACTCCTCGTTTAGCGCGTTGATCTTGTCATAAATCTCTCTGAAACCCGGCGACATATCAGACTACCGCCGGTTCCAACTCGTCGAACTCGGAGCGGATGGCTGAGACGGCCTCTTCGGGGGTCGGGACGTGGCCGGAGAAGAGGACTTTGCCGTCCAGGATCACGGCGTTATAGGAGACGCCGCGGTTGATCTGTTTGAAGGTCTCGCGGATGGAGAAGCCCCGCCTTAGGGCGTCCTTGAGGACGGATGGAATGAGCCAGACCATGTTGCGCGGGTCTACGACGGTCATCTCTACCTCCTCGTCGAAGAGATCCTTTCGCAGGGCGCGGTAAACGGCGCCCATCTTCTCCATCTCGTCGCGGTTGTGCTTGTAGGTATCCGAGTCGCCGAGTTCGTTGTCCGCGCCGCCCAGACGGCCGCAGCAACCGGAGGCCGCCGTCTGGGAGTCCCATTCGCGGACCAGGATGATCCGGTGCGTCATTCGTTATCTCCTCGCTCTGCAACCTCCTGGCCCCGGTTTACGCGAGCCCGGTTGAAGGCGACTATGGCTTCGATTATCAGCCAGACGGAGAGTACGAAGACGATCGCATCCACGACCAGTATCAGCCAGGCGCCTTCACTGTAGAATTCTCCCAACTGGAGGATCAGGGCGTAGACCGTCATCGACAGAAGGAATACGAGCGGGACGATCTGGGCTATCGGGTTCCGGTTGCGGGTGAAGACGTAGATCGCCACCACGGTCAGCGCGAGCCCGGCGGTGAGCTGGTTGGTGGTGCCGAAGAGCCGCCACAGATACCCGAAGACGAACCCGGCGTCGCCACCCTTATCCCCGCCCGGATACAGGGCGAGGCCCAGAGGTATGAGGACACCTATGCTCGTTGTAAGGGTTACGTTGCGGGTCAGCGGCCTGACGCGGATGATCTCCCCGATCTCCTGGATGATGTACCGCTGGAGCCGGATGCCCGTATCCATCGTCGTTCCCGCGAACGTGATGACCACGACCGCCGCGAATATGACGCCCACCGTCTCCGGGATGCCGAGGTTGCTGGCGAAGTAGCCTACGCCCTGGGTGAAGTTGCCGACCGCGCCGCCCGATGCGGTGGTGAAGTCCGGATACTTTTCCTGCCAGGCCCCGAGGCTGCCGACTCCGGCCGTAACCGCCAGCAGAGCGCCAAGCGCCAGCGAGCCTTCGCCCAGAGCACCCATATACCCCACGTACCGGGCGTCTTCCTCGTTATCTAACTGTTTGGAAGAAGTGCCTGAGGCGACGAGAGTGTGGAAGCCCGAGATCGCGCCGCAGGCGATGGTTATGAACAAGAACGGGAAGATACTCGGTGAGTCAGCCGGCACGTTCGAGTTGATGGCCGGGGCCGTAATGGTGTCGAACCCAACGGCTATGCCCAGGAAGATCACACCGAGCGCGACAAAGAGTTGGAAGGAGTTGATGTAGTCCCGGGGCTGCAAGAGGAGCCATACCGGGAGCCGTGAGGCGAACCAAGTGTAAGCGAAGATGAAGATGACCCAGAGCGTTCGCGGTTCGATCCCGAAGACGCCCGCCAGCCCGTCTACCTGTATCGGGAAAAACTGCCCCACCGGAATCAAGGCGTACAGCAACCCTACGGCGACGAGCGCCGGTATCAGGATCGGCCCGCGCCCCCGGTATGCAAACTGGCCGATAACGATGGCTATCGGAATGATTGCCACAGCCGGTATTACCGCCCCCGGGTTCGCCACGAACAGGATAGCCATAACCACCCCGAACACGGCGTTCACGAGCGTCAGGAGGAAGAAGAGGATGATCAGGAACAGAGTTCGTGCGCGGTTGCTTATGACGCCTGAGGAGAGCGTCCCGATATTCTGTCCCCGATTGCGGACAGAGACGACCAGCGACCCGAAGTCATGGACCCCGGCGGCGAAGATGGTGCCGAAGGTGATCCAGAGTAGAGCCGGCAGCCAGCCCCAGAACGCCGCGATCGCCGGCCCAACAATAGGAGCCGCCCCCGCAACAGACGTAAAATGGTGCCCGAACAAGACGTGCTTGTTCGTCGGTACGTAATCCACCCCGTCTTCGAACTCGTGGGCCGGGGTCTCGAACGATTTGTCTAGCGCGTAGACCTTCTGGGCCAGGTACGTCGAATAAAACCTATACGCCAAAAAGAAAGCCACGAGTACGACCACAACGACAAATATTGCCGGCATTTCTGCTCCTCCTGTCTGCTGTTCCTTTTCCCCTAAAACCCCGAATCCTTGGCTGCGGAGCCTCACTATCCACTATAGGGATCACGGGTTATTATTACAACCCCATGACCGTATACGATTCTCAGACCGTCCGTACCTCGGCGGAGATGGCAGCCGTTGCCGAGCTGGCCTACACCGGCCCGGACGGGATGCCGCGCGTCGAAGCCCTAACGCCCCTGCTCCTGGAGAAAGAACCGGTCTTCGCCCTGCCTTATTCCCGGACGGACTTGGCCCGTTGTCTGGAGAAAGATCCACACGTCTCGCTGACTTTCTCGGACTCCCGACTCGCTCGCGTTGGGTGGAGTCCGCTCACGGTGGAAGGAAAGACGGAGGTAACGCCGGATCCCGAAGGAGACATCTTTCTGGAGGAACCACTCTACTGGGAGCTACGCAAGTACGGTCCCTCGCGCCCGCTCATCGGCAGCCTCGTCCTCCGGCGAGACAACTGGTGGTACGCGCCGCGTCTGATCCTCCGCTTCACCGGGACCGAAACTCCCCGCCCCGTAACCCGCCGCACCGAACCTGACCAGGGAATCCTCGCCTGGAAAGAGGCCGATAACATTCTCTCGGATACGGTCCGGGTGGACGACTGGGGCTCGGAGCGTCCGCTAGTAAGCTCACTCTCCCAAAAAGAGCTTCCAAGCAACGTACCGGCGGCCCTTCTGTACCACGACTTCTCCGTCCCGGATAGAGAACAGCGCGCCTCATTAAATTTGACAGGAGACCTGAACAATAATCGTCTCTCCGTGACGCACCGCGAAGGTACACGTATCCTAGAAAAACGCCCCGGACTAATCGCCCGCTGGCGGGCACAGCAAGACCTGGAACGGCGCTGCAAGGCCGGCCTCAAAGACTCGTATTGGGGTGAGGGGTAAGATTCCGGCGGCGCCGCCCGCCAGTCCGGTGATAGAATTCGCCTGTTATCAGGAGTAGGGGCGTGATCGGGTACTCTTTAGATGAGCTTTCGGTATGGAACAGGCACCTTCCGGCGAAGCGGGAGGTATGGTCCGCCGCGTGGATAGCAGTCTGTGTGATCGGTGGCCCTGTTATGCTGACAATGGCCTCACTACTCTTCTTTTACGCCCTCGGGATGGCGTGGACGGAGGAATTCTGGGCAGCATTCTACGTTACCGGGTTCGTGTCCAACTTCATCTTGCTGCCGCTGTCGGCAGGGCTTGCGGTCAAGAATCGGGAGCGTAAGCAGGAGATCGCCGGGGAGATGATGGCTTTCTTCTCACGAAAGGTGACGACCCTCTACGCTATGGCCGAAAAGAATCCGGCCCTTTCCGAAGACTCGCGGACGGCAGAGGTCTTCGAGATATACTCGCTGGCCGCCCGTGAGGTGGAGGAAAACCTGCAGAACCCGCTAGGCGTCCGTAAAACCATAGAGCAAGGCGTATTTCTGGCAGACGAAGTGCTGGCAACCTACGGGGCCCGCCAAGCGCGCCCAAGGCTATATCCTGGGTGACAGCAGACGCGGGGCCGTCAGGCAGACGGCGACAGCCAGAACGGCGCAGATAATCGTCGGGTAGATAAACACCTCTAGTGGTGCAGTCTTGGTGGTGAGTCCGAAGACGGTCTTTAGCGCATCGTTCATGTAGGCGAAAGGAACGAAATCTCGCAGCGTGGCGAGGATGCCGGTCGGGTTCTGGTTTCGGAAGAAGCCTGAAAGGTAGATCAGCGGAAACAGTATCGCCGTCGCGTACAACAATACGTCCGCCGGAGAGGTAGTGAAGTTGGCGATAAATATCCCGATGCTGTTGGCCGTCAGAAGTGTCATAAAGACCCCGAAAGTCGCCGCCAGCATCCACACGAACGAAGCCGGATTCAACAGATAAGCAATGAGTAACGCAGGAAATATCTGGATGAAGTCCAGGATGGCGTTTACGATCAAAACCTCGAACACTATCCGCTGGGGTCGCAACGGCGTTAGTGCGACGCGACCCAAAATGCCGTCATTCAGGTCTATAGTTAGGCTCTCCCCGGCCCCGAAGGTTCCGGCCATGATCGCCACGATTCCAATAACCGCCGCCGCGTACTGGGCCGGGATGTCACTCGCGGCTACCGGCACGATAATAGCTACCGGGTAGATCATCTTTATAATCAGCGCGAACTTCTTCGAGAAGAATAGCGCCACGTCTTTCTTCCAATAAGTGTCCGGCGGATTAACCCTCAGCATCGTTCAACGCCTCTCCAGTCAATTTCACATACACATCCTCCAAATTTGGCCGCCGCACCGAGAGGTCCGTAATGTCTCCGCCGCACCCGACTATGCCCGCAACCACATCCTCGACGATACCTGGCCGGTCTTCGCAGTGGATCACCAAGTCTCTTCCTTCAGGCACCACCCGATCCACGCCCGATACGTTCTCAAGTGGACCATACTCGACAGGATTACGAAGTGTTGACACAATGCGACGAACGCCTTTGATAGAGGAGATGAGGTCTTCCGGGGAGCCTTCGTCGATCAGCTCTCCCCGGTGCAGGAACGCCACCCGGTCGCAGAGCGTCTCTACTTCGTCCACCTGGTTGCTGGCGAGGAGTATGGTTACGCCGGAGGCGGCCAGGTCTCGGACCTTACGCTGGTAGGCGAGTTGGGAGGTGTAGTCGAGGCCGAGCGAGGGTTCGTCGAGCATTAGAAACTCCGGGCCGTGGGCCATCGCCTCTATCAGGGCTAGCTTCTTTCCCATGCCGTAGGAGTAGGTTTTTGTCTTGTCGTCTTTGTATTCGGTGAGGTCGAAGTAGTCGAAGAGTTTGGCAAGCGAACGGTTTGCCTCTTTCTCGTTCATGCTATAGGCGCTGGCGAAAAAGTAGGCGTTCGCCCAGCCGGTCAAGTCGCCGTAGTGGGTTGGGCGGTCCACCATGAGGCCCATCCGGGAGCGTACGGCCCGTTTATCTTTGATGCCGTCGCGGCCACCAATTCTGAAGTTGCCGGAGTCGGGTTCTACGGCGGTGGATAAGACGCGGAGGAGGGTGCTCTTGCCGGAGCCGTTTGGTCCCATGAGGCCGAATATCTCACCCGGACGAACGTCCAGGCTGACGTTCTCGATGCCGCGTCCGCTGCTCTTGTACCGGAGCGTTACGTCTCGTGCTTCGAGCGTGGTCGTTGTGTCCACGGTTTCCTTCCTCGGGATGACGAGGATATTCTAGCTTTATCCGGACCGGCGCGTTGTTAGGCGAATCACCCGGCGTTTACCGATTTCGGGAGCGTGGTAATTTTATCCAGACTTACTATCCGAAAGAGGGAGAAGCCGAAATGGCGGATAAATCTATAGTTGCCGTTCTTGGAACCGGGATCATGGGTGCCGGGATGGCCCGCAACCTGCTATCCGGTGGTATGGAAGTGCGGGCCTGGAACCGCTCCCGGGAGAAAGCCGAGCCGCTCGCCGACGACGGCGCCACGGTGGTGGATGACGCCAAAGAGGCCGCTGATGGTGCGGACTTCGTCCTTACGATGCTCTCGGATGCTGATGCTGTGGCCGGGACGGTAGATGGTGAGGTTCTGGCGGGATTGACGGATGGTGGAGTCTGGATCCAGACGAGCACCGTCGGGTCTGAGGGAAACGAGCGGCTGGCCCGAATAGCCGAAGAAAACGGGGTTCCGTATGTGGACGCGCCGGTGCTCGGGACGAAGCAGCCCGCCGAACAGGGACAGTTGATCGTCCTCGCATCCGGCCCGGAGGACGTTCGGGAGAAATGCCAACCGGTCTTCGAGGCGATCGGCGCCAAGACGATGTGGTTGGGAGAAGCCGGAGCCGGAAGCAAGCTAAAGCTGGTGGTCAACAACTGGATCGTCGGTTTGCTCGGCACGCTCGCGGAGACGATCTCGTTCGCCCGGGCCATCGGCGTGGACCCGAGCGACTTCCTCGAAACCATCGAGGGCGGTCCGTTGAATGCCCCCTACGCCCAGATGAAGGGCCGGATGATGATAAAAGAAGACTACCCGACGAGCTTCTCCGCAAAGCTATCCCGGAAAGACGTTGGGCTCGTGCTGGAAGCCGCCGGCTCAGAAGACTTTCACATGATGCTCGCTGAAGCCGTTGCATCCCGCTTCGACGAGGCTATCGAGGCCGGTCACGGCGAGGACGACATGGCCGCCATCTACGAGTCCGCGAAGCCTGGCAGCAAGTAACAACGAAGAAAGGAATTTTGAGATGGTCATAGCAGAGATAACCGTAGTTCCGGTAGGCACGGAGGGGCCCAGCGTCAGCCGGTACGTAAAGGCCGCGTTCGAGTCGCTCCAAGCCTCCGGCCTCGAGTGCCGGCTGGATCCGATGGGCACGACGGTCGAGGCTGAAAGCGCCGGGGAGATCTACGCCGCCCTACAACAGGCGCAAGAGGCGCTCTTCGAGATGGGCCTCGAACGGGTTTACACCGTCGTCAAGATGGACGATCGCCGTGACAGGGACCGACCGGCGGAGGACATGGTTCGCTCGGTTACAGGAGACTAAAACTCCGCAGTTCGGTAGGTGCGTCTCGGGCCGTTGTTCCAGCGCATCCGGTCGCGGCGGATACGAACGAGGCTCGTCGCGTGAGGCCGCGATTGGAAGACATGAAAAGGGTCGGGGCAACGTAAAAAGTCTCGGCCTTCTTTATGGTCAAAGGCGCGACGAAAGATTGTAAGGCTCCGGGGTCTTTTTGTACGAGCTATTGCTGAAAAAATCCCGTCTGTGGTACATAAATTGGTATTGAAGTTCTTCAAAGGTCCAGGAGGCCGAGTTTGACAAGCTTGTTCAAAAAAATTACGCAACTCACCAAAAAGTTTATCGAGAATCCGGTGTTGCTTCTGGGCGGCATGGCTTTGTTTGCGTTGCTCAAGCTTCTAACGGCCCCTGAAGACGACGCCCTCTAAACGCCAAAAGCACGACCGGCGAAAAGCCGAGATCCCGATATTCAGAACCCCGGCCGGAGATAATAGTAGAGAAAGTGCGAGACCAAGCGGGAGGGGGGAGATAATGCCCGGCCCCACGCTTCCTCTGCCTATGTATACGTCCTGTATCGCTCCAGGTTTCGCCAGGCCCGAAAACTTAACAAACCTTAGTCTGCCGGATCACCAGGGCCACCAAGCCAGGCATTTGGACCCGCGTGGCGCCCGGACATCTTCGGTCCTTTTTGCAGGCGTCGGTGAGGGTATAATGTTCTTGGACGCACGACTGAATGAGAGAGGTATAGGGAGAGAGGTTCGAAGTGACGGAAACCCGAGAGATCACCTGGGACCCGGAGGCTGATCGTCGCATAAAGCGGAGCCCGTTTCTCATGCGGCGCTTTATCCGCAAGCGCATCGAGGACCGGGTGGCGTCCCGCGGACGCAGCCACGTAACCGAGGCTGACGTGGACGAAAGCGCCGGCATGTACCGCCAATACCGTTTCAAGTAGCGCAAAAAGACACCGCGCCCGAGAGGTGTGTAATTAAAAATGTGTAACCGAGAAAATAATATCCAATTCTGCTTGAAGCATCTCCCAACCTTACTATAATCCGGTCTCCGCTTACTTGGCAGCCAATGACCGATGAAACGTGCCAAAAATAGAGACGACGCAACTTGTACACCAACCCGTATAGAGTACGGGTTAGCGAAGCTTCGCGGGTTACTTATTTCGCTATCGGCATCAGAATCTAGTCCGTCAATCAGTCCCGCAAGGTCAATCCAAGGGAGAAAATGACCGCTACCAACGAGCGTTTAGACGCATGTTTGCATGAACTGTTCGAGGAGCAGGCGCGCCGAACGCCGTGGGCTCCGGCTATTGTTGATCCGCAAATCTCACTCACGTATGAGGAACTCGACCGCCGGTCGGAGCTTCTGGCTGGGCGTCTCCGGGGACTGGGGATAGGCCCGGATGAGGTCGTCGGAGTCTACATGGAGCGGTCCGCCGAGTTTGTGATCTCCTGCCTGGCGGTCCTGAAATCCGGGGGAGCATTCCTGCCACTGGAATTGGCCTATCCACCTTCGATGCTGAACGAGGTCATAGATGACTCCCGGCCCCGAACCGTGCTCACAAACGGAGAGCACGAGGGTAACCTACCCGAATCTCAGGAACGTCTCTGTCTGGACGAGGGGTGGGAGCGCAGTCTCATCCCAAATAATGCTCCTGGAGTCGAGGTCAAGTCCAACGCGGCCCTTGCCTTCGTCTCTTACTCTTCGGGGACCACGGGCAAGCCGAAAGGCATAGCTAACTCGCACCGGGCGGCGGTCCGGTCTTATCTGTGGCGTTTCGGCGTTAGCGACAATGGGCCGG
>PPFU01001136.1_pt1 | contig 13391 bp, 5 predicted proteins | sample 1535991 | NCBI WGS metagenome assembly PPFU01 (sample SAMN04901290, study PRJNA319586) | Hypolithon metagenome, whole genome shotgun sequencing project. | isolation source: Antarctic Hypolithon | place: Antarctica: Miers Valley | collected 2014
TGGGGGTACCGCTGGGGGCGAGCCGAGCCGTGGGGGCGGTGGGGGCGGAGGAGGAGGTTTGGTCGGTGGAGATGTATGACGTGCGTGATTTGCTGGGGGCGGAGCACGGGACGGGGGAGGGGATGGGAGCGGAGGGTTTGGAGGAGGCGGAACGGGCTTCACCGCGGGGCTCGGTGGAGGCGGTGAGCGGGCTGATCCGGGGGCTGGTGGGGAGCCCGGAGCACTGGGCGGGCGGGGGCGGGGCCATCAGCGAGCTGCACGGGCACCTGGTGGTGAAGACGACGGCTGCGAACCAGCGGGAGGTGGGCAAGCTCATGGCCAAACTCCGTGAGCGAGCCGGGCGACAGGTGGCGGTGGAGGTGCGGGTGCTGCGGCTGCGGACGGGGTTGATGGATCGGCTCAACGCGGAGCTGACGGGGCGGGACCTGGTGCTCGACGCGGAGCGGGCGGCGTTCCTCGAGCGGCTGACGGGGCGGGCGGATGAGGCGGGGATCCGCGTGCTCGCCACCGCTCGCACCGTGCTGGCGGACGGCCAAACGGTGACGCTGCTGCAGTCGCGGGAGGCGGAGCCCGGAGCGATTCCCGCGACGCAACCCGAGCAGGACGAGGGCGTTTCACCGCACCAAGGTGCCGCCGCGGATGCCACTTTGGAAGGCCTGGCGGGGGTGGACGAGGCAGCGGCGACTGCGGGGGATGAATCCGTGGATGAAGACTTGGCGGCGCTGAGGGCGGTGTTTGAGGGGGAGCCGAGGAGCCGTCGCCCTACGCGTCGATCCGAGGAGGAGGTGGAAGAGGCTGGCAATCCCTCGGCGATCGAGGACGGCTCAGGTGCGGGTGCGAAGGCGGGTGCGGGTTTGGGTGCGGAGGCGGAAGGGTCAGACGCTTTTGACGACGACGCCACAGATCACGGGGGCGTGGTGGTGGGTGCGCGTGTGTCGGATAACGCGGGCGAGGTGCTGCTGGACCTGCGGGCGGATGTGAGCCTGCACGCGGATGAGGGTCGGGTGATTCGGGGGGTGTGGCAGGCGACCGCGCGGGTGCCCGCCGGGGGCGGCGTGCTGGTGACGGCATCGCTGGAGGCGAGCCCGGCCGATGCCGCGTTAGACGGTGGCGGGGAAGAGCTGGTGCTGTTCGTGACGGCGCGGGTGGTGGGAAGTGGGGGAACCGGGCGTGTCGCAGCGGTGGAGTGAGGGGGCGCGGGCGGGAGGGGGGTGTGTGAAATCCGAGGCTCGACGTTGAGCGGGTGGTAAGCGGCAAGCGGTTGCGACGCCGCGAGCGGCTTTAGAGGGCGGCGGCCATGGTGGATCCCAGGTCGGCGGGGGACTCGGCAATGTGGCAGCCGGCGTCGCGAAGGGCGTCGAGCTTGGACTCGGCTCCGCCCTCGCCGCCGGAGATGATCGCGCCGGCGTGCCCCATCCGGCGACCGGGGGGGGCGGTGCGGCCGGCGATGAAGGCGGTGACGGGCTTGTTCACGTGCTCCTTGATGTAGGCGGCGGCGGCCTCTTCGTCGCTGCCGCCGATCTCGCCGATCATGATCACGCCCGCGGTCTGGTCATCCCCGGCGAAGAGCTCGAGGCAGTCGATGAAGTTGAACCCCCGCACCGGGTCCCCGCCGATGCCGACGCAGGTGGTTTGGCCGATGCCGCGTTCGCTGCACTGCCAGACGGCCTCGTAGGTGAGCGTGCCCGAGCGGGAGATGATGCCCACCGCCTTGCCGGATTTGGACTCGTCCGCGGGAGTATGGATGTAGCCGGGCATGATGCCGATCTTGCAGCCCCGCCCGTCCTTGCCGGGCGTGATGACCCCGGGGCAGTTGGGGCCGATGAGCCGGATGTTCTTGTACGCCGGGAGCGAGAGCGTGGTCTTGACTCGCATCATGTCCAGCACGGGAACACCTTCGGTGATGCAGCAGATCAACGCAATGCCCGCATCGGCAGCCTCGAGAATCGCGTCGGCGGCGAAGGGCGGGGGCACGAAAATCATCGTCGCGTCCGCGGCGGTCGCCTTGACGGCGGCATCGACCGTGTCGAACACCGGCAACCCGTTCTCGTCGGTCTGACCCCCCTTCCCCGGCGTCACCCCGCCGACCATTTTAGTGCCGTATTCGAGGCACTTGGTGGTGTGGAACTGACCCGCGGACCCGGTGATGCCTTGGCAGAGAACCTTGGTGTTGCCGTCGACGAGGATGCTCATGGGGGCAGGATAACGCAAGTTAGAGATGGTGGGAGGCGAGCCGCTCTCGGGGGCTTCCATCTATAGCGGCACTGCCGCCGCGTTCTGCTGAACCACACCGGTCGCCTTGGTCAGTGACGCGGCATCATATTCTAGAAAGTAGTCCCAGGCGTCGAGCTCAATCGTGTGGTCGACAAGAGGTTGAAGTGTCCGCAGGTGCCGCGGTTGAACGCGGTAGCACTGATACATAGGGTCGCCGGGCGGACGGCGGAAGATTTGCTGCAATTGCGTGAGGTCCGGCGATCGGAGTCGGACCCAGCCGAGCTCGCGTTCGCTGCTCCGGTCGAATCAGCGAAGCACACGTGGGCCAGGGTGGAGTTCCATGGGTATATCGTTGGCGTGTCATTTGCCCAGCCTCCTGGTAGGATTGCGGGGTTCAATGTGAGAGCCGTTGGCGGGATCCTATTCCCCAAGGTGTCGGCCACGTCGGCTGTACATCTCGCCGGTGCCGTGGCGGTAGTCCCACTCCAGGGTAAGATCATCACCGTTTCGCCACCGCGCCCGGAGCGGCCCGCCCCCTTGCACCCGTGACATGGGTTTGACGCGAAAGAAGTCGCGGAAACCGGGGAGGTCACGGGGTGGCGGGACGTGGGGCATCGGTCGTGAGCATGAAAAGTGCCACGGTCGGGGGGACCGTGGCACTTCGTGGGGATGGGTTGGAGCCGCTAAGCCGCGAGCGGCTTCAGCGGGGATTCTCTTCGGCCAGCATCTCGGCGAACGCGGGGCTGTTGGCCAGGGTCGTCGTGATCTCGGCGGCGCGCTGGGCACCGGCGGATTCCGCGAGGCTGGCAGCGGCCTCGAACTCCTGCTCCTGGCTGAGCTCCTCCTGCTCGGGCGGCTCGGCCAGCTTGATCACCTTGAGGTTGTTGTAGCTCGCGAAGCCCGTGCCCACCGGGATCAGGTGACCCAGCAGCACGTTCTCTTTGAGCCCCTCGAGCGTGTCGGTCTTGCCTTCGAGCGCGGCGGCGGTGAGCACCTTCGTGGTCTCCTGGAACGATGCACCCGACAGGAAGCTCTCGCTTTGCAGCGATGCCTTGGTGATGCCCAAGAGCAGCGTCTTGGCGTTGGCGGGCTTGGCTTTGACCGCCTTGATGGGTTCCTTGCCGTCGGCCTCGAGCTTGGCGTTGATCTCGCGGACCTCTGTCTTGCTCAGGATCGTGCCCACCGGCAGCGGGCTGTCGCCCGACTCCTTGATTCGGACCGCCTGGAGCACCTTCTCGTTCTCATCGCGGTAGCGGAAGCGATCCACCACCTCGTTGGGCAGCAACGCCGTATCGCCGGGGACCTCAATGCGGACCTTACCGAGCATCTGCGAAACGATGACCTCGACGTGCTTGTCGCTGATGGGCACGCCCTGGGCGCGGTAGACGCCCTGGACCTCGTCGAGCAGGTACTGATAGAGCGCCTCTTCTCCCTTGATCTTGAGGATGTCCTGAGGCACCAGCGGGCCGTCGATGAGCGGGTCACCCGCCTCGACCTCGTCGCCCGAGTGGACCAGGAGGTGTCGGTCCTGGGGCACGTGGTGGTCCGTGGACAGGCCGGATTTCTCGTTGGACACGATGATGGTCATCTTGCCCTTGCGTTTGTCGGAGCGGAGCTCGACGGTGCCGCTGATCTCGGCGAGGACGGCGGCGTCCTTGGGTTTGCGTGCCTCGAAGATCTCGGTGACGCGAGGCAGGCCGCCGACGATGTCCTTGGAGCCCGACGCCTCGCGGGGTTGACGGGCGAGCATGTCGCCGGGCTTGACCTCCTCGCTCTCGCCCACGTCGATGCGGGCCTTGGCGGGGAGGTAGTGGAAGTCGAGGATCTTGCCGTCGGCGTCGACGACCTGGATCTGCGGGTGCTTCTCACCCTTGTGCTCGATGACGACGAGGGACTCCTTGGCTTCGCCGGCGGCCTGCTTGCCTGCCTTGGTGCCCTCCGCCTCGGGGCGGACGGTTTGGCCGATCTCGATGTCGACGAACTGCACCTTGCCCCCCTTCTCGGCGAGAATGGGCACGCGGTGGGGGTCCCAGGTGACGAGCACCTGGCCCTTTTTGACCTTATCGCCCGGCTTGTGGTGGATGTGCGAGCCGTACTGGAGCTTGAACTTTTCGAGCTCCCGGCCACGCTCGTCGAGGATGGCCAACTCACCGTTCCGCTTGAGCGTGATGAGCACCTCGTTGCCGTCGTCGTCGGTGGTGGGGACCTGATTGGCGTCGCGGACTTCGATCGTACCGGCCTGACCGGCGACGAAGCGGGTGTCCAGCACGCTGGTGGTGGCGACGCCGCCGGTGTGGAACGTCCGCATCGTCAACTGCGTGCCAGGCTCGCCGATCGACTGGGCGGCGATGATGCCCACCGCGAGGCCCAGCTCGACCTTGCGGCCGGTCGACATGTCCTGCCCGTAGCAGGTGGCGCACAGGCCGCGGCTGCTCTCGCAGGTCAGCGACGAGCGGACCATCACCGTGTCGACGCCCAGGGCCTCGATCGCAGCGGCCTCGGCCTCGCCGATGATCTGGTCCTCCGCGACGATGATCTGGTCGCGGAGCGGGTCGCGGATCGTCTCGCGGGCCGTGCGGCCGATCACCGACTCACGCAGGGGCACGTCGATCTCCTCACCCTTGTAGATGGCGCGTTTCATCACGCCCTTCTTGGTGCCGCAGTTGTCCTCGGTGATGAACACGTTCTGAGCCACGTCTGCGAGTTTGCGGGTGAGATAGCCCGAGTCGGCGGTTTTGAGCGCGGTGTCCGCCAGGCCCTTGCGGGCGCCGTGGGTGGACGAGAAGTATTCCAGCACGCTCATGCCCTCTCGGGCGTTGGCCTTGATGGGGGTCTCGATGATCTCGCCCGACGGCTTGGACATCAGGCCACGCATCCCGGCAAGCTGCTGGATCTGGCTCACGTTGCCCCGGGCCCCCGAGTCGCTCATGACCCACACGGGGTTGAGGTAGGGCATGCCCTCGGTCGAGTCGATGGCGACGGGCTGGCCGGCGGCGTCGCGGCGGTCTTTTTTGAGCTCGTTGAGCAGTTCCTTGGTGACCTCCTCGCGGCAGTGGGTCCAAAGGTCCAGCAACTGGTTGTACCGCTCTCGCTCGGTGATCGCACCGTTCTGGAACGCCTTCTCGATGCGGTCCACCCGCTTCTGGGTCGCCTCGATAATCTCGCCCTTCTTGGCGGGAATGCGAAAGTCGGTGATGCCCAGGCTCACGCCCGCGGTGGTGGACTGCTTGAAGCCCACCGCCTTCATCTCGTCCAGCAGCGCGATCGTCGCGGGGCGACCCAGGCGGGCGTACGTGTCGTCGATCACGCGGCTGCACCCCTTCTTGCCCAGGGTGCAGTTGTAGAACGGCATGCCCGTCGCGAGCACGTCGTTGAACAGCAGTCGCCCCACCGTCGTCAGCACGCGGCGAGACTCGGGCAGGGCCTTAATGCCCCCCCGCTGCTCCTCGACCAGGCCGTCGAAGCGGCCATGGGGCAGCTTGACGACCACCGGCTCGTGGATGCGGGTCTTGCCCATGTCATACGACAGGAGCGCTTCGGACGGGTCCTTGAACTCGCGGAAGCTGCGGAGCTGCTTAATCGCCGCCTGATTCAACTCGCCCGCGTCACGGTGGAGCAGCGACTTGACCACCTCCGCGGTCGGGGGCTCGGGCATCGTGGTGATGTAGTAGACACCCAGCACGATGTCCTGCGAGGGTGAGATGATCGGGCTGCCGCTCGCCGGGCTGAAGATGTTGTTCGGGCTGAGCATCAGCACGTGCGCCTCCGCCTGAGCCTCGATGGAGAGGGGCAGGTGGACCGCCATCATGTCACCATCGAAGTCGGCGTTGAACCCGGTGCAGACCAGCGGGTGGACCTTGATCGCGTTGCCCTCGACGAGCACGGGCTCGAACGCCTGGATGCCCATGCGGTGCAGCGTCGGGGCGCGGTTGAGCAGCACGGGGTGCTGGTCGATCACCTCATCGAGGATGTCCCACACCTCGGGGGCGCGGCGTTCGAGCATCTTCTTGGCAGACTTGATCGTGTCGCAGAGGCCCTGGTCCTTGAGGTGGCGGATGATGAAGGGCTGATAGAGCTCGAGCGCAATCTTCTTGGGCAGGCCGCACTGATGGAGCTGCAATTCGGGGCCGACGACGATGACGGAGCGGGCGGAATAGTCGACCCGCTTGCCCAGCAGGTTCTCACGGAATCGGCCCTGCTTGCCCTTGATCATGTCGGTGAGCGACTTGAGCGGGCGGTTGGACGAGCCCAGCACGGGGCGGCGGCATCGGCCGTTGTCGAAGAGGGCGTCGACCGACTGCTGGAGCATCCGCTTCTCGTTGCGGATGATGACCTCGGGTGCGTTGAGGTCCATCAGCTTTTTAAGCCGGTTGTTGCGGTTGATGATCCGGCGATAGAGGTCGTTGAGGTCGCTTGTGGCAAAGTTGCCCGAGTCGAGCAGCACGAGCGGGCGGAGGTCGGGCGGGATCACGGGGATCACATCCATGACCATCCATTCGGGGCGGTTGTCGCTGTGGCGGATCTGCTCCACCACGCGGAGCCGCTTGGAGAGGTCCTTGATCTTCTGCTTACTGCGGGTCTCCGTGAGCGCCTGACGGAGCTCCGCCTGGAGGGCGTGCAGGTCGAGTTTGGTGAGCAGTTCCCGGGCTGCCTCGGCCCCCATCATGGCGGTGAATCCGCCGACGCCGTACTCTTCCTGCGCGTGGCGGAGCTCGTCGTCGGTGAGGATCTGCTGATGCTTCAGGGGCGTGTCACCCGGGTCGGTGACGACGTAGTCCTGGAAGTAGATCACCTTCTCCATGTCGCTGGTCTTCATCCCCAGCAGGTTCGCAAGGTGGGAGGGGATGGCTTTGAAGAACCAGATGTGGACGATGGGGGCTGCGAGGTTGAGGTGGCCCATCCGCTTGCGGCGGACGCGGGAGTGGGTGACCTTGACGCCGCAGCGGTCGCAGATGATGCCCTTGAACTTGGTGCCCTTGTACTTGCCGCAGGCGCACTCGTAGTCGCGCTCGGGGCCGAAGATCCGCTCGCAAAAGAGCCCGTCCTTTTCGGGGCGGTAGGTGCGGTAGTTGATGGTCTCGGGCTTTTTCACCTCGCCGAAGCTCCACGACCGGATGTCGTTGGGGCTGGCAAGGGTGATCTTGACCGAGGCGTAGTCGTTGACGCGATCGTAGAAGGTTTCAGCCATGGTGGTGGTGCTTCAATGAAGGGAGCGTGGGGTTCTGGCTTGGGTGGTGTGTTCCGCGGAGGGAGCTAGGTGGTGATGGCGGGGACGAGGAGGACCTCTTGAAACCCCGTCGCTTCACGAAGCTTATTTTCAAGGATGCCGAGTTCAAGCACGTAGTCATATGCCCGGAGCCCCTCACGCTCGGGCTGCACGACCAAATGCACCCATTCGTCGCTGGCGACAAACGCACTCGGGTCGTGAAACAACTCCACGTCGGCGTGGCGATTGTGTTGCTCCAGCAGGCTCTGAAGCTGCGCCTGCAACTCATTAATGGGTAGTGCGGTGATGGTCATTGGTTGGCCTCCTTAATATCCCGAAATACCTGTTGCATGAGTCCGGCTGCGATGCGTGCGTCGGCGGTGTCAACCGACACGGTTGGTTGGTAATCCGCGGCAACTCGCAGCCGGTAGAGCACCATCAACACCCCGGCCAGGTTTCCACGACGCCCGCTGCTAATGCCACGCATACTGTTAAGCACGAGGGCGGGTAATTTCGAGTGCGTGGGGTTGCCGCGGGTCGGCAAAGTCACGTTCTGAGAGACGAGTCGGGAGACCACGAGACAGTACGAAGCGTAGTACGCTCGGCTGATCGATCTGCGAAACCGCCCGCCCCGCGCAAGTTCACTAGCCGCATCGAAATTCTCCTGCGCCATCTCTCTCCAGCTCGCAGCCGATGGTGAGATCGCCATGCCTTACAACAGCCCCCCCGCTTCGAGCTCGGCCTTCTCCATCGTGATGTTCAGGCCCAGGCCCTTGATCTCGTTGCACAGCACATCAAACGCCACGGGCATCCCCGCCTCGAGCGTGTTGTTGCCCTTGACCATGCTCTCGTAGATTTTGGTCCGACCCTCGACGTCGTCGCTTTTGACCGTCAAGAGCTCCTGCAGGATGTAAGCTGCACCATAGGCTTCCAAAGCCCAGACTTCCATCTCACCGAACCGCTGACCGCCGGTGCGGGCCTTGCCGCCCAGGGGCTGCTGGGTGATGAGGCTGTAGGGGCCGGTGGCGCGGGCGTGAATCTTCTCATCCACGAGGTGGTGGAGCTTGAGCAGGTACATATAGCCCACGGTGGTCTTCTGGTCGAACGCCTCACCGGTGCGGCCGTCGTATAGCTGCACCTTGCCGCCGGCGGGCATTTTGGCGAGCAGTTCGTATGGGCCGTGGGCACCGTTGGTCTCTTTGAGACGCGCGTCGACGTAGGCGTTGGCCTCCTCGATGGCGGCGTGGATTTCCGTCTCGGTGGCTCCGTCGAAGACGGGCGTCACCGCCTGGAACCCGAGCACACCACAAGCCCAGCCCAGGTGCGTCTCGAGGATCTGCCCGACGTTCATCCGCGAGGGCACACCCAGCGGGTTCAGCAGCACATCCACCGGCGTGCCATCCTCGAGGAACGGCATGTCCTCATCGGGGACGATCCGGGCGATCACGCCCTTGTTCCCGTGCCGACCCGCCATCTTGTCGCCCACGCTCAGCGGCCGCTTGGTCGCCAGGTACACCTTCACCATCTCCAGCACACCCGAAGGCAGCTCGTCGCCACGCTTCATGTGCGCCAGCTTTCGCTGCTTCTCCTTCTCGACCGCCTCGATCCGTGGCCAAATCTGGCTGTACACCTGCTGAGCCTGGGCCTTGGCTTCCTTGTTGCCCTTGACCCAGTCGAGCGTGAAGCTCTCGATCTGCTCCATCACCACCTCGGCGATGTCACTGGCGGCCACCTTCTGCATCGTGGTCGGGTCCACCATCTCCGAGCCCGTCACCTGGTTGATGTTTTGAATCATCTCCCGGAAAAGACCCACCGCTCGCTCATCCATCTCGTTTTCATAGGCCCGCATGTCGCGGCGCAGGCCCTTCTTCTGCTCATCATTGAGGTGCATTCGGCGGCTAAACCGCTTGGCACCGATGACCACACCCTCGGTGCCCGCGGGCACCTCGAGCGAGTCGTTCTTCACATCCTCGCCCGCTCGGCCGAAGATGGCGTGAAGCAGCTTCTCCTCGGGCGTCAGCTCGCTCTTGCTCTTGGGGCTGACCTTGCCCACGAGGATGTCGCCGGGCTTGACGTGGCTGCCGAGCTTGATGATGCCAGCATCGTCGAGCTGGTCGAGCATCTTCTCCGAGACGTTGGGGATGTCGCGGGTGAACTCCTCCTTACCCAGTTTCGTCTCGCGGATCTCGACGTCGAACTCTTCGATGTGGATGGAGGTGAACACATCCTGCTTGACGAGGCGTTCGCTGATGACGATCGCGTCCTCAAAGTTGTAGCCGTCGAAGGTGTTAAACGCGACGAGCACGTTCTTGCCCAGCGCCAGCTCACCCTGCTTGACCCCCGCGCCGTCGGAGAGAATCTGATCCGTCTTGACCTTTTGACCCAGGCGGACGATGGGCTTCTGGTTTTGGCAGGTCTTCTCGTTGAGGCCGCTGAACTTGCGAAGGTCGTATTCATCCGCGTTGTCAATGACGATCCGCATCGCATCGACGGCGGTCACGGTTCCTCCCCGGTTGGCGCGGACGACCATGCCCGAGTACTGCGGGATCTGCTTTTCCATGCCCGTGGCGACACAGGGGGGCTGGGTCTTGATCAGGGGCACCGCCTGCCGCTGCATGTTCGAGCCCATGAGGGCGCGGTTGGCGTCGTCGTGTTCGAGAAACGGGATCAGGGCTGCCGAGACGCCGACGATCTGCTTGGGGCTGATGTCGACGTACTCGACCTGATCAGACGCGACCTGGGCGAGGTCGCCCTCGACGCGGGCGAGGACGGACCCCTTGCGGAGCTTGCCGTCCAAGTCGAGCGAGTCAGCGGGGGCGAGGGTGGCCTTGATTTCTTCATCGGCTCGGAGGTACTTGATCTCGCCGGTGACCTTACCCGACTTAACCTCGCGGTAAGGCGTGAGCAGGAAGCCGTACTCGTCAATGCGGGAGTAGATCCCGAACGTGGCGATCAAGCCGATGTTCGTGCCTTCAGGCGTCTCGATGGGGCAGATGCGGCCGTAGTGGCTGATGTGCACATCGCGAACCTCGAACCCGGCTCGCTTGCGGTTGAGGCCGCCTGGCCCGAGCGCGGAGAGCCTCCGCTCGTGCTGGAGCTGGGAGAGGGCGTTGGTCTGGTCGACGACCTGGGACAGCTCGCCCCGGCCGAAGAAGTGGTCGATGGCGGAGCTGATCGCCTTGGAGTTGATCAGGTCCGCGACCTTCGCCAGCTCATCGGGGTCCTTGACCGACATCCGCTCCTGCACGGTGCGGCGGAGCTTGAGGAAGCCCTTCCGCATCTCCTCGACCGCCAGCTCATCGAGCGTGCGTAGGCGGCGGTTGCCCAGGTGGTCGATGTCGTCCACGAACGCCTTGTTGCGGTTGTTCCTGAGGTCGAGGATGTATTTGATGACATTGAGGAAGTCCTCCGCACGAAGCTGCATCTCCGTCTCGGGCACATCCAGGTCAAACTTTCGATTGATGCGGAACCGCCCTACCTTGCCCAGGCGGTAGCGGTCGTGGTCGAAGAACTTCTCGGCAAACAGTTGCCGCGCCTTCTCCACCTGCGGCGGATTGCCGGGCCTCATGCGTGCATAAAGCGACAGCAGCGCTCCCTCGTGCTCGTTGATATCCGCTTCGACATTCAGCGGCTTCTCATCCGCCAGCGTGTTGAGGATCAGTGCATCGCTCGCGTCCGAGATCACCTTGACCTTCTTGAGGCTGCTGCCGATGACGAGGTCGAGCTTGTCACCCACCTGTGCCCCGGCCCGAAGGATCTCCTCGCCCGAGTCGGTGTCGACCACGGCAGCCGCGACGTAGTGGTCGGCGGTAAGCTCGGTAACCTTGATGTCCTCGACGCTGTAGAACGTCTCGATCAGCCGCTCGGTGGTGGCATATTTTTCGTCGATGGCGCGGAGGAAGATGGTCGCGGGGATCTTGGTCGACTGGTCGATCCGCATCTGGAGCACGTCCTTCTTGGACACCTCCAGCTCGATCCACGAGCCGCGGTCGGGGATGATCCGGGCGGAATGCAGTGGGCGGTCGCCCTCCGCGGAGGCGATGGAGAAGTCGACGCCGGGCGAGCGGTGGAGCTGACTGACCAGCACCCGCTCCGCTCCGTTGACGATGAACTCGCCGCCGCCCATCATGATGGGAATTTCGCCGAGGTAGACCTCTTCCTCGGGCACCTCGGGCACATCCTTCCGCACGAGGCGGACACTGATGCGGAACGGCATGCCGTAGCTCAGCCGCAGCTCCTTGCACTCGCCGGGGGTGTAGCGGGGTTCATCGAGCTTGTAGTACTGATATTCGAGCTGGGTCTGCTCGTCGTACGACTTGATCGGGAACACCTCCCGGAGCAGGCCTTCGAGGCCCATGTCCGAGATGCGTTCATCGAAGGGTTTGCCGAGTTGGAGGAATCGCTCATAGGAGCGCTTCTGGACCTCGACAAGGTCGGGGACGGACAGAGCATCGCCGCGCTTGGAGAAGTCGCGGACAGAGTTGAGCAGCATTGCTACCTCTAAACGGTGCCGATGGAGAATGAGCGAGATTGAAGGGGGGGGCACCCCCTTGGCCGCGCCTGGTCGCGAACGGGGCATTGTAGGGAGTCTTCGAGCGGGACGCAAGCGGGGCATTGAATATTTTTCAAGTCGGGGCCGGTTTGGGCCGACGCCGCCCCGCTTTCAACACCTTATCCCCCCGCGGCCCGAACCAGCCGGCGGCTCCTGGTTGCCCCCTCACCCGCCCCGCGCTCCAGCACCGCCCGCAGTTCGCCGACGACCCGTTCCCCCAGCGGTCCGGTGGTGAACTGCCGCTGCACCTTCGCCCTGCCCTGCTCTGCGAGCTTGGCCGCCAGCCCCGGCTCGTCGCGGAGCCGGAGCACCGCGTTCGCGAGCGCCTCGCCATCGCCCGCGGGCACCAGCAGCAGGTCCCGCCCGTGCTCGAAGCACGCCCGCATTGCCGCGGTGTCGGCGGTGACGACGGGCTTGCCCATCAGCAGGCATTGGTAGACCTTGTTGGGCACGACCCGCTTGCTCTTGAGCGTCTCGCCGAAGATGCCCAGGCACACATCCGCCGCGGCAATCCGCCGCACGAGTTCGGCCTCGGGGATGTAGCCGCTGAATATGACGTTCGTCAGCCCCTCCCGCCTGGCCCGCTGCTCGAGCCGGTCGTGGAGCGGGCCGCCGTCGCCGATCATCTCGAAGCTGACGTCTTGGCGATTTGCCTTCAACACAGCGGCAGCATCCAGCACCGCGTCCGCCCCGTGCAGCGGTGTGAACTCGGCGTACAGCAGCACGCGGAACGGCGAGCCGCCGTCTCGATGGTGGCACAGGCGTCCCGCCTGTGGGTCGCGGAGCGATATTCTCCCCGCTCCCCGCCCCCCCTCCTCCACAGCACCACGCACTCTCGTCGACCTGCGGCCGATCAGAGGCGGGACGCCTGTGCCACCACCCAACCCATCAGCGACGCTGAACACCCGCTCGTCCGCCCCCACCGGCACCACCCCCAGCTTCTCGGGGTCCACCCCCAGCGTGTGATGGAAGTACCGCGCGTGCTGGGGCGTGTCCAGGATCACCCGGTCCGCCAGCCGACACGCCACCCAGTCGCAGGTCCAAAGCAGCTTCGCCACCAGCGACCCCCGCCGAATCACCCCCCGGTCCACCACGTTTGCGTCGTACCACGAGATGAACACGTCAAACACCACCGGCCGACCCGTCAGCTTGCCCAGCACCCACGCCACCGGCACATCCACATGGCCGGGGAATCCCACCCAAATCACGTCCCCTAGCTTCCCCCTAGACGCCCACCACAACCCTTTCCCCACCAGCACCAGCCGCGTCAGCAGGATCCAACATGCAAGCTTGACATAGTTCCAGACCCCGAGGTACGCCCGTTGCTTGTCCCGCGTCCGCTCCCAAAGTGGCACATGCACCTCCCCCACCCCCACCCCCCGCCCCCGCAATCCCGCCGCCACGGTTCGGTTGCGGGGG
>PPFU01062716.1_pt1 | contig 13387 bp, 10 predicted proteins | sample 1535991 | NCBI WGS metagenome assembly PPFU01 (sample SAMN04901290, study PRJNA319586) | Hypolithon metagenome, whole genome shotgun sequencing project. | isolation source: Antarctic Hypolithon | place: Antarctica: Miers Valley | collected 2014
GCCCGTCTCGGAGCGCACGCCGATGTGCGGTGCCGCCTTTGTCACCATCACGGTAGAGGCACCCATCCCGCTGCCATCGGTGGGGGCGAAATCAATCACGAACACCTCGAAAGCACCCGCAGGCGTCGTCACGGTGTCCTCGCCGGTCACATGCACCCGCATTTCGCGTACGCCCTGCACCTGCGGGCTGAAGACATTGAACGTCTCGTCGTAGCCTACTTCGAGGGGTAGCCCGGCCATGAGCAGCTCAAAGGCTCCACCATCGCCCATCACCGTCATTCCCGCATAGGTCGTGTCCACACGAATCTCGCCCATAGGCGAGGAGATCAGGCCTTTGACCTGGCCGCCGTCGAAGTTGAACGTGAGCACGCCGCCCATCGAGGCGCTGCTACGGCGCACCGGTAGCAGCGTCCCGGTCGTCACCTCGAAGGTGTCCACGGCCGTGCCACCGCCGAGCGTTTCCGGAAGCTCCGCCACGTCAACGATGCGCCAGAGCGACCGTCCGTCTGCTTCTATTTTTGAGAGGGTGCGCGTCGTCGGGATGACAATTTCTTGCCCCATCGCGTTGAGCGTCATCTGATACGACAGCGTATGCGGTTCGATGCCGGCATCGGAAGCCACGCCCTGTGCCTGAACCGAAAAGGCTGACAGGAGCAGCACGGCTGCCGCAATAGATTTCTTCATGTTGTTGTTACTGTTTGTCTTAGTTGCACGGTAGAGTCGGGCTTTTGCCCGCGTGCTATGCGCGCAGCTTGCCTGAAAGTTTCGTGCGCGGCAGGGTTTGCGCGCGCGGGCGTGAAGCCTCACGGAAAGGCGCAGCGGCGTTTGCACGGATGCTACTTGAACGGCTACTTTTTCCCGTCCTTTCTGCATCCGCCCTCGCCCACCATCCGCATGGACATTCCTCTTTACTGGATCGCCCTCATCGGCTTTGTCGTCATCAACGTGATGCTTATCGCAGCGTCCGTGCTGGTGTACGCCGAGCGGAAAGTGTCTGGCTATATCCAGAACCGGCCTGGCCCCAACCGCGTCGGGCCGTTCGGCTTTTTACAGCCTTTCGCCGACGTAGCCAAGCTGGTGTTCAAAGAGGACATACAGCCCTCGGCCTCGAATAAGTTTGTGCACTCGCTCGCGCCCGTGCTCATGGTCGTCATCGCGATGACCACGGCGTCGCTTATCCCGTTTGCGCGTGGGGTCGTGATTGTAGATGTAGGCGTGTCGGCCCTTATCGTGCTGGCGCTCACCTCGGTAACGGTATACGGCGTGACGCTGGCGGGCTGGGCGTCCAACTCCAAGTTCTCCCTGCTGGGCGGGCTCCGCTCGTCTGCGCAGATGATCTCGTATGAGCTTTCGATGGGGCTGGCGGTGGTGTCGGTCGTGCTTATCACCGGCTCGCTGCGCCTCGTCGATATTGTCGAGTACCAGGGCTTCGGGCAGGCGATTCTGGGGTGGAACGTGTTCCGCAACCCCGTTGGTGCCGTCATCTTCATCATCACCGCTTTTGCCGAGACCAACCGCGCCCCTTTCGACCTGCCCGAGGCGGAGCAGGAGCTTGTAGGCGGCTACCACACCGAGTACAGCGGAATGAAGTTCGGCATGTTCTTCCTCGCCGAGTACGTCAACTTCTTTATCGCGTCGTTCATGATCGTGACGTTCTTTTTCGGCGGCTACCTTATCCCGTTCGAGCCGGCGCTGCTGGGGGCGTTTCCCGCGCTGGAGGGCAGCATCCTGCTGGGTATTCTCCAGATTCTGTCGCTCTTTCTAAAGGTGGCGTTTTTCTCGTTTCTCTTTATCTGGGTGCGGTGGACGCTGCCACGCTTCAAATACCAGCAGCTTATGCAGATAGGCTGGAAACGCTTGCTGCCCATTGCGCTGGCCAATGTTGTCCTGTACGGGCTGGCGCTGGCGATCCTGCACTGAGAGTCTGTCTATACAAGGCTACGCCTGCTGCTCGTTTTCATCTGCCTCCCCCCTTTATAGACACACGCTGAGCGGTAGCCGCCCGGCTGCTCATCCTCTGCCTCGACATGATTCTGGCTCCCTCTATTCTATCCGCCGATTTCGGGCGACTCCGCGCGCACGCGGCAGAGGCACTGGAAGCCGGGGCCGACTGGCTCCATGTTGACGTGATGGATGGGCATTTCGTGCCCAACATCACCATCGGGCCGCTGATTGTAGAGGCGCTACGGCCCTTGAAAGAGGCATACGACACGCGCTTGGACGTGCACCTCATGATCGAGAATCCCCAGCAGTATGTAGAGGCGTTTGCGCAAGCCGGGGCCGATGTGCTCACCGTTCACGTGGAAGCCTGCCCGCACCTGCACCGCGTGGTCGAGCAGATCCACGAGGCCGGCATGCAGGCGGGCGTAGCGCTCAACCCCGCCACGCCGCTCGTGAGCCTGGACGAGATTCTGCCCTATGCCGACCTCATCCTCGTGATGAGCGTCAATCCTGGTTTCGGGGGGCAGTCGTACGTGCCTTTTTCCACCGACAAGCTGCGCCGCGCGCGCCGCATGCTCGATTCCATCGGAAGCAAAGCCTTGCTCGAAGTAGACGGCGGCGTAAAGCCAGACAACGTGCGCGAGGTCGTGCAGGCAGGCACTGATGTGGTGGTGGCCGGGAGTGCCATCTTCCGGGGTGACGTGGCCGCCAGCGTGCACGCTTTCCGCGAGGCGGTGCGCGTGGTCGCCTGAGCGTGTGACAACCCGCCGCTGAGGCAGCTGCAAACCCGTCTGCGCTGCTGTCGTACGCCGTCCTTTTCCGGCTTCCCCTTCCCGCTCCGTGCTCGTCCGCGTCGCCCTTCCGTTTCCGCTCGACCAGACGTTTACGTACGCCGTTCCAGATGTGATGGCCGAGCAGGTGGTGCCGGGCAGCCGGGTGGTAGTTCCTTTCGGGCGGCGCGTGGAAACCGGCGTGGTGGTCGCCTCTGGACACGAAGACGACGCCGACACCGTGCGCGACATAGTAGATGTGCTGGAGGATGGCGCTGCGGCTACCCAAGAGCTGCTCCAGCTGACGCGGTGGGTGGCCGATTACTACGTGTGTAGCTGGGGTGAGGTGTTGCGTGCGGCCCTCCCCTCCGGGCTCGACGTTTCAACCGAGCACCGGCTGAGTAGCACCTCTGTAGCTCCCGGCGACTGGCTGTTCCATCCCAAGGCCGGTCCGGTTCTGGAGGCGTTGCAGCAGCACCCCTCGCTTACCATGAACGGGCTGCGGCAGCGCGTGCCGCACGCTACGCTGGCCCTTGTTCGCCGCCTCGAAACCGCTGGCCTCCTCACGCTGGACACGGGCGTGTCGGCACCCCGGGTGGCCGTGCTGATGGAGAAAGCGGTGCGCCTGGCTCCTGCTTTCCAGTCGGCACAGGGCGTGCGCGACGCGCGCGCGCAGGTGCGGGGTACCAAGCAGCAAGCCCTTCTCGACGCGCTGGGTGCCTTTCTGCGTGAGGGTGAGCTGGCTCCCACCCAGGCCGCGCTGCTGGCCCGCGCGGAGGCTTCTGCCGCCTCGGTGAAATCGCTGGCGGCGCAGGGCATCGTAGAGGTTGTCTCACGCGAGAAGATGCGCCGGGATGGGCTCAGCGCTCCTGTCGCTTCCGTGGTGCCCTTTCCGTTGCACCCTGCGCAGGAAAAGGCGCTCGCCGCGATCTCTACCTCTATCCAGGCGCATCGGTACAGCACGTTTCTGTTGCACGGCGTCACCGGGAGCGGCAAGACAGAGGTGTACATCGCCGCGCTCAAGGAGACGCTTGCCCAGGGGCGAACAGCCATCGTCCTCGTCCCCGAGATCGCGCTGACCCCGCAGACGGTGCACCGCTTTCGCAGTCATTTTGGCGACAGGATCGCCGTGCTCCATTCGCGCATGAGTATAGGCGAGCGCTACGACACGTGGCGGGCCCTGCGCGAGGGCCGCTTTTCCGTCGTCATCGGACCGCGCTCCGCGCTGTTCGCCCCGCTAGAGAACCTGGGCCTCATCGTCGTGGATGAAGAGCACGAGGCCTCCTACAAGCAGTTCGACCCTGCGCCGCGCTACCATGCGCGCGATGTGGCGATTGTCCGGGCGCGGTTCAACGACGCCGTCTGCGTGCTCGGCTCTGCCACACCGTCGCTCGAATCCTACCACAACGCGCAAAAGGGTAAATACACGTATCTGCCCATGCGCGAGCGGGTGCCGCAGCCTGATGGCACGCTGGCTCAGCTACCCGTAGTCGAAACGGTGGACCTGACGCTGGAGCAGAAAAAGCACCGCCTCGACGGTGCGCTATCGGTGCAGCTTATCACGGCCATTCAGGCTCGCTTGGACCGGAAAGAGCAGATTATCCTGCTCCAGAACCGGCGTGGATACGCCCCTATTCTCGAATGCCAGAGCTGCGGCTGGACGCCTGTTTGCCGCGACTGCGCCGTCACGATGACGTACCACAAGGCCCACCGGCACCTCAGGTGTCACTACTGCGGCCTGACGCAGCGTCCGCCGGGCAGCTGCCCCAAGTGCAGCGCGCGCGACTTCAGCCTGCTCGGCGCGGGCACGCAGCGCGTCGAGGAAGAGCTTGCCACGCGGTTTCCGCAGGCGCGCACGGTGCGGATGGACCTGGACACTACGGGCACCAAAAACGCCCATCACAAGCTGCTCGACCGCTTCGGGCGGGGCGAGGCTGACATCTTGCTGGGCACGCAGATGGTGGCTAAAGGCCTCGATTTTCCTCGCGTGACGCTCGTAGGCGTCGTCAACGCCGACGGCGGCCTCCGCCTCCCGGACTTCCGCGCCGAAGAGCGCACGTTTCAACTGCTGACGCAGGTGGCGGGCCGGGCCGGTCGAGCCGATCTGCAGGGCGAGGTCATCCTCCAGACCCGCAGCCCCCGCCATGCCGCGCTGCTATTTTCGCGCACGCACGACTATGAGGGATTTGCCCACCACGCGCTTGCCGAGCGAGAAGGGCTGGACTACCCGCCGTTCGGGCGCATCGTTGGCGTTGAGTTCAGAGGGCAGCAGCAAGAAACGACCGCCAAGCTCGCGGAAGAGTGGACGACGGGCTTTCGCCACATAGCCGGAGGGCTGTACCAGGTGTTCGACCCACAGCCTGCCCTCGTCTCGCGCCTCAAACGGCAGTACCGCTTTTACACCACCATTCTGGTAGGGCGGGGCGCACCCGCCCCGCAGCCGTTTCTGCGACAGGCACTTTCTGTTATCGGCTCTCTTCCGCCCCGCACCCGCATCGCCATCGACGTAGACGCGGTAGGCCTTTACTGATGTTCGTTGGTGCGTTTTTCCCACGCCCAGCGCAGCGTCGCCACGCCGAGATACCGAATCCGATCCCCGATAGAGTCTTGCGCGCGCAGGTGTAGCCAGAACCGCTTCTCGAAGTCGGTGATCTTCATATTCATAGAAGAGAACCGCTTGAGCAGGTAGTCCCGGAGTTCCCGCACCGCCGGCTCCTGTTCCAGGGGCTCCAGCATCCTGGCAGGCACCTCGGCCCCCAGCAGTGCGTGCGCGAGCGACATCCCAATCAGCACAATCCGGCGTGTGTGCGTGTGTTCAGATCGCTGCGCGATGCTTTGCCAGTCCAACGCCGGGTGCGCCTCAATGAGCGCCGCGATGTCGCATACATACTTGAGAAACTCCCAGCGGTTTTTCTCCCCATGCAGGCACAGCAGCACCAGGGCATCTTCCGGACTGAACGTGCGGACGCTTACCCCTTGCACCTCTATCAGCACCGAACGTGCGTAGAGAGCGTCGAAGTGCGTTGGATAGGCGTAGAGGGGCGGTGCCAGCGCGATGTGCACATCGAGGTGGATGTGGTTGTGGCGGTGCACGAACGTGGCCTGCTTAGACAGGTAGAGAAAAAGGCGACGTTTGTAGCCATACCAGCGCTGCATCTTTGAGCCGGGTATAAACCCGTTTTCCGTTACGACGCCGCCAAAGCGCAGCAGATCGTCGGGACGCAGCAGCATATCGAGATCGCTGCAGACACGCAGGCTGAGGCTTTTATAGGCCTGCATTGCCAGCACAGGGCCTTTAAAATGTATTACCTGGAGTCCCGCCTGCTGCAACTCCCTGTCGAGCACCTTGAGCTGCTCTACCAGCAGCATGCTCTGCAGCGCCGACCCGCGCGCGTACCGCTTGAACTCCCGCATGTAGTGCTCATCCGGATACAGACCGCGTTTCTGCAGATGGTGATTGAGCACCTGGAGGGTCTGGTGGTGCAAGGCGAGCTTGTGCACCTGCCCCCAGTCCAGGTCTTGCCCGGCGAGAGTGCAGAAGGCTTCCTCCACCGACCTCTCCAGGTGCGGACGGGCACCAAGCACTACCAGGCGCAATTCTGGCGCAAACAGATCAGGAGCTATAATCACGGTGTGCTAACGTAAGCCAAGGAAGTAGCTCCAAGATATGCCCTGTCATGGGCTCTCAACAGGGGCAGCATCCTCTTCGTGCTGGGCCTGCCACGAAGCGGCGTAAAAACCGCTCTGCCGCAGCAGTTCTTCGTGCGTGCCCGCCTCGACTACGTGCCCGCGGCGCATTACGAAAATCAGATCGGCCTGCATGGCCGCGGAAAAGCGGTGCGTGATAATGATAGCCGTGCGGCCCGCCACGAGCACCCGGAAGCGCTCCAGCCAGGCCTGCTCGGCCCATGAGTCCATAAAGCTGGTGGGCTCGTCAAGGATAAGCAGCGGCGACTGCTGCAGAAAGGCGCGCGCGAGGGCGATGCGTTGCCATTCACCGCCGCTCAGTTCGGTGCCTTCGGCAAAGAGGCGGCCCAGCATCGTGTTGAATCCCTGCGGCAACCGCTCGATGCGTTCCGCGATGCCCGCTCCCCGCGCCGCGTCACGGACCTGCTCGGGCGTCACGTCGTCTTGCCCGATGGCGATGTTCTCGGCGGCGGTACCCTGGTACTGTACCGGCGCCTGAAACATGATGGAGATGGCCCGGCGCAGCTCATCCTGTGCAAAGGTGCGCACGTCATGTCCGTCCCAGGTTACCCGGCCGCTGTCGGGGTCGTAGAACCGGCACAACAGCTTCGAGAGCGTGCTTTTACCTGCTCCATTCTCGCCCACGATGGCAACCACTTTACCTGCGGGAATGCGGAGGTTGAAGTTTTCCAGCGCGGGCTGATTGCCCCCTGGATAGGTAAAAGTGACGTTCTCAAACACGATCCCCTCCTGCACCGGCCGCGGCACCGGCGTGGGAACTGCCGGATCATGGAGCATCTTGTCCTGATCGAGAAACTCGAACAGGTCTTTGAGAAAAAGCGTGTTGGCATAGATCTGCCCCGTACTGCCCATGAGCGCCTGCATGAGCATCTGCCCCTGGTTGAACGCCTGGTAGAACAGCGCCAGGTCGCCCAGCGTGCCCACGCCTCTGAGCGAGCGCGCCAGCATCCAGATCATCGCGCCGCCCAGCAGAACGAGGCCTATAATGGCAGCACCGAATGAGGCCAGCAGCTGCCGCTTTACGAGGTCGAGCCGTTCTTTACGTAGGCGCGCGCGCAGTTCCTGGTAGCGCGCGCCAAAAGTGCTGCTCGTCTGGAGCATGCGCACCTCGGCAGCGGCGCTGCGCTGCGTGAGCAGGCCATTGTAATACTGCGTCCACCGCTGCAGCGGCGTCGTGCGCCGCCACCAGTCGTGGTAGATACGGTTGTGCCGCATCACGATGGCCAGCGCAGGCACCGTGCTGAAGACCATCATAGCAGGCAGCCAGAACGTGTACTGCATCAGCAGGGCGGCAATGGTTACGAGCGTGACACCGTTAGAGAGCAAGACGCCGATGTTCTGCAACAGGCTCAGAATGCGCGAACTGGCCTGACTGTCGGCGCGCATGAGCATGTCGTAATAGTCGCCATGCTCGTAAAAGCCGTAGTCAATGGTCGAGGCCTTGTCGTGGATAAGGCGGCGCACGTGATCCTGCACCAGTTCGCTCTGCGCCGTCGAAATCCACGTACCCACCGAGCCGAGGATGCGCTGCAGCAGGAAGATGCCAGCCAGCAATCCCCCATAAAACATGACGGGCCGCACCGTTTCTGGTGAAGGCCCTTCTGCAAGTGCAAGCGCGATCGCGTCCACGATCCACTTGGAGATCGGCAGCACGGCTGCGGGAAGAAGCCCCTGTACTACCAGCAGCGCGAAAGAGGCGGCTGTCCACCCCGCGGCACTTTCCCAGACGAGCGCGAACCCCCGCTTGATCAGCCCCATCCTGCGGGTAATCTGTCCAACGTCAAGCGAGGTTATGGCCTTCATAATGCTGCCCGCACCAGAGCAATGATGATAGTTGGGGGTTCCCTGCTGCGCCAGAGGGCGCTCCTAACGCGTCAGATATGGCGAGGCTCCAGTGCCTGCTCTTCTGAAGGCTATCCCTGTGGTGCGGTATCGGCAGATGACAGATCCTCTTCAACCTGCTCCAAGATTTCGCCCAGCGCGTTCAGGTCTTTTTTGCGTTCGAGGCGCTGAACAGGCACGTTTTGCACCAGAAAGGCGCACTGCTGCAAGTGCTGCGTCTGAACTTCGGGCGCGCGCATCATGTTGGTCATGCGGGTGTGCCGGACGAGTTCGAGGATAGCCTCGCGGGCACCCAGCGGCTTGATGGCCGACTCGGCACGCCCTCCTCCTTCGAGTACGTAAAGCCGCGAGATCGGGAGCGGCTCTTGCTGGAAACGTTCAAATGGCGCGTCGATGCGCTTGGGCGAGTTCTCGTGGAGCGAGGGCATATCCGCATAGCGTGCCCCCAGCCACTGCTCTGCCTCAGGACGGAATTTGATCTGTGGAAATCCTGGGATCACCTGAACAGGTGTTTGCGCGACATCCAGCGCCAGCACATCGTCATTGAGAAGACGGTAGCCCTGCTGCACGAAATACCCGGCCAGCGTGGATTTGCCCCAGCCAGAGTCACCTACGAAGGCAACAGCCTTACCATCTTTCGCCAGTCCGGCGGCGTGCAGCACCAGCAGCCCCCGCTGGCGCAGGAGGATAGACATCAGCACGCCGAGCAGGTAGACGCGAATCTCCTCCTCTGATACTTCTTTGAGTTCGTCCACCATAATCGTGCTGCCGCCTTCCACGCGAAAACGGAGCACGTCGAGAACGCGCCCCGTAACACAGGAACCCCCGTTACCTTCCGCGCCCAACTCTCCGTAGAGAGACTGACGCTTTATGAAGGCAACGGGGGCCTCTGACGATTGCGGAAGTTCGGGCAGCGCGATATCGGACGCAAAGGTGAGCCCGTAGGCTCTATACGTCTGCATCAAGCTTTCCTTGCTTTAATTACGGGTTGGTGCCGCAGTTGGTGTTCGGATCAGTCGGATCGCCAGCTACGACACAGGCGTCGAGGGAACCATTGAGGGTTCCGATAAGCACGCCGTTGAGGAACAGTGAGTCGCTCGCGCTGCTGTTAAAGCTCGCTTTCGTGAGTTCTTCTACCGAGCCAAAGGCCCGAAGTTGAGGAGAATTGTACGTTTTCATTGGTGTAGCTCTTAAGAGAGTTGAGGTTGGGGAAAGGACAGATTGAGTCTGACAGCAATGTTACGAATGTAACCTGCGTGTCTCCATCTCCCTCTGGTGCATCTCGAACAAAATTGTGGCGCATCCAGGGCAGTAGGTTTGGCGCATAAGCTGCCAACTCCCCTCTCTCTGGTCGGCCTTGCGGTTACGGTAAGGTAACGTCACAGGTACCGCTTGGCACCCGCGGATCGTTGCTTACGCACGCGTCGAGCGATCCCAGGCCCTCGCTCCCTGGGATAAGAACACCATTGAGAAAAATGGCGTCTGTATGCGATACGTTGCCGGCAACGCGGGTGATGTCTTCAACACTTCCGAAGACTTGGAGGTAAGGTGTTTGGTAGTTCATGTTTGTGTTTTTTGGTTAGTTGTGAACCTCGATGCCAAATTGCAACAAATCTGTTCGGATCACAACCACCAACCAACCTAAATATCTATGCACTTTTGGCTCAGAAGGCTGTAAGTCCCTGCTGAACAGAACTCCTTAAATCGACTGCTTTTGCATCCACCTCCGGAGCGAGACCAGATGCCCGAGCCGGATCACGTCACGCCCTATTTCTTCAAGTGGTTTATCTACCACTTTTTGGACTTCTGCCATGTTCACATATGGCGCGATGGGCCCAGGATCTTCCAGCATTTCCTGCATACGGGGGCGATCCAGCTCAAACATCGTCTCTGTGGTCGTATTACCAAAGTTCGTTTTGCCCGGTCTGAGCCGTACGGTGTCTGGTAAAATCCCCTTCATCGCATTGCGCAATACCAGCCGTGTCCATCCGTCGCGCAATCGTTGCTCAGCAGGCAAACGCGTGCAGAACGCGAGCAGATCTATGTCAAGGAAAGGATGCCGTGCTTCAAGGCTAAACGCAGACGCGTACGCATCGAGCGCCTCGACGGTGCGCAGGTAGAAAGGACTCTTGATCAAGCGTATCTGGCGGTCGCGAATAGCCATCGGCCAGCGTTCGTTTAGCTCTACCTCAACAGCTCGTGCGTGCAAATTGGTGCGGGCTGACACCTCGGGGCGAAGAAGCGGGCTGAGTGCAAACTGCGCCGCACGCCGTGCACGTAAAAGTTTGCGTGGTGTGACAAGCCGCCGGCCAAAACGCTTTAAGTAGAAGCCTCGTGGCATGCTGAAAGCGTGATGCATCCCGTTCAGCATGCGAAAAAAATCGCCCCCTGCTCCCTCTTCGGCTGCCAGACGCAAAGATCCAACGCCGTATTTCTGTAGCGCACCCGGGAATGTCTGATAAATCTGGTCTCCTGTTCCAGAACTACTTTCCGCTATGCGCTGCTCGAAACGGGTAGCCTCATAGCGAAAGGTTTCCCACTGCCCTGCCCGGGCTAGTTCATAGTAACGCTCGAAACCATGCCCGATGATGGTGTCGCCATCAAAGCCTGTCAGCACCACGTCCATATTCGCGGCCTTGGCCAGTTCAAACCGCATCCAGACATGGTGGTGATTAGCAGCGACGAGACTGGGGTCGTCTATTATCTCAAACACCCTGGCGATGTCGGTGAGGGTGCTGCGTCCTCCCCCGTTCTGGAAATGGGGCTTGAAATGTCCTCGTGCCAGTACGGCCTCGATATAAGCTCCTTCGTCTGCCTCCGGGTACTCCGGGTAGCGCAGCGATAGCGTGTCGAGGGGTAAGCCATTCTCTGCCACTCGCACATCACGTGCAGCACAGGCGATAGAGGAAGAATCGAGTCCTCCGCTGAGTTCGGCAGCTACCGCCTGCGTCCCGCGCATCCTTCGACGAACGGCTGTGGTGAAACGCTCGCGTAGCTCTTCGGCATACGCTTCGTCAGACTGGGCTTTCCAGTCGTCCTCGACCTCTGGCTCCCAATACCGGCTAAAAGACAATCCATCTCCACGAAGCACGAAGGCGTGTGCTGCCGGAACGCTGCGGATGTCCGCGTACATCGTCCGCGCCGCATCCGTATCGATAAGCTGGATGGCCTCAGCAAACCGTACCTCATCCAGCTTTTTTGGGATCTCCGGGTGACACCAGAAGCCCTTGATCTCGCTGCTCAGCACCATGTGCTTTGCAGGCGCATGGTGATAAAAAAGAGACCTGACGCCAAATGGATCGCGCGCGCCGAAGAGCCGCCGCTCGTTTTCATCCCACAGCACAAAGGCAAAGTCGCCCAGCAGGTGCTTGCAGCAGTCTACGCCCCAGCGCCGGTAGGCAGCCAGAATCAGCGGGCCGTCCTGATCCGGGAGTAACGTGAGATCGAGCAGGCGCGCCAGCTCTTCGCGGTTGTCGATCCGGGCGTCGGCGACGAGCACGATACTGCCGTCCTCGCTCTGCAGCGGGTACGGCGTGTGGTCGGCCAGCAGGAGCGCGCCATGCCCCAGCCCCACCGCGCCCTCAGCCCAGACCGCCTTACGGCCCGGGCCTCGGTGGTTCTGCACGTGGAGCATAGAGGCCAGCGCCTCTTTCTCGACCGGGCGACCGTCGAGGTTGAATCGCGCGACGATGGTGCTCATGCAGAGACAGGCTGTGGTTGCAGCACGCGCTCGAAGATGTCCACGATGCGCTCGGCGGCCCCACCATCCCACAGCGGCGGGATCTTGCCGGTCGTGCCACTGGCGATGAGTTCGGCTACGCGTGTCTCTACGCGGGCGGGGTCGAGGTCCATCAGTTCATTCGTGCCCATCGTGATGGTGATGGGACGCTCCGTGCTGGGCCGCAGGGTGATGCACGGCACCTGCAGAAAGGTCGTTTCCTCCTGCACGCCGCCCGAGTCGGTGACGACGACCGCGGCGCGCTCCATCAGGTGCAGGAATTCGAGATAGCCCTGCGGCTCCATCAGGCGCAGGCCAGGGATGGCTTCAAAGCCTGCCAGCAATTCCATCTCTGCCAGCTTGTTACGGGTGCGCGGATGCAGCGGCATCACCACGGGCAGGTGGTTGGAGAGCCGCGTCACCAGGTCAACCAGGCTGTTTAGCCCCTCTTCGTTGTCCACCGTCGCCGGGCGGTGCATGGTCATCAGGATGTAGCCGCCGGCACCCAGTTGCAGTTCATCGAGGACCGTGCTGGAGGCGGCCTTTTCGCGGAAGTGCACGAGCGCGTCGATCATGCAGTTGCCTACGAAAAAGACCTTCTCGTCCGGCACGCCTTCGTGCTTGAGGTTGTCGAGGCCGCTCTGCTCGGTGACAAACAGGAAGTCCGAGATGCGGTCGGTGAGGATGCGGTTGACTTCCTCGGGCATCGTCATGTCGCCCGAGCGCAGGCCCGACTCGACGTGCGCGACGGGGATCAGTTCTTTCGCCGCCACGAGGCTGCACGCGAGCGTCGAGTTTACGTCGCCGACGACGAGGACGAGGTCGGGCTGTTCATCGCGCAGCACGTCCTGGAATGCCAGCATGATGCGGGCGGTCTGCTCGGTGTGCGTGCCGCCGCCGATGCCGAGGTAGACGTGCGGCTCGGGCATCTCGAGCTGGCGGAAAAAGATGTCGCTCATCCGCGCGTCGTAGTGCTGACCGGTGTGCACGATGCGCGAGGTGAAGCCTTCGCGCGCTTCGAGCGCCCGGTGCAGCGGGGCCACTTTCATAAAGTTGGGGCGTGCCCCGACGACGTTCAGGATTTTCATTTCGATACAGGTGGTTAAACGAGAGATAGCGTGCCCCGGCGCTTCGCGGCAGCTTTTTCCAAAATATGCCAGTAGCGCCGGGCCAGTTCTTGCCGGTCGTGGTGCGCCCGCACGTACGCATTGCCGGCCTCGGCCAGTTGCGTGTAGGAGCCTTTTTCGTTTTTGAGACGCTTGACGGCATCGGCCAGCGCCTGCGGGTTTTCGGAGGGAATGCAGAGCCCGCCACCGGATTCCTCGACGAGTTCGCGCGCCTCGCCCTGCACGCCCAGCACGATGGGCTTTTTGAGCATCATCGCGTCGAAAAGCTTGGACGGCAGCAC
>PPFU01006477.1_pt1 | contig 13383 bp, 19 predicted proteins | sample 1535991 | NCBI WGS metagenome assembly PPFU01 (sample SAMN04901290, study PRJNA319586) | Hypolithon metagenome, whole genome shotgun sequencing project. | isolation source: Antarctic Hypolithon | place: Antarctica: Miers Valley | collected 2014
GTTAAGGCTAAGGACGGCTCCGAGACTACCTACCGGCTGCCCTTCTTGCTCGCTCACGGCTTCAGGGCCGCGTCGGAGGTGCAAGCGTGAGCGCAACGGCTTATCACGAGGCTGGGCACGTCGTCGCCCGGTGGCACTTTGGCTTCCCCGTAGTTCGCGCAACGATTGATGCGAGCGGGGACTATCACGGCGCGGTAGAGGGGGCGAATAACCATATCGAGTTGGCAGAGCAGTTTAACGAGGGGGCCGAACAAGCATCACGCAACTTCATGGTGATCTGTTTTGCCGGACTTGAAGCCCAACGCGCCTATGATCCTGACTCGGTAGAAACTTGGCACGCGGACTCTGACGAAGAAAGCGCGGGAGAGGCCCTATGGCATATGGGCTATCCCCCCGAAAGAACACAGGCCATAGATGCCGAGTTACGCCTCGAGGCTACGGAGTTTGTCCGCGCACACTGGAGCCAAATAGATATGGTGGCAAGAGCCCTTCTTGAAAGGCGAGAAATGACCGGTGAAGAGCTGTATCGCGTCCTAGAGGTGCAAGCATGAGTGGCCACCGCACTGTTAACGGCACCCCGCCCCAGCCCTTCGAGCACCGTACCGGGCGTGGTGAGACGTGCGAGGGCTGCAATAGCTCCTACACCCGCGAGTCCTACATCCCAGGGCTCTACCGCTGCCCCAAGTGCGAGGCGTACATGGAAGCTTACGACCACCTGCTCCAGTCCTACGCGGTGATGCTCGAACAGTGGCGCGTTAAGCTCGGCCTTAGCCGTGAGGGTGCGCTACAGCACGCCCGCGAGTTCGACGGGCTCTTTGACGATATTCAAAACCTCTTAATGGACGGGTACTCGATGCGGGATCGCCAGGCGATACTAGACGCTGAAGATGCCGAACAGCCGGCCGAATAAGTAGAGTGCGTAGAGATGGATGACAACCGTATCTTCGCCGCACTAAGAGGGCGCACTTTCAAGGACAACTTCGAGCTACTAGCCATTGCCCGGGAGCTATTCCCGGGCATCCTAAGAGATGCTGAGGGCTTTGTCCCTTGCGACTTGGACCCGGAGTCTTACTTAGCGGATAACCTTCTTTTTCTCGAGCGGGTCATGGCAGCGCACAAAGAAGGTAGATATGCCTCCTATGTCCAGTACCATGATGACGCATATAAACCGTATGCGCTGCTGAAAGCGTCCTCAGAATGGGCGTTCTCGGGTGTCGAGTTTTGGCGGGTTCTCAAGGATATTTGGATGATGGCCCACTCAACGGGGTACGCCTTGGACACATGGCGGAAACTATTCCAGCCCTACATTGAGCCCGGAATCCGCTCCGTCCTGGATCGTGACGAGTTGGCGGTATTCGCCAACCTACCAGAGACGGTCACAGCCTACAGGGGCGCGCAGGAAACAGCTAAACGGGGCCTGTCATGGTCGTTGAATATAACAACAGCTGAGTTTTTCGCTAAGCGCACAAGCGGGCAGGTGTGGCGGGCATTGGTGCCGCGCTCCGCTGTCCTGGCTTACTTCGCGGGCCGGGATGAATCCGAGTTGGTTATAGACCTACCCGAACATGTGATTGTTGAGCCTTACGCAAGATCTCTGAATTAATCACGATGCGCCCCCGGCGACCAACCGGGGGCTTTTCGTATGTTTCGTATACTTTAACCGTGCGATAACAGGTATTGTCGCTCGCCCGTCAACCCTTCCGATAAACCCAACGGTACAACCGCCTCACTGCCTCGAGCGGTCCCGGTCGCTTACCTTGCCCCTGCTGGGGGCGCGTCAGCTCAGCTAGTAACTCGTTTTGTTTCTCTACCTGTTCGCGTAAGAGCCGCACCTCGTCTAGTAGCGGCTGCGTTGCGGCTCTGTTTGCCTCTGTGAGCGCCTGTAGTAGCGTCTCGGTACTGAGTGCGCTACTCGTTGCCAGGGTCACAGCCTCGCCCGTAACGGGGCGTTCTAGGGCTTGTTTGATAGCCGTTTCGACGTCGGTATTCGTTCGCATGACGAGGGCTCGAGCTTTGAGAAGCACCTCGAGCTGACCGCTAGTAAAGAGCCGACCGTCACGCCGATGCACCGTTATCTCGTCGCTACTCACGGCTTCATAGGTCGCGGCGTAGCGGCGCAGCATAGCGGCCCCTATACCTAGCTCAGAAGCCACCTCGCGCGCCGTATGAAGCTGTTCGGACATCTGCGCCCAAACTAACACACGCTACTCGCCAAGTAGCGCAATAGATATCTATCATGTTGGGTAGTCGTGCGTAACCATGAGTGCGCTACGGAGTAGCGAAGAAACCATATAAGTATCATTATCTGGGGTTTTTTTGGGCCGCTTTCAGCCCTAAAAACAGCAGCTTTTCGACCGCCGCCGAACGGGTCAGCTTGTGCTCGAGCGCGTAGCCGTCTACCAGCGTGAGAGCGTCAGGGCTAAGCGTCAACGTGACCCGCCTGTAAAGCTCATCCGGGTTTCCTTTTGGCCTACCCGCCCCCTCTCGTTTGCCGCCTCTCGCCATAGATTCAGATACTACCCTATTCAAAAAACGGTCACAGCCCTTCGCGTTCGTTGCAACAGCGGTCCCGCGCACAGCTCAGTCCCGCGCACTTGAGTACGAGCGCGAGGGCGGCGGCTCATAGTCCGGCCTGTACTTCTCGCCATACCAACAGGCTAGTGCGACGGCTAGCACCAAGTCATCATGCGGGTTTTCGCGCCACGGGCCAACGTCGTTTCCGTAGGAGTCGTGTCCTTTGAGGCTGATCGACACCTTGAACGCCAACAGCTCGCTTGTGAGTGTTTGCGCTTCCTTGAGACTCGAGGCAATCTTCAGCCGCTCGGATTGCAAGAGCACCTGCACGACGCTCACGAGGTCTCTCTTGGGTACTCGGTAGTCTCTGCCCTCTTGCGTCACTGCGTCGCCCCCGGTGATGGTGACGGCCACGGGTTGCAGCTCGGCAGCGCGAAGCATATCGACCACCGGACGCCCCACGCCCGTTTGGTCTACCGCTAAGAGCGGCGGCTGTCCCGTTTCGGCTTTCAGCCGCTCCGATAACGCTTTGATCCTGGCAACCTGTGCCGGATAGAGTGTACCGGTAGGCAGACGCTCGAGGTGACGGGCGGCGTAGTGGTTTTCGTACACGGGGCTCGTATTTCTCTGGGAGTGCGGCTTCGAGCCGACCCTCTCACCGTAGCGGTAGGAGACGCTTACAGGCTCATGTGTCACAGTGACTTTGCCCGTGTCACGTCCGGTGCGCTCGAGCACCGTTAACGCGGTGTAATCCTGCGCCTGGCCTAAGTCGACGCCGAGAATGTAGAGCGGTTTCTCACTCACGTGTTACCTCCGAACAAGGGCTGCACATCGTCAGAGAGTGCGCCCATAACCGCGTCGTGCGAGAACACGCTGTCGGTAGACTCCATAAACTCGCATCCGTACTCTTGGCGATACCACCAGTCGCCCATGCTCGAGCGCTCCTCTTCTAAGAACTCGGCAGAGATGCGCGGGACAGAGGTCGCCGGGACTTCTACCCGCTGCCAGTTCACCCCTTCAGACCACTCTCTCCAGAAGTGCCCGCGTTTACCGAACGGGGTGCTCATTAAGATTAAGCGCCCATCCCGAACGGCTAGCATCGGGCGGATCGCCATATAGAGCTCGTCGGGTACTCTCGAGGCTTCGTCCTCTACTATCAAGGTCGCGCCGCTAAAGCCTCGGATGGTGGCCTCGCTGCCAGGTAGTGACAAAACGCGCCCACCTCCCCGGACGGTCAGGGAGAGCTTGTTATCTTCGGAGAGTTCGGGCTGTGTCGGCAGTTTCTCCCTAAGCTCTGTGACCTTCCTGAAGAGCTCGCTGCTTTGGCGTTGGCTAGGGCTTACTAGGATGGTGAGGCTACCGGGACGGTAGAGCGCTTCATGCAAGCCCAGCACCGCCGCCGCCGTGCTCTTGCCAGCTTGCCGTGAGCAGTTGAGTAGGTCGCGCTTGCCTGTCGAAGAGATGACCTCGCGTTGCCAGTCATCTAGCTCGAGCCCTAGCACCTCGGCGGCAAAGGCTACCGGGTCCAGGGCGTAGCGCAGGTCAGCGGCTAGTGAGGTACCTCTAGGGAAGGTCACGCCTCACCCGCTGTGAGTGCCCGTGTAACGGCTTGTGCGGCGTCGGGGTAGGGTGCTAAGGCTCCGATAACCACGGCGCGAAGGGTCAGCCATTCGGGGCTTATGTGAATGTTGATCGTGCCCTCTTGTTGCAACTCGCCCGACAGCTTAGCGAAGAGTTCAACCGTCGCTCGAGCCTCGCGTATGGCACTCACAGCGGTTCTCAGGTCGCCCGCGTCCTCAGCTTTATCTAGGATGCTTAGCGCGCGCGCCTTAAGGCTCAGCACTTGCTCGAGTAGGGTGTCAGCCTGGGCTACTTCCTGCGCCTCGTGTGCTTTCACGAGAAACGTGGGCAAGTGCCCTTTGTGCCTATACACGGCGTCTTCGCTTGCCGCGTAACGCTGCGCTATAACGCGGTAGGGCTCGCCATCGAGCAGCGCCGCGTCTATCTCGGCGCGCTTCTCGTGAGCACAAATTGTGCAGACTCGAGGCATTAGATGCTGTAACGGCCCCCGCCGCGTGCGGCGTTGAGTCGGACATAGCCTTTGGGTTTTGGCGCTTGCTGTTTCAAGCTGTGGGGCGCTTCGTCGAGGGAGAGTACGGCACTCCAAACAAGCATGGCGAGACCCTCAGCAGGCAAGGGGTGTGCCGTTCGATATTCAATAGCTACAGCGTCCCCCTCGAGCAAGCTGGACACGTCGGCTCCCCTCTCTTTAATAACTTCCAAAACACTTTTCACGCGGGTTCGTAACTGGTTGACCTCGGCTCCCCGCAAACCAATGCTGACGGGGTCGGCGGGCCACTGAGACGAGCCAAGCTCAGCAGCACCGGCGCGAACGAAGGCGTCTTTTGCCGCCTCAAAGGACGCCCATTCCCGAAGGATCGTCCCTACCGCGTGCTGCAAATCTGCGACCGCACCCAGCACAGCCTCGTCTAAAGCGTTCCGGTGCTCCGCTGCCGTCTTAGCGTGCGTCGTCATCTGCTCTAGGGTCGCCTCACGGCCCACCAGGGACTCTAGGCGCGCCACCTCCGCGCGGGCGCTCTGGATGTCCGCTTGATGCTGCTCTAGCATCTCGCGCGCCACGTTCACGCGCCCCTTTGCCTGCGCCTGTTCATCTAAGGGTGCGCGCTCGCTCTTGAGGCGCTGGGCGTCCTGTTCGTTCTCGGTTAAGAGGCTGTGGAAGTTCGGCAGCTCGGCTTGCAGCGCCTGAAGTTCGTCCTTAGCGGTTTTTAGATCGTCATCTAGCGTGGTCATGTCTCCACGATAAAAGGCAGGGGCTAGGCAGCCCCCACCTCGGTAGGTTCGGTGTTTTCGGTTAGATCGGGCCGCGCTCGGATCGCTGAGAGGGTCGCGCTCGGGACAAGCCACTTACCCTGATACCCGGCGGGCTGAAACGCTCCCTCGAGCTTTCTTTCGCGGCACAGCTTGCGTACCGTCTCCTCGCTCAGCCCTAGCCACGCCGCGGCCTTGGCGGTGCCTACAACGTCGCTCATAGCTCACAACCTCCGCCCAACAGCTCGGCTAGTAGCAGACGGTGACACGGCGCGCCCTTAGCGCAGGCGCATAGCAGCGCCGCCTTACTCTGAAGCGCTCCCTTAAGGTGCTCCAGGTTCGCGCCTTGGCGTGTGATGAGGGCAAGGTACGCGGCCCTACCTTCACCGTTAGGCAGCGCGCGTAGGCGGTCGCGTTCGGCTCCCGGCACGCCTAGCACCCGGTGATGCGTGTAACGGATGCCTACAGACTCCACCAGGGCTTTCATACGCGATTTGCAGAACTCGGGGCGGAACTGGCTCGAGGTTGTCCAACGGGTATCCCAGAGGTCGGTAATACCTTCAGAGAGAAGCAGGGCGGTGAAGCTCTCAGGGGTGTGTTTCGAGCAGGTCACGGTGTATAGGTTCAAGCTCACCACTCGCCGTCCGGACCGGGTTCATCGCGCTCCCAAGTGTCGTCGTCGTCTGCGTCGTCGTCTCTGCGCGGTTCAGGCCACACGAGCAGACCGGCCTCTAGCAAATCCGGGATCCCGCGCTCGCGCCGCTCGTCGTCATAGTCGTCAACGTCCCAATCTGCGTTTTCGTGAAAGTCGGCGTCAACGAGGTCGTACCCTTCGCGGTAATCCTCATCGTAAAAAGACTCGCGTAGGTCTCTCAGATCGCCGGGTTCGTAGGGTGGTAGTTTCATCATCTCACCGCCCCCAACACGCGCCCGGTGGCTCGGCTGTTCGCCAGCGTGTGCAGCCATCCGGTGTCGTTTTCTTTTACTTTTTGCCGAATAAGCCGCAGCTTTTGCGGTCCGAAGTCGTCGAGTTCGCCCGTCTCGAGGTGGGCTGTGAAGGTGTCGAGCCAGTCTGACGGCGCGGCGTCCGGTTTAGGTTTTTGCAGAGGCGTAATTAACCCCGTCCCTGACGCTATAACGGCGTTTTTGGGCAACAAACCGTTATTAAGAGTCTTTATATTCGTTTGCTGCCCGAATTGCCAGTTTTCGCGTCTGGGACGGCTGTAATTAGCCATACCCGAAACGCTAGCGAACGTCAGCGCGTAAACCCTAACGTCGTCGGATTTGGACAATATGCGCTGCTCGAGCCCGCAGCTCCGCAGACTGTCGCCTATGGTCTCGAGCGGTTTAACCTTCAGGTTTTCCAGGGTGCCGGTGACGAGCCCCGCCGTATTGAGCGCTTTGTAGTTTTTGGCGCACCACCGCACGAAAGCCTTAACCGATTCGTCCCCTGCGTTGTACGTCGTCCCGAACGTTTTAAGCCGCTGCGCTGCCAGGTCGGTCTCGAGCTTGTCGACCCGCCGATTAAGCTCACCTTTGCGCCGGGTCCGCGCGTCCGCACTCTCGGCGGCTAGCCCGTGCAGCTCCGCCTCGAGGGTGTCCGTTTCTTTCTGCCAAGTCTCAGCCTCGTTTTCGGTCGCCGAGTCGAGACCGATCACCGCGCCCAAACGCCGATGGTATTCGTGCCGCAGCAGGTGAGCTTTAGCGTCACCCCTAAGCACGCCGACGTCGAGCTCGCCGCGTGCGCGCGCCTCGGCGACTTCGCGGGGTTCTATAAAGTTTTCATACCTGAGCACCCGATCCCGCAGCGCCTTATATTCGTCTCGCCGCAGCATATCGGCAAGGTCGCTATCCGATACCGCATCGGGTAGCGCGTAGAACGCCCTTAACTGATACTGCTCGAGCGCGAAGTGGTCGGGTTGCGAAAGCGCGTATTTGTCCTCCAGCGCCTGAGCTTTCGCCTCGTCGATACGCTCGGCGTTCACCCGGTCTGCGACGTAGCGCTCGAGCCCCTTTTCCTTAAGCGCAGCGCGTCTCGAGTAGCGCCGGTCGAGTTCACCCGGACTCAGGTCTTGGGGTAGGTCATAGGTGATGGTGTACCCCAGCCGCGCCGTGAGCTCGACGAGCCGCTGCTTGTAGTTCGCTTGCCTGCGCGTGCGCTGCGCTTCGACCTCGGCGCACAGCCGCTCATAGCTCGGGTTCGCGGTCCCGAAAGTGTCTTTTTCCAGCGCCTGAGCCTCGAAGTCGTCGAGCGCCGCCGCGCCGTCCTGCGCCTCCTGCACGCTGATAGGCTCACCGCGCCCGCGCGCCGCGTGTACCGTCAGCTCCTGCACCCGCCGCGCCCGCATAAGGGCTTGCATCGCGTCCTGCGGGGTGCTCGAGTATCCGCCGAAGCTCCCCATCACGTGCTGCCAGTGGTCGGAGTCGTCTGAAAGTCCAGTCTGTACCGACGGCGAGGCGATCATGCGCCCGTGCGCCCGGGCCTGTCCGGTCGGGTCGAGCAGGTACGCCGCCGCGCCGTCGGTAGTGGCCGTTTCGCTGTTGATCGTCAGGGTCGCCGGGTGGTCTAAATACGCGCTCAGGTCGCGGGTGTGGCGCAGGCTGTCGGAGGCGTACCAGGTGGACCGGGTCTCAGTCTCGAGCGCGTCGAGTACATCGTCGCGTTCATAGACGAAACGCGCGCGCCGCCCTTTGGCGACGTGATACTCGTGACGGTGCCAGGTGATGACGCGCTCGGGGCTAAAGCGTTTCAGGGTCTCGGCGGTGAGCCGTCCGGCGTCCGCGTCCGCGCAGATGATCCGGGGCGCGGTCTTGAGGTAGTGTTCGAGCGCTGCGAAGTTCGCCTTCTTGTGTTTGATGTGCCGCCCGGTCGTGTGCTCGAGTACCTGTTCGCTTTCGTCGAGCACGAGCACGTCATAGCTGGGCAGCTCGCCGCCGATGGTGAGTTTTTGCAGGCTGTCGAAACAGATGACGAGCCGGGGGATATCGCGGAGCATGTACGCGGGGTAGTCCTGATAGCACTCGAAGTGTAGTCGCGCCGCCAGGTTCTTGGCGAGGCTTTCGCGGTGCGTCACCACGAGCACCCGCAGCCCTGAGCCCGCTACCAGCTCGGTTAACCGGTGGGTTTTTCCGGTCTCTTGGGGTGCGCGGACGATAAGCGCCGCGCCGCTATCCGGTAGCGCAAAGGGTGCGACGTGCTTCTCGGCGCTCAGCTTTTGCTTACCGAGTTCTTTAGCGAACGCTAGCGTCGCGTCCGGGGTGACGCGCCGGGTGCGTTTGACCGCCTCAAGACCGCGGGCCGCGTGGAGGTCGTTAAAGTCGCCGAAGCCGCTCTCGAATCTGGGGACGCGCACATAGCAGTCGTGCTTAAGCGCCGCCGCGTGTGCTTTCTGTTGACCGGTTTTGCTCTCGTCGAAGTCCGCCCAAATACACAGGTCGAGGGCCTTACGTTTCTTTTTGCTAGGTCCGATCTCGAGCGTTCGGGTGTAGCCGTAGGCGGTCCGCAGCGCCGCCGCTACGTTCGCCAGGTTGCCCGCATAAAGCGCGCAGAACACGAATGCTTTAGGTCGCGCTAGGGCGATACTCGCGCCGGTCGCGAAGCCCTCACAGATTGCAATCTCGTAACCTTCCTCGAGCATCCGGGATAGCCCCGTGCCCGACTTGGGTAAGGTTTCGCCTTTGGGTTGCAAGAGCACGAACGCGCCTTTGGTCGAGCCGTAGAAGTCTTTATCGCGGTCGACGGGTAAGCACGCGCTGTCATAGATGCGCTGAAAGCCGCTCAGCTTCCCGGCGACGTTCCGTAGGGCAAACTGCACGAAAGGGTGTTCGCCTTCAGCTCCGAAAGTGACACCGGGGATCTCTTCGCCGCTCGCGTCGGCTGCACCGGCGACCTCGTGAGTCTCGAAAATGCTCGAGACTTTTTTCCGGTCGAGGTAGCCGCTCGCGCCGGACGTCTCGCCGACGCGCTGCTGCGAGGTGGCCGCCTCGAGCCTCCGCTTTAGGTACGCGGCGCGGCGCGCGTCTTGGCGCTCGTCGGCTTGGACACGCCTCGCCGCCTTGCGCTTGGCCTGGCGCTCGTCGGCGAGTCCGGCGCGGCGGAGCGGGTACGCCGCCGCCTCTGCTTTGGAGTATCCGGCGACCTCGGTTAAGAACGTCCAAGCGTTCCAAGTCTCACCGGTTTTGAAGTCGTGCGCCGTCTTGGCGCTCAGGCTAATAATATCGGGGTTGCCGCCGCCGCGCCAAACAGCCTTGATGCGCTGCTTGGACAGCCCCAGGCGCACCCCGGCGTCCTGGTAAAGGTCGTCGATTAACTCGCGCAGGTCGGCGCGGCCCAAGGCTTGCTCGAGGGGGGTCATTCTGCACCGCCCTTGAGATAGCGCGTTACATCGCCCCACCGCTGAGCAGCGCCTCTAAGGTTTTCCCGATGCCGCCTTTCAAGCGTGACGGCCTCTTCCCAGAGACGGTCGTCTCGGTAAGCTGCGACCGTACTTTCGATAAGCCCAGCGAGCACGGTAGGCTCGAGCGCATCGAGCTCCCAGCTGTTCTCTCCGTAGCGTTGAATGTAACCGTTCGCGCGGGTATCGGTGAGCTTGGCGAAGTTCGGCGGTGGCCGGTACCTTTCGATCTGATCCATGTTTAGCGCGATTCGTTTGACCTCTGCCGCTTTGTATCCCTCTGTTTCGATGAACAGCTCGAGCCGGTCGAAAATGTCTCGGCTCATATCCATGCCAGAAGGGTCATGGTCGCCCAAATGGATAACAAGTGGGGTTTGCCCGTTTCTCAAGTAGCTGACGAGGCGCTGCGCTGCTATCCACATCTCCGACGCGCTCGTGTAACCACGGCACGAAAAGTAGGACACGTCCGCTTTTCTACAAGCGCCTTCGATCACGCCGACCAAGGCGTCTTTCTCTATCCAAACTTCAGGGCGGTATTCCTGCGTTGCCCATTTATCGATAGCGAAGCTCGAGACCGCTGAAGAGATGATGTCTTCCGGGCCGTCCCAGTGAGAGTTACTGCGTAGGCTGCGTGTCCGGTCGGTGATGTGCAGCCAGTCTATGAGCCCGGCGTAGCGGGCATCGTTGACGATGGTGCTCAGCCGCTTGTACTCTTTGAGGTTGTTGGGGATGACGTCTCGAGCGACAAACTGATAGTAAAGCTGTCTTAGCGTGAGGTCGAAACCCTGGGCGGCGTACCCTTCGATGATGCTGTTCGCCTGCCTAATAATGTCTAAGCTTTTGCCTTGAAACTTTTTGTTTTCGTAACAAATCCTAGGCATGGGACTGCACCGCCGCCGCGTCTGCTCTGGGCAGGTGGCGAGGGACGGTGCAAGGTGCTATACTTTCTATAGCACTAGCCCGTGCTGCCCCCTCTGCCACGCCTTGCCCGGTCGTGGCTTTTTTCATGCCGCGTGCTCGAGGTTGAGAAAACGTTCTATTTCAGTTTTGGGGATCAGGACTCTCGAGCCGACGCGCACACTTCGCAGCAGGCCGGTTTTGAGAAGTCGGTTATGGAGCGTGACGTAGCAGACTCCCAAGCGTTCGGCGGCTTCGTCTTTGCTATAGGCGTCTTTGATCTGCGGGTCTTGCATGGGGTTCCCTTTGACCGTTCCGGTGCGGGTTCCCGTCTAACTTGCGCTCTCTAGGTTTTACCTTCTGCTCCCCATTTGTCCCGGTCTGTCTCGCTGGGCACTTTATTTTCCCGGCGTTTACCGCTACAATCTAGGTACGGCTTGTGCCGTGAGAGAGTAAAAGCAAAACCTGAAGAGTCCGCTAGCACGGGCTCGACTTCCTGAAAAGCAGCGAGTGTCTAGGCGTAGGAACTTAGAAACATTCGCTGCTTTCCTTTTGCTCGGTTACATCCTTAACAACTTCATACCACCGATTATCACATACCCTGTAGGGGGCGTGTTGGGGTCTGTAGTCTCTTACACTCTAGCGCATTAAGAGCCGCCACGCAAGCCCCATATTCACGTCCTAGTCGGCACAAACTATTAACCGCTAGCTTGTACTGAACCGGTTAATAGCTTATCCCGTCCCGTTTAACAAGGCTTGCAGCTCCCGTAAGCTTTCGCGTACAGAGTTACTAGCGTGCCCCGCCCCCTGTATGAACTCGTATTCGGATATCGCCTCGAGCTTCTCGGCTATTTGTTCAACTCGTCTGCGTGCCGTGTCGTTGTCTACATGTTTGAGGCGCTCCCTATCCAGTAGTAACAGGGCAAACTCTAGCCCCGCCGCTCGTGCTTCCAGTTGGCGGCGAGTCTTAGCCGTCGAGTGCTCTTCGAGGTCGAGCTCCCCCCGAAGAGACGCAGCGAACAGGTCGCCCGCGGCGGAGAGTTGAAAGTGCGTCGTGCGGGTTTGATCTTTCGTGCCACGCTTTCTAGTCACTTGCGTCGCTACCCCCTTTTTGTAAAGGACGCTGTAACGGTAGATTAGGCCGCGCTCTTCAAGCCGTTTCAAGGTGTTCGACAGTGAGGTCCGTTGACTAGGCGTAGGCTTTTCGCCAATAAAAACGCTCGGCTGCCAAGGGACTAGATTTTCGGCAAGTCTGTCGAGGTTGGGGGCGGGGAACGTCAGGGTGTCGCCTGTTCTTGTATAGGTTTGTGGCTGCGGTACTGGGCGTTCATAGTCGTAAGCCCAAAGCAATACCGCCCGCTGCTGCTCACTTAGCCGAGGAGTCGAGGCACTCTTGCGACGAGCTTTCACTTTTTACCCCCCAACCTCTTACCCGCTACCCGGTAGACGTCTCGTTTGTCTCCCTCTTTGCGAATACCGACGACGACCACCGTCACCACACCCTCGAGCATCCCGACCTGGTAGACGATGCGGTAGCGCTGCCCCGCTGCTCTGATGCTCCGGTAGTCCTTAAGGTGGTCTCCCAAAGGCTTACCCCTTGCCATCGGCTCTGTCTCGAGCTCGAAAGCTTTACGAATGATCGCCGTGCGGGTCCGAATATCAGTGATCGCCTCTAAGTCGGCGTCCGCTTCATCCGTGAAGGCGACCTCAAACGTCAACGCTCGACGCCGTACTTAGCCGCTATGTCTTTAAGCGGGATCAGCTTAGTCCCCCCAGCCTCAAAGCGTTTGACGCGCTCCAGGATGTCGGGCTGATTGTCGAGCCACCAGTCTGTCTCTTCATCGCCGGTGTAGGGCACGCCTGCGGCGGTGAGCGAGCCCACCGCGTCGGTATCGCCGGGACCGTACTCGAGCAGGTCGGTAACGGTGTAGTGCTTACCGGTGAGCTGCTCCAAGCCCCACAGCACCCGGCCTGCCACCTCGAGGTCGATACGTTCGGGCTGTTGACTAGCGAGCCGATAGAGGGTTGTGCGCGAGACGCTATGGCCTGCTTCTGCGAGACGTTGGTTAAGGGCGTAAACCGTTACCTGCTCACGTTCGAGAAGGTTGGGTAGTTTCCATCTAAGGACAGGTTCGCTCATGTCGTTATTCTAACATAAAGCGGGCCGCCATGTCTTGACAATATAAAAACATACATGGTACTATAGGGACGTCAAAGGGTGATTCTCGACCAAGATTCACACCCTCTGACAGAACAGGAGTTCCACAATGACTGTACAGCAGAGCACCCCCGCCCGCAACGCGACCCGCGTCCCAACCCGCTGCAAGCAGCTTAAGGACCTGCACACCGCCGCTCGCGAGCTCGGTCTCGAGACTCGGGTCGGCCATGGCCGCACCCAGTATGAAATGGTGCTCATCGCTTTAATCGGTAAGCGGAGCACCCGCCAAGCGTCGCGCGCCGAGCGCGAAACGGTCTTGTCCGCTTTTGCCGAGATGCTCGCCGAGCGCAACAAGCCCCGCCCTTACAGCGCTGCCGAGCTTCACGCTATCGTCACCGCCTCGTCCGTCGACGAGCCGCTAGGGCTCTGAGGTGGCCTCCACACAATGCTATGTAGGCGCGTCTACGCCTTTCGGGACTATCGTTCAGGTAAGCAACGATGTCTACAACGCCCAGGCGCTCGTTAAGGCTAAGGACGGCTCCGAGACTACCTACCGGCTGCCCTTCTTGCTCGCTCACGGCTTCAGGGCCG
>PPFU01003619.1_pt1 | contig 13377 bp, 11 predicted proteins | sample 1535991 | NCBI WGS metagenome assembly PPFU01 (sample SAMN04901290, study PRJNA319586) | Hypolithon metagenome, whole genome shotgun sequencing project. | isolation source: Antarctic Hypolithon | place: Antarctica: Miers Valley | collected 2014
GTCCTCTGCGGTAAAACCGGCTTCACATGCCTGACGAAAGAGCTAGACTGGCGGGATTCTCGGGCCATCGGCGGGTTGTCTCGGGGGAAAGCGTACCATGATTGACCGCAGAGGACGCGGAGGACGCGGAGGTATTCGTACGCGCACGCGCTCCGCCGCACGCTGCAACCGGCATCGACCGGTGAGCATGCGAATACGAGGAAACCTGCCCGCCGGTGCAGTTCCTCATATCATCCATACCCTGCTCGTCCGAGAACGTCCACTCGCCCCGAGGAACATGACGCGCCACGGAGCCCCTCTGCGTCCTCTGCGGTGAAACAAGCTTCACTTGCCTGACGACGGAGCCAGAATGGCGGCATTCTCGGGCCACACGGCGGGTTGTCTCGGGAGCGAGCGCGTCATGATTGACCGCGGAGGACGCGGAGGACGCGTGCGTGCGACCGTCGCGGCGCGCCGACCGGGCCGGCTACCGCCTGACGCGAGCCGATCCCGTCGGAACCGGCGACTCGCCGGCAGGGGCGCGGAGTGCGGGGATCGGGCGCAGGAGGCCGTGCCAGTCGCACTCGAAGCACCAGCTCGTACGCAGCCAGGGCAGGCAGCGGTTCCAGATGCGCGATTGGACGCGGAGCGTGTGCGCGTTACAGAGCGGACACTGATCGCCTTCCGGGAGGATCCAGAAGAAGACGATCGTCGCGACAATGAAGCGGAGCACGAACATTCCGCCGAAGAACCCGATGAAGATCGCGGCATCCGTCCACATCATCTCCTCCCGGCGGCGTCGGCCGCCACGAGCGTCGCTGCGAAAGCCGGGCGGTGATCGTCAGGCGCGACGACGATGCCCGGCCTGGTGAACGTGACAGCCGCGTGAGACGCCCACTGCCTCGCGTCCCACGCGGCGAAATCGGTACCACGGCTACTCGCCGAGGCGGACTGCCAGGTGTTGGCGGAACCAGGCGATCGTGCGCGGCCAGGCCTGACGTGTCGCGGTCATATTCGCGTCGGCCTGGCCAGCCTGCGCACGCAGGAATCCGTGGCCGGCGCCATCATAGATCACCGGCTGATAGGTGCGGCCGAGCGCGCGCAGGGCGGAGTCGGCGGGGGCGATCGTCGCGTTGACGCGTGCATCGTTCTCGCCGTACAGGCCGAGGACCGGGGCGCGGACGGCGCCAAGCTCCGCCGTCGCGGGCGACGTACCGTAGTAGACCACTGCGGCGCCGAGGTCCGGTGCGGCGACCGCATGGGCGAAGGAGGTCGATCCTCCCCAGCAGAAGCCGACGATCCCGTAGCGGTCGGAAGCGGCGGGCAGACTCATCCCCCATTGCGCGAGCGCCTGGAGCTGGCGATGCACGTCCGCGGGCTGAAGTTCGCGGATCGCGGCGCGGGCTGCGTCGGGATCGGGATTCTCGGGTGAACCGGGCAGGTTGGCGCTCGTCATCAGGTCGGGCGCGATGGCGATGAACCCCTCCGCCGCCAGCTGATCGGCGACGGAGCGAATCCAGGGCGACAGCCCGAAGATCTCGTGTACCACGAGCACGACCGGCGCCTGCTCGGCGCGCTCCGGATACACCACCCACGCGCGGATGCTGTCGGTGCCGTTCGGTCGAGTGGCGATCGTCTGCCACTCTGCGTGGCGGGGGGAGGCCGCCAGCCGTGCCATCGCGTCGTCACCGCTCGCCGGAAGTCCGGCGTCGGTGGGGAGCGCGGGCATTCCGACCTGCATCGGGGTGTCGGCGGTCGCCGGGTCGGAACTGCGGGACGCGGCAGAGCTGCATGAGGCGAGTACGCCAGCGGCGAACAGCGCGGCGAGCGCGCGGGCCGGCGCGCCAGGGGAACGCGGGATGATGCGCATGGTCAGATCACACCGAAGGCGGGCGGGATGCGGAGAGTCCGCGGAGAGAATCGGGGCGAGGCGGCAGCGTTCCTCCAACTCGCGCTGATCAACGACTGCGGCCGCAGATCGGATCCCGCAAGACTCGACCCCCGGATCCCGGCCCATACGTCAGCCTACTCAGCCGATCGGCGTCGCGAGTTCGCGAGCGTGCCAAGTCACGTCGACGGTTCAATGGGGGCAGCAATCGTCGACCGCGCCAACTGCTCCGCGAGAAAGCCAGTCACCCGGTCCTCGGCGTAGTAGGTCGGTCGCCAGGGCGCACCTCCGACGAAGCCGACATGGCCGCCGCGGGGGACGAAGTCGAGATGGAGCGCCGGGTTGCCAGCCGCCATGGCGCGCACCTCGTCGAGGACCACCGGCGGGAGAAATGGATCGTCGGTGGCGCTCAGCAGGAGTGTCGGGGTGCGGATCTGCTCCAGATAGTGCAGCGACGACGATCGGGTGTAGTAGTCGTCCGCTCCGGCGAAGCCGTGCACTGGGGCGGTGACCGCGTCGTCGAACGCCCAGAGCGTGTCTGCGGCCGACAGTTGCGCCGGATCGAAGATGCCGGGGTGGAGCGCGTACTTGGCCAGCGCCTTCCCGCGGAGTGAGCGAAGGAAGTGACGCTCGTACACACGCGCGAATCCACGAGAGATGTGCCGCGAGCCGCGGCCGAGGTCGTAGGGGACGCTGACGGTCGCGGCGGCGATCAGAGGCGCCGGGAGCTCAGCCGCATGCTCGCCGAGGAGCTTGAGCAGGACGTTGCCGCCGAGCGAGACGCCGGTGGCGAGCAGTGGGCGGGCCGGCGACTCGCGGTGCAGCCGCTCGAGGACGAAGGCCGCGTCCTCCGTCTCACCGGAGTGGTACAGGCGTGCCTGCCGGTTGAGTTCGTCGCCGCAGGAGCGGAAGATCAGCAGGTCCATCGCCCACCCACGGCGGGCGGCCTGGTCGAACAGTCCCCAGGCGTAATGCGACCGCATTCCGCCCTCGAGCCCGTGGAAGAGCAGGAGCCGCGGCGCGTCAGAGTCGCCGACGGGGGCATCCAGCCGGACGAGGTCGAGAAAGTCGTCGTCGGGCGTGTCCCACCGCTCGCGGCGGAGCGGGAGATCGCCCGGCTTGCGAAAGAACTTCCCCCAGAGCGTCGGCAAATGGGGGCCAGGGAGCCACCAGGCGGGGCGGAAGACGGGCGCTGACATGCCCGAACGATAACCGCCGGGTGAAGATCGCCCGTGGGGCGGTTAGCTTTCCCCGGCTATGGAAGTCCAGATCTTCGGCACCAAGAAATCGGCCGAGACGCGAAAAGCACAGCGCTTCTTCGCGGAGCGGCGGGTGAAGGTGCATTTCGTGGATCTCATGCAGCGCGCGGCCTCCCCTGGAGAACTGCGCCGTTTCGTGGAGCGATTCGGCGCGGACGCCCTGCTCGATCGCGAGGGAAAGCGATTCGCCGAGCTGGGACTTCGCACGGCGCTGTACTCCGATCAGCGGTGGGTGGAGCGGATGGCGGATGACCCGCTGCTGCTCAGACAACCGCTGGTGCGCTACGGGCAGCGGCTGACCGTGGGCGTGGACGAAGCCACCTGGGGCCGTTGGTTAGAGGAAAAGAAATGACGCAGTTGTCGCTGTCGGGAGTCGCAGTCGAGTTCGGGGCCACACCAATCCTGCGGGATGTCTCGGTGACCATCGCCGCGGGCGAGAAGTGGGGGATCGTCGGCCGAAACGGAAGCGGGAAGACCACGCTGTTCCGGCTGATCACGGGTACGCAGGCGCCCACGCGCGGCGCACTCTCACGCGTGCCGGGCCTCCGCGTCACCCTACTCGAGCAGCACCGTGACCTCGGCGACGCGAACACCGTGTGGGAGGCGGTGGCCGGCGCGTTCGGGGAGCTGCGCGCGCTGGAGCAGAAGCTCGCCGCACAGGCCACCCGCATGGGCGAACTCGGCGCCGACGCGCCCGAGTCGCTGATGGAGGCATACGGCCACGATCTCGAGCGGTTCGAGCGCGAGGGCGGGTACACGATGGAGTCGCGGATCGACGCGGCGCTCTCCGGGTTGGGCTTCGATCCCGGCGAGGCGCGGACGCGTCCTCTCACAGCACTGTCGGGGGGCGAGCGCGGGCGGCTCTCCCTCGCCCGCCAGCTGGTTACGCCGGCCGACGTTCTCCTGCTCGATGAGCCGACGAACCATCTCGACCTCGAGACCACGCGCTGGCTCGAACGGTACCTTCGCGACTCCGATCGGACGATCCTGCTGATCAGCCACGACCGCGCCTTCCTCGCCAACGTCGCAGATCACGTGCTGCACGTGGAGGCCGGAACGGCGGTCGCGTACTCGTGCGGCTACGAGGCGTTCGTGCAGTTGCGCATCGAACGACGTATGGCGCTGCAGCGCAGCGTGGACAAGCAGAACAAGGTCGTGGCGAAGGAAGAGGACTATGTGCGCCGCAATCTTGCAGGCGTCAACAGTCGTCAGGCGAAGGGGCGACGCAAGCGTCTCGTGCGACTTCCGCGTTTGAGCGCCCCGCCGTCCGAAGAGGATTCGATGGCGCTGCGCCTCGACAACTTTGACCGCGGCGGCGACCAGGTGCTGGTGACGCAGAAGCTCAAGGTCACCATGGGCGAGAACGTGCTCCTGCGCGACTTCACCGGGATGATCTCGCGCGGCGAGCGCATCGCGCTCGTGGGGCCGAACGGAACGGGCAAGTCCACGCTCCTCCGCACCCTGCTCGGCGAGCATTCGCCGGCCGAGGGAATCGCGCGGATCGGAAGCGGGATCATGCCCTCGTACTACCGCCAGGATCTGGCCGGCGTGCCGATGGGGCGCGCCCTCTACGACATCATCCAGGATCTGCGCCCGCTCTGGAATCGCGGGCAGATCCAGAGCCATCTGGCGCGTTTCGGCTTTCCGGGCGACGAGGTGCAGCGCACGGCGGACACGCTCTCCGGTGGCGAGCGGGCGCGCGTGGCGCTCGCGCAGATGGTGCTCGCTCGCGCGAATTTTCTCGTGCTCGACGAGCCCACGAACCATCTGGACGTGGAATCGATCGAAGCGCTCGAGGATGCGCTGGACGCCTATGGCGGCACGGTGCTCCTCGTCAGCCATGACCGGGCGCTGTTGCGCAGCGCGGGCGACCGCGTCTGGTCGCTCGAAGACGGCCGGATCGAGGATTTCCCGGGCTCCTTCGAGGAATGGGAGGTGCAGCGCGCCGGGCGCGAACGCGCCGTTCGCGACGCGACGCAGGCTGCCGGCGCGGCCAAGCGCGATGCGGCCCGTCAGAAAACCGAGCGGCGCGACACCGGTTCGGGCGAGGCCAAACGAGCCATCCGTGATGCGCGCCGATCTGTGGAGCAGGCGGAGCGCACCGTGGTCGAGCGCGAGGCGAAGGTCGCCGAGTTGACGGCCGCCATCGAGGACCCCGCCCTCTATTCCGGCGCGGACGGCGCACGGCGCTCGGCGGAGCTCGGCAGCAAGCTCGCCCAGGCCCGCGCCGCGCTGGATGCCGCGCTCAGCGCGTGGGCCTTGGCAGAGGAACGCGCCTCGGCGCTGGTCGCGGACGGCGACTGAAGCTTTCTTTCCTGCCGCTGTATTCCGGCTGCTCCTGAGCGGCCGACCCCTGCGCTCCATCTCACCGGCCCACCCGCCGTCGTATGCTCTGGCTCTGGATCGGCTTCGTCACCTTCGTTCTGCTGCTGCTCGCGCTCGACCTCGGCGTTTTCCACCGCGAGGCGCGCGCCGTCTCGGTGAAGGAGGCGTTTGCCTGGACAGGCGTCTGGGTAACGGTCGCGCTGAGCTTCAGCGCCTTCGTCTTCTTCGCCTACGATCGGAACCTCGTCGGGTTGGGGCTCGCCCCCGACGTGGTGGACGGCGCGATCAACACAGGGAAGCTCGCATTCGCGAAGTACCTCACCGGGTACGTGATCGAATGGTCGTTGAGCGTCGACAACGTGTTCGTAATCGCGATGATCTTCAGCTTCCTGCGGATCCCGGCGCAGTACCAGCATCGCGTGCTGTTCTGGGGAATCGTCGGTGCGCTGGTGATGCGCGGGCTGATGATCGGAATCGGCGCGGGGCTCGTGCAGCGATACCATTGGATCCTCTATGTCTTCGGCGCCTTCCTCATCATCACGGCGGTCCGGATGGCGTTCTCGAGCACCGAACACGAGGACCCTGGCCAGGGATTCATTCTGCGGACGATCCGCCGGGTATTCCCGGTCACGGCGCAGTATCACGGGCAGCATTTCTTCGCGATGGAGAACGGCGTCCGCGTGATGACGCCGCTCGCCGTCGCACTCATCCTGGTCGAGACGACCGATCTGATCTTCGCCGTGGACTCGATTCCGGCGATCTTCGCGATCACGGGCGATCCGTTCCTCGTCGCAACCAGCAACGCCTTCGCGATTCTGGGGTTGCGGTCGCTTTACTTCGCGCTGGCCGGCGCGATCACGGCGTTCGCGTATCTCAAGTACTCGCTCGCGGGGATTCTCGCGCTCGTCGGCGGAAAGATGCTGGCCGCCGAGTGGTTGAAGGATGTCGTGGGTCCGAACTTCAACTACTACCTGCTGATGCTGGTGGCGCTGATCCTCGCGGTCGGCGTGATCGCCTCGCTCATCAAGAAGCGGCGCGACGACGCGCGCGGTGTCGATCCGATCGTCCCGTCGGCACTCGGCGACGTGCCCGCGTCCGACGTCAAACCGTGACATGGCCGGTGGTAACGGGGCGCAGAGGTTGGAGTGACACGGGGTGGAGTGCCGGAGTGCTGTAGCAGGTTGCCGGTGACACGCCTCGCCGCTGGTGCGTCACCACTTAAGTTCGCCCGCCGTTCGGACCGCACACGCCACTCCGTGACTGACATGCCAGAGCCGCTCCACGCGCACACCGCCGGGTCAGAGCCCGCGCCAGATCCGGGCAGCCCGACGGCGGCGGGTGCGACATCGGCACCGCGCAACATCGATCTACTCCGGCCGTACCTCCTGCCGTACATCGCGTACGTGGGCGTGGCCACGCTGGCGAGCGATCTCGCGCGGGAGCTGGACTATGCGATCCGAATCGTGCTCACCGCTGGGCTGCTGCTCTTCCTCTGGAAGCGCTATCAGCCGATCGCCGGCCCGAAATCGGCCGTGGGCTCGGTGCTCGTGGGCGCCGCGGCGGGCCTCGTGGGCGTGGTACTCTGGATCGGATTGCTGCTCCCATTCCAGGATCCGAACGAGGGGACGGCGTTCACCGTCTCCGCCTTCGCGCTCCGCCTCGCCGCAGCCTCACTCATCGTCCCGCTTATCGAGGAGCTGCTCTTCCGCGGCTACATCCTCGGGCTGGTGACGCAGTGGCAGGCCGCCCGAGCGGCCGGCGTCAGGCAGCCGTTCGGCGCGGCGCTCGACAAGCACTCCGTTCACGAGATCACGCCCGGCGCGTGGACGTGGGCCGCGGTGGTGATCTCGTCGGTGGTGTTCGCCGCCGGCCACGCCCCTATCCAGTGGCCGGCCGCCTTCGCGTACGGCGTGCTGATGTCGATCCTCTGGATCGCGCGCCGCGACCTGATCGCGCCGATCACCGCGCACGCGGTGACGAACTTCGTGCTGTACATCTACGTGTACAGGACGGGGAGTTGGGGACTGTGGTGAAGGGGGTGTTCGGGTCGGGTTTCAGATGACGGGTTTCAGGTGACAGGGTTCAGGTGACAGGAATCCGTGCATGGACAGAGACGAACTGCACCGGCGGGCAGTTCGTCTCTGTCGTTCTTACGTCTCGCTCAGCGAGGCCGCATTGTGCTGAGGAGTTCGACGCGCATACGGATTCTCCGCGCTCCTCCGCGTCCTCCGCGTTCAATTGTACCGGGCTCTCTCTCGCGTTAGGCCGCGGATGGTTGGAATATGCCGCCCCTCCGGCTTGGTCGTCAGGCGGGTGAAGCTGATTTCACCGCGGAGGACGCGGAGGACGCGGAGGGGTTCCGTGGCGGTTCACCTTCCTATGCGCCCGTGGACCTTCCTGGATGATTAGGGTCGAGGTGATGAGAGGAACTGCACCAGCGGGCAGTTCCTCTCGGTCGTTCTTACGTCTCGCTCAGCGAGGCTGCATTGTGCTGAGGAGTTCGATGCGCGTACGAACCCTCCGCGTTCCTCCGCGTCCTCCGCGCTCGATTCTCCCGGCCTGACGACGGAGCCAGTTCGGACGGAACGACAGGCGGCCGCATCACGGCTCCAGCAACGGACGCGCGACGATATCCCGGTAGCTGACATACTCGCCATTGCCGAAGGCGGAGATCACGCCGGCGAGTGGGGAGGCGAGTTGCGTGGAGAGGTGGCCGGGTACCGAGTGCGGGTGCGCCATGCCGTAGGTGCCGCGGAAGAGGCTGCGCACGAGGACGCTCTGCGCATCGTGCGGCAGGGTGGCGAGGTTACGGCCGAAGGCGTCGAGCTTTCGCTCGCGGGCGAGGTAGTACTCCACGTTCGACGCGTAGAAGAGCGATACCAGGCCGCCCTGCTCGCGGGTCCAGCGACCGATCGCGGCCAGGGCGCGCGGACCGGCGAGGTCGCCGACGACGGGAACGATCAGGTTCCGCCGCTGGAGCTGTTGCACGTGTCGGAATCCCTCGACCGAGGCCAGATAGCTCCCAACATTCCCGTCACGGTCCCGTTCGAGCACGAGTTGGCCGTAGGTCGGATAGTACGGGCGCGGTGGACGGCCGATGCTCGAATAGCGGATCCCAAGCCCCTCGCGTGCGAAAGTCTGGTGCACCCGATCGATCACCCCGAGATCCTCTTCGCTGAGCGGAAGCGGGAGACGCGTGACCCGCGCGCGGAGCCGCGCGCGTGCGTCGGCGAACGCGTCCAGCGACGCCGGCTCCGCGCTGATCCAGCCGACGATCTCTTCGATCGGCCGGTCGTCCCAGGCACCGACGTCAGGCGGGACCGGGCGGCCGAAGAGGAGCGCGAGGTACTCCACCCGGTTGCGTGCCTCTTCGAACGCCGCCTTGTAGAGCAGGTGCACCAGCGCGTTGTCGCGCCGGATGTCGAGCGCGAAGGCGAAGTCGGCCCGCACGGCGGCGATGTACGAGAACCCCTGATCCGGCCCCACACCCACATAGACACCGCCACGCGTCTCCGCCCGTTGGATCGAGCCGAGCACGTGAAGGTACGACGTCTCGTTCGAGACGAGATTGTCGCTGTCGAAGTGGCCGCCCGGTTCAGAGAGCGTACGGCTCAACTCCGCGAACGCGGAATCCGATAGCACAGTTGGCAACGCGACCGGCGCGAGCACCGTAGCCGCCGCTGGCTGCCGGGGCTGGTTGGCCGCGTCCGTCTGGTGCGTCGCGAAGACCACGGGCGCCAGCGCGGCGAGGAGTGCCGTTGCGGCGAGAGTTCTGGGCATCTGGAGGTGGGTCCGGGGATCCTCGGCGGGGCGCTCGCCCCCGTCCCCAACACGCAGCCGGAACACGTCTCGCGCAAGAGCGAACTGCCGCGAGCGGCGCCCCGGACGGTTCAGTTCGGCGCCCGGTCCGGGTACTCGGGGTTGTCGGCGTTCTCCTGCCAGAGCGTGATCGCGAGCATCACCGAGCCGACCGTGATCGCGACATCGGCGATGTTGAACGTCCAGAACCGCCAGTGGCCGAGTCCAAGATCGATGAAGTCGACGACCCCGCGTGGCGAGCGGAGCCGGTCATACAGGTTCCCGAGGGCGCCGCCGCAGATGAGTGCGAGCGCGGTGATCTGCCGATTGTCCCGTGGGTGCGCCACCCGGTACAGCCCGACGAGTACGCCGAGCACCACCAGCGTCAACGCGATGAAGATCCAGCGCGAGTGCGGCCCGAGCGACATGCTGAACGCCGCGTAGGGATTGTACGCGAGCGTGAACCGGACCACGTCGCCCATCACCTCGTGCGGCACGTACAGCCCGGGCAGCCGCTCCTCGGCGAGCCGTTTGGTTGTGCAATCCGAAAGGAGGAGCAGGAAGAGCAGCGGCCAGAACCGGCGAGCCTTCCGTGCGACGGGCGAGGACATGCGGGTGTGCCGGGTGACAGGTGCCGGGGGTCAGGTGACAGGGGCACAGCAGGAGCGGGTGCGGCGGGCGGGTGGCACGACACGGCTGAGAATCGCCGGCCGATGCGGAACTCTCACAGTCAGGCCGGGGAGAGCCGGCGGTGCGGTTCCCCGACACCTGTCACCTATCACCTGACACCCGGCAAGCGCCGCGCGCCGCGCTTACCAGCCGATCCCGTAGTCCTCACCGTGGTTGCTCGACGCGCCCCACATGGTGCCATGCTTCCGATCGAACAGTATGGCATTGATTGGGCCTGACGTGCGCGCGTCGACCTCGACGGTGTAGCCCATCCGCTCCAACTCCTGCCGAACATCGCCGGGCGTGGACGACGCGACCAGAATGCGGCCAGGGCGAGATTCGTGCGCGCCGAACGAGGCACGCATCTGGAAGCTGTTGATGTTCGGTGCTTCGGACGCCTGCTGCGGCGTCATCCCCCACTCCACGACGTTCAGGAAGAACTGAAGCAGGTTCTGATCCTGCGAATCGCCCCCCTGCACGGCAAACGAAAGAAAGGGGAGCCCGTCGCGGAGCGCGAGGGTCGGCGTCAGGGTGACGCGCGGCCGCTTCCCCGGCTCGATGACATTGAACGGACCGTCAGCGGAGTCGGTGACGAAACTCTGCGCACGTTGGCTCAGCCCGACTCCCGTGCGCCCGGCGACCAGAGCGGGATTCCACCCGCCACTCGGCGTGATCGACACGACCCACCCAGCGGTGTCCGCGGCCTGGATCGTGGTCGTGCCGGCGTAGAACGACTCGTAGAACGCCCGGTCCGCGCCGTTCGCGCCTACCAGTGTTGCGGCGGCGTCAGGCGGGGGGAGGCGGTCCTGCTGGCCGCTCCGCTGGAGCGTGTCGGGGGCCGGCACGACCGTCCACCGGGCGAGCAGGCTGGCGAACGGATTGGTGCCACCCTGGAACGGATAGGGATCGCCGGGCTTCACGTTCGGGTCGTTCCGCGTCCAGTCGATCGTGCGGGCGCGAGCTGCCGCGTACTCCTTGGAGAGCAGGCCCCGGGTGGGCTCCTCGGGCGGGAAGTACGGATCCCCGTAGTAGAAGTCCCGATCGGCGAAGGAGAGGTTCATCGCCTGGTAGAGCGCGTGCATGTAGCGCGGCGTGTTATAGCCCATCGCCTTGAGGTCCATCGGCTCCAGGATGTTCAGCGCCTGGAGCAGCACCGGCCCCTGCTGCCAGAACGGAAGCTTGTAGACGGTGACGCCCTTGTACGTGGTAGAGACGGGCTCCTCGATCCGCACCTTCCAGTTCGCCAGATCCTGCATGGTGAACAGCGCGCCCTCCTCCCGCGCCCCGCGCACCAGCTCCTCGGCGATGTCGCCGCGATAGAACCGATCGTAGGCAGCGTAGATCGCCTCCGCTCGGCTCTTTCCCGCGGCCAGCGCCTGCTGCTCGGCCTCGACCATCCGGCGCAGCGTCACGGCGAGGTCGCGCTGAACGAACAGCTCGCCCGGCTCGGGTGCCGCGCGCTGCGAGGTGGAATCGTTCGGGAGCATGATGTCGCGTGAGTACTTCCAGCCGGAGAGTCGCTCCTTCTCCCGCTCGAAGGCGTTGGCGGTCTGCGCTTCGATGGGGTAGCCGTCGGCGAGCTCCAGCGCCGGCGCGAGCACCTCCGCCAGCGACATCGTACCATACTCGGCCAGCATCGTGAGCAGCCCGCCAGGCGTACCCGGGGTGACCGCGGCGAGTGGTCCGTACTCCGGCGGATAGCGGTGGCCGAGCGAGCGGTAATGTTCCGCGGTCGCGCCGGTGGGGGCCACGCCGAGCGCGTTGATGCCGATGACCTTCCTGAGCCCCGGGTGGTAGATCAGCGCCTGCGTCTCGCCACCCCACGAGAGCACGTCCCACATCGTCGCGGTCGCGGCGAGCATCGCGCAGGCGGCATCGACGGCATTGCCACCACGCTGAAAGACCATCGCACCGGCGGTGGCGGCGAGCGGCTTGCCGGTGATCGCCATCCACTGTTTCGCGTGCAGCGGCGGCTTCTGCGTGCGGCGTGGCGGCAGCTCCTGCGCGCCAGCGTCGTCAGGCGCGAGCGGGAGCGCGGCGAACGGAGTCGTGAGGGCGAGGGTGGTGGCGAGGAGCAGGCGATAGGAGTGGCGCACGGGAACCTCTCTCGTCAGGCGGTAGGATCGTAGTGAATGCCGACCGCGCGAAGGCGTGTGAACGCCTCCTCGAGCCGGGCGGAATCCGCGACCAGGGAGATGCGAAAGAAGCGATCACCTCCGGGGCCGAAGGCATTGCCCGGCGTGACGACGACGCCGGCCGTGTCGATCAGATGCGCCGTCCATGCCTGCGCAGTGAACCCGGTGGGCACCGGCAGCCAGACGAACATGGTGGCGCGCGGCGTGCCGGGCGACCACCCTAACGATCGGAACCCATCCACGACAATCTGGCTCCGCGCGCGGTAGACGTCACGGATCGGTGCGGCGAACTCCGCCATGTGATCCAGCGCGAACGCGGCCGCCGCCTGAATCGCGCCCGGCGTGCCATAGCCCATATTGGTGCGCACGGCATACAGCACGTCGATCAACTCGGGGCCGCCGACGGCAAAGCCGATCCGCGAGCCGGCCATACTGCAGCTCTTCGAGAGCGAGTGGAACTCGATCGCCACCTCGCGCGCGCCCTCGATTTCGAAGACGCTCGGCGCCACGTAGCCGTCGAAGGTGATCTCGGCGTAGGCCAGGTCCGAGACGAGGACGATGCCGTGCCGTCGGCAGAACGCCACCGCCTCGGCGAGAAACTCGCGTGAGGCAACGGCGCCGGTGGGATTGTGCGGATAGTTGAGCAGCAGCAGCCGCGCGCGTCCGGCGAGATCGTCAGGCACCGCGGCCAGATCGGGGAGGAAGCCCCGGTCGGCGCGCAGCGGGAGCCAGCCGATCTCACCACCAACGAGCCCCGTCGCGCGTCCGTGTACCGGATAGTAAATGTCCGGCACCAGCGAAACGATACCCGGGTCGGAGAGCCCCATCGTGAGGTGCGCGATGCCTTCCTTGGCGCCGCTCAGGCAGAGGATCTCCGTCGCCGGATCGAAGGCCGTGCCGAAGCGGCGCTCCATGTACGCGGCCGCCGCGCCGAGAAAGCGCTCCGTTCCCCGGAACGGGGGATACCCATGGTTGCGTGGATCCGCCCACGCCTCCGCCATCGCCGCCACAATCGGCGCCGGCGTCGGCAGATCCGGATTCCCCATCCCGAGATCGATCAGCGACGCCCCCCGCGCCCGCGCCGCAGCCTTGAGCTCGTCGAGCCAGGCGAAGACGTAGATGGGGAGGTCGGTGAGCCGCGGCGATCGCTGGGCAGCTTTGCTGCCGGGGTCGGGTGCCAGGTGCCGGGTGTCAGGGGCTGCAGTGGGGGCAGTCGTTGCTGGATCGGCGAGCGTCATGGTGGTTGTGGGGCGTCGTTGGGGCGCAGCATGCTGCGCCCGTATCCAATCGTCGGGAAGTGGGCGTTGTTGGGGCGCAGCATGCT
>PPFU01001624.1_pt1 | contig 13366 bp, 6 predicted proteins | sample 1535991 | NCBI WGS metagenome assembly PPFU01 (sample SAMN04901290, study PRJNA319586) | Hypolithon metagenome, whole genome shotgun sequencing project. | isolation source: Antarctic Hypolithon | place: Antarctica: Miers Valley | collected 2014
ATACCAGCTTCTCCGTTCTCCGGAAGAGTATGGCCCTGGCCACGAGCCGCTGGAAATACCTCTGGTCTGGCACCATGTTGCTGCGGTTTACGAGCCGAAGGGTAAATTCCTGGAAGTTCTTCTGGGCACCGCGGCTCACCAGGTGCGGTAGCTGCGACCAGGAATTCTCGAACTTGGCAAGATCCGTCTTCGTGAACTTCTGAAAGCCCGGATGATCCTGCCTGAAGTTTCTCGCCTGCGCCCGGGTAGCCTGGCGTGAAACGGCGTCGTTGTACTGCCCCCGTGCTCGCTCGTAGAACCATCTTGTCTGGCGCTGGGTACCGTCTGCAGGTGGCGCCCAGACGGTTCGCGACAGTTCCTCTAGGCGCACGTGAAAGGGATCGTTGGCCGAGAAATCCGCCTCATTGACCGCATTCTGGCTGTTAGCGTAGCGGGATATGAGGGGAACCATGTCATTGACGTCATCCTGATCCACTACGGTGATCTTGGCCTGAACGAATACCCTGGATATATCGGCTCTGTCTCTCGAGGCGGCGTGGTGCAAGGAGGCGGTGGTCTGACCTCCGTTGACTATCTGCAGATCGCCTAGGGAGGCTATGACCGTATCGCCCTCCGGGTCCTGATGGATCTCTATCTCCCTGGCCGTTGCAGAGATGCCGTTGTTGTAGGCGAGAAATCGCTCGGGCTGTTCCCTGACGGTGTTCCTTATACCCCTGTTGACCTTCCCCCTAGCCTGGAGGAAGGATCTAACGTTCAGCTCCAGCAGTCTCGGTCCGTATCGTGCATAGAGCGCCTCCAGTACTGTGCCGGGCAGTATGGTCACGTACGAAGTGTGCCCATCGTGAGCCTCGGGGACGGTCAGGCACGGTATCTTCCTCCCGAACTCCTCCTCGAAATCGATTTGTATGGGTTCGTGTCCTCGCCCGGAGCTTCGATACCTGTAGAGTCTCCGGGCATCCCACACGTGATACGAGATGTCTAGATCGCGTATGCGGTCGCTCGGCAGATTCTCCACGCGGGAGATGCCATCCGTGAGAACGAAGAATCGTACGGTGGCCAGCTGCGAACGTGCCTGATGTATCCCGAGAGCCATGTCGAAGGGAGGCGAGGCCTCCTCGAGGTTTCTGTAGTGGCCATCGAGAGCTCGCTCCAGGAAGGTGGAGAGCCTCCTGAAGGCGGTATCCATCTCTGTCCTTCCGAGGTTGTTCGGCGGGTTTTCCTCCCGGTAACGTGTCACCAGCAGATCGAGCGTGGTGCCATCGTCCGCAAACCCGTAGCCGCTGACCTCTAGACCGTAGGACCGATGGTAGCAGGGCTGCGCCTCGTCGAGAGCGCCAGCCTCCGTCATCTCGTCTATCATGATCTGAGTGAACGCGTGAGGGCGCAGCTGCTCTTCGCCATCCATCTCTGCTTCCCGGAGCACGTCCTGGTGTAGATCGTTGACAAAATCTTTGAGCTCTTCGCTATCCTTGGCCATCGTCACTCTCAAACACGGTCTTCAGGTTCGAGGTCTCCATCCTGAAGGCGGCACATCCTGCAAGAGCCAGCGAGTACCGCACATTCCCCACTCCATCTGGCATCTCGCGCTCGACTAGCCGGGGAAAGCCCTGCTCGACCCTGAAGAGATTTTGGTCCCTTATCTGGTATACGGTGTCCTCGTATCTGTACCTGTGCAGGTCCAGGTAGCCGGACTTCATCAGCATGCCCTCGAATGTCATGCGCACCGGATTGCGGGTGCCGAGCCGCTCACGCAGCTCGTCCACCAGGGAGTTCAGCGTGTATCCGGAGCCCGTGGTCATCCTCAAAGAGACATGGAAGAGCAACAACGCCACCATCCCCGAACCGTCGAGCTGCCTCTCGCTGCTGATCGTCACCACCTGCGGGCCGGCCGTGGAGGTGGTCTTAACCTCAACTGCCCTCCCCGCGAGCTGGAAATCCTGATCCGTTCCATCCGGGCCTCTCCAGGCTCGGACTGCAACATCGAGTCCGATGGCTTCACCCAGATGAGTACACAGGAACCAGAGCTCACCGTACAGTCCCTTCTGTGCCTCCGCCCCCAGTCCCTCGAGACCATGCTTCTCCATCAGACCCTGCCAGAGATGTAGACGATCCAGCAGAGCCTCGATGGCTACACCGTCGGAAGACATCGAGAGCACGGTATCCACAAGATCCAAGACCAGTACGGAGAAGAGTTCCCTGTACTGATCATGCCTGAGTCTGATCTCCAGCGACCCTTTCCCCGGGCGCAACTCGTCGGTGTGCACCACGCACTGTATACCCCTCAGCGGGGGAAAACGGGACTCTACATCCGCAAGGTTCTCTTCTGTTTCCAGAAGGAGAGCACGCTCGTTCGAGGGTTTTTCGATCGCCACGAACAGGTCGAAGCGTGACTCGTGCTCTATCCTTCTCCTGAGGAGTCCACGTCCGCTCCCGTGGTCGGCTCTTTCCATCTCCTCCCACAGGGCGTCATTGGTGTCAGAGTGCAAACTCCTGCTCCCAGTAGGTCTGGTTGGCCACGTAATCTATGGTGGGAGCATCTCGACTCGCCGGAAAGCTGATTGCCAGCGCGATGATGGGCCCCTCCTTGTCCGGGAGGCCTGCCTCGCGTGGGTCAAGAGGATAGAGAAGCATGAGCCCCCTGTGTGGAGGACGCGCGTGCCTTATGCTGGTGCCGCTCGGGAGATCGCCCTTCTTCCAGGTTCCCTTCTTCTGCTCCCGTGTTCTCCTAGTCTCGTCCCTGGCCTTCGTCTCCTCCTCGAGGGTAAGGTCCGACGTCTCGTCCGCGGGACTCACGAGCCTGCCGAAACGGAAGGCCTCGTCTTGGACCAGACCCTTGCTTGAGGATCTCTTTACCAGTCTGATGGTGCGTCCCCCAAGGGTGGCTTCCTCTCCTTGCCCGGACGCAAGACCTACCGTCCAGTGAGTGAGTTCGTCGTCGGCAACACGATTACGAATGTACTTCGCCAGCAGGCTCGAGTGAGCCCTACGGGCCTCACCGTGTGTCATGTAGCTGTCCAGGAACTCCAGTACGGCCTCGGAACTGACATCGTGCCACCGGGCCCTGACTCCTCTTTCGGCATCCATGGCCGGCTCTCCGAGGTTCTCGAGGAGTCTCTCGGCCGCGTTTGTGTTGCCCTGTATGATGGCCCCGTCCCGGTGAAGGATTACCGTCTCGCTTATCTGCCCCGAGAAGGTTATCTGGACAGAGGTCCCATGACGCATCTTCGTCGCGGCTGTTATCAGGAGGTTGCCCGGATGCTTTCGCACGAGCAGCCCGTAGTCCGCCGGAGTGCCACCCGTGGCGGCCATCCTGTCGAACTCCTCGCGTAGCTCCTCGCTCGCGGTTGTTATGTCCCTGTACCAGCCTGCGAGCTCCCACGTGGTATACAGTCTGCAGAGATCGGCATAGTCAGGACGATAGCCGAACCATCTCCCCATCTGCATCAGCGTGTCGTACATACGCGAGGCGCGCAGATAGTAGCTCACGCTCAGCCCCTCCAGCGTGAGGCCGCGCGACAGCTTGTCGCCGCCGATGGCTATGACACTGAGGCCGTTCGGATAGTCAGAATACTGGAGCGTGTCCATGACGGCCCCGTTGAGCTCCCGTACCTCTATCTTGGAGCTAGCCTCGATCAACCTCGAGTCCACCTCCGACCATGACGGGGGCTCCGATCCTCCTATGACCTTGGTGGTAGGTACAAAATCTGTCTCCCAGAGTATTCGCAGCTCCTCGCGCAGCTGGACACTGGCATCTCCGTTACCGTAGCGCAACTGGTCCCGGAGGAACCTGACTTCCTCCGAGATCTGTCGCATGACCTCGTGCTGGACGGAGGTGTAACGGGTCACGTGCACCAGCATCGAGTTGTGAACCTCGACGTCGCCCCGGACCATCCTCGCGGCGCAGACTAGTATGAAGGAGCGTATCGCGCGATGCAGCGAATCCGGAGGTCGGCCCGGGACATGATGGTTCTTGTGTCCATTCGGCACCCAGTTGTCCTGATCCTCCACGGGACGGAAGGTGGGCATCCTCGCACCCGGCCCATCTGTACCATCGGCCCCATCGAGTCCGAAGACCTGCGCTGGTCCTATGTAATTCGACGGGACCGGCAAGTTGACGACGAAGCTCCGCGGGAACAGGTCCTCCCCGTATTTCTCCGCCCGGATGTCGCGGGGGATGAATATATTGGCGAATGGCGTGGCTGTGTAGCCTACATAGGCGCTCTGCTCGAAGCTACCCAGCAGTTCCCTTATGCGGCTGTTTATCGTCGTGGGGTCGTGTTCCGGATCGGGATTACCTTCCTCGTCCAGCGGTATGGCCTTGGTGTTTATGGAGGCATTGTCCGCCTCGTCATCTATGAGCAGGAGCGGTATGCCCTTTACCATCTTCCTGCCTGTCTGCGGATCGTGCTGCTGCATGGTGGTGGTTGCCCAGCCGAGCAGATTCCTCAGTATGGATGCATTCTTCTTGACCACGAGAAGAACCGGGTCCTTGCCACCGATCATCACTCCGCTCTTGCGGGCGCCGGCGGCGGTGAAGTCACCTTTCTCCTCACTGCTCGTGAGCGAGTGAGCAATGTGTAGATCGTACCCTGCAAGCCTGCCCACTCCCAGGCGTACGTTGTCCTTGTCGAAGCTCATCCGCTTCTGCGTGTCGAATCCGAGGAAGCCATGGTCCAGACGTACCTGGGTCTGGCTCCGGAGGCTATTGTGAGATCCAGCAAGAACTATTATCAGCCTGTAGCCTGCGTCTGCCGCCTTGCAGATGAGCCCGGTGTAGTTGGCCGTCTTTCCGGACTGCACCTGACCCACGACCATGCCGCGCCTGTCCCACCGTCCTGACCGCGACGGGTTCTCCAGACGCTTCAGGAGCTCGTCGGTTACCTCGTCCACGTTGTCCACGGCTGCCGGAGGCAGCCTGTCCTCGAGATAGTTCCGGTAGCGATTCCAGAATCTCCAGTCGATACCGGCCCTGCTGTCGGCCAGCCATTCCACGTGGTCGGTCTGATCATCGAGCGAGGTTGGCCCAGGTACCCACACGTCGTACATGCTCTCGAGCGCCCGGATGAGCGACTGCAGGTCGAGCCCGTCGTCTCCATGCAAACCCGTGACGGCCCCGAGTGCCAGCCCGGCAACGTGGTTGAGCTCCTCTGCCGTGGGGGAGTGCTTCTCCCCAAGCATTATCCTTGCCATCTGTTTCGCTTGCTCGAGAGCCGTCTTTCCGCTCATGATCGCTCCTGATCCACATACTCATCCAGACTTGCCACGAGCTCCGGACGTGCGCTGAAGGCATCCATCATCGAGAGACGGCTTCTCGCCTCGACCTTACTTAGGCCCGAGGAGAGTAACGCCTGGTAAACCGTCATCATCACCTCTCGTGCTTCTCGGTCTGTCGATGTCTCGAAGGGGCCCGAGTGTTCTCCGGGCCTCTCGGAGCTATCGATGGCTATCAGGGCAGTGGGGACCGTTTCCTCTATCAGGCGAAGCAGCGCGCGAACGTCGCTCCGGTGCTGCGGAGGCACTGCCAGGACTCTGGAGACCATCGGATGTTCCCGGTTTACCTTGTAGGATATCTTCCCGTGTCTGGTGACCTTCTCCCAGGCGAATACGTGGTCTGCCGAGCTACCGCGGGCCACCACCTTTCCGCGATGCCTGTATATGGCTACGGCTCTTTCCCGGGTTACGCGGGCTATACGCTCCAGATCTCTCCTGAGCACCCCTGGAGGTCTGGCACGAGATTTTCTGACATCTATCTGCCACTCCTGATCCATGGCGTTGGTTATATCGACCCTGATACGCGCCAGCTTGTAGTGTTCCTCCTTGGTAAACGGAAGCCCCAGCCAGTCCCCTGCTACCAGCAGTCGGCGGTTACGGTACACGTAGAAGCCTTGGCGGGCATTCCAGCCTCCGCTGCCGCCCGCCCGGCGGTGGATCTCCCGATCCATCTTGGAGTGATGAGGAAGCACGAAGGGCTGCACCTTCACCCTCTCGCCTCTGAACGGCAGGATCTCCTCGTCGAGCCACTGGGTTGCTGTATGTCTCTCGAGAAACGGGTTCCAGGGAACCACGGGGTTCTCGTTGACCCGGAGCTCCAAGCGATCGTTGCCCTCGAGAAACCTGTGGAAGATCATTCCGAGGTATTGTTCAGTCTGACCTGCCAGATCGAGGAAGCGCCTCTGGGCCTGCATGTCATCCAGTTTCTCATCTCCCACGATACGGTCCATGCTCTCCCACAGGACCACGGTGCCGGAGGAGAAACCATCCAGTATCTGGAGGCGTTCGACGGAGCCGGAAGATGCGGTCTTCAGTAGACGCCACTCCGAGGTCCTGTTGATGTAGTCTAGGTCCCAGCGTCTTGTGGCTGCCGGAGCCCCGTGGGATCTCCGGGAGGCCACGGTAAGGCACCGACACTGGGAGAACGAGGCGCTCTTCAACCCGAGGCCAAAGCGCCCTAGGTCGGTATCCGCGCGGGTTTCCAGTGGATTCCTGCTCCCGGGTCTCATGGCATTCGTCAGCTCCTCGGTACTCATGCCATGCCCGTTGTCCAGAAGAGCGATGTAGGAATCCGCTCCGCTCCAGTAGAAGATCACGTCCACACGCGTGGCGCCGGCAGAAATACTATTGTCCACGAGATCCGCCAGAGCCGCCTGCGTAGAGTACCCGAACGCTCTTAGAGCCTCCACCATCGCAGCTGGCCTAGGTTCAACCAGATCGAAATCTTGGTCAGGGGAAGTGGCATGATGCCTTGCCTGTACAGTCCTCAAGGTCAATTCATCGTCGCGTTCTTCATTCACTACAGGTTCCCCTTGAAACGTAGGTCTACGCAGCAAGCGCCTAGTTCTGGAATTTACTATATACGTGGTACCGATTCCACGAGCTCCGCTCGAGAAACGTTGGCCTAGAAACATACCTTCAGTGGGGCTAGAACGATGCCGATGTCCTCAGGGGTCACGGCACCATTTTGGGAATTCTGTACTGCGAGAATGTAAGCGGTGATGGTCCTCCCGGTTGGCCTGACCCGAATTTTGTACGGCCATAGGTGCCTTTTTAGCGAACCGTCGGTCGGCCAGGGAGGATCTCGCCGCGCTCCGGAGGGGCGGCAGTGACCTTATAGGAGCCTGCCGTAAAAGTCTCATCGCAGTACCGTCCGTCGCTTCTATCCGGTAAGCGCAAGGTTGTGGCCACGGAACGGGAGGATGAAGACGAAATGACGCTGCTTACTGGAAAGGACCCCACTGTGCTCGTCACCGTGGGGGTAGACACTCATCTCGATGAGCACGTAGCGGTGGCTCTCGACCACCTCGGTCGTCACCTGGGCGCCTTATCCGTGCCAACGACGGAAGCCGGGTACGTGAAGTTTCTGAGATGGGCCAAAGACATTGGAGAGCTGGAGCGAGTAGGGATCGAGGGGTCTGGTTCCTTCGGCGCGGGATTGAGCCGCTTCCTGAACAAGCATGGCGTTGAGGTTCTCGAAGTGGGCCGACCAAAGCGTCGAGACCAACACCGCTCGGGCAAGTCTGATCCCATCGACGCGGAGATCGCTGCAAGGGCCGTGCTGTCGGGCACGGATATTGGCGAAACCAAAGGTACGGAGGGACGAGTTGAGATGATTCGTGTGCTGCGCGCAGCTCGTCGCTCTGCCGTAAAGGCGCGTGCCCAGGCCGCCAACCAGCTCAAAGCGATGCTCATCACCGCTCCGGAGGGGTTGAGGGCCGAGTTGCGCAAACTCTCCACGGCGAAGCTGGTTCGCAAGGCCGCGAGTTTTCGCCCGGGCGCTCTTCCAGACGACGTCGCGGCAGCCACCAAGTTCGCTCTCCGATCTGTCGCTCGCCGTTACCTCGACCTCTCCGAGGAGATCCGCGAACTCGACGGGCAGTTGAGACGGCTGGTGACAGAGACCGCCCCCCACCTGGTGGCGGTACATGGAATTGGGGTCGACACGGCGGCAGCGCTTCTGGTCGCCGTAGGAGAGGATCCGAAGCGACTGAGGAGTGAGTCGGCTTTCGCGCACATGTGCGGCGTTGCTCCCATCCCAGCTTCGTCCGGTAAGGTGGTCCGCTACCGTCTCAACCGCAGGGGCAACCGCGACGCCAACCGGGCTCTGCACGTCGTGGCGGCCGAGCGCATGAGTCGAGACGAACGCACCCGCGAATACGTAGTGAAGCGTACCTCCGAGGGTAAGTCCAAGCGCGAGATCATGCGGTGCCTAAAGCGATACATCGCCCGCGAGGTCTACCGAATACTCACCCAGATCGTAGCTCCAATGGGGTCGTTTTCGTCACCTTGACCGGCATAGGAGCTTCGCTAACGGCGAACTGCTGAGGTAGGAATCTTACTCGGCCGCGTTGTCGATTTGACCTATCAGATCCATTACCCAAGTTTCTTTTGCGCTTCCCGCGCGCCCATATGCTTCGGCTGCAGAGACCGCTTCCTCCCGAGCGTCCTGGAGACTACCCACGTAGTAGTAGAGAAGCTGTGCGAGGTTGAATAGTACGTCGCCGATCAGATCAGGCTCGTCCCACTCTTTGGCCAGGGGTAGAGCCTCCCGGTACTTGATCTCGGCGGCTTCGTGCCCGTGCTGCGTTCCGCGATCTTGGTAGCAGAGGCCTAGGTTCATCTTTGAGCGTGCCTGATCGCCTTTATGATCGCCGTCGACTGCAGCGCTGAGAGCGCGCTGGAACACATCCTCTGCTGCATCGAGGTTCTTAGCCTTTAACTCAAGTACGCCCAGACTGTTTAGCGCCCCCCGGTAGCTGTCGTATTCCCTGAGATCCCAAAATACTTGTGCTGCCTCCTCGTAGAGTTGGCGAGCTTCAGCCTGCTCTTCCGGACGTTCGCGTTTGATCCCAGCGATACCTTTTAGAGCCCTTGCGTAGGACGAGAGTTCTCCTACGTCCCACGCCAAATCTCTCCGAGCTTTGTACCTTATTTCGGCCTTCGCGAACTTACCTAGACCCTCTAAAGCACCGGCTTGTTGGCCGATAGCGCCGAGTTCGGCGTCTGGAGCATCGGAGTTCTTGAGTACCTTTTCGGCCCGTCTTGCGAGATTGAGAGCCGTCTTATGCTGTCCCATTGAATTGCGGATGCTGGCGAGGTTAGCGAGAGCGGTGCCTTCCGCGATACGGTCTTTGTTCAAGCGAGCAGTTTCGATACTTTCCTCACAGTACATTAACGATTCACGCAGCTGACCCTTTCTCAAGAGGGCAGCTCCCATTGCGTCCCTGTGCAAGCGGGCCTCTTCTTCATCTCCCGTTCCGCGAGCGGCTTTTTCCGCTAACTCCATCCAGTCCATGAACTCGCCAGGTCCCAATCTTTCTGACAGAACTCGGCGGCCTTCGGCGGGTAGTCGGCTAAGATATTTGAGGGCCCAACTGTCATCTGCCGAGCGCGCCCGAGCCCATCCATGTGCGGCTCGGATGTTCGGAAGCTCTTGGCTCAAGATAAATACCCCGAAGTACTGTGTTTCCCCTCCCTCCAGTGCAGCTACGTTGGCTGCTGCTACCACCTGACGGTAGTGCTCCAAACGACGTTGCTGAGCTTGACGTACACCATCATCGCCCTCAGTGTGCTCTAGTGTTTCGAATGCGAAGGCTGCTATCAGGGCGTGCATCCAAAATCTCTCGGGCCTCTTTAGACGCAGGTCGAGCTTTACCGCCAGCGGGTCGATGCCGACATCGGCGGACTCCAGAAGGCCACGACGGGCAAGACTACTGAGCGTGCGTCGTGTTAGTTCTTGCTCCTCTTTCCACGCTTCGCTCTCAACGTCGAGATCTTCTCCGGTGGCGTGCCATACCTCCTGGGCAGCCCACAAGTCAAAAGATAGTGGTTTTGCTGGTAGGACGCCGAGTTGCGCGAAGCGTTTCACGGTATCCTCATCCAGTCTTTCGACACTTTTTTGGAGCAAAACCCTTACAGTCATAGCCGCTTCTTCGGCTCCGTCTTCAGCATCGTAGCCTGCGTCGTAGGGTGCTTCTTCATCCAGGAGGGCGGCCTCGGTCAACTCGCCCAATAAGCCCGAAACGTCGAAGCCGGCATCAACCTCTACCCGTAAGAGGTCCGCGGCGACACGAAGAGCCAGCGGCAGGCCGTCCAGAGCTCTCACTAACTCTCGACACGCGTCCTCATTCTTCGCAACGAAGTTCGGAGCCCGCGATGCGATTAGCTGCAGCGAATCCTCTTCAGAAAGAAGACCTAGCCGTAAAGTTCCTTCGGTCGCGGTCGAGAGGCGGGTCGCGATGTCCAGCCTTCTGGTTGCGACCAGCACGGCAGAGCCGCCCTCGGCCAGGAGCAGTGGAGCAACGTGTCCCTCCTCCCAAACCTCATCGAAGACGATAAGTACCGAGCGCTGGGAAAGCACATCCGAAATACGGCCGCGCAGCGCGTTGAGCGTCGTGCCAGGCGGTGTAGGCACCCCTAGCGCGACGCTCACCTCTTCGGCGAGGCGCCGTACATTTGGAGAGAGCCCGACAGGAATGAAAATCACTCCTCCCGAGAAGTGATCGAGTACCTCCTGGCTGCGGCATAGAGTCGAGATAAACGCACTCTTCCCGAGCCCCGGCCAGCCGTGTACAGTCACGACCTTCGTCGGGTTGTCAGCGGCACCGGCCCTGTCAGCTTCCTGGTCAAACACTCCTAGCATCCGCCTGGCTCTGTTAAGCTCGTCCGTCCTACCCAGCACCAAGCCTGGGGGTGGGGGTAGAAGGTTCCCCTCCTCAGCGGTGCTCGCCTCCATAAGTGATTGGTGGTGCTCGCGAACTGAGGCGAGCAACTCTGCGTTGACCAGGGGCTGAATCCGACTGTTCTCCTTACTAGCTTCGAAGACGAATTCCTGGTACACCCTCTCAGCCAGAATCCACATGGCATCGTCGAAGGCGAACGGCAGCGTGTCGGGCTCATAGTCTAGGGACGCAGCCCGCTCACGCAGATCCTCTATAGGGATGGGGCCGGGCCTGAGGGCTACGTTCAGCAGTATGCTTGCAGCCTCCTCGTCATAGCACAGTCCCCCGAGTACACTCTCCCCAACTTTCATTGCCTCGGGGTCCAGGTGCTCTTCAGCAGCTTCTCCAACATTGACCAGCAGTCCTGCGATGGCCCGCTCGTATACGTCCCGCATGCCGCGCTCCGCAGGTGTGCCCACAATCTGCTGTCCGATCCGGCGAGCACCGTTCTTTACGATCTCCGGAGCAAGCATCTCCGCGGCCTTCAAGGCGGCGCCTGTAATTATCGGGTCGGTCATCTCCGCTTGTCGCCGTCAACCTCGCCGAGATACCTGTACAGGGTTGACCTCCCAACACCCAGCATTGAGCAGATCTCCTCAACAGAGTGCTCGCCCTCATCCTTGAGCCTACGTGCTAGCTTCGCCTTACCTTCGTCCAGCGCCCGGGGCCTGCCGCCGTGTCGTCCTCTAGCCTTAGCCGCCTCAAGTCCTGCCATCGTCCTCTCCAGGATCAGGTCTCGTTCGAACTCCGCCACAGCCCCGAAAACATGGAACACCAGCTTGCCACCTGGAGTTGTGGTGTCCAGAGACTCTCGCAAGGAGACGAATTCCACGCCCCGCTCCTTAAGAACACCGACCAGCTCTATAAGCTCCTGCAGCGAACGGCCAAACCGGTCGAGCTTCCAAACTACGAACTCGTCACCCTCCCGACAGAACTCCATCGCCGCGCGCAGCTCGGGGCGGTCCGCCTTGCGAGAAGAGATCTGCTCCTCGAATATCTTCTCGCAACCGAACGCTAGAAGATCCCTCCTCTGCAGCTCCGGGTTCTGATCTTTCTTCGAAGTCCTGATGTAGCCGATCTTCACAAACCCATTGTCCCAAAAACCCTCTCCCAGGTAAATATCGGGACTTGCCAATCAAGACAGGGTTTCGGGATCGAGTCTCTATATTCTGGGACGCCTTATCGGGACAAGATAGCTCAGTCCCCATATCGAGCGATTTAGAGATCGAGAAGAAGCAGATGTATGGCAGAGACTATTCGAGTGTATAAGATGATGATAGTTATGCTGATCAGTATGAATCAGGAGGGTTAGTACGTGTTAGAGCGCTCCAAAATACGCAGAGAGCCTCACCAAGAATCTTGCCTGCACAACGAGTTTGCTAGTATAGTCATATTAGTTACAGATAGCGGATCGGTTGGAGGCTGTGAGTTCTCTGGGGCGCCCGGCTACCGAACTGTTGCGGGGGTTTATATCTGATCCATGTCAACTCCGATCCTAACTACCAAACTCTATGTTCCCCCACCCCGGCCCCAGGTGGTGCTCCGTCCCCGCCTGATCGCGCGCCTCGACGAGAGTCTGCACCGCAAACTGGCCCTCGTCTCCGCCCCGGCCGGCTTCGGCAAGACTACGCTCCTCAGTGAATGGGTCGCTGGTTGCGAAATGCCGGCTGCCTGGCTGTCGCTTGACAGAGGCGATGGCGACCCCGCACGCTTTCTAGCTTACCTGGTCACTGCTTTGCAGACGGTTGTGGCGGATGTCGGAGAAGGGGTGATGGACATGCTCCGATCCCCCCAGCCACCGCCAACCGAATCGATCCTGACGGCCCTGCTCAACGAGGTCTCCAACGTCCCGGACGATTTCGCCCTCGTCCTCGACGATTACCACACTGTTGATGCCAGACCGATTGACGATGCCCTCACCTTCCTGATCGAGCACCTGTCACCCCAGATGCACCTGGTCATCGCCACCCGTGAAGACCCACAACTATCCTTGCCCCGCCTGCGAGCCCGGGCCCAACTGACCGAGCTGCGTGCCGCCGACTTGCGTTTCACGCCGGGTGAGGCCGCCGAATTTCTGGGAGAGGTAATGGGTCTTGACCTCTCACATAAAGAGACCTCCGCACTGGAAGAGCGCACCGAGGGTTGGATCGCCGGTTTGCAACTGGCCGCACTCTCGATGCAGGGGCGAGAAGACGCCGCCAGCTTCATAGAATCCTTCACCGGCAGCCACCATTTCGTGCTGGACTATCTGGTAGAAGAAGTCCTGCAGCAACAACCTGAGCGTGTCCGCACCTTCTTACTACAGACCTCGATCCTCGAGCGGTTGAGTGGCCCGCTATGTGATGCCATCACCGCCCAGGAAGATAGCAGCAGGATGCTTGAGGCCCTGGAGCGGGGCAACCTGTTCGTTGTTCCGCTAGATGACGAGCGCCAATGGTATCGCTATCATCACCTCTTCGCGAATGTCCTCCAGGCGCGTGCGATGGAGGAGCAGCCAGATCAAGCACCTACTCTGCACCTGCGGGCGAGCGAGTGGTACGAGCGGAATGGTCTGCCAACCGATGCTATCCGCCACGCCTTTGCCGCCGAGGATTTCGAGCGGGCGGCGGGCCTCGTCGAGCTGGCAGCGCTGGCAATGCTCGGCAGTAGTC
>PPFU01009079.1_pt1 | contig 13357 bp, 10 predicted proteins | sample 1535991 | NCBI WGS metagenome assembly PPFU01 (sample SAMN04901290, study PRJNA319586) | Hypolithon metagenome, whole genome shotgun sequencing project. | isolation source: Antarctic Hypolithon | place: Antarctica: Miers Valley | collected 2014
CTTCATCGTGGGATGTGGCAGATCGAGGCCGAAAGATAAACCGTGCCATACCTCGGCGCAAAGCACATTAAACACCTTCCTCACTTGAACTGAGCCTCCCGAAGACAGGCGATGGCCTGAACGAACCTGCCCTGATCAACGCGAAGATGCTTGTCCAGAGTGGGCTGAAAGGACAGCGGGTTGTTTCTACTGAACATCATTGTGGCACGACACCCCCACCCGAGGAGTCTGTCCCGTACGCTGGGCGAGATACCTCCCGCTGATAGCGGTAAAGGCACCGCAAGGGAGTGGCTGCTCAACTCCGTAACTCTTATAATCACTATGCCCTTATCCTGATCGGCTTCCGTTTGCTGCTCTTTTACCCTGTTTCCGCCATGCGCTTCGCTTTCCTGCTGCTTTTTACCGCAGGCGCCCTGTACGCCCAGCCGCGCGCGCGCGATCTCGGGGTGCCTTTCGAGGGTACGCCCGGGCCCCTGAACGCCATCACCGACGTAGCAGGTGTCGGCGTGGGCCACACGACACTTGTGTTGGGTAGTGGGGCGCTTGTCGTAGGAAAAGGGCCGGTGCGAACGGGCGTCACTGCTGTCGTGCCCAGGCTGGGAGCAACAGACCCAGTATTTGCAGCATGGTACTCGCTCAACGGTAATGGCGAGATGACAGGCACCGCGTGGATCGAGGAATCGGGGCAGCTCGAAGGGCCGGTGATGATCACCAACACCCACAGCGTCGGAGTCGTGCGAGACGCGGTGATCGCGTGGATGGTGGAAAACTACCCCGAGTTCCGCTGGGCCTTGCCGGTTGTTGCCGAGACTTACGACGGTGTGCTAAACGATATAAACGGGTTTCACGTCAAGCCCGAGCACGTCTTTACTGCGCTCAACACGGCAGCGACAGGTGCCGTGCCTGAAGGCGCGGTGGGCGGCGGCACGGGGATGATCTGCAATGGCTTCAAGGGCGGCATCGGCACGAGCTCGCGCACGCTCTCATCCGAACACGGTGGGTTTACCGTAGGGGTTCTGGTACAGTGCAATTACGGCACTAAGGCTGGCCTGCACATCGCTGGCGTCCCTGTAGGGCGCGAAATTAAAGGACCCGGTCTGTGCGTGGAGGGCGACGTGCCACCCTCCCGCGAAAACCTGCGCAGCCTTCCTACTTGCACCGCAACCAACGGGGCGGATAAAGGAGAAGACGGCTCGATAATCGTCATCGTTGCGACCGACGCGCCCCTCCTGCCCGTTCAGCTAAAGCGCCTCGCGCAGCGGGTACCGCTCGGGCTGGGCAAGCTGGGCAGTATCGCCAGCACGTTCTCGGGGGATCTGTTTGTCGCCTTTTCCACGGCGAACAACGGCCTCATAGGGCGTGAACCCGCGACTGTCACGATGTGGCCGAATGATCGGATTGACCCGCTCTTCCGTGCCACCATCCAGGCGACAGAGGAAGCGGTCGTAAACGCGATGGTCGCTGCTGAAACGATGACCGGTGCCGACAACATCCGCGTGCGCGCCCTCCCCCACGACGAACTCCGCGCAATCCTTACCCGCTACAACCGGGTCATCACCCAGGAGTAAAACAAGCCGGAGCCAGAAACGCCTGGCACCTAAATTTTATTCGTCATCTTGCCCAGCAGCAGCGCCCCGCCGAGGGCGGCCCCGATCCTGGCGACATCATCGGCCACGTTACCGTCTTTGTTGGTGTCGAGAAAGTCGAGCAGGCCCTTGGATGAAACGCCCGGCGTCTGCTGCGCGACTTCTTCCTCTTCTTTGCGCAGCATGTCGGCCACGCCGTCAGGGCCGAGCCCTTTCTCGCGCCGCATCTTGCCTACGGCCGCCATCACGATAGGGGCGAGCATAAGGAGCAGCTGCATCACCTTGCCGCGGTCCATGCCGGTCGCGCGGCTGATTCCTTCTTCAACGGCTGGCCGCTTGCCACCCAGAATATGACCGAGGATGCCGGAGCCGTTGGTGGTACTTGTGCCGCCGCCCGTAAGGCCTCCGAAGACGCCCCCTGCTCCGCTCGACATCAGGCCGCCCATGGCACTGGTTATGGCCTTGTCGATGCCCAGCCCTGTTGCGGGCGATGCGTTTCTGCCACCACTGATCAGCGCCCCCAGCTGACCCAGCAGGCTGCCGTCGTGGTCTTTTTCGAGCGCCGTGGTCAGCGATTCGGCCCCCTGCGGTTCTTTGGCGTTGCGCGCGAGCGCGCCCACGAGCAGCGGCACGGCAGCCGAGATGGCCTTTTGCGTCGTGGCGCGGTCGGTGCCGAGCTGGTCCGCAATGTTGTCGACTGTCTGCGGCTGAAGGGCTTGCCCTATAGACTGTATGAGATCCATGATGTGGAGATAGCGCTGAGGTTACATGCTGCGGCGGTACTGCCCGCCGACGTCGAAAAGTGCCTGTGTGATCTGGCCCAGCGAACACACCCGAACCGTTTCGAGCAGTTCCTCGAATACGTTTCCGTTACGGGCCGCCACCGCCTGCAACGCACGCAATGCTTCGGGGGCACGGTCGGCATTGCGCGCCTGGAAGGCAGCAAGGTTGCGGAGTTGCTGCTGCTTTTCGTCATCAGCCGAGCGCATCAGCGGCACGCTTGCCTCCGCACTTTCTGATACAGGTGCGAGAAAAGTGTTGACACCAATAAGGGGCAGCTCGCCGCTGTGCTTTTTCTGCTCGTACAAAAGCGATTCTTCCTGGATACGGCCACGCTGGTACATCGTCTCCATCGCCCCGAGCACCCCACCCCGGTCGTTGATGCGCTCAAACTCGCGCAGCACGGCTTCCTCAACCAGATCGGTCAGTTCATCCACGATGTACGCGCCCTGCAACGGGTTCTCGTTTATCGCCAAGCCCAGTTCGCGGTTGATGATCAGCTGGATGGCCATCGCGCGGCGCACACTTTCCTCAGTCGGCGTGGTGATGGCCTCGTCGTAGGCGTTTGTGTGGAGGCTGTTGCAGTTGTCGTAGATGGCCAGCAGCGCCTGCAGCGTCGTGCGGATGTCGTTAAACTGAATCTCCTGCGCGTGCAAACTGCGCCCGCTCGTCTGGATGTGGTACTTGAGCTTCTGGCTCCGGTCGCTCGCGCCGTAACGGTCGCGCATGGCCACGCTCCAGATGCGCCGCGCCACCCGTCCAAGAACGGTGTACTCGGCATCCATCCCGTTTGAAAAGAAAAACGACAAGTTGGCCGCGAAGTCGTCCACCTTCATCCCCCGGCTCAAGTAGTATTCGACGTACGTGAAGCCGTTGGAGAGCGTGAAGGCCAGCTGCGAGATGGGATTGGCACCAGCCTCGGCGATGTGGTAGCCGCTGATGGAGACCGAGTAATAGTTGCGCACGCCCCGATCCACGAACGACTGCTGGATATCGCCCATGAGCCGCAGCGCAAAGTCTGTGGAGAAGATGCAGGTGTTCTGCGCCTGGTCTTCCTTGAGAATATCGGCCTGGACGGTTCCGCGCACCACGCGCAGCGTGTTGTCGGAGATTGCCTGATACGTTTCCGCGTCGAGCAGCCCCCACGCAACCAGGTCGTGACCCGTCGCGCCGAGCAGCCCGAGCCCGAAGCCGTCGTGGGTTGGCGGCAGCCCGTCGGCCAGCCCATTCGCGCCCCACGGCGTGTACACAGGCCGATCGTCGCCGAGCCGTTCCGCCAGTTCTCTGTCTACCCTTTCCCATTTGCCTTGCTCTTTCAGGTGCTTTTCTACCTGCTGATCCACGGCAGTGTTGAGAAACATGGCCAGCAGCATCGGCGCCGGGCCGTTGATGGTCATCGACACCGACGTTGTGGGCGCGCACAGGTCGAAGCCGGAGTACAGCTTTTTCATGTCGTCGAGCGTGCAGATAGAAACGCCCGCATTGCCCACTTTGCCGTAGATATCCGGTCGCGCGTCGGGGTCGAAGCCATAAAGCGTGACCGAGTCGAATGCGGTAGAGAGTCGCGCCGCGGGCTGCCCTTCGGAGACGAGGTGGAAGCGCCTGTTGGTGCGCTCGGGTGTGCCCTCACCTGCAAACATCCGCGTGGGGTCCTCCCCTTCCCGCTTGAACGGAAAGACGCCGCCGGTAAAGGGAAAAAAGCCGGGCAGGTTTTCCAGCAGGGCGAAGCGCAGCTTCTCGCCCGGCTCTTCGGTGCGCGGCAGCGCCACGCGCGGCACCTGCGTGCCCGAGAGCGTGGTGCGGTACAAGGGCACGCTGAAGTCGCGCTCACGAACGCGGTAGGTAAAAGACTCGGCGCGGTACTGCGTGCGAAGCGCTTCCCAATTGTCAAGAATGCGGCGGCATGTTGGGTCAAGCTTCTGCCACCAGTAGTCAGCCATCTCGGAGAGGCGGCTTTCCAGCGCCTCACGGTCTTCCGGATTCCAGTCGGCAAGCTGTGTCAGCGTGCCCTGCGCCTGTCCCCATTTCCGGGCATACCGCACCTGCGCTTCGGCCCACACGCGGTAGTCGCGGCAGGTCTCGGCTATTTCAGCCAGGTACCGCTGCCGCCGGCTATCGATCAGGCTCTGCCCCTTGAGCGTTTCGGGGTCTACTTCTACTTTTTCAAAGTGCGAGCTCCGGTCGAAAGCCGTCTTTTCACGCAGTAATTCTACGAGTGCTGCATACAGCGCCGTAACGCCTTTGTCGTTAAAGTGCGACGCCATGGTCGGGAAGACCGGCATCTCGTGTGTCGGCGTGTGGAAAGCGGCGCGGTTGCGCTGCATCTGCTTGCGCACGTCGCGCAGGGCGTCTTCGGAGCCGCGCTTTTCGAACTTGTTCAGCGCCACCAGGTCGGCCTCGTCCAGCATACCGATTTTCTCCAGCTGCGTGGGAGCACCAAACTCCTGCGTCATCACGTAAACCGACACGTCGACCAGGCTGACGAGGTCGGTGTCGCTCTGCCCGATGCCTGCGGTTTCGACAATAACGAGGTCGAATCCCGAGGCGCGGCAGATGTCGATGGCATCGCGCAGGGAAGCCGAGGTAGCGCGGTGTGCCTGCCGCGTGGCCAGCGAGCGCATAAACACGCGCGGCGCGAACGAGCCGTACAAACTGTTCATGCGGATGCGGTCGCCCAGGAGCGCGCCGCCCGTGCGCTGCCGCGTCGGATCGACAGAGAGCACGGCTACGCTCATGTCGTCGAAATCAGTCAGAAAGCGGCGCACCAGTTCGTCTGTCAGGGTAGACTTGCCCGCGCCGCCGGTGCCGGTGATGCCCACGACGGGAGCAAGAGAAACCGTAGCAGAAGACTCGAGGACAGGCTTAACCGCCGCTCCATCGCCTCCCGCGCCACGCGAGGCCTCGACCCGGGTGATGGCACGTGCCACCGTGCGCGTGGCGGTGCGGCTGGCTGTACGTACCGCGCCCCTCTCGTGGGCACCCTCTCGCTCTTCGGAAACGTCGAAGTCGCAGGTGCGCACCATTTCGTTGATCATGCCCTGCAAGCCCAGCTTCATCCCTTCTTCAGGCGAGAAAATTCTGGTGATACCGTAAGCCTGCAATGCGTCGATTTCTTCTCGTACAATCACGCCGCCGCCGCCGCCGAAAATGCGGATGTGGCCCCCGCCTCGCTCGTTCAGCAGGTCGCGCAGGTACTTGAAGTATTCCATGTGCCCCCCCTGATACGACGAGATGGCGATGCCCTGCACATCCTCCTCGATAGCCGTATCCACGACTTCCTGCACCGCGCGGTTGTGGCCGAGGTGGATCACTTCAACCCCTGTAGCCTGAAGCAGCCGCCTGATCAGGTTGATAGAAGCGTCGTGTCCATCGAACAGACTCGCTGCGGTAACAAAGCGAACCGCGTGGCTGGGCTGATAGGGCTGGGTATCCATGATAGAAAAGCGCTTTCTGTTAATAAAGGCGAACGGCTGTTGTACGGGTCACGTTTCCTGCACAGCCAGCGCCCACACGGTGCCGTTGGCTACGCGCACGCGCACGCAAAAAGTGAGTTGCCGAAACGAGGCGGCGGCGCGCATAAACGGGGCACTTGTATCGCTCGGTGCTTCCCATTCGAGGACGACCTGCTGCAGTCCGGCCTGCACCCCGTGCCCGGTGGATTTGAGCACTGCTTCCTTGGCGCACCACACTACGAGCGGAGCGAGCTGCGTACTGGGCGGTAATTCCTGCGCACCACAGATGCGTTCGAGCAGACCCGGGCCGACAGGCCGCACCCTTTCGGCATCGATGCCGACCCCAGCGGGTGACAAGGCCACGGCGGCGAGCGCGCCTGTGTGCGTCAACGAGAAGTGCAGAGAGGATCCGTCGAGGTGGAGGCCGCCGCCAGGCATCGATATCAGGGGCACGTCGAGCGGCGAGGTGCCGGTCTCCTCTGCCAGCACGCGACGCAGCAGGGTACGGCCGCGCGCAAACTCTGCCCGGCGCTTTGCGCTTCTAAACGATTCCAACCGCACCTGCTCCTCTGTCGAAAGAACAGGATCGCGTACGGCTCCGTGCTGCACCGCCACGCGCACGCTGGGCAGATCAAAAAAAGAGGCCGGGAGCCACTGCTCACCGGCCTCTTGCACCTCGTCAAAGTAATCAGCGCTTTGCTGCACGGTAGTTTGCGCCCACCTGGTTCCAATCGACTACGTTCCACCACGCTTCCACGTAGTCAGCGCGCTTGTTCTGGTATTTGAGGTAGTAGGCGTGCTCCCACACGTCCACTCCCAGCAGCGGCGTATCGCCGTGCATGAGCGGGCTATCCTGGTTGGGAAGGCCATGCAGGTGCAGATCACCCTGCTGCGTGACGGCAAGCCACGCCCAGCCTGAGCCAAACTGGCCTGTGGCTTTGTCAGTGAACGCTTTCTTGAAGTCGTCGAAAGAGCCAAACGCCTTGTCGATGGCATCAGCGAGTTCACCCGTAGGCTTACCCCCGCCATCAGGACTCATCGTTTTCCAGAAAATCGCGTGGTTGTGATACCCGCCGCCATTGTTGCGCACAGCGGTACGCTTGTCCTCGGGCAGACTATCGAGGTTCGAGAGGATGTCCTCTATCGAACGGTTTTCCCACTGCGTCCCAGAGAGGGCCGCGTTGAGTTTGTCGGTGTAGCCCTTGTGGTGCTTGTCGTGGTGGACGCGCATCGTTTGCTCGTCGATATGCGGTTCGAGCGCGCTGTAGTCGTAGGGTAGGTCTGGAAGGGTAAAGGCCATGGAGAAAGATCGGGTTGGGTAAGATGTGTAGTACTCTCTGAACAACGCAGCAACAGGCGTTGCGTTTTCCCCACAAACCCACCGTAACGGTGCAGTTACGCCTTTCCCGTACCCAAGGCTCGAAGCCTTTCGCGCTGTGCCTCCGACAGGCGATCTGTCTCCGCTTCCAGCTTTGAAATAGCCTCTTCGAGGGGATCGTGGGTTTGCCCGGCTTCCTCGTCTGCGCTGCGCGCAATCGCGTGTTGCAGAAAGCGCTCTACGTAAGGCAGCGCCTCTGCGCGGGCGTCGAAGTCGAGCTCAAACTCGAACGTGGCGCGCGCTCTGTTGATAACCAGTACCAGCCGGCGTCCACCCAGAAGCGTCTTTTTCGCCGACACCCGGATCAGGTCGGTGTAGGCAACCCGCTGCGGCGTTTCTACCAGGTTCTGAAAACAGAAGGCCGTGGCCGTGAAAAGCGCGCCGCTCTTGCCCGTCCCGAAGCGGGTAGCATCGTACAGCGCCAGCACGCGCTCGCCACCGAGCGGTTCGCCATAAGAACCCATCGCCGCGCGCAGCTTGTTAGCTGGGATGTCGGGCTCGACGTACAGCCCGTGTTGGGGCGCGTGCGGGATAAACTCCTGGATGGTGGCTTCAAGCATTTTGTTATGGCATCGCAGCCGCGACGTCTACGCCTGGCAGGTAGAAGGTCTCGGCGAGGCCGAGCAGCATGGGTGCAAACATCAGCACCACGAGCAGCAGCGCGCACACGATCAGCGCCACCCGGGGCGCCACAGGAAGCGAAATGAGGGGATGGCTGACCCCTTCCTCTTCAGGCTGCATAAAGAGGTACACCAGCACCCGCAGGTAGTACGCCGCGGATATGGCGGAGGTGAGCACGCCGACGATCACGAGCCAGGTGAGCCCGGCCTCGACGGCTGGCGCAAACACAGCATACTTGCCGAGAAAACCTGCCAGCGGCGGGAAGCCGGCGAGGCTGAAGAGGAAGACCCCCATCGTGACGCCAAGAATCGGGCGGCGGCGGCCCATGCCGGCCAGCGACTCGAGCGTCTGTTCGCGACCAATTTTCCCGTCCCACTCGAGATATGCCATCACGCCGAAAGCGCCCACATTCATGATCGCGTAGACGAGCAGATAGAACAATGCGCCGCCGTAGCCTTCGGGCGTTCCGGCGGCGAGTCCAACGAGCACGTAGCCGGCGTGTGCGATACTGGAATAGGCCAGCAGCCTTTTCACGTTGCGCTGCACCAGCGCAAGCACGTTGCCCAGCACCATGGTGATAAGGGCAATAACCACGAGTGCGGCCTGCCACTGCACCGACGGCAGCGCACTGTAGAGCACCAGAATCAGTGAGGCAAAGGCAGCGGCTTTTGACGCGGTAGACATAAAGCCCACCAGCGGCGTCGGCGCGCCCTGGTACACGTCGGGCGTCCACATGTGGAAGGGTGCCGCGCTCACTTTGAACATAAAGCCCACGAATAGAAGCGCCGTGCCCGCCCAGAACATGACGTTCGCACCCGTCATCTCCAGGCCAATGCCCATCAAAGGCAGGTACATCGTGCCCGTGGCACCGTAAAGCAGTGCGATTCCATAGAGGAAAAAACCTGTCGAGAACGCACCCAACAGGAAGTATTTCAGCGCGCTCTCGATAGAGCCGGAGTCGTCCCGGATAAGCCCCGTCATGATGTAGAGGCACACCGACATGGTTTCCAGCCCCACAAACACCATCACCAGGTTGTTGGCCGTGCCGAGGCCGATCATGCCCGCCGTGGCAAAGAGCAGGAGGGCGTAGACCTCACCGTAATTGTGCTTGATCTCGCGCAGGTAGGCATCAGAGAGCAGCACCGTTAGCAGACCGCTGAGCAGCAGGATAACGTTTATAAAGGCTGCGTAACCGCCGGTGCGCACCATTCCCCACCACGCGGTAGTGGTAGGCGTGCCGAGCTGCATTAATTCCCAGGCGAGCCCCACGGCAAACACGAGCCCGGTCAAAATGGGGACGGTGCGCTTGTTGGCAGAAAATGCATCTACCAGCACCACCACCAGGCCGGCCACAACCACCAGGGTCAGCGAGAAGGTGGCAGCGATGTCACCGCCAAGCAAGGCGTAGGAAAGCTCCATGCACAGTAGAAAGAAAAAGAGTCAGCCCGTAACCGCGTTGATGCGGCGTGCAAGCTTCAGGTCCAGGTCCGTCACCTTGTCGCCCGCGTCATGCGTGGTCAGCCGGATGTCGACCCTGTTGTAGACGTTTCGCAGTTCAGGATGGTGGTTGATCGTCTCGGCTTCAAACCCGATGCGCACCATCGCCCCCATGGCCTCGCGAAAATCATTGAAAGTGAGCGACCGCACCAGCGCGTCGCCTTCAAACGACCAGCCGCCGAGATCGCGGAGGGCCGTGTCAATCTCATTAGAGGAAAGAGGCGTAGCCATGAGCCTTGTTCAGTTTTAACCTACAGGAATAACCCAGCCGCTGAAGAAGACCAACCAGACCAACACGTAGATGGGGATGAGGATGGGCAGCGAGTACCGGAAGATGTAAGCACCAAAACTGGGGCATTCTACCCCGCTGGACTCTGCGATGGCCTTCACCATGAAGTTGGGGCCGTTGCCGATGTAGGTGAGGGCACCGAAAAACACCGCCGCCACCGAGATGGCTTGCAGGTAGAACCACGACTGCGGGTCGGAGGCGTGAACCGCTGCAAACGCCGCGACATCGACCGGCACGTTTACATCGAGGCCGAATTTACCCATCGCTGCCGAGAGGAAGCTGACGTACGTAGGCGCGTTGTCCAGCACGCCGGAGAGAATACCCGTTCCAAAGTAGAACGTTGTCTCGTTAAGCGTGGCCGCATTGTCCCGCGCATACGTGCCGATAAGTGTCAACGCAGGCTGCATCGTCAGGAAGATGCCCACAAACAGCCACCCCACTTCGCGGATAGGCTCGAAGTTGAAGTCGTTGCCCCTGAGCACTTCTCTGTCAGCCGTCTTGTAAGCAAGAAAGCAGACGCTAAACATGATGATCTCCCGAATGCCGAAAGGCACGTGGAAAAGATCGTGGAGGTCAGGCACCCAGTCGAAGATGTTGGGGTCGATAAAGACAGAGGCGATAATGACAGCGAGCCATCCAAAGCCCTGCTTGCCTTCGATTACGAGGTGCTTGCGAGTGTGCACAGGCGGAACAGGGGCAATCGGCCCTTCGCCCTCACCCGGCTCTACATCCTCGCCGTGCGCTTCTATGATCTCGCGGTTGCTCTCGAGTTTGTTGCGGCTATCTACCACCCAGAATACCGCCAGCAGAACCAGAATCGTAGGTAGCCAGATGTACCAGATATGCGTCAGCGTCCAGAAAAAGGGCACCCCGCGCAAGAAGCCGAGAAAGAGCGGCGGGTCGCCGATAGGCGTCAACGCACCCCCGACGTTGGACACGATGAAAATGAAAAAGATGATGTGATAGGCCTTGATACGGCCAGCATTGAGCCGCATGTAGGGCCGGATCAGCAGCATAGAAGCGCCTGTCGTGCCGATCAGGTTGGCGATGACACCACCGATGAGCAGCAGCAGCACGTTTACCTTGGGCTTGCCTGCAAAGTCGGTCTTGATCAGGATGCACCCGCTCGCCACGAACAGCGATGCCAGCAGCGCGATAAAAGAGATGTACTCTTCTGCAGCATGCATGATGGGCGTTACCGAATGCATCACTATCAAGTAGTAGGCTGCAACCAGCACGCCCAGCCCAACGGCGTACTTGGGATAGTGGTGATGCCAGTGGTGTGCATAAAAGAGCGGCCCGGTGGCAATCATGAGCAGCAAGGCTACGAAAGGCACCACAAGAAAGAGCGGCGGCTGCGGCCCGTGGTCCTGTGCTTCTCCATGCACGCCCTCCCCCTGCGCAACGGTCACCCCGTCCGGCTCATACTGCACCGTGTCAGACGCGGCAGCCCCGGGGAGGGCGTCCTGCGCGCAGAGCACGTCAGGTATAGCTGCCAAACCTGCAATCAGCAGCAATAAGAGCAGTAGACGGGGCATAGGGATGGTGGATAAAGAAAGATCAGGGAGCAACAGCTACGGGCACGTCTACGTGTGACGCCTCGGCAGCTTCGAGCGCGACCAGCCGCTTCGCTTCGACCGTCTCGATGAGTTGCTGCACGGTCAGTTCGCTTTTGTTCAGAAACGGCGCGGGCGCGAAACCAAGAATGAGCATGAGTGCAGCCAGCGGCACCAGCGCGGCAATCTCGCGGGCATTTAGATCGCGCATCGTCGCGTTCTCCTCGTGGCGCAGGCTGCCGAAAAACGTCCGGTACAGCATCCACAGCAGGTAGATAGCCGCCAGAATCACGCCCGTCGTGGCCAGCGCTACCAGAACGGGCGAGCCGATCACGGTGCTTTTATAGGTGCCCAGCAAGATCAGAAACTCACCCACGAAGCCGTTGAGGCCCGGCAGTCCGGCCGACGCCATTACTGACAATACCATGAAAAACGTCAGCACCGGCACCACCTTCGCCAGCCCGCCATAATCTTCCATCAAGCGGCTGTGGCGGCGTTCGTAGAGCATCCCTACAAGCAAGAACAGCGCGCCCGTAGAGATGCCGTGGTTGATCATCTGAATCACGGCGCCCTGCAGCGCTTCCGTTGTGAAAGCAAAGATGCCCAGTACCACAAACCCGAGGTGACTTACCGACGAGTAGGCCACCAGCTTTTTCGCGTCGGTCTGCACGCGTGCCACCAGCGCGCCGTAAATGATTCCCACTACCGCGAGGATGGCAAAAATCCAGGCGTATTCAACCGCAGCCACGGGGAAAAACGGCAGGCAGAAGCGCACCAGTCCATACGTGCCCATTTTGAGCAGCACCCCTGCCAGCACTACCGAGCCGCCGGTAGGGGCCTGCACGTGGGCGTCGGGCAGCCACGTATGGAAAGGGAATAGCGGCACCTTGATGGCAAAAGCCAGCGCAAAGAGGAAAAAGAGCCACGTCTGCGCGTCCAGACCTACGTTGAACTCGACCAGCTTAAAGTAGTCGGTCGTGAACACCCCACCGTTGACCCCCTCTCCCGCCGCATAGCCCAGGTACAGGATGGCCACCAGCATCAGCAGCGAACCAACCAGCGTGTACAGCACAAACTTGATGGCGGCGTAAATGCGGTTTTCGCTGCCCCAGATGCCGATGATGAAATACATCGGGATGAGGGTAAGCTCGAAAAAGACGTAGAAGAGGAATACGTCGTACGACGTAAAAACCCCTGTCACCCCTGTTTGCAAAAGCAGCAGCAGGGCGTAATACCCTTTGTGCTGCTGCGTAACGTACGTCCACGAGCCCAGCACTACGATAGGCCCGAGCAGTGTGGTGAGCATTACCAGGAGCAGGTTCAGCCCGTCGATGCCAACGAAGTAGGTCACGTCCAGCCCGGGAATCCAGGCGAGCTTGCCATCAACAAGCTGCGGCCCTGCCACGGCGGGGTCGAATCCGAGATACAGACCGATAGAGACGACAAACGTGATAAGTGTCGTCGCCAGCGTGGTCACCTTGATAGCCTTCGCGCTGCGCATCAGCAGCACAACCAGCATCCCGACGAGTGGCAGAAAAATGACGAGAGAGGTGAGATACGGCATCAGGTGCAGCGGAAAGACAGCCGGTGAATCAGGCAAAAAGGACGAGTGCGATGACGAGGGCAACGCCGAGCACAATGGCAACAGCGTAGGTCTGCACCAGGCCGGTCTGGATATAGCGCAGCCGCCCGCTGATACCGCGCGTCACGTCTGCCACGCCATTGACGGCACCATCCACCACGCGGGCATCGAACCGGGCCATGCCGGGTGCTGCGCTGCCGAGTAGTGGCTTGCGTACCGTGCGTTCGTAAAACTCGTCCCAGTGGTACTTGTCGCTTGCCTTGCGGTAGAGCGCGCCCCATTTACGCCGGATTTTCTCATCAAAGGCAAGCCCTTGCGTGGTATAAACGCGCCACGCGAACAACACACCCACAATCGCGATGGCCCCACCGAGCAGCAGCAGCCCCCACTCGATCAGCACAAAACCCTCGCTGTGCGGCGACACGACCGCTTCAGCTACAGGCCCGCCATACCCGGCGCCCAGCCAGTGGTGGATCCAGTTCCATTCTCCGTGGGCGATAACGCCAGGCAACCCCAGGAACCCGCCCACGACGGACAGAATCGCCAGCACCCAAAGGGGTATCGTCATGGAGACAGGCGACTCGTGCGCGTGGATCTTATCCGCCTCGGGCCAGCG
>PPFU01004475.1_pt1 | contig 13348 bp, 14 predicted proteins | sample 1535991 | NCBI WGS metagenome assembly PPFU01 (sample SAMN04901290, study PRJNA319586) | Hypolithon metagenome, whole genome shotgun sequencing project. | isolation source: Antarctic Hypolithon | place: Antarctica: Miers Valley | collected 2014
TTCCTCAACTTTAGATATGCTGAGGGCTCATTCTAACCGACTGGTAGCTTGTTTCATAGAAACTACCTTATTGTGGAACCCGTAGGTTGGGTTGAGGTAATACATATGCAACCATTGCTAAACGTTCAACAATTAACCAAAACCTATGGGAGTATTCGGGCGTGCGATCGCATCTCTTTTTCCCTTTATCCCGGCCAAATCCTCGGCATCATCGGCGAGTCAGGCTCAGGCAAAACGACCTTGCTCAACGCGATCGCTCATCAGCTAGACATCAACAGCGGCCAAATCACATACCAAAACACCGCCAGCGAAACCCTCGACATCGGCAAGCTAAGCGAATCTGAACGACGACAGCTCATGCGCAGCGAATGGGGCTTTGTGCGGCAGCACGCCCGCGATGGCCTGCGGATGAAAGTCACGGCTGGCGCTAACATTGGCGAACGGCTCATGGACATTGGCGAGCGTCACTACGGCAATATTCGCACCGAAGCAGGCCACTGGCTAGAACAGGTTGAAATTCCAACAGATCGAATGGATGATTTGCCCGGTACGTTCTCGGGCGGAATGCAGCAGCGACTTCAGCTAGCCCGTGTGCTGGTGACTCGTCCTCGGCTGGTGCTGATGGATGAACCTACCGGCGGGCTAGATGTGTCGGTGCAGGCAAAACTGTTGGACTTGATTAGGCAGATTGTGCGATCGCTCGACCTCAGCGTTATTTTAGTCACCCACGACATTGGCGTTGTACGCCTGCTCGCTCACCGCATACTGGTCATGCGACACGGCAAAGTTGTTGAACAAGGGCTAACGGATCAGGTTTTAGACGATCCGCACCACCCTTACACCCAGTCACTTATTAGCGCGACTTTAGTACCCTAATGCCTAGATCCACCGCTGCTTTTCCCGAAGGTGCCCTGCTCCATGCTCACGAACTCTCTAAAGGATTCACGCTGTATAATCAGGGCGGCATTCACTTTCCGGTTTTACAAGGGGTTTCTCTCACGGTGCATTCTGGAGATTGTATTGCCTTGATGGGAGCGTCGGGTTCTGGGAAGTCTACTTTTCTGCGATCGCTCTACGCCAACTACCGGGTAGATAGCGGCGAAATTTGGATTAGGCACTAGGGCGAATGGAGAGACTTAGTAACCTGTGAACCCCACGAGGTGATTAACATTCGAACGCATACGCTGGGCTACGTCAGCCAGTTTTTGCGAGTCATTCCTCGGGTGTCAGCGCTAGAGGTCGCCGCCGAGCCGCTGATGGATTTGGGGATGGATGCTGAAGAGGCTCAAGCGAAGGTGCGATCGCTCTTCAGACGGCTAAATCTTCCCGAAAGGCTATGGTTACTCTCGCCGACGACCTTTTCGGGAGGAGAAAAACAACGGGTAAACATTGCCCGCGCCTTCTCTGTAAACTATCCAATTTTGCTACTCGACGAACCCACGTCAGCACTAGACGCGGCTAATCGAGAAGTTGTCGTTCAGCTCATTAAAGAGAAAAGAGAGCAGGGCTGCGCGCTGATTGGCATTTTTCACGATGACGAGGTTAAAACCCGTGTTTGTAATCAATCCTTAACCTTCAGTCTTGATAATTAACTCTTCACTATCTAAACCTATGAAAGAACAAATATTTACAAACTATCGCCTTCAGCTTCCGGGAGAAGAAGTTCTCGGTACGCTGGTTGTGAGAGATAGCATAATTGCTGATATTCAGCCCGGAGTTGTTCAAGCTGGGCAGGATGGCGAAGGTCAATACCTGTTGCCGGGGCTTGTTGAGCTGCATACCGACAACCTAGAACGGTGTATTTCTCCTCGGCCCGGTATCCGCTGGCCCTTAGCAGCAGCGGTGACCTATCATGATCGTGACTTGGCAGCGGCAGGGATTACAACTGTTTGTGATGCGATCGCCATCGGCGACGTGACACCCGGCGAATCGCTGCGCAAGTCTAGCTACGACGACATGATCCAAGCGCTTTATGAGCATCAGCGATCAGCGCACTTTTTGATCAATCATCGGTTACATTTACGCTGTGAGCTAGGCTACGAAACCGTTGTAGAGATTGTAGAACGGTACGCACAGCATCCCTTACTGTCTTTAATTTCGCTAATGGATCATACGCCGGGGCAACGGCAGTTTGCCAAGCTCGATAAGTTTCGTGAGTACTATATGGGTAAGCATGGCGTCACTGAGGCTGAGATTGATGGCTTTATCAAAGAAAGATTACAGGCTCACAAAGAGTACGCGAAGAAGAACAGAGAAGCTTTGGTAGAAATGGCTTCTGTTCATAATCTGTCGATGGCTAGCCATGATGATGCCACGGTAGAACATGTGCAGCAGGCAGTGAGCGAAGGCGTTAATATCTCTGAGTTTCCCACCACGCTAACGGCTGCACATGCAGCAAAAGAGAGTGGCTTGCAAGTGCTGATGGGTGCGCCTAACCTTGTTCTAGGCGGCTCTCACTCTGGTAATGTTTCTGCGATGGACTTAGTAAAGCTTGATCTGGTGGATTTGATTTCATCGGACTATGTGCCCCACAGCTTGCTTCAGTCTGTTTTTGTGATGGCGGCGGTGACGGGTAAGCCGGTGTACGAAACCATGAAGCCGGTAACTTTGAATAGCGCGATCGCCATTCAGCTAGCGGGCGATCGCGGCAGCTTAGAAGTCGGCAAACGCGCTGATTTGCTGGCGGTTCACTATGATTTAGATAGCGATTTAGATAGCGATTTAGATAGCGATTCGATTAGCGCGATCGCTCGTTCGGTTCCCCGGATCATGCAGGTTATTTGTGGGGGCGATCGCATCGCCTAAAGGTGATTACTACCAGAACCGCAAGGTCAGTTGGCGGTCGAAGAATCTAGTAGGGTTTTCAGCCGAAGGCTATACACAGAAAACTCTTGTACGCTCTAAGATAGCTCTTCGAAGACAGATTTCGAAGGAAACATCATGAGCGTATTAGCTGCCCTGTTTGATGGCTGGGAAGGCATTGCCAAGGTCGCTATAGCAGCCCCTAGCATGTACATCGGCGTTGTCGGTGCTATCAGAATTGTGGGAAAGCGATCTACCTCACAAATGAATAACTTTGACTGGGTTGTTACCGTTGCTATCGGATCGCTCACCGCTTCAGGCATTGTTCTTGACAATGTTTCTGTTATCGAAGCCCTTTTAGCTATCTACCTGCTGCTAGGTGCGCAGTATCTGCTGACTAAAGGCGTCTTTGTTTCCGATAGAGTCACAAAGCTCGTAAAGTCAAATCCGACGCTGCTAGTTAATGATGGTCGTTTTATTCATGATGCTCTGAGGCACGAACGGGTGACCCCAGCTGAAGTGATGGCAGCACTCAGAGAAAACGGCTTAATTAGCGTTGAGGAAGCAAAATGGGTAATCCTTGAAACCGACGCTACTTTTAGCGTTATTCCTAAAGGCGATCAAGACTTTTCCAAAGCTCAGTTTGAAGCGGTACCCGCTTTCCAAAACGCAGATTGACAGACTAAAGCTTTCGAGGGATTGGTGCCATAAGTAAATCCTTTATAGCTATTTAAATTATTCAATGTCGCTTTAGATAAAGATAGAGTTAGGCGATGATATGCTTTATTCATTGAGTATCGCCGCTTCCTTTTTCTTCAAGTATAGACTTATGCCGATAACGGTATGGGCTGGGCTCTAAAGACCTGGAAAGAACCTGCGGTGAAGCTAACGGAGAGTTTCCCCTTACGGCTCACTTCCTATGATCAATGCCAATGTTTTCGCCCACACAAGCTGGCTGATCCCCTGCTATCCGCTGCTCGGGGCTGCCTGTTCTATCTTTTGGTCACCCGCGCTCATCCGCCGCACAGGCCCGCGTCCGGTCGGATACATCAACCTGCTAACAACGGTTTTCGCGCTGGTTCATAGCTGTATAGCTTTGAACGCAGTATGGCATCAGCCCGCTCAGTACCTGGAGCTGTCCTGGCTTCAGATTGCTGATTTGAACCTGACGCTACCCTTGGAGCTGTCAGCGCTGACGCTAGGGGCAAGCGTAGTCGTGACAGTGTTGAATCTGCTGGTGCAAGTTTACGCAGTGGGCTATCTAGAAATGGACTGGGGCTGGGGGCGGCTATTTTCGCTGCTGGCCCTGTTTGAGGCAGGGATGACGGCGCTGGTTCTGTGTGACTCGCTGTTCTTTAGCTATATTTTGTTAGAAATTTTGACCCTGGGTACCTACTTAATCGTGGGTTTCTGGTTTAATCAGTCCCTGGTGGTCAGCGGCGCACGAGATGCTTTTTTAACTAAGCGCATAGGCGATTTGATTTTATTAATGGGGGTGCTAGCGTTGTACCCTATTGCAGGAACATGGAACTTTAGCGAGCTGGCTCAGTGGGCCAATTCAGTGGCTCAGCCGCTAGCTTCTCAACCGCTAGCGACATCTTTAGCAACAGAAATTAAGCCACTGACCCTAACTTTAATTGGGGTTGCGCTGGTGTCTGGCCCGATTAGCAAATGCGCTCAGTTTCCGCTGCATTTGTGGCTAGATGAGGCGATGGAGGGGCCATTGCTGACTACGATTTTAAGAAATTCGGTAGTAGTAGCAACAGGTGTTTGGGTGCTTGTGAAGCTAGAGCCAGTGATTGCGCTCTCTCCTATAGCAACCGGATTAGTGATTGGCATTGGCAGCATTTCTGCTTTAGGCGGTAGCCTGATTGCCGCTGCTCAAATCGATGCCAAACGGGTTCTCTCTTACTTGGCTAGCGCCTATATGGGCCTGATTTTTATCGCGATTGGCACTGGACAAGTGACGGCGGCGCTGCTGCTAGTGCTTACTCATGCAGTAGCCACAGCGCTTTTGCTGATGAGCATGGGGTCTATTATCTTCAATGTCGTTAGCCAAGATCTTACTCAGATGGGCGGGCTGTGGAGCCGTCGCCCCATTACAGGATTGTCTTTTTTAGTGGGAATTGCTGGGCTGGTGGCGCTGCCGCCCTTGGGTGGATTTTGGTCGCTGATGGCTATGCTTGAAAGCCTCTGGCTCAATCATCAGTGGGGTTTGGTTGCGGTAGTGATTGCGACCAATGCGGTAGCAGGGTTTGCGCTGGTGCGAATGTTTGGGCTGATATTTGCCGGCAGTCCTCAGGCGATGACGACTCGGGCATCGGAACCCCTTTGGCTGATTGTTCTACCGATGACGTTTATGGCTGGCTTTACGCTACACATGCCGTTAGTGATTAGAGAACTTTCACTCTTTCCAGCGGAGCTACAGCTTGACTGGTCACTAGGCTGGACTTTGTTCTTGTCTAGCGTGGGGGGAATGGCAGCAGCAACTTTCTTCTATATTCTTCGTCGGGTCGAGTTTCCTGAAAAGCTGTTGCCTCCTGTGCTCAATCGGCTGCTGGCCCACGACTTTTATACGACTAAGGCGTATGAATTTACAGCGATCGCACTCATAGACAAACTCTCCATCATCACCGACTGGCTAGATCGCTACGTCGTCGATGGCTTAGTGAACTTAGTGGGTCTGTCGTCTCTATTTAGCGGCGAGGCACTGAAATACGTCAACAGCGGCAAAATGCAGACCTATGCGCTCACGATGGTCTCTTTTGCAGCGGCAGCTTGCCTTTATCTGAGCTGGAACTTACTCAACTGACATTTTTTAGGAAAAAATCATGCTTAGTGTTCTTATCTGGGTGCCGATTCTTGGCGCTGCATTAATCGCCTTTTGGCCTTCTAGCTGGTCTTCTAGCTGGCCTTCTAGCCTAACGGCCCGAACAGCGGCACTATCCGTTTCAGGGGCTATGCTGCTATGGACAATTGGGTTGTTTGCCCAGTTTGACATTGCCACTCCAGGCTTCCAAATGCGTGAGTTTATGCCCTGGCTGCCGATGCTAGGACTCAACTACGACTTAGGCCTGGATGGACTATCGCTGATGATGGTTGCGCTCAACAGTCTGCTGACCTGGATTGCGCTCTATAGCAGCTCAAAAGACACAGAGCGGCCTCGTTTTTTCTACTCGCTCATGCTTTTGGTCAGCGGCGGCGTAGCGGGCGCTTTTCTGGCGCAAAACCTGCTGTTGTTCTTTTTACTCTTTGAGATAGAGCTGGTGCCGCTTTATTTCCTGGTCGCTGTTTGGGGGGGCTCTAAGCGCGACTATGCCGCAACTAAGTTTTTGCTGTATACCGCATTGTCAGGTGCCCTAATTTTCGCCGGTTTCTTGGGGACGGTATGGCTAGGTAACGGGCTTGATTTCTCATATGAGCAGGTATCCAAAATCCAGCTTCCGCTCCCAGCTCAAATCGTGCTCTTGAGCATTCTGCTCGTAGGATTTGGCATCAAAATTCCGCTGGTTCCCTTTCATACCTGGCTACCTGATACCTATGTAGCCGCTTCCCCGCCGGTCGCGATTATGCTGGGCGGCGTCCTCGCTAAGCTGGGCACCTATGGAATTTTTCGATTTGGGCTGGGCCTGTTTCCCGAGGCTTGGGCGCAGCTATCGCCGTTCTTAGCGGTTTGGGCAACGGTGAGCGTTTTGTATGGGTCGGTGACTGCGATCGCCCAAAAAGACATTAAGCGCATGGTGGCCTACAGCTCCATCGGCCACATGGGCTACGTCATGCTCGGCGGCGCGGCCTTCACCGAACTTAGCCTGGTCGGAGCCATTTCTCAAATGGTCTCTCACGGCTTAATTCTGGCTTTGTTGTTCCACTTAGTCGGCGTCGTCGAAGCCAAAGTAGGCACCCGCCAGCTCGATCAGCTCAACGGCCTGATGAATCCCTTAAGAGGACTCCCTACGGTCAGCGCCTTATTGGTACTCAGCGGTATGGCCAGTGCAGGCATTCCGGGGCTGGTCGGCTTTATCACCGAATTCCTAGTTTTTCAAGGCAGCTACAGCACTTTTCCTGTGGAAACGCTCATTTGCGTGGTGGGCACGGGCCTAACTGCCGTGTACTTTGTCATTTTGATCAATCGCACCTGCTTTGGTCGCCTAGACTCTCAAACGGCTTACTACGACAAAGTTAGCACTGGCGAAAGAGTTCCCGCCTTAATTTTAGCGGCCTTAGTGGTTGTGTTAGGGCTTCAGCCCAACTGGCTGGTTCACTGGAGCGCGGCCACCTCTAAAACGCTGGTCGCAGCCGTTCCGACAGCCGAAGAAATTTATGTTGCACTTCACCCCTCAGGTTCTTCCCTATGACTGCCACTGTTACGACCGCTCCATCACCTACTTTGCCACCGTCTACGCATGAGTTTGCTGAGGTTATTCATCGGCTTGAAGCTGGCGGTTCCATGCTGCCAGATACCCCAGACAATCTTAAACAAATCATTGGCATCTACAAAGCCTACGCGGTGCCTATGGACTTTTACTGGCGAGACTTGCTCTATATCGCCGAGCGTGTTTTTCTCAATCCGCTGCCTGCTTTCAAGTACTTTATCTCTAAAGACTATTTAGATCGGCCTAACGCTTACGCTGGCGAGGGCGCTGACCTGCGCATATGGCGAGGCGAGGCGGATGCGCATCCAGAGCTGCGAGAGTTTATGGAGAAAGGAGAAAGCGGGCGAAAGTTACCTAAGATATTGCATCACCTTTGGCACGATCGCGTCAACATGGAATTTGCAGAAGCTTGTATGCAGGCAATGTTCTGGCATGAGGATATTAATCCTAAGTTCAATGCTTATTTGGATAGTGATGAGTATAAGGGGAATAGCGATCGCGCCATCCGTGCCTACTTCAAAGGCAATCCCATCATGCTCGGCCTTTATAAGCTCTTTCCTGACATGTTTTTAGAACAGGTCAAACAGCTCTCTTACTACGCCAACTTAGGGCTATTTTGGGAAGTTATGGCTCCCGTTTTTTTTGAAATGAGCGACCTCTACGACGAAGGCAAGCTCAACAGCGTCCCGGAAGCAATGGACTTTCTCGTTAACGGCATCTTTGCTGTAGCCGGTCGCCCGATTTATCACCATGCCTATATCAATAGTGAATGCTACGAGATTATCCCAAAATCTCAGGGCTTTACCTGGCTCTATGAAGCCGCGCTACCATATGTAGAAGCTGTTTTTTATCGGACTGCGCCTTTTCGAGGAACCAAGTCTTACAACGCTCAAGCAAAAGAGGTGCCTGCTGAGCAAAAAGACTTTCACTACGGCATTCTTTATGCCGATGTTTTCCCCGTAGGCAGCGCTGGCATTCCACCCACGTTGCTCATGCAAGACATGCTGCACTTTTTACCCGAGTATCTAGTCAATGAATATCAGCAGCACGGGCGTGGAGAAGATGACATCCTCATTCAGCTCGGCATCACCTTTCAGCGGTCTATGTACAACGTCACATCGGCGGTAATTCAGGCACTGCGAGCGGCACTGCTATATCCTCTAGACGATCCTAATCCTGACCATTTAAGGGCTAATCGACAGTTTTTTGAACAGCAGCTTGACCGATTCAAACGACCAGAAGCCAGATTAAGCGACGTTCAAACCCAAAGCTATAGATAGCCTAATTTCTCACTAAAAACCAACTTCGTTAGGGGAGTATTTTCCCCAGGAACTGCTATGCCCAGTATTGTTGATATTGCCGTTAGAACAGAAGGTTTTTCTACGCTCGTAGCCGCTGTGCAAGCAGCGGGCCTGGTGGATGTGTTAGCGACAGGTGGCCCCTTTACGGTATTTGCGCCCAACGATGCCGCTTTTGCCAAGCTGCCGCCTGGAACCGTGCAAACTCTTGTTGATAATCCACCTCAGCTTGCCCGAATTTTGAAATATCACGTAGTGTCGGGCGCTTTTAAAAAAGCCGATTTGTCTACAGTCAGCCACCTGGCCTCACTTGAAAGCGCACCTATTCCGGTGCGCGTTGAGCCCATCTTTGAGATCAAAAACGCCACTGTCCTAGCGGCAGACATTGAAGCAGACAACGGTGTGATTCATGTCATAGATAATGTCATTCTAATGGGATAGCAGCTACCTGTATCTACTGCTACAGCAGCCTGGATCGCCTCACGATTTGATTAGAGCTGTACATTTTTAGCATTAGCATCCATGCCTGAAATTAACTTCAAAATTCAGTGGCCCGACGGCAAGCAAGAGATCTGTTATTCTCCTTCTTTGGTCGTTAAAAAATACTTTGAGGCAGGCGAAGCTTATACGGTGAGTGATTTTTTGGAGCGATCGCGCACCTCCTTGACCATTGCGAGCGATCGCGTCCAAGCCAAATACGGCTTCCCCTGTAGCCGCGCACTAGGACAGCTCAAACGCATTGAATTAAGCGCCGCACCCTATCTAAAGCTGCTCGATAACAAAGTAACCCTGCTTCAGTTTGAGTAAGCTTTATAAAAATCTCTCTTAAAGCCTTTCCGCGACTTGTTTAAGCCGCTGTAGCTGCGCTTCCATATCTTTCTTTGTCCAGCCTGCTGCAAACCGCTGAAAGCCAAAGTTAATCAGCGGATTAGGAATCTCGAATTCAAAGCGATTAAGCAAGGTTGTTCCGCTGATGTTTCCTTTGCTCTCAGGCTGACACTCCCAGCGATCGCGCCCCCGAAAAAACCCATCAAACCCCCACACAATTAGCCCCGGCGATCGTTCTACGACCGTGCTCCGCAGCGTGGGCGCAAGCAAGGGAACTTTCAGCTTAAAGTCGAACTCACTGCCAACCGCTGTTCTCCACTCACCGACCGGCTCACACACTAAAGCTGGATTCAGCCACTGGTTCATTAGCGATCGCTCTGTAAAGCAACGTTCTACGAGCGTAGCCGTCGTGCGAATAAAAACAGATTGCTCGTAAGTATTTTTCATTTTTTCTGTGCCGCTCGCTCAAAGTCTGCGGTTGCCTTAAGGGTTGCCGGAACGTTAAAAAAGGCACGGGCGATCGCCTCAGAGAAGGTAAACGTATTCACCCCTCGCGCCGCCAGCACAGCAATATCTTCAACCTCTCTAACGCTAGCTGTCAGCAGCCGAGTTTGGCTACCGATGCCGTCAAGCACCTGCTGCATTAGGATTAAATCCGCCCGACCATCTCGGCCCAAATCGTTGATGCGGCCCAGGTAAGGCGCTACGTAGCTCGCCCCAATCGCAGCGGCGATCAGCACCTGATGGACGGCGTACACCGCCGTTAAAGTCACGGGTATTCCAGCTTTGATCAACGCTTTGGCGGCGGTAGTGCCTATTTGAGTAGCGGGTAGCTTTACAACAATGCGCCGGTCGAGGCTGCTTAGCGCCTGCCCAACTTTTTCAAGCTTAGCTGCCGAATCGCCCCAAGCCTGCAAGTGAACTTCCTGCGCACCTAGCTTTAACGCCTGCTGTGCGATCGCTTCGAGGGTTTCAAGGTCACAGGAAACATCCGCACGCTCCAGCAAAATTGGGTTGCAGGTGACCCCATAAAAAAGGCCCGTCGGTAGCCAAGTTTGCCACTGAGTAACATCAGCAGTATCTAAATACAGCGAAAGCATCGAGAGCACTCAGCAAAAAGTTTGCTTGACTACGCTATTTTAGCGCCAGTTGACGCCGCACTAGACCCAATCCATGGATGTCGAAGGCGTCAAGGGCGGGCGGGCTAAAAAGTCAGCAGCCACTAAGTCATGACGCTCGCCTGATATAGGATCGCGGTAAGCGGTGGGCATAGAAGCGGCACCCAAACCCTGATCAGGCGGTGCGATCAGAGCCTCTTTAGCTGCTATTACCACAATGTTGTCGATAAAGCCTCCCATGTTATCAGCGGGGCCCATGGCACGAAAGGCTAGCGTGCTGACGCTGCGGTTACCCCCCTTTACCTCATAGTCAAAGTTTCTCCAACTACCTTTGCCGCCGCCGCTGAGCGTGTCGAGCTTAGTACCCTCCCAAAACACTTCAATAGAAGTCGTGCTCTCAGGTCTGCCACCGTTGCTGAAGTCTACCGATAGGCTGTAGGACTGACCTGTGAGAGTGTCTATGTTTTGGCCAATAGTGCTGTTTTTTCCATTCATATCCAGCTCTACCCAGGCGGTGCCATCGGCTGCTTCGCCCACGATCTCAGTTCTTCTATCTACCCAGAAGCCATCACCAGAAATCGTAGACCACCCCTTAATCTGCCTGTATCCAGCAGATTCGCCGGTGCTGATCGGCACATCTTCAAAGCTGCCGTTGATAACCAGGTTAGGCCCTGTCGTAGTGGGCTCAGGTGTGAAAGGATTGGGCGTGCTATTGAGCGTGAAAACAGAGCCTTTGCCACTGCCATACAGGCTGCGAATGCCGTTAATATCATCCTCAAACAAAAAGGGCGTGTCGACGTTGGCGTAGCGATTGCCCAGCACCGAATTCATAATGGACAGCGTATCGTCCTCATGGTCTAGGCCAAGCGAATGGCCAAGCTCATGCGCAGTAGTTTCTAAGAACGAACTCTCAGTCCAAACCTCGGCCGTATCGTAGGTAATATCTCCCCCGGTAGGAAAGTAAGTATAGGCCAGCGTCTGGCCGAGTCCGTCAATAGCACTGCTCTGTGCGAAAATATCGACCATGTCACCCGAACCTGGATCCGCAGTTTCTATGAAGTTTAACGGTGCATAGTTGGCCCAGGTCTGGAGCGCTGATACAAACAGCATCTTAGCCCGATCTGTACTGAGGCCGTTAACGCTAAAGCCATCATCAAAAGCAAAGGTAACTAAAGTTGCTCCTGCACTGTCGGTGTTATTCCACTTGAGCTGACTAGCGGTAAACAGGAGACCATTAACAGTGCCATTATCAACGCGCTCACCATTGCTACCAACGGTGGTAAAGGCCGCCGCATTATCCGGTAGCCCTATAGGGCGGGTAAAAACAGACGGCGCTGGCTTAAAGACGCTCGATAAACCTGTCGCGATGCTAGCGAGATCGACTGAGCTAAGCGTGCCTTTAGAAACCACAGCGGCCAAATCGGAGGCCAAATCAGGGGCCAAATCAGGGGCCAGAGTGGATGCCAAATCAGATACTAAGGCACCCTTCGAAAGGTCTCTTAGAAGGCTCTTGACCCTATGCTCACTTAAAGTAGGGTCAGCGCCATCGAAGTCGAGGTTAAAGTCCAGATCAAATTTAGAGGCAGCGCTGACAAAATCAGTTAGGAGGTCGTAAGCGAGTGACGAATTAGAGGACGAAGACATCGGGTTAACAAAGAAGCTTGAGTAAAACGGCTTGAAAATAAGGCGTAGCAACCCTAAGGATCTTCTCTACCGTAAGGTGGAAGGGGCTTGTGAAAACATCAAATTTCAATAAAAATTGTATGGTTGCTACCGATAACTGTAAAGGTTATGAATGATTAACCAGATCCGCTGAAGTAGCTACTGTTTGCTGGCTCTAGCATCTTCTGGCTTGCACTGTGTTGATATATAAATGCATAAGAAGGTGCTGATCGCACGCTTCCTGATCCCTGTATCAATTATGGTAGATGCTTCTTGGTTAGCCGCATTATAATGTGAAGCGATCGCAAGACATGCCTGTATTCCAGTGAAGTTTCTGTAATGTACTTTACATTTTAAGAAGCGACTATTAATAAGGTTTTAACCAGCCGTGAGCGACTCGTATTAATATGGTGCGTATTACTCAATGCCCCCGAAAACATGCCCATGACCGGTGAACTTGGTTATTCTTTACCACCTGCCATCCGCCGCATTGCTACTAACTTTCGGTTAGCAGGGTGGGTCAGTCTGTGGGTTCAATCTGTCATTGGGTTGCTCGCTAGCCTCATGTTCACTATTTTTTTAATGGGCGGCGAAACCCAATCAACTAAGGCAAGCGCGAGCATATTTACAACGCCTGCGCTGATCATCATTTTTATCAGCGCGTTTTGGGGCTTTCGCTACGTTTTATTTGGGCGCAAGCTTAGCAACGCCAATCCAGACCTCAGGCCAAAGCCTAAAGACGCCGCTAGGGTTGTTCGCATTGGTTTAGTCATCAGCTTGATTGGCATGGCGCTCGCCATCATGGGATCTGAAGCGATGATTGCCCCTCTACTATTCAAAGGGTTAGACCAGGGGTTTGTGGGCATAGGAGCCAATGTTCCGGTCGCTAATTTCATTACCGCAGGTAATATTCTGTCGGTATTTGCGGCTATTAATGCGATCTTTACTCACTTTATTGGCCTGTGTGTTTCTTTATGGCTACAGCAAGCTATCGACCGTTAAGCAGGAAAGGTGCCGCCGGAAAGATGCCGAGCTGCTTGTTCTCTGATTAACGACTAAAACCGTGAGCCTGGTTGCTCAAGAAACGCCTTTTCTGCTGGCGTGCTCTGTCGCCCCAATATCTTATTGCGATGGGGGAATCGGCCAAAGCGCTCAATAACTTCCCGATGACGAATGGCGTAGTCGAGTCCGCCTTTAAGGTCTTCGCTAAGCTCAGGTTCTGCTTCAACAAGGGCTCGCATCAGCTTAACGCAGCGGTTTTGGTGAG
>PPFU01003613.1_pt1 | contig 13338 bp, 12 predicted proteins | sample 1535991 | NCBI WGS metagenome assembly PPFU01 (sample SAMN04901290, study PRJNA319586) | Hypolithon metagenome, whole genome shotgun sequencing project. | isolation source: Antarctic Hypolithon | place: Antarctica: Miers Valley | collected 2014
CGGATCTTAAGGATCGTGGCGCGTGGGCAACCGATCCGGCCCGGTGCGGTTTACCCCGCAGGACGCCGTGCGATCCTTCGGCAGCAAACGGGACCGATTCGCCATGACCTCACGCCGCCAGTTCATCACGGCCGGAACGTTCGCCCTCGCCACCGCACCCGCCATGGCGCGGGCGCACAACGGCCCGCCGCACACGTCGGCGGCCAGCATGCGGCGGCGCGACGTGGACGTGCGCCGCGACGCGCAGGTCGGGTCGGTGCATGTCTTCACGACCTACTATTCGCTCTATCACATCACGTCGCCGGGGCGCGCGCGCGAGTATCACATCGCCGTCGGCGATCAGGGACGCAATCTGACGGGCAGCACGGTGATCCGGCGCAAGGCCGAATGGCCAAGCTGGACGCCGACGCAGAATATGATCCGGCGCGAGCCGGAAATATATGCGCAATATGCCGGTGGCCTGCCGGGCGGCGGCGACAATCCGCTGGGCGCGCGCGCGCTGTATCTCTATCGCGGCGGGCGGGACACGATGTATCGGATCCACGGCACGCCGCAGCCCTGGACCATCGGGCGGGCGGTGTCGTCGGGCTGCATCCGGTTGACGAACGAGGATATCATCGACCTTCATGATCGGGTCGAGATCGGAGCTACGGTGGTGTTCAACTCCTGACGCCGCTCTGGACGCGCGGCGCGGGCCGGGGGATGCTTGCTCCGTCCTTGGCCTCCGGAGAGACGACATGCCCGACCTGACCCGCTTCGCGACGGCACCACTGCACACGATGACGCGCCATCTGGCGGATGTGGCCAGCGGCCGGGCGGCGCCCGATCTGGTGCTGACGGGCGCGCGGGTGCTGTCGGTCTATTCCGAGCGAATGCTCGCGGACCGAGAAATCTGGATCGCCGGCGGGCGGATCGCGGCGATGATGCCGGCGGGCAGCCACACCGGCGGCGCGCCCCGCACGGACGTGGCGGGCGGTATCCTCGCGCCGGGTCTGGTCGACCCGCACTGCCATATCGAAAGCAGCATGGTCACCGCCTGCGCCTATGCCGAGGCGGCGCTGCTGAACGGGACGACGACGATCTTCTGCGACAGCCACGAGATCGGCAACGTGATGGACGTCGACGGCGTCGAGGCGATGCTGGAGGATGCGCGGGCCGCCGCGCTGAACATCTTCCTGACGGTGCCCAGCACAGTGCCCGCGACCAGCCCCGCGCTGGAAACCGCGGGCGGCGATTTGACGCCCGTGAAGATTGCAGCGCTGTTCGACGGCTGGCCCGAGGCGGTGGCGCTGGGCGAGAAGATGGACTTCGTGCCCGTCGCCATGTCGGACCCGCGCAGCCATGCAATCATCGCCGCGGCGCTGGAGCGCGGCCGCCCGGTCAGCGGCCATGTCTACGGCCGTGCGTTCGTGGCGGCCTATGCCGCCGCCGGCGTCACCGACACGCACGAGGCGATCGACCGCGACATCGCCGATGACCTGATCGAGGCGGGGGTCTGGCTGTTCCTGCGCGGCGGCCCGCCGACGACGCCCTGGCATTCGCTGCCGCATGCCATCGGGGCGCTGACGGATTACGGCGCCAGCCACAAGCGGATCGCGGTCTGCACCGACGACCGCGACGCCGACGATCTGCTGATGTTCGGTCTGGACTGGGTGGTGCGCGAGGCCGTGCGCGCGGGTATGAGCCCGCCGCAGGCGTGGTCGATGGGGTCGCTGCACGGCGCCACACGCTATGGGATGGATGGCGAGATCGGCGGCTTGGGCGGTGGACGACGCGCGGATCTGGTGCTGCTGGACGACGACCTGGTGCCGCAGGCGACCTGGTATGGCGGTGTCGCGGTGGTGGCGGACCGCAAGATCACGCCGGCCCTCGACGCGGCGCTGTCGAATCGCTGGCGCTATCCCGATGCGGCTTATGCCACGGTCACGTTGCCGGTGGCGCCGAAGCTGGTGCCCGATCTGCCCGCCGCGGCGGTGACGGCGAACGTGCTGCGCGTGGCGCTGCCGGGCATCACGCTTTACCACGACCGCATCGCGCTGGACGCCGCCGATGACTGGCGCACGCATTTCGATCGGCACGCGCTGTGCCATGTGGCGGTGATAGAACGGCACGGCAAGCGCGGCGGCGCGGTGGCGCACGGGCTGCTGAAGGATTTCGGCCTGACCGACGGCGCAGTCGCCTCGTCGGTCGGGCACGACAGCCACAACGTGATCGTCGCCGGGCTGGACGCCGCCGACATGCAACTGGCGCTGGACACCATCGCCGCGGCGCAGGGCGGCGTCTGCGTGGTGCGCGGCGGCGCGGTGCGCGCGATGGTGCCGCTGCCGGTGGCCGGGCTGCTGAGCGACCTGCGCGTCGGCGAGGTGGCGGCGCAGATGCAGACGTTGAAGGCCGAGTGGACCGCGGCGGGCTGCCTGATCCCGTTCATGGGTTTCAACCTGATCCCGCTGTCGGTGATCCCCGAGATCCGCATCACCGACCGCGGGCTGGTGACGGTGCCGCAGATGGAACTGGTGCCGCTGTTCGAGGACGCGTGAGCGGCGCGGGGGACCGCGCGTGCCGGCCCGGCTGACGGCGCTATTGGCGGCGGCAATCGGCACGCCGCCGCAGGGCTTCACCGACGCGGCGCTGGCGCATATCGCGCCCGACGGGATGGAAACGGCGTGGGCATGGGGCGGCGCACCGGCGACGGCGCGGATGCGCGTCGCGTCGATCAGCAAGATGGCGACCGCCAGCGCCATTGTCGCGTCGGCGGCACTGGGGCGGATCGATCTCGATGCCGAGGTGGCGGGATTGCTGGACTGGCACGGCGCGCCGGGGGCGTTGCGCGGCGTGCGGCTGCGGCACCTGCTGTCGCACACCTCGGGGCTGACGGACCATGCGGGGTATATCGTCGATCCGCCCGATTCGCCGCTGGACCTCATCGCCCGGGCGCCGGCGGCGAAGGCCGGGACGCCGCCGGGCCGCTTTTTCCGCTATGCCAACCTGAACTACATCCTGGCCGGAATCGTTCTGGAGCGGGCGTGGAATGAGCGGTTCGACAGGATCCTGCGGCGGCTCGTGCTGGATCCCGCGCACATCGGCGGCGGGTTCAACTGGGCGGGCGTCGCGGACGGGGCGCCGGTGCTGCCGGTGGCGCAATGGACCGGCGGCGCGCTGGTCGTGCAGGCCGACGCGCCGGACGCCGACTGGGGGGCCGACCTGATCTGGCGAAACGGGCGCGGCGTGTCGCTGGACGGCTATCGCGTGGGACGGGACACGACGCTGTTCTCGCCACATGCCGGACTGCGCGCATCGGTCCTCGAGACGGCGCGGCTGGCGCGGTTCGCCGCCGGCGCCGCGCGCAATTCCGAATGGCGCTTCGACGGGGCGAACGGCGTCGATTGCGACGGGCTGTTCACCGCCTTCGGTTTGGGCCTGACCATCTACCGCGACCATCCACACATCCCGGGGCATCTCCTGGGCCACGCCGGCCACGCGCTGGGGTTTACGGGTGGTGCATGGCACGACGCGGATGACGGTGCGACCTGGGCCTATGCGCTGAACGGCTCGCCCGACCTGACCGAGGGCAGCGTCGACGAAACATTCTACAGCGGCGTCGAGGCCGAAGTGATGGCGCGCCTTGGCACCTGCCGCGCCTGAATAAAGGGCGAACGCCGCGTCATCAGGCGGATTAATCCCGCCAAACGTCTTGCATCGCTGCGGCCTTGCCCGTTGGATGATCGCCACATCCGCGTATCGCGGACCCGTCATAGCAGGGAGAACCCGATGAAGCGCAGAACCGTTCTGTCGATGACCACCGCCGCCGTTCTGGCCACCAGTCTGACCGCCGCGCAGGCCGCCGACGTGCCCGAGGGCACCGAACTGGCCGAGGAACAGACGTTCAGCTACCGCCTGCTCGACCAGTTCCCGACGCTCGATCCGCAACTGAACGAGGAAACCGCCGGCAGCCACGTGATCCGCCAGATCATGGAAGGGCTGATGAGCCAGGACGCGCAGGGCAACCTGGTGCCCGGCGTAGCGACCGGATTCGAGGCGAGCGAGGGCAACACCGTCTACACCTTCACGCTGCGCGACGATGCGCGCTGGTCGAACGGCGATCCGGTGACGGCGCAGGACTTTGTCTATGCCTGGCAGCGCGCCGTCGATCCGGCCACCGCTTCGCCGTACCAGTGGTATGTCGAACTGACCCAGATGCAGAACGCCGCCGAGATCATCGCCGGCGAGATGGAGCCGTCAGAACTGGGGGTCGAGGCGGTGGACGACCGCACGCTGAAGGTCACGCTGACCAATCCGCTGCCCTATTTCCCGGCAATGACGACCTACGCGACCCTGTTCCCCGCGCATCAGGCCACCATCGAGGAACACGGCAGCGACTGGACCTCGCCCGAGAATTACGTCGGTAACGGCGCCTACACGCTGGAAGAACTGTCGCTGAACGAGTTTTTCCGGCTGGAGAAGAACCCCGAATACTGGGACGCCGAGAATGTCGTGATCGAGGAGGTGACGGGCTACGTCGTCAACGACTCGAACCAGTCGCTGACCCGCTGGGAGGCCGGCGAGTACGACCTGCTGGAACCGCTGCCGGCCGGATCCTATCCTCGCCTGGCCGAGCAGTATCCCGACGCCGCCCATTCGGTGCCTCGTCTGTGTTCGTACTACTACGCGTTCAACCTGCGCGACGACGCGAACCCGGACCTGCAGGACCCGAGGGTGCGCGAGGCGCTGAAGCTGGCCATCGATCGCGACGTCATCGTCGACCAGATCCTACAGGGCGGACAGCTGCCAGCCTACAATTTTACCCATGCGCAGACCGCCGGGTTCGATATGCCCGACATCGAGATGGCCTCGATGACCCAGGCCGAACGCGACGGACGCGCCAAGGAACTGATGGCAGAGGCCGGCGTCGACGACCTGACGGTCGAGCTGATCTACAACACCGACGACAGCCACAAGCAGATCGCGACCGTCATCAGCCAGATGTGGAAGCAGAAGCTGGGCGTCGAGACCGAACTCGAGAACATGGAATGGTCGACCTATATCGACGTGCGCGCGGCCGGCAACTTCGACGTGGCGCGCTCGGCATGGTGCGGCGACTACAACGAGGCGTCGACGTTCCTTGACCTGCTGACGACCACGCACGGCGCCAACGATGGCCAGTTCTCGAACCCGGCATACGACGAGTTGATGTCCGCGTCGAAGACCAGCGAGAACCCGCAGGAGCAGTATACCGAGGCCGAGCAGATCATCGCCGAAGAGTCGGCGATCATCCCGATCTACCACTACGCCAACACGTTCCTGCTGGACCCCGCGATCAAGGGCTTTCCGATGGAGAACGTGGAGAACAACTGGTATGTGAAGGATTTCTACCGCACCGCGGGCGAATGACCCGCCACTGCCGCCGCGTCCTTGGGTGCGGCGGCCCACCCGGCCCGCTGCACGGCGGCCCACCGGACCCGATGGGCCCCGCAGACCTGACGGGCTTGGCGTGATGGGCCCGTCCGGCCTGTCGGACCCGGTCTGCCCGAACGGGTCCGGTCGGTGCTGACGTTCATCCTCAAGCGGCTGGCGATCGCGGTGCCGACGATCCTGCTGCTGATCGTGTTCTCGTTCCTGCTGATGGAGATGGCGCCGGGCAGCCCGTTCGCCACGGAACGCGGCGTGACGCCCGAGGTGCTGGCCAATCTGGAGGCGAAATACGGGCTGGACCGGTCGCTGATCCAACGCATGGGCATCTACATCTGGGACGTGCTGCATTTCGACTTCGGCCCGTCGTTCAAGTTCAAGGACCGCACGGTGAACGACCTGATCGCCCAGGGCTTTCCGGTGACGCTGACCTATGGCTTCTGGTCGTTCATCGTCGCGGTCGGGGTGGGTGTGCCACTGGGCATCATCGCGGCGGTGCGCCACAATTCGGCCTGGGACTATGCGGCTGTAGGCTTCTCCATCGGCGCGCAGGTGCTGCCGAACTTCGTGATGGCGCCGATCCTGGTGCTGGTCTTCACGCTGTGGCTGGGCTGGCTGCCCGGCGGCGGCTGGCGGGGCGGGCAGATCGAGTATCTTATCATGCCGGTGATCGCGCTCAGCACGTCCTATATGGCCAGCATCGCCCGGATCACCCGGTCGTCCATGCTGGAGGTGCTGAACGCCGGCTTCATCCGCACCGCGCAGGCCAAGGGGCTGCCGATGCGCCGGGTGATCCTGCGCCATGCGCTGAAGCCTGCGATGCTGCCCGTCATCAGCTACCTCGGCCCCGCCTTCGTCGGCATGATCACCGGATCGGTGCTGATCGACGTGTTCTTTTCCACCGGCGGCATCGGCCAGTTCTTCGTCAACTCCGCACTGGCGCGGGACTATTCCGTCATCATGGGCATCACGATCCTGATCGGCACGCTGACGGTTCTCTTCAACCTGTTGGTCGACGTCATGTACGCGTGGATCGACCCCAAGATCAGGTACTAGGCCGATGAATCCGCAGCACGCGATCGAGGCCCCGGAACAGGCCGGTACGATGGGGCCGGTGCGCGGCCGATCGCTGTGGCAGGACGCCGCCGCGCGCTTCATGGCCAACAAAGCAGCGGTGGCGAGCCTGGTGGTGCTGGTCCTGATCGTGATCTTCGCCTGCGTCGGCCAGTTCCTCGCGCGCTGGTCCAACGAGGAGATCGACTGGGCCATGCTGGGCAACGTCTCGGCTTTGGGCGGGCCCAGCCTGGAGAACGGTCATTGGTTCGGCGTGGACGAGACCGGACGCGACCTTTACGCCCGCGTCGTGCAGGGCACGCGCATCAGCCTGATGGTGGGGATCGTCGGCGCGCTGATCTCGGTGGTCGTCGGCACCGCCTGGGGGGCGACGGCGGGCTATGTCGGCGGGCGCACCGACAACGTGATGATGCGCGTCGTCGACGTCATGATGTCGATCCCCTACATGTTCGTTCTGATCCTGCTGCTGGTTGTGTTCAACCGGTCGCTGGTCATGCTGTTCGTCGGCATCGGCCTGATCTCGTGGCTGGACATGGCGCGGATCGCACGCGGCCAGACGCTGAGCATCAAGAACAAGGAGTTCGTGGAGGCGGCTGTCGCAACGGGCGTGTCCTCGGCCACCATAATCCGGCGCCACATCGTCCCGAACCTGCTGGGTGTGGTCGTCGTCTACGCGACGCTGCTGGTGCCCAATATGATCATATTCGAATCCTTCATCAGCTTTCTGGGGCTGGGGGTGCAGGAGCCCAGCACGTCCTGGGGCGCGCTGATCAACGCGGGCGCCAGCAATCTGCGCAACGACACGCCGTGGATGCTGGCCTTTCCGCTGGCCTTCTTCATCGTGTCGCTGTTCGCGTTCTTCTTCGTCGGGGACGGGCTGCGCGACGCGCTGGACCCGAAGGATCGCTGATGGCCGGGCGAGGCGGCGGGCCGGCAGGGATCGGGCTGTAGTTTGGCCCTTCTTGAAATCGACGACCTTGCCGTGACGTTCGCGATGCCGGCTGGAACGGTGAATGCCGTGAACGGCCTGTCGCTTACCATCGACGCGGGCGGGACGCTGGGCATCGTCGGCGAGTCGGGGTCCGGCAAGAGCCAGACCGCCTATGCGGTGATGGGCCTGCTGGCCCGCAACGGTCGGGCCACGGGATCGGTCCGGCTGGAGGGGACCGAACTGCTGGGGCTGGCACCCTCGCGGCTGAACGCGGTGCGTGCATCGCAGATCGCGATGATCTTCCAGGATCCGATGACCTCGCTGAACCCCTATCTGCGGGTCGGCGCACAGATGTCCGAGGTGCTGACCCTGCACAAGGGCGTCTCGCGTCGCGACGCCGAGGCGGCTTGTGTGGCGATGCTGGATGCGGTGCGGATTCCCGACGCCGCGGCGCGGATGCGGATGTATCCGCACGAGTTCAGCGGTGGCATGCGCCAGCGCATCATGATCGCGATGGCGCTGCTGTGCCGTCCACGCTTGCTGATCGCGGACGAGCCGACGACGGCGCTGGACGTGACGGTGCAGGCTCAGATCATGGCGCTGCTGGCCGAGATCCGGGCCGAGTTCGGCACCGCGATGATCCTGATCACGCATGACCTGGGGATCATCGCGGACAGCTGCGAACGGACGATCGTGATGTATGGCGGCCGGGTGATGGAGCAGGGACCGACCGATGCGCTGTTCGCGCGGCCGACCCATCCATATACGTTGGGGCTGTTGAAGGCGGTGCCGCGGCTCGACGTCGATCAGGACGTGCTGGAGACGATCCCGGGAGAGCCGCCCGACATGTCGCGGCTGCCGCTTGGCTGTCCCTTCAGCCCACGCTGCAACTGGGTGATGGACCGCTGCCGCGATGTGATGCCGCCGCTCGAACCCTGGGGCGAAGTGCGGCGCGCCTGCCATGCCGATCCGGAGACCGTCGAATGACCCTGCTGTCCGTCCGCGACCTGTCAGTGGTGTTCGATGTGATGCCGCGCGGCGCCTGGCCCTGGACGCGGCCCTTGCAGTTGCACGCGGTCGCGGACCTTGGCTTCGATCTGGCGGCGGGCGAGACGCTCGGCATCGTCGGCGAGTCGGGGTCGGGCAAGTCGACGCTGGCACGGGCCATCGTCGGGACCCTCCCCATCGCCGGCGGCCAGGTGCGCTTCGACGGCGAGGATCTGGCCGCGATGTCGCCGCGAGAGCGGCGGTGGCACCGGCGCGACGTGCAGATGGTGTTCCAGGACCCGCTGGCGGCGCTGAACCCGCGCATGACCGTGGGCGAGATCATCGCCGAACCGCTGACGACGCATCAGCCCGACATCAGGTCGAAAGAGGCGCGGCGCCGTGCCTCGGCGATGATGGAGCGGGTCGGCCTGCTGCCGAACCTGGTGAACCGCTATCCGCACGAGTTCTCTGGCGGGCAATGCCAGCGCATCGGCATCGCGCGTGCGCTGATCGGCGAGCCCCGGCTGCTGATCTGCGACGAGCCGGTCAGCGCGCTGGACGTCAGCGTCCAGGCGCAGGTGGTGAACCTGCTGCGCGACCTTCAGCGCGACATGGGGTTGAGCATGATCTTCATCGCGCACGACCTGAGCATCGTGAAGCATGTCAGCGACCGCACGCTGGTGATGTATCTGGGGCGCCAGATGGAGCAGGCGCCGTCGCGCGCGCTGGTCTCCAACCCGCGCCATCCCTACACCCGCGCCCTGATCGCCTCCGTCCCGATCCCCGATCCGGCGCGCGAACGCGCCCGCAAACGGCCGATCCTTCAGGGCGAAATGCCGTCGCCGCTGTCGCCGCCATCGGGCTGCGTGTTCCGCACCCGCTGCCCCATCGCCCGCGACGCCTGCGCGCTGGAGGTTCCGCCGCTGATCCCGGTCGAGCCGGACCACGTCGCAGCCTGCCCCTATCACGAGGAGCTGTCGGGCGACCGGGCCGTCGCGCGGGCGACCGCCTGACAGCGCGTCGAACTAAGGCGGACATACGAAAGGGGGCCCGCCAATGGCGAGCCCCGGAACCGCTTAAAACTGCTGCGCCAGCTTACATGCTGTCGGCGGGCATCAGCACGGTGTCGATGACGTGAATCACGCCATTCGACGCTTCGAGGTCGGCCGTGGTGACGGCTGCACCATTCACCATAACAGGATCGGTCGAGATCTCCAGTTGCTCGCCCTGAACCGTGTCGGCCATCATGCCGTCCGTCAGGTCGCCCGACATCACCGAGCCCGGTACCACGTGGTAGGTCAGTATTGCGGCCAGCCGCTCCTGGTTCTCGGGCATCAGCAACTCTTCCACGGTGCCCTCGGGCAGCGCGGCGAAGGCTTCGTCAGTCGGCGCGAAAACCGTGAACGGGCCTTCGCCCTTCAGCGTCTCGACCAGGCCGGCCGCTTCGAGTGCGGCGGCAAGGGTGGTGAAGTTGCCAGCATCGACAGCGGTGTCGACGATATCTTTCGAGTGTCCCATTGCGAAGGCTCCAGTTGCGATGGCGGCAGTCGCCGTCGCTGCGATGAACGTTTTGCGAATCATGTCATTCTCCCGATTGTTCTTCCGATACCCGTGGGTATCACTGCATCTACGCGGGCCACCATGGGCGGTTCCCCCGGATCACCTCCATAAAGGACAAGGTGTCGCGGTGATATGAGACGCCAACGCGCTAAGCCGGCGGCGGTTCCGAATTCAAATCACCACTCTTTGAACGCCGCATCGTCGGTGGCCCCCCAGCCCCCGCGACGTCCCTCTGCGACTCTGCCGCGCATCCCGGCAACCAGGCGATCACGACTGCGTTGACCATCCTCTTATAGTACCGCGACGTTGGCGGAAGCCGGCGATACAGGCTATCGGGATACGTTGACCAGGGAGAAGATTATGGCCGGCAGATTTAAGGGCGATCTCACGCGTGCCGATGCGACGCCGCGCGACGTCTACGCGAACCGCAGATCGTTCATTCTGGGCTCCACCGCCGCGCTCGGTGCGATCGGCGTCTCAACGGCCCTTGCCGATGCGCACTTCTCGACCACGGTGCCGCCCAACAGCTTCGAGGATCTTACCAACTACAACAACTTCTACGAGTTCGGTGTAAAGAAGACGGACCCGGCAGAGAATGCCCACCTGCTGACGACGGATCCGTGGTCGGTGGAGGTCGATGGCCTTGTCGACCGGCCCGGCACCTATGCCTATGCCGATCTGATCGACGGTATGGAAATGGAGGAGCGGATCTATCGCCTGCGCTGCGTCGAGGGCTGGTCGATGGTCGTGCCGTGGATCGGGTTCGAGCTGGCCGATCTGCTGACCAAGGTCGGCGTGCGGCCCGAGGCGCGATTCATCGCCTTCGAGACGGTGATGCGCCCCGAAGAGATGATCGGGCAGCGCTACCCGATCCTCGACTGGCCCTATATCGAGGGGCTGCGTATCGATGAGGCGATGAACCCGCTGACGATCATCGCGACCGGACTTTACGATCAGGACCTGCCGAACCAGAACGGGGCGCCGCTGCGGTTGGTGGTGCCGTGGAAATACGGATTCAAGTCGATCAAGTCCATCGTGCGCATCTCGGCCGTCGCAATGCAGCCTCCCTCGACGTGGAACCTGTCGGCTCCGAACGAATACGGCTTCTACGCCAATGTGAACCCCGCGGTGGACCATCCGCGGTGGAGCCAGGCCACGCATCGCATGGTCGGCGGCGGCCTCTTCTCCAAGCGCATCGATACCGAATTGTTCAACGGATACGGCGAGCAGGTTGCATCGATGTACGATGGGATGGACCTGACGAAACTCTTCTGATGACGCCGGTCCAGCGCCTGAACGTCGCTATAAGGCGGCTTCCGTCGTGGCCGATCTACGCAATCGGCGGGCTGGCGCCGGTCTGGCTGCTCTATCTCGGGCTGACGGGTGGCCTTGGGGTCGAGCCGATCGAGGCGCTGGAGCATCGGTTGGGGCTTCTCGGCTTGCAGGTCCTCACCGCGACGCTGGCGGTGACACCCCTCTTGACGTTGACCGGCATAAATCTTGTGAAGTTCCGACGGGCACTGGGACAGGTGACGTTCTGGCTGATCCTGTGCCACCTGCTGGTCTGGGCGATCCTCGACATCGGGCGGCTGGACAAGGCCTGGGCCGACATCGTCAAACGGCCCTACATCACGGTCGGCATGGCGGCGTTCGTGCTTATGATCCCGCTGGCCGCGACATCCTTCGACCGAGTGCTTCGCCGAATAGGACCTGTGCGCTGGCGCAGACTACACAAGGCTGTCTATGCCGTTGGCGTGCTGGGTGCCGTCCACTACGTGATGTTGGCGAAGACCTGGCAAATAGAACCGCTCGTCTACCTGGCGATCATTCTCGCACTGCTGGCGCTTCGGCGGAAAGGGCCGCGCCGTCGCGTGGCCGCCTGACCTATGGAGCGACACGATGCGCCTGCCGATGATCACCGCCCTGGCCGTTGCGGGGTCCCTGTCGATGGCCGCCGCCGCCGGGCCGGACCCAGACAGCGTCACGGCGCTGTCGTCCTTCGTCGGCCGCATGGACGTGCAGATGCCAGAAGATGGCGGCGACGTCGCCGTTGACGACTCGCTTGTCTTCGAGCCGCTCCAGATGCTCGACGAGCTTTTCACCCGCGACGACGTCGTCTTCCTGATGCGCCATGGCCCGACCGACTGGTCGATGCGCGACCAGAAGGAGGTGGCGCCGGACGATTGCGCTAACCAGCGCCTGATGACGCCCGAGGGCAAGGACAAGATTCGCCAGATGGGCGTCCTGCTGGCGACGAACGACATCCTGCCCTCGCAGATCGCAGTCAGCCGATGGTGCCGCAACCAGGAGACGGTGGCGAGCCTGCTGGCCGGCTTCGAGCAGGGGCGCGCCGGAAGCGGCGAAATCCCCATTGAATCGACGGACGATGTCAACCTGTTGCTTGCCTTGCAGGGGGCCCCGAACGTGACGGCGCTGCGCAACCGGATCAGCGCTTGGCAAGGCTCGCGCGGCAAGGGGCCGTTGCTGGTGATCTCGCATTTCACCAACATCCAGGAGGTGACCGAGTTCAGCGTCTACGAGGGTGAGATCCTGATCGTGGATCCGAAGCGAGACAACCGCGTGCTGGGCTATCTGCGGCTACGATCTGCGGGTCCCGACGTCGGGCACTTCGTTACCCAATAAGTAGAATCGGTCCGCGGTGTGCCCTGGCAAGGCAGGGAAGAATCGTCCCGACGTGCCCTCGACGTCGACGCCGTCCGGCACTGCGGACATATAGTACTACGGCTGCGCCGGGTTTAGCGGTCGGCGTTGCGCTCGCCACTACAGTTTGCGACCGAATATGGTTGGTTACAAAAATTCCATGTTTGCGGGAAAAACCGCTTGCGGCCACCGGGCCTGATCCGTAGAACCCCCTTCACCGGCGGCGCAGAGATGCACCGCGGGGCGCCAGACGGGCCGCACGGACTGATGTGGGGCGACGAGGCGAAGACGATATCAGAGGTATTGCAGGCGGGGCGCGCCGATACTATATGGCGCTTCTCGGCAGCTTTTGTCTCTACGCTCTTTGAAATCGCGAGTATCTGAAGAGATATGTGGGCGGCTCGGTTCAGTTCGATGGATCAGCCCCTGTATATCGCACTGCTAGGCTTCGGCCGATGATGCAGTGTCAGCTTCACTGTTTGATGTGGCTTTGCGTTACTTCGGTAACCTGGAGCACATGAAACAGAGACTATCATCGGCCTTAGCCGGTCGGTGATGATGTGCAGAGGTTCGAACGTCAAGGATAGCGCTTCGGCGCTTTCAACTTGAGAGTTTGATCCTGGCTCAGAACGAACGCTGGCGGCAGGCCTAACACATGCAAGTCGAGCGCACCTTCGGGTGAGCGGCGGACGGGTTAGTAACGCGTGGGAACGTGCCCT
>PPFU01007975.1_pt1 | contig 13338 bp, 8 predicted proteins | sample 1535991 | NCBI WGS metagenome assembly PPFU01 (sample SAMN04901290, study PRJNA319586) | Hypolithon metagenome, whole genome shotgun sequencing project. | isolation source: Antarctic Hypolithon | place: Antarctica: Miers Valley | collected 2014
CGGATGAGGCGATTCGGGTGGTGTATTTGGATGGGAGCAAGCCGCAGTTTCATGTGGTGATGCCGGCGGGTGCATCCTCGGTGTCGGAGTTGGGGGTGGTGCTGCGGGTGGGGGGTGTGGTGAGGTGGTTGGAGCTGACGGGGCCGACGGCCGCGATCCCGCTGCCGGTGCGGGGGCCGGGGGGTGCGGGGGCGAGTCTGGAGCTGTTGGGGTTGGTGCCCGATGCGGTGCGGGTGAGCGAGCCGGTGCCGACGCCGCGGGGGCTGCGGGACCCTAAGGAGGAGGGGACGTATGTGCCTTCGCTGCTGGCGGTGCGGGTGGAATATGAGCCGGGGGAAATGTCGGGAAAGGAGGGGTTTGATAGGACGGTTTGGTTGAATCACATGCGGTATCCGATGTTGCCTGATGACGTGAGGAAGCCGGGGTTGGTGGAGGTGCCGGGGTTGGGAACGCTGTCGTTGATCTTCAGCAGGCGGAGTTATCCGCTGCCGTTTGCGTTGGCGTTGAGGGATTTTGAGATGACGCCGTACCCGGGGTCGACGATCCCGCAGGATTATGAGTCGACGCTGGCGATCCGGGATTTGGACGAGGCGGGTTGGCCGGCGGGCGAGGCGGTCGAGCGTCGGGTGCACCTGAACCATCCGACGCACTTCTCCGCACCGGGTGCTCCGTTTCGATTTCACACGTTGAAGCTGAGCCAGACGGGTTGGGACCCGCCACAGGGGGACGACCCGGACGTCGAAATGCGGAACGAGGAGGGGAAGTTCGTGAATCAGCAGCGTTACAGCGTGCTGGGGGTGAGCAACAACTTGGGGGTGTGGGTGATCGCGGCGGGCGCGTTCTGCATCGCGCTGGGCACGCCGTGGGCGTTTTGGGTGAAGCCGTGGCTGATCCAGAAGCGGAAACGGAAGCTGCAGCGGATGGTGGCGGCGGAGCGGGGACGGGCGGTGGGCGGGGAAGCCCTCGCTGTCTGAAGTCGCCGCGGAATCGCCAACGGCGCGGTGCGGCGGGTGGACCCCGATGCTAGCTTTGCTCTTGGTCCGGGGGTGAGATACAAGCGTCACCCTCATTCTCTAGAGTGGATGTACCTATGTTTCGCCACATTGGAGGTATTATGGTGGCACAGGCGTCTCGCCTGTGCCACCAACCCCGTAGATGCAGCGTCGCTCGCAGACTCGCTCTGCCCCGGCTTGTTCCCCCCGACAAATCGTGATTGCTCCACCAGGTGCAGAGGCCCATGAGCTCAAACCTCACCCCCGCCGGCTGGCTGGTGCTGCTGGGGGCGATCGCGGTGTTGGCGGTGGGCTGGTGGCTCATGAAAATCGTGTACGGGCTGCCGCTCAACGCCACGCACTATTTCGTCGGCGGCGGAGTTGGATTGCTGAGCGGCGGCGCGGTGCTGCTGGAGACGGCGGGGATGTCGATCATCAAGCGGTGACCCCTGATGGATGGGCCGGGTCCACGCACGGGTTGCGGATGTGGTACCCTCTCAAGGCGGGTGGTCATGCCGCAACCCCCTTCTTTCGCCGACCCCTGAGGTGCCGCCATGGCTCAAAACGCCCCCCCCGTTCCCGACGACCGAGACCCCGTGGGCAAGGCTCCCTTCACCACCGCCGCGGGGCTTGTGGGGCTGGCGTTTGTGTTGCTGGTGTTGTGCGGGCTGATCGCGGGTCTGGTGAGCGTGTTGATCGAGCGGGTCGAGTTTCCCAGCCAGTGGATCCGCACCGCGGCGGCCTACGCGCTATATGCCGTGCCCACGCTGCTGGGGCTGGGGGCGTTGTGTGCGTTGATGATCGGCAGCATCCGCTGGGCGATCTACGGCCGACACGCCGTGGGCGTCCCCCTCGCCGCCACCGAGCGAAAGCAGCTCGAGCTGCTGGCCCAGGTGGTGCAGCGGCTGGGTGTGAGCGAGACCGCCAAGCGGATCGCCTACCGCAACGAGGATGCGGAACTGGTCCGTCATACCATCGAAGACGACCTCCAGCGGCAGGACTTCGATGGGGCGCTGGTGCTTGTGAATGAGATGGCTTCCGCTTTCGGGCGGCGGGAGGAGGCGGAGCAGTACCGCGACAAGATCATCCAGACCCGCGCCAAGCAGGTCGAGTCCAAGGTGGCCGAAGCATCCGCGAGGGTGGACGAGATGATCGAGCGGCGGGAGTTTGACCGAGCCCTGCGTGAGGCGAGCAAGATCGAGCGGGTCTATGGCGACGCCGGCGATGCGGCATCGCTGCGGCGAAACGTCGTGCAAGCCCGTGAGCAGTACAAGCGAGACCTGGAGCGGCAGTTTCTTGAGGCGGCCAGGCGGGACGATGTGGACGCCGCGATGTCGCTGCTCAAGGAGATGGACAAGTACCTCACCGAGGGCGAGGCGGAGCCGTTCCGCGAAACCGCCCGCGGCGTCATCGGTAAGCAGCGGGACAACCAGGGCGTGCAGTTCAAGATGGCGGTCCACGACCGGGAATGGGTGCAGGCGGTGCGGGTGGGCGAGGGGATCATCCGCGAGTTCCCCAACTCGAAGATGGCGGACGAGGTGCGGGGCCTGCTCGACCTGCTCCGCGAACGCGCAGCCGGGCAGCGGGCGGCGCAAAGCCAGTCCGACCGTCGGCCCTCCCCCGCCCCCTCCTCCCGGCCGGAAGCGGCGATGACGGAGGCGTGAGGGTGGCCACAGGGCACGACTCTCATGGTGGCACAGGCGTCCCGCCTGTGTTGTCGCGGCGAGGCAAGAACTCCATCCAGCAAGCCCCACCCGTGCTCGTCGACCTGCGGCCCGACCACAGGCGGGACGCCTGTCCCGGCAAAGCCACAGATTCGCCAGCGGAGGGGCTCATGCGGAGGAGAGCAGCGACTGCTCGACGCCCTCGAGCACGGCTTTGCCGGCTTCAAAGGTGATGCGGGACATGGTTTCTTCGTAGGTGCCCCAGGCGAAGGCGAGCAGCTCTTCCTGCTGGAGGGTGACGTGGGGTGATTCGATGAGGCCGACGAAGAAGGTAGCGGTCTTGTGGACTCTCTTGCCGCGTCGGGTGAAGGTGTATCGCTCGTGGAAGTGTCCGGGGCTGAGGAGTTGGGCGACGACGAGGCCGGTCTCTTCGCGAAGTTCGCGGCGTGCGGTTTCTTCTGGGGTTTCGTCTTTTTCGGGGTGGCCCTTGGGAAACGACCAGTGTCCGCCGAGGTGTTGGACGACGAGGTAGCGTCGGGTAGCGTCCTGGAGGTGGATCGGGACGATGCCGTAGGACTGGTCGGTGAGGGGCATGGGGTAAGTTTAGGCGTGAGGGCGGGGCGCGTAGAAAAGGCCGACGCGGGGTTGCCACGTCGGCCTTTCGATTCGTTTGGATGTAAGAGAGCGGTCGGGTTTAGTAGGAGGCGGAGATGCCGATGGTGCCGAAGAGGCTGAACTCGTCGTCGCCGGTGCCGAAGGCCTCGCTGATGTCCTGGGCGGTGTCGCCGAGGAAGATGCCGTGGATGCCCGCGGAGGCTTCCCACACGCCGTACTCCTGGGGGATGAAGGGCAGGGGCACGCCAGCCTCGACGCCGATCTGCAGGTAGCCGAAGAAGTCGCTCTCGCCGTCGGTGTTCTCGTAGTAGTTGTCGAGGCTCAGGCCGAGGATGACCGGCAGGCTGAGGGTGATCGGGTACTGCGTGGACTCGACGGTGTAGAGGGTGGGGGCGATGGCGATCTCGCCGTAGACGCCCAGGTCGTCACCCGCGTCGGAGCCGCCGTCGGTCTCGATGGCGACGAGGACGGAGGGGGAGAGGGCCAGGTTCTTGACGCCCAGTTGTTTCCAGATGGGGGCGTCGTCGAAGGTCAGCGCCAGGTCGATCTCCTCGGCGAAGATGTCGCCGCCATCGGGTGAGTAGAGCACGATGTAGGAGACGTTGAGGCCCAAGCCCTGGGGCAGGCCCAGTGCGACGCCGAAGGTCCAGTCCGACTCGTACCAGTTGTGTCCGCCGGCGGTGCCGAGGGTGTCGTTGGAGTGGAGGCTGTTCCACGTGCCGATGTAGGCGTCGACGGTGAGCTCCCGCTCTTCGTCGCCCAGGAGGTTGACGTTGATGTCGGCACCGGGCTGAAAGATGAAGCCCTGGTTCTCCTGGCCGATGCCGCGGAACCAGTACTCGGTGGTGACGGCCGCGGAGAGATTGAGCTGAATGTTGCCCAGATTGACCTCGGAGCCGGGGTCGCCCGGGTCGGCGGCCTCAACGGCGATGGAGGGCTCCATCGCGTCCTTGATGTCATCGGCCTGCGCGAACGCGGCGGTGGGGGTGAGGGCGACCATGGCCGCACCCGCCATCAGGCTCGCCAGAGCGGGCCCGTTTCCACGCCTGTGTCCTCTGCTGTTCATCATGTCAGACTCCTCGAAATAAGGGTGCGCGAGCACCGGGTTCTCAGCGGCCGCCAACGCGACGCCCGCACTGTTGCTGTCGCTGTTACTGTCGCGCCAAACATTTCCAAACCTGTCGTTTTCCACCCGCCGGTCCCCATTACGGATTGAAGACACGCGACGGTATAACCGAACTCTCACAGCAACGCAACCCCGGCCTCACGCGGGCGTCAACCCGCGGTAAAGCTCCTGCACCCGCTGGCTCTGCTGCTTGCGGACGGTATCGAGCGTGAGACGGTTGATGCTGAAGTCGGCGGCGTCCTCGGGGACGAGGCGGCAGTGCTCCTGAATCGTGCTGTAGAGGAACTTGAACGCGTCCCGCGGCTGGTGCATCTGCTCAAGCGCGTCGACCAGCATATCGCGGCTCACATCGGGCTCGAAGATGTCGGTGAGCGAGATCGGGTCGGCCTCGGGTGGGCGGACGGCGCGGAGGCGGCTGGAGCACAGGTCGTAGAGCGTCGGGCCGGACCAGGTGAGCCGGTCGACCATGTTCTGCTTGTCGAGCCTGGCCTCCTGGAAGAACTGGGGCGATTCGCGGTGGAGCATGTGGCGGAGCTCGACGGGCAGGAGCAGCTTGATCCCCATGCGGTCCTGCTGGAGGAACTTGTTGTCGAACATAGGCCAGATGATCGGCCGCATTTTCTCGGGGTCGCCGCTGACGACGGTGGGCTCGTCCACCCGATCGACCATGACCAGCAACCCCGCGTAGTCGAAGGCGGGGAGGGCGTCGGTGAACCGGCGGGTGAGCTGGTACCGCTCGTCGCCCTGGGCGGGGCCGCCTTTGTGTGGGGTGGGGAAGGGCTGGCGGGAGAGCTCTGCAAGCGGGAGTGAGCCGAGCATCTCGCGGAGCTGACCGCGGGACCGCTTGACCACCGGCATCTCCTTGTGGATCTTGTTCGCGAGCAGCCAGAGGCGGATGTAGCGGTAGGCGAGGAAGCCCCAGTCGGCGAGGGTCAGCACCGTGAGGGCCCAGATTGCGGGGGTGAGCCAGCGGGGTTCATCGAGGTCATCCATCCACCACCGGGCGATCAGCAGCGCGAGCAGCGTGAGTGGCAGCAGGATCGCCAATAGGTTCAGGGCCTTGAGGGGGAGCTGCCAGCCGATGCGGAGCTTCCGTTTGAGCGCATCAAACCGCTGAACGACGTTGCCCGAATCGGGCTGGTCGTAGAGCATGGCGAGCACCGCGAGGTCGCGGCGGGCCTGGGAGGGCATGCCGCGGAGCCGCCTGTCGGTGTCGGTGGGCAGGGAAAGATTCTCCCGGCCGCCGGTGGTTTGGCCAAGGATGCCGCTGATCAGACGCGTGATCGCCAGCGACAGCACCGTGTCCTGATGGTCGGCGAGGCGGAACTTTTCGAGCACCTTGTCCGCCTTCTGCCCCCGCCTCTGCATGAGGCGGTCGAGCACGGGGTTGAGGTCGTCGTAGGTGACGCTCATCACCTGCCGATCCGGGTGCTCGCGGTTGTGGCGTCGGGCGGCGTCGGCGATGAGGCGGCGGATCGCGGTCTTGCCGCTGCCCTTCTCGCCAAACACCACGGCCGTCGAGGGCTGCGCGATATTGCCCAGGATCTTGGCGAAGTCCGGGTGCGTCGTCGGGTCCGCCGCGATCGTGCGGTCGAACACCGGGTCCAGCCTCGCCTCCTCGGCGGCGAAGGGGTTTTCCTGGACCTGGTAATGCCGGAAAAAGCTCTCGACGTTCATAGTGGCGGGAGTGTATCAACGGGGAGAGGCCATGAACCGCCGCGACTTGTCGCGTCTTCATCTTCCAAACCCGACTATGCTTCAATTCTATCTCCACGCCTCAACCCGGGGAATGAGTTCCCCGGGCGTCGGCCCAATCTTGAACGCCAACCCACCGCCCCCCTTGAACCCCTTCCTATCGCAACTCGACCGCCGTGTCCTCTTCCTCGACGGGGCCATGGGCACCAGCATCCACAAGCTCGACCTCGACCTCGACCGCGACTACCTCGGCAAGGAGAATTGCACCGAGGTCCTGGTCCTCACCCGGCCCGACGACATCCAGCGGATCCACGAGAGCTTCCTCGAAGTCGGCTGCGACGCGGTCGAGACCGACACCTTCGGGGGGATGAAGCACGTGCTCGCGGAGTTCGACCTCCAGCACCGCTGCCGCGAGATCAACCGCACCGCCTGCCGGATCGCCCGGGCGGCGTGTGACAAGTTCACCACGCACGATCGGCCCCGCTTCGTCGTCGGCTCCATCGGGCCGGGCACAAAGCTCATCTCGCTGGGCCAAATCGATTGGGACATCATGTTCGACTCCTACCGCGAACAAGCGATCGGCCTCATCGAGGGCGGCTCGGATGTGCTGCTCATCGAAACCCAGCAGGACCTGCTTGGCATCAAGTGCATCCTCAACGCAATCCTCTCCGCGATGAATGAGCTGGGCACGCGGCCCGCGGTCAACGCCGCAGACGAAGGCATCCCGCTCATGGTGCAGGTCACCATCGAGCAGACCGGCACGATGCTGACCGGGACCGAGATGGCCGCCGCGGCCGTCGCGCTGCAGGGGTACCCGATTGCATCGCTGGGCATTAACTGCGCCACAGGCCCCACCGATATGGCGGAGCATGTGGCTTACCTGGGCAAGCACTGGCCGCGGCACATCAGCGTGCTGCCCAACGCGGGGCTCCCCAGCCTCGTCGAGGGACGCACCGAATACCCCCTGGGTCCCCAGCCCTTCGCCGACGCCATGCTCCGGTTCGCGGACCAGTTCGGCATCAGCATCCTCGGCGGGTGCTGCGGCACGACGCCCGAACACCTCGCCGCCCTTGTCCGGACGACCCAACACGCCCCCCCTCGGTTCAATCCCGAGCGGACGCTCAATATCACCCCGCCCCCGCCGTCGACCACCTCCCTCTACGGCCCCGTCGAGCACCGCCAAGACAATTCGCTGCTCAACGTCGGCGAACGCTGCAACGCATCGGGCTCCCGCGCTTTCAAGCGGCTTCTCGAGAACGAAGCCTGGGACGACATGGTCTCGCTCGCCCGCGAGCAGCTCCGCGAGGGCAGCCACGTGCTCGATGTGAACGTCGACTACGCGGGGCGGGACAACGCCGCCGACATGGCCGAGATCGTCGGGCGGTTCGTGCGGCAGGTCAACGCGCCGCTGATGCTCGACTCCACCCAGGTCGCCACCCTCGAAGCCGGCCTCAAGCACGCCGCGGGCAAGTCCATCCTCAACTCCGCGAATCTGGAGGATGGCGAGGAGAAGTTCGCGGACATGATGCGGCTGGCGAAACGCTTCGGGGCCGCCGTCGTGCTCGGCTGCATTGATGAAGACCCGGATGAGGCGATGGCCCGCACCGAGGACCGCAAGATCGCCATCGCCCGGCGTATGTTCGACCTGGCCACCAACCACTATGGTATCGCCGCGGGCGATCTGTTTTTCGACCCGTTGGTATTACCGATTTCAACGGGGATGGAAAAGGACCGCCGCTCCGCCCTCGAGACCATCGCCGGCACCCGCCGCATCCGCGAGGAGCTGCCCGACTGTCAAATCACCTGCGGGCTTAGCAATGTCAGCTTCGGCCTCAAACCGGCGGCGAGGCAGGTGCTCAACTCCGCATTCCTCCACGAGCTCACGCAGGCGGGCATGACCTCCGCCATCGTCCACGTCTCGAAGATCCTCCCGCAAAATCGCATCCCCGATGAGCAGTGGGAGGCGGCGCTCGATCTTATCTACAACCGCTGGCCGCAAGAGGGACGCGAAGCCACGCTCAGTGACGGCTCGCTCACCCGCGACCCGCTGCAGATCTTCGTCGACCTCTTCCCCGATGAGGGGGGCGTGGTCTCTACCAAACAAGACCTCGCGGACCTCCCCCTGGACAAACGCCTGCAGAAACACATCATCGACGGCGAAAAGAAGAACCTTGAAGCCAGCCTAGACGAGGCGATGGGAACATACCCGCCCCTGGAGATCATCAACGACCACCTGCTCGGCGGTATGAAGGTCGTGGGCGAGCTCTTTGGCAGCGGCAAAATGCAACTCCCCTTCGTGCTCCAGTCGGCCGAGGTGATGAAGGCCGCGGTCGCCTACCTCGAACCTTATATGGAAAAAGTGGAGGGGCAGACCAAGGGAAGCATCGTGCTCGCCACCGTTAAGGGCGACGTGCATGACATTGGTAAAAATCTCGTCGATATCATTCTGACCAACAACGGGTACACCGTCTACAACATCGGCATCAAGCAGCCGATCTCTAACATCGTCGCCAAATGGAGGGAAACCCAGGCCGACGCCATCGGCCTCTCCGGGCTGCTCGTCAAGAGCGTCGTGGTGATGGAGGAGAACCTCAAGGAACTCAACGAACTGAATATCACAATTCCCATGCTGCTGGGCGGGGCGGCTCTGTCGCGACACTACTGCGACAGCCACCTCCGCGGCGTCTACAAAGGGCCGGTGTACCACGGCAAGGACGCCTTCGAGGGCCTTCGCATCATGGACCTGCTCAAGTCCGGCGACCTCGAGTCGCTGGACGTCGAGATCGAGGAGCGGCTCGAGAAGCGGGAGGTGTCACAGCAGAAGGTACGCGACATGCGGGCCCGTGAGGAGGCCGCCGCGGGGGAATCCGGTGACGACGGATTGGGAAGCAAGCCCGTCGAGCGGGTCGAGGTGGACCCGGCGGAAATCCCGACGCCGCCGTTCCTGGGTTCGCGGGTCGTCCAAAGCGTGCCGCTCGAACATATCTATCCGTTCATCAACAAGGTCGCGTTGTTCCGCGGGCAGTGGCAGTTCAAGAAGGGCGGCATGAGCGATAGGGAGTATGCAGCGCAGCTTGAAGATCAGGTTGAGCCCCTGTTTGAGTCTCTCAAAGCTAAGTTTCAAGATGAAAAGATACTCCGCCCCGCGGCCGTCTACGGATACTTTCCATGTCTGTCCGAAGGCGAGGACCTGATCCTCTACAGCCCGGACGACCTCGAGCGGGAGACGCAGCGGTTCACGTTCCCCCGGCAGGACAAGCGGCAACGGCTGTGCATCAGCGACTTTTTCCTCTCTACCAACAAAGCTGCCAAGGGGCAGCGGGATGTGATCGGGATGCACTGCGTCACGATGGGTAGCGAAGCCAGCCGACGCGCCAAGGAGCTCTTCGAGAGCGACCGCTACGCCGACTACCTCTACATGCACGGCCTGGGGGTCGAGTCGGCCGAGGCGCTCGCAGAGCTCTGGCACAAGCGGATGCGGCAGGAGCTAGGCATCGCGGGCGACGATGCGGGCAAGGTCCGCGACCTGTTCACGCAGCACTACCGCGGGTCCCGCTACTCCTTTGGCTACCCCGCCTGCCCCGACATGGCGGACCAGGAGAAGCTCTTCCGCCTGCTCCAGCCCGAGCGGATCGGCTGCGAACTCACGGAGAACTGGCAGATCGACCCCGAGCAGTCTACCTCCGCGATTGTGGTGCACCACCCGGGCGCGAAGTACTTCGCGTTATAAACAACGCTCGATCAAGTATAAAATAGATCCGAGGATGCCACGCCTCGGGGATCTGCCCAAGGCGTGCGGCTTGCCATCACCTCCACGGCACGCCACGACCCAAACGTCAGGGCGTCGCACCCGGTAGAGCAGAGATGGGCGGCCCGATCACTTTGCCCCCCTCCGCTTCCCGCGGTAGACTCCCTGATTCAACCCAAGCCCGAAGCATCGCACCACTCCCACTCAACCCCACCCCACACTCCGCGAAATAACCAGATCCCGAAAATGGCCATCAACACCCTTTACGACTCCGACGGCTCGATCGACCCACTCAAGGGCCGCAAGGTGGCCGTGCTCGGCTACGGCAGCCAAGGCCACGCCCACGCGCAGAACCTCCGCGACTCGGGCGTCGACGTGATCGTCGCCAACCGCCGCGACTCCGCCAACGGCAAGCTCGCCCTCGACCACGGCTTCGACCCGATGGCCGTCGCCGACGCCGTGCAGGCGGTGGGCGACAAGGGCCTGATCATCGTCACCCTTCCCGATGAGGTGCAGCCCGAGGTGTACCACCGCGACATCGAGCCGCACCTCAAGCCAGGCATGACCTTCGGCACCACCCACGGCTTCAACGTCCACTTCGGCACGATCGCTCCGCCCCCGGGCACCAACGTGGTTATGGTCGCCCCCAAGGGACCGGGCCACACCGTGCGGAGCGAGTTCGAGCGGGGCGGCGGCGTGCCCTGTCTCATGGCGATCCATCAAAACGCCACCGGCGACGCTCGCGACCTCGCGCTCGCGTGGGCGATCGGCGTGGGTGGGGGCAAGGGCGGGATCCTCGAAACCAACTTCAAGGACGAGTGCGAGACCGACCTCTTCGGCGAACAAACCGTGCTCTGCGGCGGGCTGTCCGAACTCATCAAGAGCGGCTTCGAGACCCTCACCGAAGCGGGATACCCCCCCGAACTCGCCTACTTCGAGGTGTGCCACGAGCTCAAGCTCATCATCGACCTCATCGTCCGCGGCGGCCTCTCCTACATGCGGTACTCGATCTCCAACACCGCCGAGTTCGGCGACTACCACACCGGCCCCAAGATCATCGACGACTCGGTCAAGGACCGCATGAAACAGGCCCTCCAGGCGATCCAGTGCGGCGACTTCGCCCAGCGGTTCCGCGAGGACTATGAAGCCGGCTTCCCGTGGTTCAAGGAGCAACGCCAGAAGGACCACGACCATCCCGTCGAAAAGATCGGCCGCGAACTGCGGCAGAGGATGCCTTGGGTGAACCCCGTGGAGGTCTAAGAGAGGGGCCCAGGGGCCCAGGGGCCCAGGGGCCATGGGGCGATGGGGCCAACTGGAGCGTGAACCCATTGGGCGTGCCCATGTTGATCGAATGCGTTTGGGGCGTGCCACCTTCATCCGGCATGTGTCGCGGATTGCGAACAGGCCAAGAGATAAGGTGTGGGAAGAGCTTTGCCATGTGGCGTCACTGTGTTCCGCGTCGCTCGTTGAGAGGGTTCAATGACGCACCTCGCCGCCGCCATCATGGTCGATGACCCCGCCGCCGCCATCACACAGGCGGAGCGGGCGAAGCGGGAGGGAGCCGATCTGGTCGAGCTGCGGCTGGATCGGCTGGCGATGCAGCCCCAAGCGGGGGACGCGGCGCGAAGGCTGGTGCAGGCGTGTCCGCTCCCCTCGATCGTGACCTGTCGGCCCGAGTGGGAGGGGGGTGAATATCTCGGGGATGAGGAGAATCGGCTCGCGGTGCTGTCGGCGGCTTGCGGGGGGCCGCGGCGGCCGGTCTATGTTGATATAGAACTTGCAGCCTATCAACGCTCCGCCGAGGTGCGGGCGGCGGTGGGGTCCATCCTCGATCAGACCGACGCCCCCGGCTTGATCCTCTCGTCGCACGATTTTACGGGGCGGCCCGCGGACCTGCTGCGGCGGGTGGAGGCGATGGCGGATGAGCCGCGTTGCCGCGTGATCAAGATCGCGTGGACGGCCCGCTCGCTTCGAGACAATCTCGAGGCGTTCGACCTGCTCCGCTCCGCGGTCAAGCCGATGATCGCCCTGTGCATGGGTGAGGCGGGGCTGCCCTCGCGGGTGCTGGCGAAGAAGTTCCGGGCGGTGCTCAGCTTCGCCAGGATCGGCGACGACCCGGGCACCGCGGTCGGCCAGCCGACGCTGCGGGAGCTCCGCGACCTCTATCGATGGAATGAGATCGGGCGGGATACGAGCGTCTACGGCGTCGTCGGCTGGCCGGTCGGCCACTCCCGGAGCCCCGCGTACCACAACGCCAGGTTTACCGATGAACATATCAATGCGGTCTACCTTCCCATGCCCATCCCGCCGGAGTATGAACACTTCAAGGCCACGATGCTGACCTGGCTGGACTGGGAATCTCTGCACTTCCGCGGCGCGAGCGTGACGATCCCGCACAAGGAAAACCTGCTGCGATTCGTGGAGGAGCGGGGGGGCACGATCGAGCCGTTGGCGGCGAGCATCGGGGCCGCCAACACGCTGGCGGTGAGGTCGTACGGGGGGCTTGAGGCTAGCAACACCGACTACGCCGCGGCCATCGCCGCGGTATGCGACGCGACCGGCATCCTCCCGGAAGGTCTCGCGGGGAAAGGAGTTGCGGTGCTGGGCGCGGGCGGGGCTGCGCGGGCGGTGGCGACGGGGTTCGCGGCGATGGGTGCACGGGTGACGATCTACAACCGCAGCGTCGCGCGGGCCGAGGCGCTGGCGGAGCAGATCGGCGAGACGGGCGGCGGCCGTGTGCGGGCTCGGTCGCTCGAGGACGTCGAGCGGGCCCAGGCGGATATATGGGTGAACTGCACCCCCGTCGGCATGCACCCCGACGCTGACACGACCCCGCTGCCCGACCCGCCCCCAAGCTGGGGACCCGGCACGGTGGTGTTCGACACGATTTACAACCCCCGCGAGACCCGCCTGCTCCGCGACGCCGCGGCCGCGGGATGCACACTGGTCCACGGCGACGAGATGTTCGACCGCCAAGCGGCGGCGCAGTTCGACCTGTGGACGCGACCCCTAGCTGTGTCAAGTCGGTTGAGAAAGGAACAGCGCAGGAAGTATGCGGTGGGCTTCCAAGAGCCCCGCACGAAGTAAGTGGTGTGCTTTCGAAAGCCGCGCACGAAGTGAGTGGTTGTCGCCTGCACTGACATGAGCGGCGGACGTATATAAGAGCGCGTCGATGGATTTTCCGCCATATCGAGCTTCTTATGGTTCCACAGAGGTCCCGCCTGTGGGCCTCGGAGCGGCGTTGGGCCGCCACAGGCGGGACGCCTGTGCCACCAAAGCCTCCGGTTCGGCGGCGGAGGGGGTGGCGGAGAACTCATTGCACCGATCTACCACGACAGGGCTAACAAAGCGCAATCGCCCTTGGTCCGTGTGTCGATGGGGCGGGCATGAACTTTCAGCAGATCGAGTCGTGGCGGGCGGCGTTGGGGCGGTGGGTGGCTCTGTTCAGGCCCTGCTTCAAGCCGGAAGCGACCTTCACCCACTTGGGCTGATATCTGC
>PPFU01001506.1_pt1 | contig 13322 bp, 14 predicted proteins | sample 1535991 | NCBI WGS metagenome assembly PPFU01 (sample SAMN04901290, study PRJNA319586) | Hypolithon metagenome, whole genome shotgun sequencing project. | isolation source: Antarctic Hypolithon | place: Antarctica: Miers Valley | collected 2014
AACGTGAGCGTCCTAATCAAAGCATTCGATTGATTTGCACATTGTTTGGGAAGCTCACATCATTAAGATAATGAGCCACCACAATTGAGGGGTTGTGCAAAAAACCCCCTAATTGTGGTGGCTTCGATTTTGCTGCTTTGGGCGCTGAATGAGTTAGCTCGCGACTGGCTGAGCTGAGAAGATTTGCTTCTTGCACTCGCTGTTTTTGCACTTGAATTTAACCTTTCCTAGCGTGTTCAATTTGCCGTCACGAATGACGCTAGAGAACTCACCACAGGACGGGCAAGCCGCTGTACCTTCCGTGAGGATCGCGCCTGGTACTGTCTCGGGTGCAGTCAGGTGCATCGGCGCGGCTGTACCTTCTGATGCACCTTGCTCAATCTCAGACGTAGCGGGCGGTTCGTTCGGTTGTACCTTCTGCGCTGTAGCTGGATCAGGTGCAGCTTTTGCCGCCAAAACTTGAGCGCTGTAATAGCCAGGTTGAGGCAGTTGAAACAGGTAAAGGGTGTCAGTTTCTGCATAGGCAATCAGCCCTAGATAGCGCTGGTTTGCTGCTTTGCGTTTCTCATAATCAGCCCGTACTTTGTCTAGTTTGACTTCTGAGAAATCGCCCTTCAATTCGCCATCCAAAGCGTTAGAGATAGCGCTACCCAAAAAGATAGAAGTAGCATTATCGAAGTCATCATCATTCATTCCGAGCTTTGAGCACTTACCTGATTGAGTGATGAAGTAGCCTTTGACTTTGAGTGCCCGTCCTACACCAAGGCAATCTAAAAGTGAGTCTCTAACGGTGTTAGCCATGATGCCTTTAGGCTTGGCTTTGCCATCTTCAGCGCGGGCCATTCGATATAGATATTGAGCCTCATCTAAAACGAATAGTTTATAGGGAAGCTCATCAACGTATGACTCAAATTCAGCGCCATCATTGCCAAACTCATCAGCGATTTTATTAGCCTCACTGAACCGCGCTTGCAGTTCCCGGCTGATGTTTTCAATTGCCGCTACACACTCTAGATTTTTGAAGTCTGGAACTATACCGCCTTCCCATTTTGTATAGGGTGCTTTGGGATCTAGCAAATCCATTTTTGCCGTAGGCCATAGCAACCGACCAAGCCAAATCAGGTTGTCTAGGAAGGTCGATTTACCAGATCCGGTAGGGCCAACTAAGCGAATATGATTTGCCTTATCAAAGTCCTTTTCTAGTTGCTTCAGATTGTCGGCGGGTATCTCAATACGCTTATGTTCTTGCTCAGTGGCAAGCGTAAACAGGTGCATTCCCCGATCCACCTTTACCGCTGGCTTTGCCCATAGCTTCAGCTCAGCTTCCATATCTTCGAGCGCATCTTGAGCCCGCTTTAGTGGCGCGTCTACCATCGTCAGCCAAATTTTAAGCCGTCCGTTGTGACCTTCCCGTTCATGATGGAAAGCGCCATATGTTGAGCCGTGCTTAGCAAGTGCATCAATCAGCCGATTCCCGATAATATTGTCAGTCCCGACCGTATCAAAGCGGCGGTAGGTGAGCGCCTTGTTTGTTTTCCGTAGCTCATCAATTTGAGCTTTGAGCCCGTTGATAATTTCGCCTTGGGCGCTGGCTTTGCCGCTGAAGTGGGTGAACTTGCCATTAGCATCACCCGTCAGATCATCAACGATGTTTAACGCCTCTTTCGTCTTTTCGGCTAGCTCAGACTCTAATCCGGCAATCCGCTCTTGAGCTTCAGATAGCTGAGTGTGCATATCGGCGCGGGCTTTCGTCCACTCAGACTTAATCTTTTTCCTCTGAGTGAGCTGGTAGGCGCTGTCGTTTTGAAATTGCTTCTCTAATCCGGCGATGTTGGCGGCTAGCACAGTCTCTTCTACAGCCGTTTCATACAGCTCAGCTATCAACTGCACTCGCTCAATCTCTAGCGTCTCTAGATGGCCTGCAATAAGGCTGTTGTCGCTGTGGCAAGTATTTAGGCTTTGAGCAGCGGCGTTGACCTGCTGACTCAATTTACTAACGTCAGCTTTCGCCCGATCTCGCTCTGCTCTCAGTGCAGCCAGATTAGACTGCAATTCAGCGATCGCACGTTTGGCCTGTTCAGCTAGTGCAGCCTGTTGCTGTGTCGCCTGCTGAGCCCTTGTAACATCGGCTTGATACTTTTCTACGGAGTTCTTTAGAGCGTCTGTCTGTGCCCGGTGGCGTCGCTGTAGCTGCTGTATTTCGGCTAGTCGCTTATCTTTTGCCGTTAAGGACGTAGCAGAGGCACCTATCCCTACCAGGGCGATAGTTGAGCCTGCACTTTTCATCAGGGCATTAGAACCGCCAATAGTTAGCGCCATGCCCATCACAGCGGCAGATAGGGGGAATTTAGCGGCGGATAGTAGTTTGAGTAGTGATTCTAATGGCATGATGATTTTTAAGTTCTATTGGTAAGGGACTTAACCGGGCGGCGGGTGTTGTAAGCATCTACCGCCCACTTTTGTTTTTATCGGCCTGCGAGCTGAGCGCGGTAGCGGTTTGCCTTCTCGCTGAACATGTTTCGAGCTTGTTCAATATCGAGTTGAAAGTTTTCGTCTTTCAGTCCGATCAGGTCATTGGTGTAGTTAGTTTCACGGGTAGCAGATTCATGCTTTGCAGTGGCTTGAATGAGCTTTTGTGTCGCCTCACCATTCGCCTGTAGCTGAGTCTGCAAACCGATTTCAGCGCCTTCTAGTTTGGCGTAGCGAGTCTCATTCGATTTAGCCGTAATCGCAATATCAACCGCTTGCCCTTCGAGCTTATGAAGGCTATTGATATTCCTGAGATTGAGTCCAGCCACTTCGAGCGATCGCGCTTGCCCTTCTGCCTGTGTTTTGTGTTGCTCATAGGTGGTTTCGTCAATGGCAGGAATAGCAGAGTTAGGCGTCCAGATATCGCCCGTGATGTAGTCATCAGCCTGAAAACTCACCCCGCCAATACCCGATAGTTCAGAGGCGTTAGCCGTGGTGATGTTGGTCGCGGGCTGTGGCGTGGTTACGGTCTTTTTAGCCCTAGTGTCTGCGGGTGCATTTGTCTTAGCGATGCGAGCCCCGGCGCGGGCTTTGCGGGCTTTCTCCTTTTGGGCGGCGGTGGCTTTGGGGGCTTTGCTTGCGGCGTGTTCTGCGATGATATCGGCTGCGATTTGCTCTTTTGTCTTAGTGGAAGTTGCCATGATATTTAATCCTTTGAGGTTGTGCTGAGAATGGTTTGGCTTTGAGCCTGTAATTGCTGGGCGTTGTCTTGAATGTCGAGTCTGAGGGCATCTAGCGCGGCCTGGATATCTGCCAACTGCGCTAGATGCTGACGCAAGATATCAGCGGTCATCGTCTATGCCTGCTGTATAAGTTTGTCGGTCGGCTGCTGTGGTTTGGCCTGCTGGCTGATGCGCGGCCAATGATGAAAGCGATAGTGCCAATGGTTAGGGCGATAGGGCATAAGGGACTCATGAGCTGAGGAACTTGATAAGGAAGACTACTGAAAAGCCAATGAATAGTTGAATGGCAAAGCTAGATCGGTCTTTCATGACTGCGCTAACCCCTGGTTTTGAAAGAAACTATCTTTGATGGCTTGCTCTTCTTGCAGCGCTGTACCTAGTTCGACCTGTGCGAGCATTGCGCCTAGCTTGCGACCGTTGTTACGGCGACTGGCTATCAGGGCGTTAATACCTGCGTTGTTGGCTGCTGTCGCTTGGCTCTGTAGATACTTGAGTGCTTCATTCCCCTGGTCAATCAATGCGCTGTCATCAGCCGGGGAATAGGTCTTAAGAGCCCCCATGAAAGCAGCCGGGTTGTAGTTGTCTAGGGCGCAATCTTCGATAACAACTTCCGTAGAGAGCGCCACTGATAGCGGGTCAAAATTGCCCACTGCAATAATCTGTTTGCGCTCATCGTCGGTAAAGGTTCGAGTGCCCTTGATGACTTGCCCTAGCTCAGCTTCGATTTTTCGATAGGCGTATTTAACTTGGTCTTTGGTAACGTCGCAGGCGGCTGCAATGGTCAGAAACGTGTGATTCATGGGTGAAAAGTGAAGGTAATTTACTGGGTAACGGGTAGGAAATTCACTAGGTAGAGCGGGTAATTTTGGTGGGTAGAAGTGGGTAAGCCTAGTGGTTGATAGGGGTGAGGTTTACCGGCGCTCTAAAACTGTGATTTTCCCCTTGCGAATCGACTCTAGTAAGCCGTCCATCTCATCCGGGTAGACGGCGCTGTAGTTATTGATGAGCGCATCACAGGTAGATCGGGCGATGGTGCGACTAGCCAGGGCTTGACTGATAGCAGATTCAACGGGATTGAGTGAAGGGGTCGAAGATTTTGCCATAATGCTTAAGTCCTTTGTTTGTAGTTATTCAGGGGAATACAGGCGAGCTGTGAGGGTCAAATTCTCAGCTCGCTTTGTGGTGTTTAATCTCGGATGAGAATATAGATTTGGATAAGTAGCAATGCGCAGACAATAGGCAGGGTCACGAGTTAAGCCTCAAGAGAAAAAACTTTATCCATAGCCTTGATTGCGATCGCACCTTTGCGAGTCCAGACCTTAGCGGCGGTTGCCGTGAGCTGGTAGCGCTCATTAAAGCGAGCTGCCTTGATGAGCTGGCGGACGGCAAAGCGCTTTGCCCGCACATAAGCCAGTTGCACCCGTAGCTGATATTCATGGCGCTTATCGGCCTGCACTTCTACCCAATCAATGACAGCGAGGGCGACAGCGCAAACCTGTACAAAAGTCTTTAGAGAGCCCCGCTTAAGCCGTTGCTCAGCAATGGGGGCATGATTGCGAATCCAATCTTGAGCGGCGGTGTAGGCGTCTTCTGAGCGGGCGGCGAGGGTGAAAACAGGTGAGAGGTTCATGGTGTAGTTCCTTGGTGTGGGTGGTTGTAGATTGGTCAATCGGTCTTAGGCAGATTCGGCTTGGAATGCGTTGAACGCCTTGACTTTGCCGTCAGCCAAATCGCGGCAAAAGCCTTCTAGCCAAACATCGTCGTTGCAGTCGTAAACGACCCAATTGGATTCGGCGCATATTTCGACTTCCAAACAATCGCCTTTGTATTCGGCCTGATGAGTTCCAGGGATGATCTCAATCCATTTGAGAGTTGCGTAAACATCTGTGAGGGTGGTTGTAGGCATTGCGGTGTAGTTCCGTTGGTATGGGAGGTAACGAAGACTGATGCGATCGCCTACGGTCGGGTGGCGTTCCCGGTTCGGCGTTGGCGGCTTCGTTTGCCTGTTGGAACTACTATGACTCAAAGTGCATTGCTTTTGCAATAGTTTTGCAATCACACTTGCTTATCGAAAGTGTCAGAAGTCATAAGCTACGGTCATAGCAAAAGCATTGCACTATGATTGTCACGGGCATACAATCAAAGTAATATCGTTTTGAAGGACTATCTAACCCATGACAGCCGCTACAATGCCCCGAAAAAATAGGACATTCAGAATAGACGAGCGGTTGATTGATGGGCTTGCTCAGGTCGCAAGGCTCAAAAACATGAGCGCCAATAAATATATGGAGGACTTGCTCTTAAAGATTTGCAAAGACGAAGGAGTTTTACCTGCTGACGCTTTGCCACTAGGTGAAACCAGGGGCGGCGATCGCACTGCTACAGATGAGGCCAGCTCATGACTAATGATGAACTAAAAGCACTCTGCGAAAGTAACGCCCGGTCAATCGCTGCTCTCAGCAATGAAGCGCGTGAAGAAAGGCGACAGAGATCTACGAATACAGATGAGATAGATACCCTGTTAGGCGCGATCGCAACCACCGAAGCGAACGTACAAAAGCTAACCGCCAAAGCTGGGTACACAGATGAGCTGTTTGAAGTGCTGCGAGCGGAAGCCAATGCAGACCGGCAGGAAACACGGCAGATGTGGAATGATGCCGTTACTCAAGCCAATACAGACCGGGCTGAAGCGAAGGCGCAAGCCAACGCAGACCGTGACGAACATGCACGGCGCTTTGATGCTCAGCAGGAAACGATACAGCGCCTACTGCTGGCAGTCGTTGATTTGAGCCGTGACAATAATCGGATGCGCGATCGCATTGATGGATTGGAGAGGGCGAGCTGATGCCACGGAAGAAAAAGCGTATTCTTGACAATATTAAAGAAGGAAGCTGTATTAGTTTTAGCCCCGCTTTCAGGAATTCTATTGCAGAGTGCCTATCTCAAGCCCCTAAAGGCTTCTATCTACTATTAGCGAACAGCCAAGAACAGACGGCGAAGTGGAGGATGGAGAAAAATATTTACGGGTGCGTAGGTCAGATTTTAGATGCTTATTTTTCAGGTGAAGCACCTCCAGATTTTGACGGGATGCCCAAAAATGAACGGGATTTAATCGAGCTTCAAGCGTGGCGTTTCCTGAGCTTTTACTCAATGGTCTCAGCCAACTGGCAAAGCGTATGGAATGCCATTAAGGACTTGGCATGTCCAGCTATACCTATCATGACTGAAAGGCACGGCAGTCTAGTAGAAGGCAATTTGGAACCAAAATCGGTTACAGCACGTTTTTCAATCCCTGAGTGCAATTTCTTAGAGCTAGATACACCAGCAAAGGTTTTAATTAAAGCCATAGAGTACAGCGCCATTCGCCAAATGGACTTCTACTTTGGGCAGCTATCAAAACGAGTAGAGACCAACTACTCAAAGAGGAAGCTCATTGCTGATGTGGAGAAAAGCCGACGTGAAAGGGCTAGCCCACTTCTTATAGAAGCAGTTGAGAAGGAATTAGGATCTCGCTGGAAATCAGACCCTTGTAGCCATCTTGAAACGATTTGCTTTCTAGCTTGCTATGAGAATGCAAACAAAGGCAGAGCCAGAGAAACTACTAGAGCTTACTTAAGAGCAGGCTATGAACGGGAGCTATTCGAGAGAAAAGAGCTGCACCCACAGACAAAATTGAGGGGGTTGCCCAAAATATTTTAACTAGATCCGATCTGTTTTGTACCTTATCGAGTTCTTCAGCAAAATCAAGTTTTATAGTTAAATCCAAGCGGCACAGCCCAGCCGTTTCGTTGTTAAAGCCTATTCCCGGTCTTCCAACCTTCAAGCGGATAGGCATAGACAGCGAAAAACCCACCGCCCCCCGGTCTTCCAAACTTAGGGCAATGGGCTTTCGATGAGTTTCGAGCGATCGCACTGCTCAAACTCTTGCCCCCTCGAACGTGCTACCGGCACGATTCAAAGTGACTTCTTCATTAAAGCACAAGCATCCGAAAAGCCTCAATAATAGCCAGCGCTCAAAGCGCGATCACTGCACAAATTCAGCAAAGCAGCAGCTAGATTTATTTGCTTGCGACCCGGCACCCCGTAGGTCATCGGCAGCAAAGGGAAGGCCAGCACTCAGAGCAAAGCTAAAAGTTGCCTCAGCCAAGCATCCCGTATTTGGAAAGACGATGCTTGATATCGCGTACCTGAGCGACAAGGGCTATCGCTATGGCGGGCGTTACACAGAGAAAGAGCGCGATCGCTATGGCGGGCGTTACACAGAGAAAGAGCGCGATCGCATTTTAGAGTTGCTAGTCAATGACTCAGTGCCTCTAGCTACAAACGACTTTGGATGGGCGGCAACCAATGCAGTCCGAGAGGGCCGTGGCCTGTCATTTCAGCAAAGGAGGGTGGCATCATGAACCTCACGACCTCCCACTACGAAGAGCTGAAGGCATCGGGTATCAGTGACGCGATCGCCTCAAACTATTTCTGTTCCCTCGCAGGCGACGAAGCTCAATACCATCTGATAGACCGCGCTGTAAACAATCTAGGTTCTCATTCCTCGCAGTACGTTACGGCTGGCTTAGGCCGATTGCTGAAGGGTTCTGAGCATGTGCAGGCAGGCGGCTGGGTGTGTAGCGCCAATGGGCAACTAAAGCCTGATGAGCCTAGACAGGCCACCGCCAAGCAAGAAGACGGTTCTTATCTGCCAGTTTTCAATAAAAACGGTTCACCGAAGCTCGTTAAGTACGAAAACATCCGAGGCGAATATTGCGGGCAAGATATATCACTCATCAGCCCTGCCACGGCCCCCATTAAGGCGGCTGATGGTAAGCGGCTGGCACTTATCACGGAAGGCGGCAAAAAGGCTGCTGCTGCTGCGACTATCGGCTATGAGGCCGCTCCGTTGCCCGGTGTGGATATGGGCAGTTTCAAACAGGGGCTCGCTGAACCTGATTTGATTCCCGTATTGGCTAAACTGGTAGCTGACGGCGCTACGTTTGCGATCGCCTTCGACCAGGATTCGCAGAAGAACAAACGGCGCGGTGTAGCGGGTAGTTTGGCTAGGCTAGCTGAGAAACTTGAGCAGTCGGGCGCTGATGTGATTGTCCCGGTTTGGCCGCATAAGGATGCTAAGGGCTTAGATGATTTGCTCGTAGCCAAGGGTGCTGAGTTTGTTCATAGTGCGATCGCATCCGCCAAATCGTTCAAGGATTGGAAAGCTAGCCTTCCTAAGACTTGGTTCACGACGAAAAAGACGCCTGAGTACAAGCGAGAGCTTGAGCGCATTGAAAAGCTACACACTGAATATCTAACCAAGCCAAAAACCGATATCGTTTTGAATCAGCGATATCTGGATAGAGGCGTCCTACCTGCGAACGGTTCGATTGTGCTGGTAGATAGCCCAATGAGTACCGGCAAAACATCATCATTCTTAACAGGCATCGTTGAACAGCTACGGCGCGAAAATCCCGAGGCTATCGGCATTAGCAGCGCCTACCGCAATATCCTGCTGCGACAGTCGGGTACTGCACTGGGCTTCACTCACTGGCTAGATACTGACGGTGATCCTTCACTGGCTAAGTTTGGATACTTGAGCGCTTGCCCTGAGAGCCTGCCAAAGCTGGCCAGTCAAAGCATTCCTAGCGGGTCACTGTTGCTGATTGATGAGATCGTCAAATGGCTTTCTCACGTTTTTTGCTCTGACACAATGAAGAACGGCGCGGATCGGGTGGCTGTCCTGCGAGCGATTCAAATGATTCTCTGGAAGGTATTGGACGGCGGCGGGTACGTCATCGGCCTAGAAGATGGCATACCTCAGTGGGCGGTTGATTGCCTGCGTGAACTAGCCCCCGAAGGTACGCCGATCTCTATCGTGCGTAATGAATTCGAGATTGAGGCAAATCAGAAGGCTTACTTTCATAGCAAGCTGACAGGGCTCAAGTCTGAGCAGGTGGCAATGGAAGCCAAGGGCGTAAAAAGCTTTATCGCTTCTGATAGCGCTACTCAGATTGATAAGCAATATCGGCAGATGTTCAGCCCGCTAACGAGCTTTTTCATCAGTGCCGACAACAGCAGCGAGCCAGACGCGCAAGCCTTTGCAACCGACCCCCAAAAGTTCCTGCTAGATCGGCCAAACATCACCACGCTAGGTTACAGCCCTACGATTGGCGCGGGTACTTCGGTTGATGACGTGCCAGGGCGCGAACAGTTCTTTGATGTTGGCGTTGGCGTATTTACTCACCTGACTTCTGGCGATGCAGCTCAGCAGCTAGCTCGCTACAGAACGCCGGTACCGCTACACGTTTATTGCCAAGAAAAAGCTAATGGCATCGGTGACGGTGATTTATCCGTATTCGATCCAAAGGGCATCCGCATTAAATGGCGCAATGATGCCGAGCACTGTCACGCCTTAGTAGACGCGGCTAAATATCTGCAACAGTTCTCAGACGGCGATCTAAAAAGCGTCCTTATGCGATCGCTAGATGGTGAGCAGCCCGAAGTAGCCCTAATCAACAAGTGGCGCTCAATCATCACCGCCATTGATAATTTTGACAAATTACGCCTGCGTGACAACCTCAAAGCACGGCTGAAGGATAGGGGCTTTGATATCGAGGACGTAGAAGATATCTGTGAGCCTGAGCAGGCGCAAGCGTTCAAGGACATGAAGGAGCAGGCCGACAACGAAGCCGGTGCAGAATTTGCAGAGCTGCAAGTACCCGATGATATGAGCCCGGATACAGCTCGGGATATTCTCTCAACTCACGGCCATAGCAGGCAAGAAAGCTTGCAGGCTAGGAAGTGCCTCTATCAGTTCGAGTTCCCCGGTTGCGATTTTGATAATGCCGAATTCTGCGCTGAATGGCTGATGAAGAGTAAGGGTAAAAAGCTGACTGCGCTACGGACTGAGTGGGCAGCTCGTAACGTTGAATCGGCTAAGGCGATCGACCGATGGCACCTGAAAGGAAAGCTTAAGCAGGCCAAAAACTTAGGCACTGGCGTATCAATGTCCGATGTTACTCAGATGTCGCCTAGCGCTGATATCTTTGCCCGGTCGGGAATGCTCGAAGCCATTGACGCGATCGCCACTGAGACTTACAGCAACACTCACCCCGAAGTAGTGAAGGTTGCTGAATGGGTGAGCAAAAATCAGGCACTGCTTAAGAAGGTATGGCGGATGAAGTTCGAGGAGGATCGCTCAAACCTTGACGTGTTCAACTCAATGGCTCGAAAGCTAGGCTATCAGCCGCAAGTGGGCAAGACACCCGGCAAAGATGGCAGCAGAGAAAAGATTTACGCACTCACTGACTTCTGTAATCCAGATAGGGGACACATGCTCAAATCGCTATCAGACAAGTTCACGGCCAAGCTCGAACAAAAGGGTGAGTCGCTAAATGGTGATGCGATTAAACCGGCTGCTGATTGGGGCGCATCTACTGAGAAGTTAGAGGAACGCCAAAAAGCTAAGCCAGCAGCGATCGCCCCGGTAGCGGTTGAGCCGGTTATTGTCGAACTTTACTCCACTGAGATAAAGGGAGTTCCGAGCGCCTACTACTTTCAAGAGGATATGAGGCTTGCGCAGTCAATGGCAGATCTACAAACAGCTAAGGCTAAGGCATCCGAAGCGACTCAGGCGTTGGTAATGAAGCTATGGGATGAAGACGGACGCTATGAATCTCTAAAAGCCAAGGTGACGCAGTTGCAACAGGCAGCTTAGTATGATGACGATCCCCTTTAGCCGCTGCATTCGCGGCATGATGGGCACTACGCTAAAATTGTATCGTTGTTGCAAAAGTGTTTCAGATGGCGCTCAGTGCTGACCAAAAACAGCGAATAGTTGAGCTGCTAGCAGAAGGCCAAACAGCAAGCCAGACGGCGGATACAGTCGGCTGTAGTAGGGCATCTGTTCAGCGTGTCAAAAAAGACCCAAAGTTTGCATCACTGATGCAAATCGCGTCAGGAATGGCGGCGACAAAGCAGCTTAATCAGCAGGGCGATAAGGTTTTAACGACATTGCACACGCTGAAGGAGCGAGAGCCCCAAATGCAAGAAGCGCTGTGGGCGATGTTTGAGGGGCTTAGCGGGCTATTTCAGCAAGTGCTTAAGCAAACTACACCTGAGGACGTTTCACCGCGTCAGTTGCCCGCGCTGGCGAAGAGTGCAGCAGATCTAGCTAATGCCTACGCTGATTTTGCAGACAGAATAAACGGGCTTACGGTTCTCGCTGATGAAGTGCAAAAAATTAATGAATCTAGGGCGGCGTAAGGCTTTAAGCCCTACGCTTAATTGGATAGAAGAGAAGAAAGGCGAGCTTGAGAACAGCAGCGGCGGCGGGGAACTGCTAGATCTGTCATTTTCCGAATGGTGCCAAACGCTTGAAATAAAAACGGATAGGGGCTTGCAGCCATTTGAGCTTTTCCCGTGGCAGGAATCTTTTGCAGATCTCATCCTGGGCAATGAAGCACTGACAAGGCGGGCGATTGCCTTACTCAGTTCGAGACAAACGGGAAAAACGGCTTTACTGCTGGCGATCGCGGCATACTTAGCCCAATCACGCCGACAATTTACGGCGATTGTCGTCCATCGGACTACGCAGGACGCGCATTTGCTGTCAAGGCGCTTAAAGCGCTTTCTAGGCGGCGTACAACTTAAAACTGATTCGCTAAGTTTGCTAGAGTTTGCGGATTCCGGTAGCGCTCTGCACTTTCGCAGCTCGAATCCTGGGAAATCAGACGGCGCAGAGCAAACGGGCCGTGGACTCGAATCAGTCGATTTTGTAGTCATTGAGGAAGCCTCACACACATCAAACCTGAAACAAGTCTTAGGCGTGGTTGCCCCTACGCTCACATGGTCGGCAATGGGTCTTGTCTGCTTTGTCGGGACAGCGAGCTCTAAGCAAAGTTATTACTACGAAAATCTTGTGAGTGCAGCGAGTGGTGAGGAAAACCTAGAAAACTTGCTCAGTGGCATCAGAGCGGGCAACATAGCCCCCTTTCAAGTTCTCGACAATGGCAATGGCGCTGTAGGAGTCGTGACCAATTGGAGAGCCATACAGCGGTTTAAGGCTGAGGCGAATTTTTTAGGGAGAGTGCAGAGCGAATTTGATTTGAGTGATTCGATGATGGACTCTGAATACGAGCTTATCTTTGGGTCTAGTGTTGATTCGGCTGTCTTTAATTTTGGCCTAGTAATGGCTGCACAGATAGAGCTAGAACCTTACGAGCACAGCGCTGATGACGTGATTTATATCGGCGTCGATCCGGCTGGCCAAGGGAAAGATTTTGCTGTAGCGATCGCCCTGAAAGCAACTCAGGAGGGCAGCAAGAAAATTTATGAGGTTGCTCAAATTTATCGAAAGCGAACTGGAACAAGCGAGCAGCATTTAAGTGCGATCGCTCAACTGATTGAAAAGCTAGATCCCATCTGCGCAACGATTGAGAAAAATAGTATGGGGCAAGTCTGGCTAGAGAATTTGGCAGGGCTCGGTTTCTCTTGTGAAATTAGCGGTTTCACTACGACAGCCACATCTAAGCAAGTGCTGATCGGACGGCTGCAAATCGCACTTGAGCGCGGTGTTCTGAGGATTCCGAAGGGCTCCGTAGTCATTGACGAGTTGCTAGCCTACAGGCGAACTGACAACGGAAAGCTCGAAGCGGGCGGAAATGCCCACGATGATACAGTTATAGCGATATCTTTAGCCCTGCGAGCGGCAGGATTCAACAAATGAAAGCCACCTTACCCTACTCCCTCAAAATTGCCTCATTCTACTCTTTAGATGAGAAGCCCCCGGCGTTTATTGTTTTACAGATTGAAGACGATAAAGTTTTTCTGGTTGAGATCTGGAAACAGCGAAACGCGGGCGAGGGGCTTTTCACAGCGTTGCTGAGGGTGATTCCTGATACCTGTTTGTTTAATGGTGTCAGCGTAGACGGTGAACTGTATAGCGCGTGGCACGAATCGGCCAAGATAAAGGAAATTAAGAACCCTGTAATTGCAAAACCGCTTGAAGTAAATGCAGGGCTAGAAGTTTTAAGAAATATGCAAGCGGAAAACATCTTTATTGTCCCAGACACGCTAGTCCAAAACTATGCACTTTCAGTGCAAGGCTTTAGCATCTCCGTTCCG
>PPFU01006671.1_pt1 | contig 13322 bp, 11 predicted proteins | sample 1535991 | NCBI WGS metagenome assembly PPFU01 (sample SAMN04901290, study PRJNA319586) | Hypolithon metagenome, whole genome shotgun sequencing project. | isolation source: Antarctic Hypolithon | place: Antarctica: Miers Valley | collected 2014
CCCCCCGCCCCTTGGAGGCAAGCCACACCATGGAACGCCAGCAGGACTACGTGATGCGCACGGTCGAGGAACGAGGTGTTCGCTTCGTCCAGCTCTGGTTCACCGACGTGCTGGGCACCCCCAAGGCGTTCAGCATCACCCCGGCCGAGTTGGAGACAGCGCTGGAGGAGGGCATGACCTTCGACGGCTCGGCCATCGAGGGCTTTAGCCGGGTCCAAGAGAGCGACGTGTTAGCCAAGCCCGACCCGAAGACCTTCCAAATCTTGCCCTTGGAGAGCGGCGACGCCGCCGTCGCCCGGGTCTTCTGTGACGTCATCAACCTCGACGGCACGCCCTTCGAGGGAGACCCCCGCAACGTCTTGCGCCGGGCCTTGGAGCGGGCCCGAGAGCGGGGGTTCTCCTTCTACGCCGCTCCCGAGGTCGAGTACTTCTACTTCGCCGACGACGACCCCTCCCTCCCGCCGGCGCTGCTCGACCGGGGCTCGTACTTCGAGCTGTCGGTGGCCGACCTGACCACCGAGCTACGCAAGCAGACCGTGCTCACCCTCGAGGAGATGGGCGTGCCGGTCGAGTACTCCCAGCACGAGGACAGCCCCAGCCAGCACGAGATCGACCTGCGCCACACCGATGCCCTGACCATGGCCGACACCGTGATGACGCTGCGGCTGATGGTCAAGGAGATCGCCCGCGAGCGAGGCGTCTACGCCAGCTTCATGCCCAAGCCCATCAGCGGGATGCAGGGTTCGGGAATGCACACCCACTTCTCGCTGTTCGAAGGTGACGTCAACGCCTTCCACGACCCCGGCGACGAGCACGGCCTGTCGAAGGTGGCGAAGGGATTCATCGCCGGGCTATTGCGCCACGCCCCCGAGATCACCGCCGTGACCAACCAGTGGGTGAACTCCTACAAACGTCTGGTGGTGGGCTATGAAGCGCCCGTCTACATCTCCTGGGCCCGCAATAACCGCTCGGTCGTGGTCAACGTGCCCCATTCCAAGAAGGGGAAGTCCGACTCCACCCGCATCGAGTATCGGGCACCCGACCCGGCCTGCAACCCCTACCTGGCCTTTGCCATGGTGCTCGCCGCCGGCCTCAAGGGGATCGAGGAGGGCTACGAACTGCCTCCCGAGACCCAGGCCAACCTCTACCAGCTCACCCCCGAGGAGTTGCTGGCCGAAGGCATCCGCCCGCTGCCCGGCAACCTCAACGAGGCCATCGTCGCCATGGAGGGCTCCGAGCTGGCGGCCGAGACGCTGGGCGAGCACGTCTTCGAGTGGTTCATCCGCAACAAGCGAGCGGAGTGGGCCGAGTACAAGACGCAGGTGAGCCAGTTCGAGCTCGATCGCTACCTCCCCCGGTTGTAGGTGTCACCGTGGAGCCGCTGTTGATCCACCCCGACCCTCCGAGCCCCGAGGTGGCCCAGGCCCTCGACCTCGGGGGCTACCCGTGGAAGGGCGTGGCCGATGCTGAGGCCGCCGCCCAGTCGGAGCCCGAGGATGGCTGGGCCGGGGCCGTGGTGGGCGCCGATCGCGATCCGGAGACGGCCTTCGCTCTATGCCGAGCGCTGCGCAAGCGCGATCTTCCCCTTGAGCCGGTGCTGCTGTTGGTTAGTGGCGCCCAGCTCGCCGACCTTGAGCTGCGTGAGGACCTCTTCGACGACTTCTGCCTGGCCCCGGTGCGTCCCCGGGAGCTGGAGGCTCGGCTCAAGCACCTGTTCTGGCGTACAGGCCGGGGCACTCGCCCCGAGCTGGTGGAGTACGGCGACCTGATGCTCAACCTCGAGACCTACCAGGCGGCCATCGCCGGGCGCCCGCTCGACCTCACCTACATGGAGTACGAGCTGCTCAAGTTCTTGTCTTCCCACCCGGGCAAGGTCTTCACCCGTGAGACCCTGCTCAGCCGGGTGTGGGGCTACGACTACTACGGCGGCGCCCGCACCGTCGACGTCCACGTCCGGCGGCTGCGAGCCAAGCTGGGAGAGGAACGGGCCGGGCTCATCCACACTGTGCGCTCGGTGGGCTACCGCTTCGGCGAGACCCGCTGGGCAAGCTGAGCAGCTGAGGCGGTCGAACAGGCCCAGCGACCGTTGACGAGCGACGATCACGACGGACGGAGGACGCGAAAGGATGTCCATCACTCGAGGGCGAGGTAGGCCCAGGCTTCGATCTCGACCAGGGCGCCGAGGGGGAGCTCGGACACGCCGACGGCCGAGCGGGCCGGGCAGTGGTCACCGAAGGCGGCGACGTAGGTCTCGTTCATGGCAGCGTAGTCGCTCAGGTGGCGCAGAAACACAGTGGTCTTGACCACATCGGCCATGGTCGCTCCCTCGCCAGCCAGGAGCCTGGCCAGGTTCTCCAGCGCATGGGCTAGCTGGCCCCGGGTGCCGCCGCCCACCAACTCCCCGTCGGCGATGCCGATCTGCCCCGACACCACCAGCCAGTCGCCGGCGCGCACGATGGGCGAGTAGGGACCGACAGGCGTGGTCATGGGTGGTGGCCGCGAAGGTCGACGCTACGCACGGCGGGTCACCCTACCGTTGAACGCCTGTCGCCGGAGCCGACCCATGGACCCCGGGACGTGCGACTCATACTGTTGGTCGTGCTCATCGCGGCCGTCGCCGGCCTGGTCCTCGCTCGGCCTCACCTTCAACCACATGCTCGATCGGCTTGAGGGCGTGTTCACCACACAGCAGTCGTTCTTCGACGATGCCGGTCACGAGCTGCGTACGCTTATCACCATCTTGCGGGGCCACCTGGCCGCCCACGGGGGGGCGGTGGAGCTGGCTGATCGACCCGGAGGCGGCTCCATGTTCACCATCGTCATCCCTGTAAGGCCGACGAGCGCCTGATGGCCCGGATCCTGATCGTCGAGGACGAACCTCGTATCGCATCGTTCTTGGAGAAGGGCCTTCGGGGGGCGGCTGAGGCATCGAGCGACGGCGTGGCCGATCAGCCGACGAGCAGGTGCCTGGCCAGGCCTCTCCAGTGGGGACGGAAGGCATACACGCAGGCAAGCCGTATGCGGGTGGCGGCGGTGTAGGCGGTCAGGCGAACCCGTAAGGCCGCATCCGGTCGGTAGCCGTCGACGAAGGCGGCCGCGGCCAAACTGGCGCGGTCGGGGCTGCAGTGACCCTGGAGCGACCGGAGCTCGAGGTGAGCCAGGAAGTTGGCCACGTCGACGGCGGAGTCACCCTTGGCCAGGGTGTCGAGGTCGAGGACGCCGACCTCGCCGTCGGTCGTCACCAGCACCTGCTTGTCGTGCAGGTCGCGATGCACCAACGCCATGCTCGGCGGGCGCTCGTGACCCATCAGGAGGACCACGACCCTGGCCAGGGCGGCCCGGGCCGGCTCCACGTCGGCCTGCCGGAGGACGCGATGGGCCAGGGCATGGTCGAGCCAACGGCTGGCCACCGCGATCTCGGCCTCGGCATCGTGGGTGCCGAGGCCCGCTGGCAGGGTGGTGGCGTGGAGGCCACGTAGGAGGGCGCCGGTCCCGTGCAGAGCCCGTACCACGCTGGCATTCGGTGCCGCCGGATCGCCCAGCAGGCAGTGGAGGGAGACGCCTGGTTGTTCCGCATGCTCGATGATGCCGGTCGCCTCGTCGCAGCCGATGACCGCCGGGGTACGCAGAGGTCGCCAGCCCTCCAGCGACGGCGTCGAGAGTCGGCCAGCCGGCACCACCTTGAGGTAGCTGGTGGCTCCCGAGTGCTCCAGGCGCACCACTGCCCGGCGCTCGGGCCGGTGGACCATCAGACTCGCTCCCGGGCCGCCGAGCAGACCGGCGAGAGCACGTAGACGCCGATCGGCGCCGCCCCGCTGCAACACGACGCCGACGTCGTCCAGCGTCGCCACCAGTCCGGACCGAGGGGCAGCCGACGCCGTCTGGGTAGCCACCGCCCGCAGACGGTCGCCGTCAGCGAACCATTGTCCCGCCATGGTCGTGGGGTTCCGGTCACTGCTGCCGAGGTCGAGGTACTCCAGCAGGAGATGGCCCGGGTCTCGGGGCCAGGCTCGGCGGAGTTCGAGCGGGTGGCCGGTGAAGGGGCAGCGGATGTGCTCTAGGCCGGCAAGCCGGTCACCTTGGCGGTGCTCCGGTCGGGCCACGATCGGCGCCGGGCCGGCCATCAGGGGCGGGACCCGGCCGCGGATGTCAACGAAGCCCGATGGAGGAGCGCTTCCGCCCGCGCCGGCCACTCCGGCTGGCGGCGTCGGAAGGGTTCGACGGCCAGGCGCACGAGGGCAGCGGCGTGGTGGAGAGCCACCCGGTCGAGATCGGCAAGCCCGCCGACCGACTCGTAGCCGGCAAGGAAGTCGGTCGTGAGCGAGGAGGCCGGCCCGGTGGCCAAGCCGTCGTCGAGGGCGGCAACCTCGAGATTCGCCAGAAACTGACCCAGATCGGCGGCGGGGTCGCCCACGGCCGCGTTGTCGAGGTCGAGGATGCCGACCCCGTCGTGGCTCACCACCACCTGGTCGGCAGAGAAGTCACCGTGGCGGGGTGTCGCGGTCGTCGCGGTGAGGAGCCGGCGGCTCAGCATCCCGGCGATGTGGCCGGCGGTCGGGCCCAGCCGGGGCAGCACGGCTCCGAGGGCTGCGGCAGCCGCCATCACGGCGGCAGCATCGTCGGCCCCGGATACGGGCCGCAACCCGGCCGCGCGCTGGTGGTGCAGCATTCCCAGCGCCTGGCCCGTCTCGACCAGGACGGTGGCGTCGCCGGGCGGACGTGAGAGCACTTCGCTGAGCGCCTCGCCGGGAATCCACGAGCTGGCCAGGGCCCCGGCCCCAGCGGAGGTCCCTAGGAGCCGCGGCGCCACTAACGGCGCCGTGGCGATGAAGTCCAGCCCAGCGCAGGCACGGGGAAGGTCTTCTCGGCGGTATCCCTTCACCAGGGCGACAGGCCGGCCGCCGGAGCGGACCACTCCCACCCAGCGACGCTCGGGCTTGTAGCGCAGGCACCTCGGGGTGAGCTCCCACAGGTCGGGAGATTCGGGGAGGAGGGCGCGCAGCAAATGGCGACGGTCACGGGTTCGCACCAGCCGGCCCGGCAACAGGAGATCCCGGTCGCCCGCGACCCCGACCACGGTGACCAGGTCACAATCGAAGACGACGACGTCACCGGGTCGGCCTTTGTCCCGGGCCTTGACCAGCTTCAGCCAGTCACCGCGCCGGTAGGCCTTGGCGAATGCCAGGATACGGCCGCCCGGCAGCTCCAGGTCGTAGCCGACCAGACAGCTCGTACCGGGCTTGTAACGAACATAGGTGGCCTGAGCCGAGACCAGGGCGGCCAGAGGTCCGGCGGTGCGAAGCCGGTCGGCCAAGGCCTCGGGGTCGAGGGCCAGGGCCAATCCCGGTATCGCCGGGTCACGCCGGGCGATCTCGGCGTCAGCGGGCGCCAGCACCGGCGGTCCTTGTCGACGGCTTCTGGCGGCCGCCAGCCCCGCGGTGCGATGTGGAGGGCCCCGGACGGAGTCTCTGGCTGAGCACCTCCTCGGGACGACCCTGGGCGACCACCCGGCCGGCCTCGAGACGAACGACCAGGTCGGCGTCAACCACTGCGGCTTCGTCGTGGGCGATCACAAAGGTGGTGCAGCCGGCGGTGAGGCGGCGGAGGGCTTCGCTGACCTCGGTCTCGTTGGCTTGGTCCAACCCGGCCATGGCCTCGTCTAACACGACCAGCGGAGCCCGGCGGATGGCTGCCCGGGCGATGGCGAGGCGCTGGCGTTGGCCGCCCGACAGGGTGGTGCCGCGCTCTCCGATCACGGTGTCGTAGCCCTGCGCCAGCCCGAGGATGAACTCGTGGGCGTTGGCCAGCCGGGCGGCTGCTTCAATCTCGGCCGGCGTGGCCCCCGGTGCGCCGTAGGCGATGTTCTCGCCGATGGTCGTGGCGAACAGGACGCTGTCCTGGAGCACGATGGCCACCTGGCGGCGGACCGAGGCCAGCTTCAGGTCGCACAGGTCGTGGCCGTCGATGAGCACTTGGCCCTCGCTCGGGTCGAACAGGCGCAACAGCAGGCCCATGAGGCTCGACTTGCCTGCTCCCGAGGGACCGAGCACCCCCACGCGCTGTCCGGGGAGGACATGGAGGTCGAGGTCGTGCAGCACCGGCCGGCCCGGCTCGTGGGCGAAGGTCACCCCGGCGAAGCGCACGTCGCCCCGAAACGGTGGGGCCTCCCGGGCCCACGACCGGTCGCGTACGTCGATCTCGGTGTCGAGCAGGTCGATGATGCGCTCGCCCGATGCCGACGCCTTGGCCAGCCTGCCGGTGTACTTGGCCACGTCCCGCATGGGCCTGAACGCCTGCTTGAGGTAGGTGATGAACAGTACGAGATCGCCAGGGGTGAGGCTGCCACTGAGGACCCTACGGGCCCCGAGGTACAGCACCAGCCCGGTGGCCACCGCCACGAGCACGTCGGTCTTGCGCTCGAGGCCAGCCGACAGGCGCTTGGCCTTGACCCCGTCACGAAGGCTTCGGTCGTTGTTCACCGCGAAGCGGCGCTCGAGGGTGCCCTCGAGCGAATAGGCCTGCACCACCGTCATGGCTCCGAGGGCCTCGGACGCCACCGATGCCAGCTCGCCCTCCTGCTGGCGCTGGGTCCGGGAGACGCTCGTGATACTGCGGCTCATGCGCACGCTGGTCAAGGCGAAGATGGGGAAGGCTGTGAGGGCGATCAGGGCGAGCTGCCAGTCCACCCAGGTCATGACGGCCGCCATGCCCACCAAGGTGACAGCGTTGCCAGCGAGGGGGAGGGCGGCAGTCACCGTCACCTCCTGGAGACGGCCGACGTCGCCGGTGATCCGGGTCAGAAGATCACCGCCGCGGGCCCGACCGTGGAAGGCCAGCGACAGGCGCTGGAGGTGCGCGTAGAGCTCGGCTCGAACCTCGGTGAGGACCCGGTTACCGGCCAGGGCAAAAGCCACGGTGCACAGGTAGGAGACCAGTGCCCGCAAGGCGGTCAGGACCACCACGGCCACCGCCGCCACTGCCAGGATCGTGGTGGAGTCGAGCGCCCCTGGTTGCCCGCTGGGCTCCACGATGGTGTCGATGATGAACTTGAGCGGCCACGGCTCCGCCAGGCGGAGCAGGATCTCGAGGAAGAGCGCCGCCGACCCACCGGCGATGAGGGTGCGCTGGCGGCGTAGGTGAGGACGAAAGCGCTGCAGAGTGCGCCGCAGGCCGGGAAGCGCGTCTCGCAGCCCGGTCGGGCCGGATGTCGAGCCCATCAGGCGACCATCACTGCCGGCTGCCCGGCCAGAGCCAGGATTCGCCCGACGGCTCGGTCCCAGGAGTGCTGGGCCACGACCTGGTCCCGGCCAGCCCGGCCGAGGGCTCGGCGGCGGTGTGGATCGGCTCGCAGGACGGCCACCGCGGCCGCCAGTGCCGCCGCGTCACCGGGCGGGCACAGCAACCCCGTGCGCCCGTCGTCGATCACCTCGGCCACCTGGCCCACCCTGCTGGCCACCACGGGCAGCGCCGCGGCCAGGTACTCGTAGAGCTTGAGGGGCGAGAAGTAGCACTCGTCGAGGTCGGGGTAGGGGGCCACCGCCACGTCCATGCGCTGAAGGTACGCCGGCATCTCGGCCGGGTCGACGGAGCCGGTGAGGATGGTGTGGTCGGTGAGGCCCCGCTCCTCGACTCGGCCGGCCAACGCGGCGCGCTCGGGGCCGTCGCCGACGACGAGTAGCCGGTAGGTGTCGTCGTCGGCCACCAGCATGGCCATGGCGTCGACGAGGGTGTCCAGGCCGTGCCACGGCTTGAGCGTGCCGACGAAGCCCACCGTGCAGGTGTCGGATGACATCGGACTACGGCGGGGGGTGATGCGCTCGGGGTCGACGCCGTTGGGCACGACGTGGACCCGGTGATCCGACGCCAGACGGGCCCTCACCCAGGTGGCGACCAGTTCGGAGACAGCCACGACGACGGAAGCGTCGGCGAAGGTGGCGGCGGCGCTGGTCTCCGCCGCCGACCGGTCGACCAGGCCGCGATGGGTCGCCTGCTCGTCGATGAGGGGAGCGTTGACCTCGAGCACGCCCCTCGCCCCCGTCCGCCGGGCCCAGGCCATACCCCCACGGCTCCACAGCCAGTACCGCTCGTAGACCAGGTCGAAGGGCCCGGCGGCGGTCAAGACGTCCTCCAGGCCTTGGTTGGCGTCACGGCTCTGCGCCTCACGCTCGGCGTCGGTCCCTCGACCGATCGCCGGCAGCGGATGCACGGGAACCTTCTCCAGTCCTGGCGGCGGCTCTCCGCCGAGCCGAGTGGCGAGTAGATGCACCTGATGACCATGGCGACCCAGCGCCCGCACGACCTCCTGGACGTGCACCGATCCCCCCTTACGCCCGAAGACGGGCAAGCCCGGGTCTGCGCACACGTAGGCCACCCGCATCACACGTGCTCCAGGGCCAGATCAGCGGGAAGGTTGACGAAGTGTCGGCGCAGCTCGCCCGCCTGGCGCTGGACGTCGAATTCCTGCTCAACCAGATACCGAGCGGCGCCGGCGAGGCGGCGTCGCAGGTCGGAGTCGACGAGCAGGCGCTCGAGCGCCGAGGCCAAAGCCGTCGGATCGTGCTCGGGCACGAGCAACCCGGTGTGCTCGTCGTGGATGGCCTCGGGTATGCCGGTGACCGGCGTGGCGACGCAGGGCGTGCCCAGCGCCATCGCTTCGAGCAGCACCGTGGGCATGCCGTCGCGATTGCCGTCGGCCCCGACGGTGCAGGGCGCAGCCAGCACCGCGGCGCCGGCGATGACCTTTCGCACCTCACCCTGGGGCCGCGGTCCGAGCAGCTCGACGGTGCCACCGAGGTCCAGATCTTCGATGCGCTGCCGGAGCCGTTGCTCCTCCGGCCCCGCCCCCACGATCTGGCAGCGCAGCGACCGACCTCGGGATACCAACAGGGCGCAGGCGTCGATGAGGTCGACGAAGCCCTTCTTCTCCACCAGCCGGCCCACGGCCGCCACCACCGGAGGCCGCGCGCCGGCATCGTGGTAGGGAAAGCGATCGAGGTCGAGGCCGTTGTAGATCCGGGTCGTGCCGGAAGCTGCCGATCCGAAGGTGCGGCGGAGATGGCCGAGGTTGAAGTCGCTCACCGTCACGGTGGCGGCGGCGCCGGTGAGGTTGCGACGGAGCTCGGCGGGAACGACCCCGTCGTGGAAGATGTCCTTGGCATGGGCGGTGAAGGTGTACGGGATGCCGGTGAGCGACGAGGTGAGCCGGGCCACGGTGGTGGCCACGGAGGCGAAGTGGGCATGGAGGTGACCGATGCCTCGCCGCCGGACGAGCAGGGCCAGCTCTAGCGCCTGGGCGGCGTCGTCGACGTCGGCGGCGAGAAGGTCGTGCAGGTGCACCGGCAGCGACGGCAGCTCGTCGGCGGCGGCTCGGATCAGGCCCCACAGATCCACCGCTCGCCGGCCGTGGTGGCTCAGGTAGGTCACCGGCGCCCGGACCTCGGCCAAGGCCTCGTGGAAGCGCCCGTCGGCGGGTGCCCGCAGCGAGAAGATCTCCAGGTCGAGTCCTGCGACCTCATGGGCGAGGATCTCGTTGAGGATGAAGGTCTCTGAGAACCTCGGGTACATCTTGAGGACGTAGCCCACCCGAGGCAGGTCAGACGGCGACATCGACGACCTCGTTCTCTCCCCCGCAGGAGACCCCCACCCTGGCCAGGATTTCGTCCGCCAGTCCGGGCAGGCGGCCCAGCCCGTCCAGGTCGATCCGGCGCTGCGGCGCTGCGGCGCCGGGTGCCGTCGCCAACCAGGTCGAGAGCCGCTCGGGTGACAAGTCGTCGGGGTGCAACAGGTCGACCAGACCGTGCTCAGCAAGCCGAGCAGCCCGCACGAGCTGCTCGGCCCGGGGCCGCGCCCGGGGGACGATGAGGGTCCGCTTGCCGGAGGCGAGCAGCTCGCAGACGCTGTTGTATCCGCCCATCGACACCACCGACTTGGCGGCGGCGACGAGGTGCTCGGCACCGCCCACGTAGCCGGCGACGACCATGTTGGGACGGTCGGCCGCGCTTCGATCGAGAACGCACCGGTCCTCCCCGGTCATGTACGGGCCCGTCAACACCACCCCGGACTGCCCATCGGGCAGCCGAGCCTGAACGAACGCCGCGGCCAGGTCGAGACCGTCCTGGCCACCGCCGACGAGGCACAAGGCGAACGGGTTCGATGGCAGTGGACCGATCGGACCCGAATGCGTCGCTGGTCGGCGGTGGCCGAGGTAGCCGGTGTAGGTGACCCGCCGGGCGACCACCGGCGGCAGGCCGCAGTCGGCCACCAGGTCGAACGTCGACGGGTCGCCGTAGATCCACACGGCGTCGTAGTGGAGCATCACCGCCTCGGTGGCGCGCTGTTGGCGCCACTCACGCCGGGCCACGTCGGGCGAATCGAGCACGTCGCGCAGCCCGAGGACGCAGCGGGCCTTACCCCGCGAGCGCAGGTCGGCCAACGCCGGCGCCAGCTCCCCGCAGGCACCCCAGGGCACCTTGTCGACGATGAGTAGGTCGGGGTCGAACGAGGTCAGGGCCGCCTGGATGATCCTCGACCGCAGCTCGGTGAGGGCGCCCAGTGACGCCGCAAGAGAGCGTGGCTGGTAGCTGCCGTCGGCCCGCTTGCCGAGCGCCGGCAGGGTGAGGCAGTCGGTGCCCGGGGGCAGGGGCAGAGCCCCCGCACCTGGCGCCCCGGAGATGATCAGTATCTCCGACGCAGGCTCGGCGGCGGCCAGGGCGGTGGCGATGGCCAGGTTGCGGCGGATGTGGCCGAGGCCCTGGGTGTCGTGGGAGTAGAGCGCCACCCGGCGACGGGGGATATCGGGAAGGTTGAACACGGTTGGTGTCTCCTCGGCAGCAAGTTGGAGTCGACGGCGTTAACCGTGCGTTAACCGTGTCATCGGCGCATCTCGCCGGCGCCTTGAGACCTCTCTCATCTCCGCTTCGGCCCGGATTCCTGCAAGGCTCGCCGGGTCCAGTTGTTCAGCGATCGGTGGGCCAGCACTCGGGGCAACCTTGGCGGATCCACTCGGCTGCTGCCACTGCGGCGAAGACGGCGTCGGAACCGTTCACCGGCGGCCGGTCGGAGACCACCACCGCGACGTCGACCTCGGGCATCTCCGCCGCCCGCAGGATGCCGAAGGAGCGGATGGTGAGGTCGCCCACGGCGCCAGCCTCGTCCACAGCGATGCCCTCTCGGCGTACCCATCCCAGCGCCATGTGGGCGGCCCCGATGCAGTAGGAACGCAAGGTCACCTCGTCGAGTGGCTCCCCGCAGTCGACGCGCACCCGGACCCCTTGGTCATCGATCTCAGCCATGGCCGTCGCCCCGGCCGGAGAGGTGAGAGTCACCGGTTGGGTTCCCCGAGCGCCAGCCAGCAGGATCAAGGCTTCGGCCCAGCCGGCGGCCCTGACCGCGGCCGACGTGGGCGGACCGGCCACGTCCAGCTCCACCACCTCGAGGCCGGAGGCGACCGACGCGATGGCGGCGGCGATGCCGGGCGTGCGGGCGACGTGGACCACCCCCGTACCGTCGGCCCGTATGCCGGCGCCCAGCGGTGGCCGCTTGGGGCCGAGGCGAACCGTATCCTCACGCGACAACAGCACCCGAACGGCCCGGCCGTGCTCATCGGCGAGGCGCCTGGCGACCTCGGGGGCGACCGACGCCGCCTTGCCCCCGAAGGCTCCCCCGTTGGCCATGGAGCTGGCCGGCTCACCTCCGGGCTCGCACCACGAGGCATCGGTCTCCAGGTAGGCGGGTTCGACCCAGGTGGTGCGCAGCAACAGGTCCCACCGCCCGGCGGGCACATCGAAGGGGTGGTGGAGATCGGCGGTGGTGCGCCGCCCCTGGACCTTGCCGGCAATCGCTCGAGCCTCGGCCAGGGTCTCGCCCAGCGCCCACTCGCCCGGCCGGGCGGCGTCGGGCACCGCCACCAGGGCACCGAGGGGCGCAGTGTCGTCGGCGAAGCCCCCCTTGCCCAACACCACATCGGCGCCAACCGCCTGGGCCACCCCGCCTTCGAGGCTGGCTCGGGCCGCGGCCGCCTCCATATCCCGGCCCCCACCCCGTTCTGGCACCCCGAGTCCTGGCACCCCGAGTGCGCTGGTCTCCGGCGCAATTTCGGTGCCGGAACGCACCAGGGCCCAGGCGTCGAGGATGGTCCGCCACCCGGTGCAGCGACACAGGTGGGCGGCCAGCGCCCGCTCGACGGCGGCGGTGTCGCCGGCCGCTGCTCCCCGACCGGCCAGGCCCGACAGGCGCACCACGATCCCCGGGGTACAGAAGCCGCATTGGCTGGCCCCGGTAGCGACGAAGGCGTCGCACCACCGGCGGCGCTCGTCGGGGTCTAGGCCCTCGACGGTGGTGATCCGCCGGCCCGCCACCCGCCGCAGCGGGGTGACGCAGGCCACTCGGGGGGCGCCGTCGACCAGCACCGTGCAGCACCCGCACTGGCCCTGGGGGCTACAGCCGTCCTTGGGAGAGCGCACGCCAAGGCGGTCACGCAAGGCCTCGAGCAGGGAGGCCCCGTCGTCGGGCACCGTCACCGCCCGCCCGTCGACCTCCAAGGCGATGCCCTCGTGCATGGGCTCCAACTCTAGAGTTGACCACCATGGCCAACCCCCAACGCCTCGTGCTCTCCCGACGTAGCCTGCTCCTGGCCGGAGCCGGCTCCCTGGTGGTGGCGGCCTGCGGAGGGGGAGACCCAACGCAGCAGGCCGGGGCCACAACGACCACGCTGGCCGAGGGACTGTCCCTGGCCCCGGTCTTCCTCACCCAGCAGCCGGCGGGGGTGGCGGTGCGCCTGCCCCTGGCCCTGGCCGACGCCCAGGGAGCACTGGTCGACGACCCGCCCGCCGAGTTGGCGGTGCGGGTGGGCAACGCCGACACCGGTGCGCTGGCCGACCCGGTGACGGTCGAGCGCCACGACGAGGGCGTCCCCCGACCCTACTTCCCCCTGACCACCACCTTCCCCGAGCCGGGCAACTGGCTCATCGCCACCGAGGTCGACGGCATGCCCGCCCAGATCGTGGTCGCTGCCCTTCCACCCGGCCAGACCGCAGCCGTGCCCGTGGTGGGCGAGCAGCTCATCTCGGTGCCCACGCCCACCTTCGATGACCCACTCGGTGTCGACCCGATCTGCACTGCCGAGCCCCCGTGCCCGCTGCACGCCACCAGCCTCGACACCGCCATCGGGGCCGACAAGGCCATCGCCCTGCTCATCGCCACTCCCGCCTTCTGCCAGACGGCGATCTGCGGTCCGGTCCTCGACCTCCTGGTTGCCCGCCACGCCCAATACGCCGACGTCATCACCATGATTCACGTCGAGGTCTACCCCAACGAAGCCGCCG
>PPFU01006055.1_pt1 | contig 13271 bp, 16 predicted proteins | sample 1535991 | NCBI WGS metagenome assembly PPFU01 (sample SAMN04901290, study PRJNA319586) | Hypolithon metagenome, whole genome shotgun sequencing project. | isolation source: Antarctic Hypolithon | place: Antarctica: Miers Valley | collected 2014
CCGCCCGGTGCTGGCCCCGGCGATGGAATACGAGGTGTGGACGCGGCCCTCGACGATATGCTCCTGCAACGCGTCGGTATAGGTCGATTTCAGTTTGGAGATCTGGCGCCAGTCGAGGATGCGGCCGGGCAACGCGTGCTCGGTCGCGAGATCCTCCAGCACGTCGGCGCCAGTGGCATAGGCACCGGTCTTGCCCTTCTTGCCGCCCGGCAGACCCATTTCGTCGAACAAGATCTCGCCCAGTTGCCGCGGCGAGCCGAGGTTGAAGGGCCGACCGGCCAGCCCGTGAATCTCGGCCTCGAGCCCGGCCATCTTCTGCGCGAACTTCGACGACATGCGCGACAGGACGTTGCGGTCCACCGCCACGCCGGCCGCCTCCATGCGCGCCAGCACCGGCACGAGCGGGCGTTCCAGCGTCTCGTAGACCGTGGTGACACGGTGGCGGTGCAGTTCCGGCCTCAGCGCCTCCCACAGGCGCAGGGTCACGTCGGCATCCTCGGCGGCGTAGGGCACGGCGTCGGCGATCGCCACGCAATCGAAGGTGATCTGCGCCTTGCCCGCGCCCAGCAGCGGCTTGACCGGCATCGGCACGTGGCCGAGATAGCGTTCGGACAACGTGTCCACGCCGTGCCCGTGCAGCCCGGCGTGGAGCGCGTAGGACAGCAGCATCGTGTCGTCGACCGGCGCCATGTCGATGCCCAGCCGCGCCAACACCTTGGCGTCGTCCTTCACGTTCTGGCCGATCTTCAGGACGGCGTCGTCCTCCAGCAGCGGCTTCAGCAGCGCCAGCGCCTCGGCCATGCCCATCTGCCCCGCGTCCAGCGCGTCGGATTCGAAAAGGCCGTCTTCCGAGGGCGCGCGGTGGGTCAGCGGGACGTAGCAGGCCCGGCCCGCCTCGACGCAGAGCGACAGGCCCACCAGTTCAACGCGCATCGGGGTCAGCGAGGTGGTCTGGGTGTCCACCGCCACCCGGCCCAGCGCCCGCGCCCGGTCGATCCAGACGTGCAGCGCCGCGGCGTCGCGCACGCAGTCGTAGGCGGCGTGGTCGAAGGCCAGCGCGTCCGGCTCCACGTCGGACGCGGCGGCGGGCGGCGCCACCGCGCCCAGCGCCTCGGCCACGCGGGCGGTGATGGTGCGGAACTCCATCTCGCGCAGGAACGCCAGCAGCGCGTCGGCCTCGGGCGGGCGGACGATCAGGCTATCGAGCGCGTAATCCAGCGCCATGTCGCAGTCGAGCCTGACCAGATCGCGGCTGAGCCTGATCTGCGCCGCGTTCTCGACCAGCGCGGCGCGCCGCTTGGGCTGCTTGACCTCGCCTGCCCGTGCCAGCAACGCATCGAGATCGCCGTATTCGGCGATCAGCAGCGCCGCCGTCTTGATCCCGATCCCGGGTGCGCCCGGCACGTTGTCGGTGCTGTCGCCGGCCAGCGCCTGCACGTCCACCACGCGGTCCGGGCCGACCCCGAAATGCGCCCGCACGCCGTCCACGTCGATGGTCTCGTCCGGCTTGCCCTGCATCCCCGGCTTCAGCATCGTCACGCCGTCGCCGACAAGCTGCATCAGGTCCTTGTCGCTGCTGATGATCGTCACCCGGCCGCCGGCGTCGCGTGCGCGGCAGGCCAGCGTGGCGATGATGTCGTCCGCCTCGAACCCCTCCTGTTCCAGACAGGCAATGTTGAAGGCCCGCGTGGCCGCGCGCGTCAGCGGGATCTGCGGACGCAGCTCTTCCGGCATCGCGTCCCGGTTCGCCTTGTAGAGCGCGTAAAGGTCGTTTCGGAAGGTGTGTGACCCCTTGTCGAACACCACCGCCGCGTGGGTCGGCGCATCGGGGCCGCGATTGCCTTGCACCATCTTGAACAGCATGTTCACGAAGCCGCTGACCGCGCCCACTGGCAGCCCGTCGGACTTGCGCGCCAGCGGCGGCAGCGCGTGGAAGGCGCGGAAGATGAAGGCGCTGCCGTCCACCAGATGCAGGTGGTGCCCCTTGCCGAACGTCTCGCCCATGCCGTGCCCTTCGCGCTGCCGGTCACAGCCCTAGCGCCGCCGCCGCGACCCGTCCACCGGTCGACGGGCTAGCATTGCAAAGCTTGGCGCGTTGCCGATTGAGGAAATGCGGGCCTCTCCGTGTCCGACAGATCGGGCAGGGACGCGGGTAGCGGGGCCGGCGTGGCCGTGCCGACGTCGCGATAAGGGAACCCCGGACCGCGCGGCGCATCGCGCCAGGGAAAGCCGGGCAGGCCCGCGATATCGCCGCCGACCCAGCCGGTGGCATCCGGCCCCGCCTCGCCGGGCAGCGGCACCGGATTGTGGCCCGCGCCCACCGCTTCGGCCAGCGAGGTGACGACGATGGGGGCGGGCTGACGGGGCGGCGCAGGTGGCGCGGGCGACGCGGCGACGGCCAGGCAGTCATCCGGGCGAACCGACCGCTCGTTCAACGCCAGCACGCCCGGCGCCTCGCCCCGCAGATCGACCAGATGCCCCGATTTCGTCCCGAGGCCGCGCACCCCGAACCTGTAGATGCCGGCGATATCCAGCGTCACCGTGTCCGGCCCGAACAGGGCGCCCTCGTCCTGCCATTCGGTGCCGGCGGCGAAATGCAGCGTGAACGACCCCGGGGGCACCAGCACGCGGAAGAATCGACCGCCCTCGATATAGGCGGCCAGTACCGGCGTGCCGTCATCCGCGTCGCGTAGCTCCACCACCCAGTCGGGCCCCGGGCGCGTGCGCACTTGAAGAGGAAACGTGGCCGGCAAGCCCGAGCGGTTCCACATCAGCCCGTGGCGCGGCGCGTCGGCCGCCGCGATCGCGCCCGGCAGCGTCAGCAGCAGCGCCAGGAGGGCCAACGCGCGCATCAATGACCGCCGGCACCCTTGGCGAGGACAAAGCGCTTGTCGCAGTAGCCGCACTCGACCCAGCCGCGCGCCTCGTCGATCTCCATCCAGATCCGCGGATGGGTCATCCGGCCGTCGCAGCGGACGCGGGTGGTCGACACCATCTCGGTCTCGGGGGCGTCGTAAAGGCCGGTCGGCGGCAGGTCGCCGTCCAGTTCGATCTCCTTGTCGGATGGCATCGGCGCCCGTCCCCCGCCTTGCGGCACGCGCACCACGCACCTAGACCGTTATCCTACCATCCCGCTCCGTGCGGACAAGCCGACGAGGCGCCGCATGCGCGAAACCAGCACCGATGACGATACTGACGCCATCCGCATCGTCGGGCTGCGCAAGACCTATGCCGGGTCGAAGCGGCAGGCGGCACAGCAGGCGCTGAAGGGCGTCGACCTGAGGATTCCGCGCGGGGCGATCTTCGGCCTGCTGGGGCCGAACGGCGCCGGCAAGTCCACGCTGATCAACATACTCGCCGGCCTGGTGCTGAAGACCGCGGGGCAGGTCACCATCTGGGGCTTCGATCAGGACGTGAACCCGCGGCAGTCCCGCGCCGCCATCGGCGTGATGCCACAGGAGTTGAACCTCGACCCGTTCTTCACCCCGCGCGGCGCATTGGACGTGCAGGCCGGGCTCTACGGCGTGCCGCGCCGGCAGCGGCGCACCGACGAGATCCTCGACCTGATCGGGCTTTCGGACAAGGCCGAGGCCTATGCCCGGTCGCTGTCGGGCGGGATGCGCCGGCGGCTGCTGCTGGGCAAGGCCCTGGTTCACAGCCCGCGGATCCTGGTGCTGGACGAGCCGACGGCCGGCGTCGACATCGAGCTGCGGCAGATGCTCTGGCGCAACGTGCGGCGGCTGAACGAGGACGGCACGACGATCATTCTCACGACGCATTACCTCGAAGAGGCGCAGCAGATGTGCGATGAAATCGCCATCATGGATCACGGCGAGATCGTCGTGCGCGACACCACCGCAAATCTACTGCACCGGATCGAGGCGCGCGTGCTGGTCATCCGTCCCGACGAGCCGAGCGCGGCCGGCGGGCCGGACGGCCCTGCGGCCCGGGTCGTGGCGCCCGAGGGCGCGACGCTGGAGCGGCGCGCGGACGGCAGCCTCGCCTTCGGCTATTCCGAACGTGTCGTGTCGCCCGGCGCGATCCTCGACGCCGTGCGCGCCGCGGGCATCGGTATCGCCGGCATCGCCACCGAGGAGCCAGATCTGGAGGACGTGTTCCTGTCGCTCACCGGGGACGCTGCCTGATCCGTTGCGGAACCGCCAAGGTTCCGCCCGCGTTGCAAGACGCGCCTCGCAGGGATCCGGATGGACCAGACCGCCGAGACCTACATTCCGCCCAGCGCCAACATCTTCGAGAAGATCGAGATTTGGGTGAACGGGTTCTACCGCCTGTTGCCCAATCTCGCCGTTGCCGTCGTCCTGCTGGTCGCATTCTGGTTCATCGCCCGAGGGGTCGCGACCGTGATTCGGCGGACCGGCCGGCGCCGCGATCGTGTCAGCCTGGGCGAGGTCGGCGCCGCGCTGGCACGCTGGCTGCTGATGGTGCTGGGCTTCATGCTGGCCGTGACGGTCGTGGCGCCGTCGATCACGCCGGCCGATCTGTTCGCCTCGCTCGGCATCGGGTCGGTGGCCATCGGTTTCGCGTTCAAGGACATCCTGCAGAATCTGCTGGCCGGCATCCTGATCCTGATCCGACAGCCGTTCAACGTCGGCGACCAGATCGTTAGCGGCGGCCACGAGGGCACCGTCGAGGGGATCGAGACGCGCGCGACGATGATCCGCACCTATGACGGGCGCCGCGTGGTGATCCCGAACTCGGACATCTACACCGACGCCGTCGTCGTGAACACGGCCTACGAGAGGCGCCGCAGCGAACTCGACGTGCTGATCGGCGCGTCCGAGGACTGGGACGAGGCAAAGCGCATCATGGCGCGGGTCTGCGCCGGTTGCGAGGGCGTGCTGCCGGACCCCGCCCCCGAGGCGATCCCGTGGTCGCTGATGGAAAGTGGCAATTCGGTGCGCCTGCGCTGGTGGACCGCACCGTCGCGCGCCGACGTGGTCCATACCAGGGGCCGGGTTATCCAGGCGGTCTATACCGCGCTGGACGAGGCGGGGATCGACCAGCCCTTTCCGACCAATGTCGTGTTGTTCCACGACCAGACCGAAGAGACCGACGGCGACCGGACGCGCCAGCGCGAGGGCTGGCCCGCGCGACCGGGCAAGAACCCCAAGCCGCGGCGGGTCGCCGACGCCATCGACACGCGTCGCGACCGCCACGCCGCCGAGTAGGCTCAGGCCCGCTCGATGCGCGTCAGGTAGCAGTTGTTGCGCGCCGATCTGACGTGGACATACGCGATCTCGCGCCGCGCCAGGATCTCGCCGGAATAGGCGGCCATCGCTTCCGGCGTGACGATACGGCCGGTGCCGTAGACGATGCGTTCGTCGGCCGCATACCCCTTCACCAGGTAGTCCGGCGCGGTCGTCAGGATCTCGGGCAGATCGGCACCGCCGGCGTGCCTTGGGCAGTGGTCGGCGCATAGAAAGACCGGACCGGTCTCGGCGTAGGGGTGCAGCCCATCGAACGGACGATAGGCCGCGATGAGCATGGCTGCGCCGCCGGGGATGTTGCGCAGGCAATGCCGGCAAGGTTCGCCCAGGCCGGTCGCGACGGCCCGCTCGGCCGGCTGGCCGTAGGCGTCCGGCCCCCCCTTTCGCAACGCATGCACGGTATCGGTAGGCAGGGCGGTGAAGGTGATGGTCATGACGGCGCTCCTCGGTTGCCGCCCCGACGTGCCGCACCCGCGCACCCGACGCGACCCGGATCCTGCGGGATCACGCCTCCGGCAGCATGCGCCCCAGCGGGCGGCCGGCGACGATGTGGATGTGGTAATGCGGCACTTCCTGCCCGCCATGCGGCCCGGCATTGGCGATCACGCGGAACCCCTCGCCGCCCGCGCCGGGGACGATTCCGGCCGCGGCGCAGATGGCGGCCGCAGTGCGGTGGAAATCGACGATTTCGGCCTCGCTGGCCCGGGCCGAGAAGTCGGCGAAGTCCAGATATGCGCCCTTCGGGATCACCAGCACATGCACCGGGGCCTGCGGCGTGATGTCGTTGAACGCCAGCGTGTGCGGGGTCTCGCGCACCGTGTCGTTGGGGATTTCGCCGCGCAGGATCCGGGCGAAGATATTGGTGTCGTCATACGCGGTTGTCATGGCGTCCTTTCAGATCTGTTCGGGCAGTAATCCGTGGGCAGCGAAGACGGCGCGCATGTCGGACGCCGGGCGCGGCCCGACATGGCCGATCACCTCGGCCGCCGCGGCCACGCCCATGCGCCCGCATATCTCCAGGTCGCGCCCGGTGAGATAGCCGTAGATGAACCCGGCGGCGAACTGGTCGCCGGCACCCGTTGCGTCCACCGGAATCACGCGCACCACCGGCGCCTCGGCGCGCGCGTCGCCCCGCCGCAACAGGACCGACCGGCCCGAGCGGGTCGCGACGACCGTGTCGCAGACCGACGCCGCGCGGTCCATCGCCACTGCCAGATCGTCGGTCTCGTAAAGCGTCGTCCACTCCGCCTCGTTCCCGATGACGAAATCCAGCCGGTCGGCGATCAGCGCCTGAAAGTCCGCGCGGTGCCGCGTCACGCAGAACGGATCGCTCAGCGTGATGCCGGACCGCCCGCCCGCCTCGGCCATCCGCGCGGCGGCCTCGGCGAAGGCGGTCTTGCCGTCGTCCTTGTCGAAGAGGTAGCCCTCGAGGAACAGCAGCTTTGCACCGTCGAACACCTCGGCCGCGACATCGCCACGGTTCAGGTCGGCACCGGCGCCGAGATAGGTGTTCATCGACCGCTCGCCGTCCGGCGACACGAAGATCATCGAGCGCGACGTCGGCGCGTCCACGTCCGGCACCGGACGGTTCGGGAAGGCGGTTCCTGCGGCGGCCATGTCGTCGGCATAGGCCCGGCCCAGTGCGTCGTCCTTTACCTTGCCGATGAATGCGGTCGACAGGCCCAGACGGCCCAGGCCGGCCAGCGTGTTCGCGACCGACCCGCCCGCCGTCTCGGTCCGCGCGCCCATCGCGGCATAGAGCGTCTCGGCGCGGCCCTCGTCAACGAGCTGCATGATGCCCTTCTCGATCCCCATGCGCGCCAGGAAGGCGTCGTCGGCGGTGGCGATGACGTCGACGATGGCATTGCCGATCCCGATCACGTCGTGGCTCATGCGGTCTTCTCCTCGTAGGGGCACAGGTCGGCGATCGGGCAGGCGGGGCATTTCGGGCGGCGGGCCACGCAGGTGTAGCGGCCGTGCAGGATCAGCCAGTGATGCGCGTGCCCCTGGAACGCAACCGGCACGTTGTCCTCGATGCCGCGTTCGACCTGCATGACGTCCTTGCCCGGCGCGATGCGGGTGCGATTCGCGACGCGAAAGACATGCGTGTCGACCGCCTGCGCGGGGTGGCCGAACCAGCTGTTCAGCACCACGTTCGCCGTCTTGCGCCCGACGCCCGGCAGCGCCTGCAAGGCGGCGCGCGACGACGGAACCGCGCCGCCGTGCCGGTCCACCAGGATGCGGCTCATCGCGATCACGTTGCGGGCCTTGTTGCGGTAAAGTCCGATCGACCTGATCCGCTCGGTCACGCCCGCCTCGCCGAGGGCCAGCATCGCCTCCGGTGTGTCGGCCGCGTCGAACAGCGGCCCGGTGGCGCGGTTCACGCCGGCATCGGTGGCCTGCGCCGAAAGCGCGACGGCCACCAGCAGCGTGAATGCATTGCGATGGGCCAGTTCGCCCACCGGCGCGGGTGTTGCAACCCGGAACCGATCGAAGATCGCGTGGATCGTTGCGTAAGGCAGAGGGGCCGGCATCGGGCGGCGTATGGCGCAGCCGGTCGAGGCGGGCAAGATGCGCACGAACCGGGTCGCGGTGCGGTGCGGCGCGACCTATCTGAACCCGGCCGATCCAGACACGAGGCGAGTGGGGACGCGATGCAGGGCGAGGGCTACCACTACACGCTGATGCGCCGCGCCATCGCGGTGATCGACAGCGCGGCGGGGCGGGAGATGACGCTGCAACAGATCGCGGCCGAGGTGAACCTGTCGCCGGCGCATTTTCAGCGCCTGTTCAGCCGATGGGCGGGCGTCAGTCCGAAGCGGTTCCAGCAGTATCTGGTGCTGGGCCACGCCAAACGGCTGCTGGACGACCGTCACACCACGCTCGACACGGCGCTGGCCGCCGGCCTGTCGGGCGGCGGCCGGCTGCACGACCTGTTCGTGGCGTGGGAGGCGATGAGCCCCGGCGACTACGCGCGGCGCGGCGCCGGGCTGACGGTGTTCTGGGGCTGGTTCGAGAGTCCGTTCGGCCCAGCGCTGGTGATGGGCACGGCGAAGGGCTTGTGCGGGATCGGCCTTGCCGCCGAGCATGGCGAGGCGGCGGTGATGGCCGACCTGATCGGCCGCTGGCCGCGGGCCGATTTCGTCGAGGATCCCTCGCGCCTGCGGGCCTGGGCACAGCACGCCTTCGGCCTGGCCGGCAGCGGCGCCGACCCGGCGCCGATGTTCCTGATCGGCGCGCCGTTCCAGTTGCAGGTCTGGCAGGCGCTGCTGCGCATCCCCACCGGCCACGTCACTACCTATGGCACCATCGCCGCCCATCTCGGCCGGCCCACCGCCGTGCGCGCCGTGGGCACCGCTGTCGGGCGCAATCCGTTGGGCTGGCTGATTCCCTGCCACCGCGTACTGCGTGCATCGGCCGGTGCGGACGGCCATCTGGGCGGCTATCACTGGGGACTGTCGCTGAAACGCACGATGCTAGCGCAGGAGTCGGCCGAGACCGCCCTGTGACTCACGGCAATGTTTCGTAGAATGCGACAATTCTGCGCATTACCCCCGTGCGCTGCGGCCGCGGTTGGCGTATGTTCCGCAGCCAGGACGTGACGTTTTCCATGGCAAGGACCAAGACATGACCGTTTCAGGCAGGACGCTTGCACTGGGGCTGGCCGGCGCGCTGACGCTGACCGCCTGCGCCGACCCGATGGCCGGCACCGGCGAGCCCAATCGCACCCGCAGTGGCGCCCTGATCGGGGCCGGCGTCGGGGCCGCGATCGGCGCCATCCAGGGCGGCGACGACAAGTTTGAAAGCGCGTTGAAGGGGGCGGCCATCGGCGGGGCCGGCGGCGCGCTGGCCGGCAACATCCTCGACAAGCAGGCGGCGGAACTGCGCGGCAGCTTTGCGAACGGCGCCATCGACGTGGTGAACACCGGCGATGCACTGGTGGTGCGGATGCCGCAGGACATCCTGTTCGCGACCAACAGCGCCTCGGTGGGCGGGCCGCTTGTCGGCGACCTGCGAGTGCTGGCGGCGAACCTGAACCGCTACCCGAACTCGACGGTGGAGGTGCAGGGCCATACCGACAACACCGGGCCGGCGGCCTTCAACGCCGACCTGTCGCAGCGCCGCGCCCAGTCGGTCGCATCGATTTTGGCGCAAAACGGCGTGTCCTCGGGCCGCCTGCGCGCCGTCGGCTTCGGCGAGGACAGCCCCATCGCGTCGAACCTGACGACCGAAGGCCGCGCGCAGAATCGCCGCGTCCAGATCGTCATCCGTCCGACCCGCTGACGGCGCGGCGATCCACCGAACATGGCGCGCCGCCGATCCGGCGCGCTGGAGCGTGTGATGGTTGGGCGGCCGACTGACGCGGCGCCTGTCCGGAAGCGCGTTGGTCCGGCGTCTCGAACGCGCACCGACCGGCGCAGCAACGTGAAAGAACCGCCGCCGGTCTCCCGGCGGCGGTTTTTTTCTTTCTGGCAAGCGGTGGTCAGTGCAGCTTGGCGCCGACCGTCTCGATGGCGTCGTCAACCAGCCGGTCGGACCGTGCGGCATCCATCTGGCGGGCCAGCACGTCGGACGCCGCAGCTACCGCGACCTGGATCGCCCGGTCGCGCACCGCCTGCACCGCCGCTGATTCGGCCGAAGCGATCCTGTCCTCCGCCGCGCGCACCCGACGCTCGATCGACATTTCCAGATCGGCCTTCGCCCGCTCGCCCGCCGTCTGCGCTTCTTCACGCGCGGCGGCGACGATGCGGTCGGCCTGCTGCTGCACGTCCTGGTGCTTGCGCTCGTAGGACGCGAGCAGGGTCGTCGCCTCCTCGCGCAGCGCGCGCGCCTCGTCCAGGTCGGCGCGTATGCCTTCGGCGCGCTTGTCCAGCATTCCGATCACGATGCGCGGCACCTTGTAGTACATCAGGATGGCGATGAAGAGGGCAAAGCCGACGAACACCACGAAATCCGTGTTGCGCAGCGATATGAGCGGATACTCGGCCGCCGCAGCCGCGCTCGCCGCTATCAGTCCCGCGCCGATCAGCGCTGCAAGCCGCATCATGATCGTGCCTCCCCGGCGGTGTCCGTGCCGCTCATCCGCGAGGTCACCGCCGCGTCCAAGCTGTCGCCGTCCGCCGTGCCGCCCATCGCTTCGACAACGGCGCGGGCCGTTTCTCGGGCGACCTCGGACACGCTGTCGCGCATGCCCTCGCGTATCTCGGCGATGCGTTCTTCGGACGACGCGGTGCGTTCGGCGATATCGGCATCAGCCTTTGCGGTCGCCGCGCCGATCTGCTGTTGCATCTCGGCCTTGTGTCCCGCCACGATCCGCGACGCTTCGCTTCGGGCATCCGCCAGCGCCTTGTCATACGCCTTTTCGGCGGACATCGCCTTCAGTTTCAGCTCTTCGGCCGCGGCGATGTCGTTCGTGATGGTGCCCTGACGTTCGGCCAGCACGGCGCCGATCCGCGGCAGCGCGATGCGCGACAGGATGTAGTAGGTCGCGCCAAGGGCGACCAGCAACCAGAAGATCTGGTTCGGAAAGGTCGAGAAGTCGAGTTGCGGCATGCCGACGGCCTCGGTAGCGCCCGGCAGGGCACCCTCCTCGACCAGAACAAGTGTCTCGTTTTCCATCCCGTCTCCTCGGGCAGCGTAGTCGGGGCGCGCGCCCCGGTGCGATCACGTCGCGATCGGATCGGGCCCGATAAGGCCGATCAGACGGCGAACATCAGCAGCAGCGCCACGAGGAAGGCGAAAATGCCTAGCGCCTCGGCGAAGGCGATGCCGATGAACAGCGTTGCCGTCTGCGCGGCGGCGGCCGAGGGGTTGCGCAACGCCCCGGACAGGAAGTTGCCGGCCACATGGCCCACGCCGATGGCCGCGGCACCCGAGCCGATGGCTGCGAGGCCAGCGCCGATGAACTTGCCCATGTCGGCATAACCGGCGGCCAGCAACAGTTCGTTTTCCATGAGTCGTGCTCCTTTGCAGAGGTCTGACGGGCGGTCCGGCCGCTTGTCGTCAAGAGGGATGGTCAATGGTGGGGGTGCAGCGCGTCCTTCAGGTACACGCAGGTGAGGATGGTGAAGACATAGGCCTGGATGAAGCAGACCAGTATCTCCAGCGCGTAGACCGCGACGATGGCCAGAACCGGCAGGAACGCGAAGATGCCCAGCGCCGCGGCGAAACCGGCGAACACCTTGATGACGGCGTGGCCCGCCATGATGTTGCCCGCGAGACGGATGGAGTGGCTGACCGGGCGGACGAAATAGGAGATAAGCTCGATGATCGCCAGCACCGGCCGCAGGGCGAGCGGCGCGGATTGCACCCAGAACAGAGCGAGGAACGACGCGCCGTTCTTCACGAAGCCGAGCACCGTCACGCTGATGAAGACCGCCAAGGCCAGCACCGCCGTCACCGCGATGTGGCTGGTGGGCGAGAATGCCGCGGGCAGAAGGGCAAGGTAATTGGCAAAGAGGATGAAGAGGAACAGCGTGATGATGTAGGGGAAATACTTCAGCGCTTCCTTCCCCGCAACATCGGCGACCATCTTGTGGATGAACCCGTAGGTCAGTTCGGCGACCGACTGCGTGCGATCCGGCACGATGGCCCGGCCGCGCGTGCCAAGCACCAGCAGCGCGTAGGTGCACAGGACGGTCAGTGCCAGCCAGAAGGTTGCATTGGTAACGGTAAACAGTCCGACCGCCCCGTCGCCAAACAACGGCGTCACGACGAACTGGTCCATCGGGTGGATGTTCAGGCCGCTTGCAGTATTCTCGGTCTCCACGTGCTCAATCCCCTTCGCTGCCGGGCCGGTCGCCCCGCGCGGCGCGCGCGCCGATCTCGGCTGCGGTGCGCATCATCACCTTTATCCCCGCGGCCAAGCCGAAAAGGATGAACACGATCAGGAACAACGGCATCGTTCCTAGAAGTGTGTCGAGCCCGTAGCCGATGCCGAACCCTATGGCCAGACCCGCCACCAGTTCGACCACCATGCGCCAGGCGGTGTTGGCCAGCGAATGGTGGCTCTCTCCCTCCGGCGCTGGATCGGCCGCGCGCTTCGCCGCCTCTATACGGTCGCTCAGCGCCCGCAGCCGCTCGGCATCGTCCTCCACCCCGGCACCAGTCCTTCCGCGCGGCGCCCCGTTCCGGCCGGCGATAACGCTCATGGCGGACGCTATGGGGCTGCGCAGCAATGGTCAAGGTCGGGGATTTCCGCGTAACGCATTGGAGTGGAAGCGGTATTTATCCTTCGTTTCGGTCCGGCCGGCGCCATTGTATCGCCCGCGAGATTCAACCTTTCGGTTGAGCGTCTCCCGTGCTTGCCGCACTGTGTGTTCATGACGCAGCAGCTTAGCCTCGCCCTCGCCGCGTTGGCAGACCCGACGCGCCGCGCGATCCTGGCGATGCTGCTGGAAGACGACATGGCGGTCACCGACGTCGCGGCGCCACTGCCGATGTCACTGGCCGCGGTGTCGAAGCATCTGGCGGTTCTGGTTCGCGCCGGGCTGATCGTGCAGGAACGGCGCGGCCGCATCACATGGTGCCGGCTTAATCCCGCCGCGCTTACGGGCATCGCGATCTGGATGCAGGGGTTCGGCCAATTCGACCTGCCCGACCTCGACGCGTTCGAGCGGTTTCTCGCAGTGGAGGGGATCGCGACCACCCCGCCGCTACAACCGCTATCGAACCAGGGCGATGACGATCAGAATGACGACGACGACACCGATGATGTAGATGATGCGGTTCATGCTGGTAGGTCCTTCCGGTTCGGGGCACCGGACGTGTGACTCGATGACTGGCCCCGGACCATCACAGACACGCAGTCCATAGTGCCAGAAAAGCGGAGGGGGCCCACGGGCCCCCTCAAGACGTCAATAGATCACGCCTCGGCAATCAATTCGTAGTCGTGGTGCTGCCGTCATCCTTATCGTCGTCATCGTCATCGTTGATGATGGCGGCCAGAGCGGCCAGAGCGACGACGCCGCCGACGACCGCGAGGGCGGTCGACCCGCCGAGGCCGGCGAACGACCCGGCCGGCGCTTCGTCGACGATGACGAT
>PPFU01001975.1_pt1 | contig 13260 bp, 11 predicted proteins | sample 1535991 | NCBI WGS metagenome assembly PPFU01 (sample SAMN04901290, study PRJNA319586) | Hypolithon metagenome, whole genome shotgun sequencing project. | isolation source: Antarctic Hypolithon | place: Antarctica: Miers Valley | collected 2014
GACCGCATCCTCGACAAGATCAGTGCGCAGGGCAAAACGGCCCTCACGCCAGAAGAGCGCCGCATTCTGGACGAGTACAGCCGACGCTGATCCCCGCCAGGTTTATCCCCCATCCCCATTTTTATGCTGCGCCGTTTTCTCTGGGGCCTCGCCATAACCGCCGATGTGCTGCTGCTCGTTGCGTTCGGGCTGGCCTACGTGGCCCGCTATGTTCGCCCGGGCCCCGGCACCTGGTGGATGCAGTTGGTCGCCGTCGGGCTGCCTTTTCTGAGCCTGCTGGTGGTAGCTGCCACCATTATCGTGTTCGTGCGCCGGGGGAAAGGGCGCGTGCTGCACGGGATTGCGATAGTGCTCATCCTGCTCCGCTTTGGCATTCCGCTGGAAGGGAGCAAGGCACAGGAAGGAGACCTGACCGTGCTGTCCTATAACCTGCCCCGGTACTACGGAAACGTACCCGACTCTATCCGGGCCAAAGCCATCGAGGGCTTTGTCCGGGACGAGGCGCCTCACCTGGTTGCCTTTCAGGAGGCGGGGTCGATGACGTTCGATACCCTGATGGCGTTTAACTCGCACATTGCGCTGCTGGCGCAAAATGTGGGCTTCAGCCTGCCCGTTCCTACGGGCGCACGCTACGCGCACAACACGACGATGGCGCGCTTCGACGTGGAAAGGGTGGATAACATCCGGCTAACGCTACAGCGGGGCGAGGACTTTACCGAGTTCCAGCGCACCTATTTCAGCTGGAACGGTCGCCCTGCGGTGCTTTACAACGTGCACTTGCGCTCCTACGGGCGCAGCAAACCGTGGCAGCAAGGCTCGGTAGCGATAGGCAAGCGCCGCACGTGGGAGCCGTTTGTCGCGCAGTATCGGGATGCCATATTGTACCGCTCGCTTGAAGCCGACACGCTTTCCACGCTCATCTCGCAGGAAACAGTACCGGTGATCGTGGCCGGCGATTTCAACGGGACCGCCCACAACTGGACGTTCTCGAAGCTGAGCAGCGGGCTACGCGATGTTTACAGCGCGGCGGGCCGGAAGTGGGGCGCTACCTACCACCTGCGCCTGCTGGTACTCCGCATCGATTTTGTGCTCGTCAGCCCGGAGTGGGATATCGTGCAGGCGCGCGTGCCGGCTGGGGTATACCTCTCCGACCACCGGCCGGTGGTAGCCGCGCTGCGCTGGGCCCGCCCCGCTCCGTCCGATACCCTGAAAACGGTGGTACGACCTATGGTGCCCGACTCGCTCACGCCGGCGTACTCGCTCGAGATGCGCCCCCCTGCTCCCTGACAACCTTTCCTGTTTGGGCTCGTTCTGGCCGGGCATTGTCTTTCAACTATCCCATGCAGAGACCCCGTCGCATCAGCCGCGCCGTACACGTCGGAAACGTTCAGATCGGCGGCGGCGCGCCTATCTCCGTGCAGTCTATGACTACGTCCAAGACGCACGACGTGGCCACTACCCTTGCCGAGGTCACGCGCCTCGCAGACGCCGGAGCAGATATTGTGCGCGTGGCCGTGCCGCGCCCCGAGGACGCCGACGCGCTGCGCGACATTGTGCAGGGCAGTCCGGTGCCTATCGTGGCCGATATCCACTTTAACCACCAGTACGCGCTCCAGGCCATCGAGGCGGGGGTGGCGAAAGTGCGCATCAACCCGGGCAACATCGGCAAGCACGAGTGGGAACGCGAGGTGCTGCTGGCGGCCAAAGCCAAGGGCATCCCGATTCGCATCGGCGTCAACTCGGGCTCGCTCGAAAAAGATATCCTCGACAAGTACGGCTATCCGCAGCCCGAGGCGCTTTTCGAGAGCGCGATGCGCCATGTCGAGATCTGCGAGGCTAACGATTTTCGGGACGTCATTATCTCGGTAAAGCACTCGGACGTGTTTTTCATGATCCAGGCGTACCGGCTGCTGGCCGAGCGCACCGATTACCCGCTCCATCTGGGCGTCACCGAAAGCGGCTCGCTGTCGATGGGCCCCATCAAAAGCTCTATCGGCATCGGCAGTTTGCTGGCCGACGGCATCGGCGACACCATCCGGGTAAGCCTGGCAGCGGACTCTATCCACGAGGTCGAAATCGGGCATCAGATTCTGAAAGCGCTCCGGGTTGGGCGTCCCGGCGTCAACATTATCGCCTGCCCCACGTGCGGGCGGCTTGCCGGGGATCTGTTTACCATCGTCAACGAGGTAGAGGCGGCGGTAAAAGCGCGCAACTTCACCAAAGACCTCAACGTGGCACTGATGGGCTGCGCCGTGAACGGGCCGGGCGAGGCAGCCGGGGCCGACCTGGGCATCTCGCTGGGCCGGGGCCGCGCGCACCTGTTCCGCCGGGGCAAGATCCTGCGCACCGTAGACGAAGACCAGATTGTCGAGGCCGTGCTGGAGGCTATCGAGAACTGGGAAGAAGAGGAAGTGGTGGAGTCGTGATGGGGGGTATGTAAGGAAAAGGGTGGTGCCCCAGGGTCGTTGATCTCATGTGCCGCTATCAGATCGTTGTCCCATGCCGCTGTACGTACCACGACACAACCGCGAGGAAGACGTGCAGGTGCTGCACGCGTTCATAGAGGCGCATCCATTTGCGACACTCGTGAGTGCCGGCGATGACGGCCCCGAAGCCACGCACATCCCGTTGCTCTTTGACGCCACACGCGGGCGGCAGGGCATGCTGCTCGGGCATCTGGCACGGGCCAACGCGCACTGGAAATGGCTTGAAAAGTACCCTGATGTGCTGGCGATTTTCCACGGGCCGCAGGCCTTCGTATCTGCTGCGTGGTACAGCCCACCCGACGCCGTATCAACGTGGAACTACGCCGTCGTCCACGCGCGCGGCACGGTGCGCGTCACGCACGACCAGAACGCGCTGCACGTGCTCGTCGAGAGGCTGCGGCAGCGGATGGACGCGCCGCAGACACAGGCGATGCCCTATCCGGAAAAGCTGCTCGGCGGTATTGTAGGTCTGGAAATCGAGATCACGCGGCTCGACGGCAAGTTCAAGCTGAGCCAGAACCGCAGCGGTGAAGACCACGCGCGCGTACAGGCGGCGCTTGCAGCATCTGGCGCAGCGGAGCCGCAGCGCGTGGCAGCGCTCATGGCGCCGCACGTCTCTTCCCCGGAAACAGGTGAGGCGCGCAGAGCCTGAATGCCCGCGCGCCTCACGTGAATCTCAATCATAACGGCTGTTAGACGGTGCGCATGTCCTCGGTAACGAGCAGAGTAGCGGAAAGGGCAGCCAGCAGCGTCGTCTCGTGCACATCGTCAGAAGGGCGTAGCCAGATCCGGCCTGAGTTGGCCAGTTCGACGCAGGCAAGAATGTGGCCTGCGCGTCCCAGGAGGTAGCCTGTCTGGTTTCGGGAGGTGATGCCGGCTGCGGTCTGGTCGGTGCCGCGCACCTCGTACACCTCGTCGTTGTGCTGGAGCACGCCCGTCATACGCCCGTCAGCAGCAGGTTTGAGCACGAGCGTCCAGGCATCGTCCTGTGCAAGCGGCGAGGTCAGCGTGCAGGCGATAAGGTCGGTTTTGTCGTGGTCACCGCGGTGCGCCTTGGTGGTGCAGGATGCATTCCACATGTCGGCGTCGCCAAGGCGCAGCGTGAAGCCGTAGCGCTGCGCGCCGGCGCGGGCCATGAGGGCGACATCGGACGAACCTACCGCACGCGGCGCTTCAGTGTCGATGCGCCAGAAACTGTGCGCCTTGTACGCGCCAAACGTCATCGTCTGGCCTTCAGGCAGGTTGGCGTAAGTAGCTTCGAGTGGCGCAGATCCTTCAAACGTAGAAGGAAGAGGCATCTGCGTAGACTGGCAGCCTGTAAAGATGAGCAGGGCCAGGGCGGATGCAACAAGCATCCGGCGAGAAGTGAGGAAAGCGTTCATGGCGTTAGCAGGATTAAAACGAGAAAGTCTGCGAAACGCCTCTCCGGAAAGGCACACGCACACCCTACGGGCCAATTCTGAGGGAGTTACAGAGGGGGGTGCTAAAAAATTGACACACGCTTAATTCCCTGCCTGAGCGAAGCCGTGCGTGAGGGACGAGGATCGTCTCTACCACCGTAGACGCAAACACCCCCACCCCGTCCCGTATGCGGGGCGGGGAGCTCTCCCGCTGGCAGCGGGCACGGCAGGCTGTTGAAAGGCCGTTCGTTTGGGCACCCGTGGCAGCAGCTTTTCCGCCTTCTGGGCTATAGCACAATCTGTCCAAGATGGGTATGTTAACGGCCTGTTTGCTTACCCATCCCCGCTTTTCGATAGCCTCGACGATGACACTTCGCTTTCTCTCCTGCTGCCTTTTCGTCTTTGCGACGCTGCTGGCGGTGATCCCTGCGTACGCGCAGGGCACCCGGCTGGTGCGCCAGCCCGCGATGAGCGCGCAGCACCTCGCCTTTGCGTATGGCGGTGATCTATGGATCACCCCGCGCACCGGCGGTCTGGCACGGCGCCTGACGAGCACTCCGGCCGTCGAGAGCGATCCGCACTTCTCGCCCGACGGCCGGGTCCTGGCTTTTACCTCCAACCGCGCAGGCGTTGAAGCCATTTACACCGTTTCGGTGGAAGGCGGCACGCCGACGCGGCTGACGTGGTACCCGGCATCGTCGCGTGTGCGGGGCTGGACGCCCGACGGCGCGCGGGTGCTCTACGCCTCGACCCGTGGTAGCGCGCCGACGGGTTACGACCGCCTGTGGACCGTAGCCGCGACGGGCGGCCCCTCGACGCTTCTTCCCGCGCCACGAGCTACCGATGCAGCCTATGCCCCCGGTGGTGGGCAGATGGTGTACGACGGCGTGGCACGGTGGGATAAAGAGTGGCGCGCCTACCGGGGCGGTCAGAACACACCGCTCACGATTCTCGATCTCGGCTCGCTCGGCGAAACGCGCCTGCCCAACGAACGCACGACGGACACTGAGCCCGTCTGGATGGGCGACACCATCTACTTTCTTTCCGACCGCGACTGGACGACGAACATCTGGGCTTATACACCTGCTACCGGCGCGCTCGATCAGAAAACGCGCTTTACCGGCGCCGATATCAAGACGCTAGCGCCGGCACCGGGTGGGCTCGTGTTCGAGCGCGACGGCTACCTGCACACCTACGACGCCGCTACTGGACAGACGGCGCAGATCAGCGTGACGGTCCAGGGAGATTTTCCGTGGGCCGAAACGCAGTGGGAAGACGTGACAGAGGCTGTGTCTTCCGTTTCGCTCTCGCCCACAGGCAAGCGGGCGGTGATGGAAGCGCGCGGTGAGATCTTCACCGTACCCGTCGAGCACGGTGATGCGCGCAACCTGACGCGCTCGTCTGGCGCGGCAGACCGGCGGCCCTTGTGGTCGCCAAAGGGCGATCAGGTCGCGTGGTTTTCCGACAGGGGCGGCGAAGGATATGCGCTCTACCTCGCCGCGCAGGATGGATTGTCCGAGCCCCGCCGCATCGCCATCGGTGAGTCGAAGCTGGGGTGGGAGCCCACCTGGTCGCCCGATGGCAAGCACATCGCGTTTGTGGATGACGATCTGCGCGTCCGCGTGGTGGAACTGGCCTCGGGCCGCGTGCGGACGGTAGGCATGGGCGGCATCAACATCGAGCGCGGCAACATGAACCTGTCGTGGTCGCCAGACTCAGAATGGCTGGCTTACACCAAGACGGCCCCCAACAATTTCCGGCGCGTGACCGTGTGGTCGGCCCAGTCGGGCGAGACAACCGCCCTCACCGATCCGCTCGCCGATGCCGCCTCGCCCGTGTGGGACCGCGACGGGCGGCACCTGTATTTCCTGGCCAGCACTGATGTGGCACTTGGTTCGGGCTGGGCCAACACGAGCGCCATGGGGGCTGATCCGGAGTATGCGGCCTATGTCGTAGTGCTGCGCGCCGACGACCCCTCGCCTTTCCCGCCGCGCAGCGATGAGGAGCCTTCCGAGACCTCTGAGGATGAAAGCGGCGGCAACGAGAAGGAGGCAGAGCCAGACGATGAAGAAGATGCTGAAGCCAAGGGCGACACCACCGTCCGCATCGACTTCGACCGCATCGACCGGCGCACGATTGCGCTGCCCATGCCTGAGGGCAACTACGCGACGATGCTCGCCGGGCCTGAAGGCACAGTCTTTATCGGCGAGTACACCCCGGGCGGCTCGGGGATGACGCTGCACCATTTCTCGCTCGAAAAACGCAAGGCCGAGGAGTTCATGACCGGCGTGGGGCAGGCCACGCTGTCTGCCGACGGACAGAAGATGCTGGTGCAGAGTAGCGGCGCGTGGCGCGTCGTCGGCACGGGTTCGCCCCCCGGCAGCGGCGGCGAAAAGCTCAACCTGAGCCTGCGCACCCGGCTCGACCGGATGGCCGAGTGGCAGCAAATATTCGACGAGGCGTGGCGCTATGAACGCGACTACTTCTACGACTCCAGCATGCACGGCCGCGACTGGCAGGAGGTCTATGCGCGTTACGCACCGCTCGTACCCTACGTCCGCCACCGCAGCGACCTCACGTACCTGCTCGATCAAGTCAACGGCGAGTTGTCTGTCGGGCACAGCTTCGTCTTCGGCGGCGACTATCCCGACGTGGATCCGTCGCAGGTGGGCGTGCTCGGTGCGGATCTCGAACAGGCATCGCGCGGCTGGCGCATCGCGCGCATCTACACGTCCGAAAGCTGGAATCCCGGCCTCGTCGCGCCCCTCGACCGGCCCGGCATGAAGGCCGAAGCGGGCCACTTTCTCGTTGGGGTGAATGGCGTCGCGCTGGGCACCGAAGACGATCCGTACCGCATGCTAGACGGAACGGCGGGCCAGCAGACGATCTTGCACGTCAACACGCGTCCCACCATGGACGGCGCGTGGATGGAGACCGTTGTGCCCGCGCGCAGCGAGAACGGCCTGCGGCAGCGGGCGTGGGTAGAAGACAACCGCCGCCGCGTAGACGAGCTCTCGGGCGGCAGGCTCGCGTATGTATGGGTGCCCAACACAGGGGGCGCGGGCGTCGTCTCGTTTAACCGCTACTACTTTGCGCAGCAGCACAAGCAGGGCGCCGTAATCGACGAACGCTTCAACGGCGGCGGCCTGCTCGACGATTACATGGTAGACCTGATGACGCGGCGCCTGCGGGCGGCCATCACCAACGAGGTGCCGGGCGGCGGCGCGTTTCGCCTGCCTGCCGGTATTCTGGGACCTAAGGTGCTGCTCATCAACGAACTCGCCGGTTCAGGAGGCGACTTTTTCCCGTGGGTGTTCCGGCAGCAACAGGCGGGGCCTCTTATCGGCACGCGCACGTGGGGCGGGCTCGTAAAGTCGTCTGTTCACTACGCCCTCGTCGATGGCGGCGCACTCACCGCCCCCGACAACGCCGTGTTCGACCCGGTGAACAACGTCTGGATCGGCGAGAACGTCGGTATCCACCCCGATATCGAGGTGCAGGTAGAGGCGCGCGCAGTTGCGGAGGGCCGAGATCCGCAGCTCGAACGCGCTGTGCAGGAAGCGCTGCGCCTGCTCGAAGCAGAAGGTACCCCTACCGTCATACCACCCCCCTACCCGACGCCTGCGGTGCAGCCGCCGGGTAAACGCTAACCCGACACATTTATGCCGCTACCGCCTCGCCAGCACTACAAAACGGGTACGCCCTGGGAGCCTATCGTGGGGTACAGCCGGGCGGTTCGGGTGGGGCCGCACGTGCACGTCTCGGGCACCACGGCCACCGATGCGCAGGGGCAGCTCGTCGGGCACGGCGACGCGCACGCGCAGGCGGTGCAGGTGCTCGCCAACATCAAGCAGGCGCTCGAAGCGCTGGGCGCCACGCTCGCAGACGTGGTGCGCACCCGCATGTACGTCGTCAACATCGTGCGCGACTGGGAGGCGGTGGGCAACGCGCACGGCGAGGTTTTCGGCGCTATTGCCCCGGCCACTTCAATGGTGGAGGTGCGCGCGCTCATCGACGGCGCGATGCTGGTCGAGATCGAAGCGGACGCGTATGTGCCCGGCAGGTGAGCGGCACCGTACCTTGCGCGGCGATCCCTGAAGTGCGTTCCTCTTATGGTGCTCAATCTCAAAGCCGTAGTGGGCGTCCTGGGGGCGCTCATCTTTTTTCTCGGCATCACGCTGCTGTTTCCCACGCTCATCGCCATCATCTATGACGAGGCGTCGTGGTGGAGCTTCGGCGTGACGGCGCTGGGCTCGCTCGTGGTGGGAGGGGCGGCGTACTGGGTGTGGGGGCGCAATGCTTCTGCCGAGTTGCGGGTGCGAGAAGGGTTCGCCATTGTCGCGCTGGCGTGGCTGGTGCTCTCGCTCGTCGGCGCGCTTCCTTTCACGCTCGGCGGCGTGCTGACCGCGTACGGCGACGCGTTTTTCGAGACGATGAGCGGCTTCACCACGACCGGCGCCAGCATCCTCGGCGGGGCGGCCACGCCTGCCATCGAGGACATCCCCAACGGCTTTCTGTTCTGGCGCAGCCTGACGCACTGGCTCGGGGGGATGGGCATCATCGTGCTCACCCTCGCAATCCTGCCCATCCTGGGCGTGGGCGGGATGCAGCTTTTCAAGGCCGAGGTGCCCGGCCCTTCTGCCGATAAGCTGACCCCACGCGTGCGCGAGACGGCACGCCGCCTCTGGCTTATCTACGTCGGGCTGACGCTCGTGCAGGTAGTACTGCTCTTGCCGGCTATGACGCTGTTCGACGCCGTCAACCACGCGTTTGCGACGATGGCGACCGGGGGGTTCTCCACCAAAAACGGATCGGTAGGGCAGTACAACTCAGCCTATGTAGACTGGGTGATATCGGCCTTTATGTTCATGGCCGGGATGAACTTCGCCCTTCACTACCGGCTGCTGCGTGGCAGCCAGAAGGCCGTAGTGCGCGACACCGAGTTTCAGGTGTATACGGGCATCGTGGTAGCAGCGGCCCTCGTGATCGTGCTGGGCACGTGGCAGCCTGTGGTGCAGATGCTGCGTGGCACGATGGGCATCGAGGCCACATTTGAGGGCTACCCCTCGTTTATGCAAGCGCTGCGCTACGGCGTGTTTCAGTCGCTCGCCATCACCACCACTACGGGCTTTGCCACCGCCGATTACGAGGTCTGGACGCCGCTGGCGCAGAGCATGATCTTCGCGCTCTTTTTCGTCGGTGGCATGGCGGGCTCTACGGGCGGCGGGGTGAAAGTGGTGCGCGTGGTGCTGATGCTCAAAAACTCGTTTAAAGAGATCAAGCAGCTCGTCCACCCCAGGGCGGTGCTACCGGTGCGCCTCAACGAACATGTAGTGCCGCAGGAGGTGATGCGCAACGTGCTCTCCTTCATGGTGCTCTACATCGGCCTGATCGGCGTCGGCACCATCCTCATGATGGGACTGGGGCTGGACCTGGTGAGCGCCTTTAGCGCCACGTTCTCAGCAGTCGGCAACGTCGGGCCGGCATTCGGGCTTTACGGGCCTACCGAGAACTACGCGAGCGTGCCGATGGCCGGGAAGTGGATCCTGAGCCTGCTCATGATGGCGGGCCGACTGGAGATCTTCACCGTTCTCATCTTGTTCGTGCCGTCGTTCTGGCGGCGCTGAAAGCTATTCGCTCGAAAAGTCGCGGTAGCCGAAGTAGTGGAGCACGTACCGCATTTTGCGTGCTTTGTCCTTGCCAAAACCAGGGAGGGCCCGGACGCGGGCGGCGATCGTAGCGCTGTCGGCACCGTCGTTCCACAGGTTGTCGGCGCGGCCCTCGTAGTCGGCACAGATGGCCCCAGCCGCCGCCTGCGTCATCTCGGCCATCTTGTTGGTGAAACGGTGTACGGCAGGTGGCTGCCCGAACGCATCCCGGAACGCGTCGGGATCGTGGGCGGCGATTTGCTGGAGGTCGAGGTGGCCGAGGCGGTCGTAGAGGCGCTGCGGGCCGGTAAAAGCAAACTCGGCGCGCACGCGCTGGTCGAAAAGGAGGCCGAGGAAAGCAGCCTCGGGATGGCGCCGGATAAAATCGTCGGCAGCTACGTCGCCCGTCAGCGTGCCCTCGTCGCGAAACCGATCCATCATGCGGGCGAGGCCGCCTTCGAGGTCGCCGTATTCGAGCAAGATCATAGAAGTGAAGCGGTTCGGTTTGTCATGGAGACGCGCTCAGGCGCAGCCAGGCGATTTGTAGGCGGCATCGGGTGCGCCGATGGTGAGGCGGTCTGGCACATCGTTGCGCTGCAACTCCGGGTTGAGGGCAGAGACGAGTGGCGTCTCGAGGGCCGTCAGGAAGGGCGCGACGGTGCTGAAGAGAAATTCCTGCTGGAGTTCTACAAAGTCGCCCTCAAAGCGCCCGAGCGCGTCCACGTGTCCGTCGATCTCGAGGTACAGGATGCGCGGCCAGCCGGGGAAGCGCGCCTGCGCGTCTTTGAGCAGGGCATACAGATCCTGCGCCGCCTGCTCGAACGGCTCGTGCGCCGCCACGATGTGGTAAAGCGAGACGGTGTTGTCGAAGTTCATCCAGATGCCGGGGGCATCAGGCTTGTTGTGTTCGGGGACGAAAAAGGGCTCTGGCATAGCAGAAATGAGGTGCGTAGTTCAGGGCGTAGCAGGCACACGCCAATCCCGGTGGACCGCTCAGGATCCGGCCCGGCAGCGAGGGGCGGCCTTCTTCCTCTAATCCCCACCTGCCGTGCTACCGCCGCGTTTACAGGCTATCTCGCTTGTCGCGCAAAAACTTGTTGAGCATCTCGCGGGCGCGGAAAATGTGTGCTTTAACCGTGCCGAGGGGCAGGTCGAGTTCGGCGGCGATCTCTTCGTAGGTTTTCTCCTGCTGGTGCCGCATCACGATCACACGGTAGTATTTCTCCGGCAGCGCGTCTATGGCTTCCTGGATGATCGTGCGCCGCTGGTCTTCGACGATGTGCCGGTCGGGGCGGTAGGTGGTGTCGGGCAGTTCTACCTGTATCTCACCTTCCTTGCCCTGGATAGGCTTGTCGATGGAAACCGTCTGGAGGCGCCGCTTGCGCAGATAGTCGATAGAGTGGTTCGAGGCGATTTTGTAGAGCCACGTCGAAAAAGCGTACTGCGGCGCGTAAGACTCGAGTGCGGCAAACGCCTTGATAAAGCACTCCTGCACCAGGTCGTCCACGTCTTCGCGCTTGCGGATAAGGTGGAGAATGTGGAAGTAAAGCGCGCGCTGGTATTTCTGGACAAGCCGCCCATAGGCGTCCTGGTCACCGCTGAGGGCCTGCGCGACGAGCGCGCGGTCCTGCTCGCTGGAGACGGAGGGCGTGGTGGGTTCGGTGGGAGAGGGCATAGGCGGCATGGAAAGCGTGGCAAAGATACGTCGTGCCCGGGACAGGGATACACCCGTCTGGCAGTGTGCATAGTCACACAGGGGGATGGTGTTAGTGGCGGTGCTCGTGACTGTTGCCTGACCGTCACCTCAGTTTATTTTCCCTATATGTATAAATGGCGAACATGGACCTTTAAATTCAATCAGTACAGGCGCTTGATAACGCCTTGCTTTTCCATCCATCCAATCTCCATCCTGCCATGAGCGTATTGAAACGCTTGGGTTCCGGCTGTGCTTTTGTGCTCATCGCCGCAACCTTCATGACGGCCTGCGACTCTGTAGAGCCATCTTCATTCGCTTCCGATGCCGAGCTTCGTGAGGTTCAGTCTGCTTCGGCAGACAGTAGAGCAGGGGACGTTATTCCCGGTCGCTTTATTGTGACACTACGAGCAGGGGCTGACGCTGCGGGTACAGCCCGTAGCTACGGTGTCACCCCGGATTATGTATACGCGCATGCGCTCAACGGCTTTGCCGGGGCCATCTCCGATGCCGCCCGTGACGGGCTGCTGCGCGACAGCAGAGTGGTGCGGGTAGAGCCCGACAAGCGCGTTTACGCCATCGGTACGCAGAGCAATGCCACGTGGGGCCTTGACCGCTCCGATGCGCGGAGTGGCCTCGATGGGTCTTATACCTATAACGCTACAGGGTCTGGAGTCCACGCCTACATCATCGACACCGGCATCCGGCTCACCCACAACGATTTCACAGGCCGGATAGCTGGCGGCTTCGACGCCATCACGTCCGGCGGCACCGCCGACGACTGCAACGGCCACGGAACCCACGTCGCCGGAACCGTGGGCGGTTCCGTCTACGGCATCGCCAAGGCCGTCACGCTCCATCCCGTCCGCGTGCTTGATTGCAACGGCTCCGGCACCACGAGCGGCGTTATTGCGGGTGTAGACTGGGTGACAAACAATCACAGCAAGCCGGCCGTTGCGAACATGTCGCTGGGCGGCGGCGCCTCGTCCTCGCTCGATAATGCGGTCAAAAACTCGATTGCGGCAGGGGTGAGCTACGCCGTGGCCGCCGGTAACGGCGACCGTATCGGCCGCCAGCAGGACGCCTGCAACTACTCACCCGCCCGCGTGCCAGAGGCCATCACCATCGGCGCGACGGACAACACGGACAAAAAGGCCTCTTTTTCGAATTACGGATCCTGCGTCGACTTCTTCGCCCCGGGTGTGAGCATTACCTCTGCCTGGTATACCAGCAACACAGCCACCAATACGATCAGCGGCACCTCGATGGCCGCGCCCCACGTAGCCGGCGCCGCCGCGCTCTTTCTCGAGACGAATACCGGCGCGAGCCCGAAAACCGTACGCGACGCGCTCTACAATGCCACCACAAAGGGCATTGTCACGAGCTCGAGCACAGCCAACAACCACCTGCTCTATACGCTCGACTTCTCGGGCGGGGGCGGCGGCACGACCAACAACCCGCCGACTGCCGCTTTCACGTTCACAACAAGTGACCTGACAGCTTCTTTCACGGACGGCAGCACCGACTCGGACGGTTCGATTGCAGCATGGAGCTGGTCGTTTGGCAATGGTGCTTCCAGCACGGTTCAGAATCCCACCCATACCTACGCGGCCAGCGGTACCTACACGGTTACGCTCACCGTCACCGACAATGAAGGTGCTACTGCCACGAAGTCGCAGAGCGTCACCGTGAGCACATCAAGCACGGACGGCATCACCCTTTCTGCCAGCGGCTACAAGGTGAAGGGGAACCAGACCGTGGATCTGAGCTGGAGCGGTGCCACAACAAGCATTGACGTCTACCGCGACGGAGCCAAGATTGCCTCGTCAACGGCAAACGATGGTGCCTACACGGACAACATCAATCAAAAGGGTGGCGGCAGCTATACCTACAAAGTATGTGAGGCAGGTACCAGTACCTGCTCGAACGAAGCCACTGTCGTGTTCTAAACGGTTCTTGTGATACACGAAAGGCCAGCGCCCGCGGTTAGAGCGAGCGCTGGCCTTTTTACGTTTACCCTGGTCAGTGGGTTA
>PPFU01032117.1_pt1 | contig 13258 bp, 8 predicted proteins | sample 1535991 | NCBI WGS metagenome assembly PPFU01 (sample SAMN04901290, study PRJNA319586) | Hypolithon metagenome, whole genome shotgun sequencing project. | isolation source: Antarctic Hypolithon | place: Antarctica: Miers Valley | collected 2014
GGGCGTCGCCCGTGAAGGTCCAACGGGTGTCCCCGCCGCTGGCGTCGAGCCGATGGGCCTGTGGGTCTATACGGAACGACCAGCCGCTCATTTCCACCGTGACGGGATCGACCGGTGTGCTGATCGTGTACCAGGGCCAGCTCTCGCTGACGAGCGAATCGGGTGCAGCGGCCTCATCGGCGTTGGCGAGACTCGCCCGGGTCGGCGTGGCGGGCAGGGTGACGAGCCGCTCCGCATCGGCGACGGGGGGCGGCGCGGGAACGGAGGTGGTCGCCAGGAACCCGTCGAAGTGGGTAGTGCAGGCGCAGGTATGAGGCCCGAAGACGATGACACCCCCCCCGGGGACGGGTGACATGGCACAGCCGGACCGCGCCACGGCCACCATCTCGCCCGAGTAGTCATCGCCGATGAAGGCGGTCTGCCCCAGCAGGAGGTCGGTGGTGGTGGCGATGGGCTTGTGGCACCTTGCGTTCCAGTTGACCTTGAACACCTTCTTAAGTTCGCCCGTGGTGGGGTTGAAGGTCTGTACGTCCATGCCGTACATGACATAGACGAGGCCATCGCGGGCCAGCACGCACAGGCCGCCCGCCATGAGCGTTCGGCCGTGCTTGTTGGTGGACACGAACAGCCTGGGGTCGAAGTGGATCGTCTTGCCGGTCCGAGCGTCGATGCTGGCAAGAAACGACCGCTCCCCGCCGGCGATCGCGTTGGAGTTGTACGCGATGAGGTAGTTTCCCGTGACCAGCAGCTGCCCGAAGCCGATCCGCACCGGCTCCTTCTGCTCATAGAGCTCGATGTCGGTGTCGCGGCTGGCGACGTCGGTGTTCCGCCACGTGAGCTTGCCGGTCTTGAGGTCCAGCGCCACCAGCTCGCGAACCGACTCGCTGCTGGACCAGCGGCCCCACTTGACGACCCCCTTGCCCCACTTGTTGACCGGCTGATCGTCGACCATCAGGCCGTACACCAGCCCATGCTCCAGGCTCACCGTCGGCTCCTCGAACCGCATCCCCTCCTGCTGATAAGTCCACAGCGGCTCGCCATCGAGCGTCCACGCCCGCACCGCGCCATCGCCATTGGCGATCACCTTGTCGCCAGCCACACGGACCCAGTAGTTGTCCCCCTGCATCGTCCGATTCACCTTGGGTGCCTCGCCCGCGGTATGGCTGTCTTGGAGGTATGGCTTGATCTCGCTTCCTGGGAAAGTGGCGACGACCTCACCGCTCGCCAGGTCGATCGCGGAGAGCGGGCCGTCATCCGCGAGCCAGGTGAAGCACCGCCCGCCCCGGCCATCCTCGCCCTCGCCACCGACGGCCAACGACCACCGCTTGCCGCTGACGCCCCAGGGCCGATCGCGTTGCCAGATCAGCAGGCCGTTGTGGACGTCGCGGCATTCTAGGTGGGACCGTCTGGGAAATTTCGGGTCTTTGTCCTCCGGGAAGATCCGCATCTCGATGACGCAGTAGCGACCGAGGATTCGGGCGTTGCCGCCTTCGCCGCCGTGCGGGCCGGACTTGGACCATCGGACCTCCCGTACGTTGTCGATCCATTGAAGGCCGCGGATGCCGGTGGCTTGCGTGTCGGTGGAGAGGGCGTTGCCATCGGGCCCGCCGTCGAAGTGTGTCCAGTCACCGTGTCCCTCGGGCCGGGGGGTCACGGCCGCGGACCACGAGCCAGCGGATTTTGTGAGGATCGTGCCCCCGGGCTCGACGACACGCAGGCACTCTTTGGGCGAGGGTGCCGCGTTGCCCAGAGCGTCTCGGTCCACGATCAGCAGCGTGACCAGGTGGTCCGCATACGGCAGATCCGGGCGGCTGGTCCAGACGGCTGCGGTGGCGAACGGGTGCATGCCCCGCTCCATCACCGCCGACAGCGCCGACCCCCGCGTCGCGTCATCCATCACCAGCCCCTGGACCAACCTCTTACCCCCCAGCGTCAACCCGCTCAAAAATGTCCCGTCGCTCGCCCCGACCTGCACTACGAGGCCGTTCGGTGGAGCGGCCGCGGCGGCGAGGTCCGCGTCCCCCGGGTCGGCGGCCCGAGCCGGAAGGGCAAACACCGCGATCAGCACGCCAACCAGCAAGAACAGATATCGCGTCGTTGTTTGGCGGGTTTGGACCATGTCACATTATAGAAGATCCCGCGTCTGCCCAGCACCCGGAATCGCCGCGATCTTCCACACGAACGCCCAGTGCGTCACCGCCCCCGCCACCACCATCACGTGAAATAGCTCATGGGGCCCGACCACACCCGGCACCACCCACCACAGCCGCAGCGGCTCCATCACCGCGCCCACGGAGTAGAGCACCCCCCCCGCCAGCAGCGGCATCACCGCCCACCACCCCAGCCGCCCCGCGACCATGACGCCCGACACGACGCCGAACCACCCCATCGCCAGGTACATCCCCAGCCCGACCCACGGGGGCGGCCGCTCGAACGAGCCGGTCCTTAGCACGATCCCCACCGCCGCCGCCGCCCAGATCACCCCCAGCGGCCCCCACCTCCGCCAGCCCCGCAGCACGATCCCATGCGCCGGCGTGAACGTTCCCGCGATCAGCACGAAGATCATTGCGTGGTCGATCCGCAGCAGCACCCGCTCCGCCAGCCCGCCCCGCGCCATCATGTGGTACACCCCGCTGGCGGTGAACAGGAGGATCGCCGCGAATACATACACCGTAAGAAACGCCGAACGCCCATCGCCACCCACCGCCCGCTCCACCCCCATCCCCCGCCGCAGCAGCAGCACCCCGAGCACGAGAAACAACACCGCCGCGCCGAGGTGGCTCAGGGCGCTAAACGGCTCGGCGACGTAAGGGAGGGATCGGATTAGAACGATAAACTCATAGTCAGTGGGTTAGCGACGCGGGTGGGGCGGTGCTCCGCGTGTCCGAGCCGCGACGCGTCAGCGAGCGAGGGTTTCGCTTTGGCCTTCGCCTTGTCTTCATCTCGAACAAAAACCGCTCGCTCACGCGTCGCGGCACAGAATAAGAACACGCCCGCGAACCCTACCAAATCTGTATCCCAAAGTCTTTAGCCGCGGGGCGCGGTCCGCGGTCGTCCGTCGCTCGATGTAGATTACGAAGGCCCTCCGCGAGCGGCGGGGCTTAATGATCGGGGTTCACACCAAGAACTTCTTGCTCTTCTTCCCGCTTAGGTAGCTCTCGATCACGGTGGACGACAGGTCGTGGCTGGTGCAGTAAAACGCGGTGCCGCGGGTCAGGCGGGTCAGGCGGTCGACGAAGCCGACCCAGTCCATGCCCCAGTAGTCCTCGATGAGCGCGAAGGTGGCGATGCGGATGCCCTGCTGCTGGCAGCGGAGCGCCTCCTGGAGCGTAAGATTGGCGGTGCGTTCGTTGGGCGGGTAGAGCAGGTAGAGCATCTCCCCGCCCTGGGGGTTGGGCTCGACGTGGGCGGTGGGCTGGCCATCCGTAACGACGAAGATCTGCTTGTTCGCCGCCCCCCGCCTCTGGAGGATCTGCCGCGCGGTGCGGAGGCCCAGTTGCAGGTTTGTAAAGTGCATCGGCACGCGGTCGAGGTGGTCCCTCGTCTGCTCGAGCGGCACGCGAAGCCTTACTTCATAATCATGGATCGACACCGGCTTGGGCATCACCAGGGGCACCTCCCGCTCGGGAATACGATCCGCCAAGGTATAAAAGCCAACATAGTCCAGCGTGTCCTGCGGGAAGCTCTGGTTGATCATTGCCTGCATCCCCAAGGCCACCCGCTTGGCCTGGAGGAATCGGCCGTAGCGGAACATCGAGCCCGACAGGTCCAGCAGCATCACCGTTGCACAGTCGGCCGACCCTTCGGTGACGTGCAGTTCAAAGTCATGATAGTTCACGCCGATGGGCAGCCTCGCCCCGCCCCCCGCGGCGTCGTCGCCCCGAGCCCGCTCGACGTTCTGCCTCGCCACCGCGTTCCGCATGGTCGTACCCAGGTCGAGCTCGCTCAGCGGGTCGCCAAACTCATACGGTTTGGTGCCCTCGCTCCGCTCGCCCACCCTGCCCGCGGCCGTGGTGGGGTGACCCTCCTTGTTGCCCTTGCGAAGGTCCTTAAACACATCCAGGAGCGCCCGGTGCTGCAACCCCTTGACCATGCGGCCGGTCATGCGGAGCTGCTTCTGCCCGTTCTCATCGGTGTACTCTTCGACGAGGCCCGCGTTGATGAGCTGCTGGACGATGCCATCCTCGCCCTCTTGCTCCTGCATGTCCTTCATCGCGTCCAGGGCGTCCTGGCCATACTGGAGGATGAAGTTCATGACCTGCGGCTGGGGGAACAGCTCATCAGGCGTCTGGAACGGTGGGCCGTCATATTCGCCGTAGTCGTACTGCATGGGGGAAGCGTAGGGGCCGACGGGCCTAGGGGCCATGGCGCCGAGGGAAGAAAAGAAGGAAACCAAAAGACGCCGCCCCACTGGGTCCCTTACCCCCTCGGCCATTTTCTTCAAAGCGGCTCCTTCTTGGGCACCCCCGGCAGCCTGGGATATTCCCGCGGGGTGGGGCGGTCCTTTTCGATGCTTGCGATGACCAGGTCGTTGGCGAAGCTCCGGGGGTAGGCATCGAAGACCGTCACCTCGCCCCCGCCCAGCAACGCCAGCGCATCGCCCGCCTCCTGCATCTCCTCCTCCAGCCGCGGGCCTTTCATCGCGAGCACCCGTCCCCCGACCTTGACGAACGGCAGGCAGCACTCCAGCACCACGCTCAAATGCCCCATCGCGCGACAGATCACCACGTCGTAGGCGGCCCGGTGCAGCGAGTTGTGCGCCAGCGTCTCGGCTCGCCCCTTGAACGCGCGGCAGTTGGACAGGCCCAGCTCGCGAATCACCTCGTCTAGAAATTGGACCTTCTTGCCCGTCGCATCCAGCAGCGTCACCTTCAGGTCCGGCCGACTGATCGCCAGCGGCACGCCCGGCAGCCCACCCCCGGTGCCCACGTCCAACACCGCCGCCCCCTCAGCCACGTCCACCAGTCCGGGCAGCAGCGTGAGGCTGTCGATGATCAGCCGCCGCCACGCGGTGTCGCGTTCGCGGATCGCGGTGAGGTTCATCCGCGTGTTGGCGTCGAGCAGGCGGTCAAGGAAGACACCGAGCTGCTGCAACTCCTGTTCGGGCACGTCGATCTGCAGCGCGGCGAGGTCGTCACGGACAAAAGCGGGGATGTCAACGGGGCTGCTCATCGGCCGAGTGTACGCGCGGAGGGGCTGGGCCTTGGCCGACGAACCGCACCTGACTCGCGGCGTGCAGCAACAGCCGGAGCTCCCAAGCCTGATCGAGCCGCTCGCGGGGGGGTGGGGGTTGTTGGAGGGGCGTTCGAGGTGGCGGTCGAACATCGAGTCGGCCTTCGCCCAGGCGTCGCTGATCTCACTCATCGCCCAACGTCCTGTGGTGAAGGTGGCGGGTTTCGATGATCAGGCGGACGGCTCGGCGTCTGAGCCGCGGCGACCGGTGATCGGATGGCGGGTTTGCCGCACCTCTTCCGCCCAATCGAGCAGAATCCGCAGCCGCCACCCCTCGTCCAGCCGCTCCGCGGGAGACATAGCCAAAACGGACCGCTCGGGGTGACCGTCAAAGTCGGGATGAGGACGACGGGAGGCATCAGATGGGGGGCTTGTGTTCATGATCTATCAAGTCGCGGAGGTCTTCAATGTCGCGGAGGTCCTGCTTGCGGGGCGGGTCCACCGCGGACTTCGCTTCGATCAGGTGGGCTTTGGATGATAGGAGCGCTTCGAACCCGCCCATGGGGGTGCGGTGAGCATGCTCTCGCAGCGTCTCGTAGTCAATTGGATATCGGATTAACACGTCAATTTGTCGCAAGCCTGTGCGGTCGGTGAGCGTGTAGACCACCGCGTTCTTCTCCTCCATCCAACGCCGACGGTGTGTCGGGTCGGCGAGGTGTGCGATCGGCTCGGGGATTCGTGGCATCAGGCCCAGCTCCGCGGCAGCACCGGCGAGACGCTCTATATTCTCGGGCTCAAGCCGCACGAAGAGGTCGAGGTCTTTTGTCACTCGTGGGACGCCGTGGAGAATGACCGCCACCCCCCCACAGATCACAAAGTCGACCCGCCGCTCCACAAGCTTTTGGAGGATTTCACGCCACGGGTTGACTTGCGGATGGTCCAAGGCTGCCTCGCTAGTTTCGATATTCATCATCAAACTCCGCGGGCACCGCACCCACCAGTTCCTCGCCCTCGTCTTGATATGCGTCGCCAGAGGAGCCGTCCGCCGAAGCGGACTCGGCCACGTCGTCGACCCCCTCCCCCGCGTCCCGCGCCGCCTGGGCCTGCATCGCGTCCCATTCCTCGATCGTGATCGTCACCTCCCGCGCCTGCGTGCCTTTGTAGTCTCCCAAAATACCCGCGCGGGCGATCTGTTCGATGATTCTGCTCGCTCGGGAGTAGCCTACGTTCAACCTACGTTGCAACAGCGAGACGCTGCCGCGGTTGGTTTCGATGACCATCCGCACCGCCTCATCAAACAGCTCATCCCGCTCGTCATCGAGCTCGATCTCGCCGCCGCCCTTGATCTGCACGAGCTGGGGCTCGAAGCTCGGGGAGCTGACCTCTTTGAGGAACCGCACGGTCTTGCGAATTTCGCTGTCGTCCACGAGCGTGCCCTGTGCCCGTGTCAACTCGCTCGACCGCGGCGAGAGGAACAACATGTCGCCGTGGCCCAGCAGCAGCTCGGCACCCTTCTGGTCCAGCACGATCCGGCTGTCCATCCCGCTGGCGACTTTCATGGCAATCCGGCAGGGCATGTTGCTCTTGATCAGCCCCGTCACCACGTTCGCCTGCGGCCGCTGCGTCGCCAAAATCAGGTGCATCCCCACCGCCCGCGCCTTCTGGGCGATTCGGACGATGTGCCCCTCGACCTCCTTGTTCGTCATCATGAGGTCCGCCAGCTCGTCGATGATAAACACGAGGTACGGGAGTTTCTTGGGTATCCTCGCCGCTTCGTCATCGGTCTCGACGCCCATGCGTTCCTTAAGGTCTTCCCATTCCAGGTTGTTGTATCCCGCGATGTCCCGCACCCCTGCCTCGGCGAGCAGTTCGTACCGTTCATCCATTTTAGTCACAGCCCACTCCAAAATACTTGCCGCTTTCGCCATCTCGGTGACGACGGGGCACATCAGGTGCGGGATCGCCTTGAACATCGACATCTCGACCATCTTGGGGTCCACCAGCACCAGCTTCAGCTCGTCGGGCCTCTTGGTAAACAGGAAGCTCATGATGATCGAGTTCATACATACCGACTTGCCCGAGCCGGTGGTGCCCGCGATCAACATATGAGGCATTGCGTTGAGGTCGGCGATCAGCGGCGTGCCCGACGCGTCCTTGCCCAGGAACATAGGAAGCTTCATCTTCGCCAGCGTGTCGCCGCCGATGGTCATGAGCTCCTTGAGCCGAACCCGCTCTTTTTTGATGTTGGGAACTTCGACCCCCACCGTGTCCTTCCCCGCCAGCACCGGCACGATGCGGATGTTCTGCGTCTTGAGCGCCCGAGCGATATCTTCGCTCACGCTCTGTAATTTCGCAGACTTGGTGCCCGGCGCGAGGCGGACCTCAAACATCGTGATCACCGGCCCCGAGTCGATCCCCACAACCTCGCCCTCGATGTTGTACTGCTGCAACGCCGCCTCCAACTCGGCCGCCTGACCACGGACAATCGCCGCCATCGCCTCCGTAAAGTTCCCCTCAGGCTCCTCCAGCACGTCCATCCCCGGGAACTGATACCCCGACAAATCCATCTCCCGCGGCGGCTCCTCCTCACCCTCCCCGCCCCCCTTCCGCTTGGGCGCGAAGTTGATCGGCAGCTTTGCCATCTTTGCCCGCAACTGCTCCGGCGTGAACTCCTCCTTCTGTGCCAGATATGCCCCCGGCGCATCGCCCAGCACCTCCGCCTCCACCTCAACCTCTTTCAATGCCCGTGGAACTCGGTCCCCGGGCTCAGCCCGGTTTGCGGGGGCACCCGGGTCGGCCGCATGCACCGCCACCTTCGCGTCGACGACCCCGCTGACCCGGAGAGGGAGCTCCCCCGGCGTCTCCTTCGTTCTCTCCCTTTTCCGCTTGACGGGGGCCGTCTCCTCCGCGTCCGGCTCCTCGAAGTCGTCCAGATCATCCATCCGCTGCACCGGTCCTCGCTCCCACCAGCCCTTCAACCGCTGCACCCAGCCCCATCGCCCGGGCCTCGCCCACGCGGGAAACCATCGCCCCTCCCGCACCCACGCCGGGGTCCAGTCCGCCAGCCTGCTACGAACGTTGAACAGCCGCAGCAGCCCCTCCCCGACCATTCGCGGCCCCGCCAGCGCCACCGTCTCCGCCGCCAGCACCAGACCCACCCACCACGTCACCCCCAGGATGACCAGCGTTCCCGGAGCCGCGAAACGTCGCAGCAGCTCACCGTTCAGGAACACCGCCAGCAGCCCCCCCGTCCCCTCCGGCCGACCCGCGAAGCCCCCCACCGCCAGCGGCACCGCCACCCCCACCATCGCGGAGGTACACACCGTCAGGATCACCACCCCGATCCCTCGCAGCACCGGCTGCGTCACCCGCCGCCCCAGGGCCGTCCACGCCAGCACCCACCCCATCGCCAACAGCACCACCCACGCCCCCGGCCCCACCACCAGATATGCCTTGTGCGCCAGCACCGCCCCAAATCGACCCACCCAGTTGCTCCACACCAGCCGATCCACCCCTCCACCCGCCACGCCCAGCGTCTCCACATGATTGTGCGGCCAAACGGCGTGCCCTGGAAAATCCCCCGGGTCATAACTCCCCAACGCCGCCACGCAAAGGCACCAAACCCCCAGCCCCGCCACCCATGCGATGCTCCAGTACGCCGACATCGACGCAGCTTCCCCCCCACCCGCCGAAGCTCCGCCACGCCCCCGACTTGTGCTTGTCTCCTTCGCCATCGCATCCTGCGTTTCGAGTCCTTGAGTCGACCATACGCCACACCGCGTCCTCCGATCATCGGCTAACCCGACGCCTGACGGACAACGTTGCTCGCCCACCGTATAGTACCCCGCCGAGCATTCGCCTGGGATGTCGCCGTCTGCGACGTGAAGATGCAGCAGATTCGATTCCGCCGCCCCCCTGCCGCGTCGGCTACAAGCCGGGTTCGAGCGAGTCTCCCAACATCGCCCCAGGTGCCGCCCGTGTGGAATCGAACGCGGGACGACGCGGCTCGTCAAGACCCACAGAGGCCGTGTTCGAGAATACTGTTTCTGCCATGATCCTGGCGCGGCGATGTCTCAGGCGGCGACAACAGTACCCGTTTGGGCGGTGGGTTCCGCGAGCGGCTGATGGCGGTCGCGGTAGTCGCGGCGGAGGTGGAGTCGGCACCCGACGCGGTGAAGATAAGGAATGGCTGGTTGATTGATCTCGGGGCGGAGGTCCTTGACCTGAACGACGAGGTCGGGCGTCTCGCCGAGTCGTATGAGGCATGGTCCATCCTGCCCCCGCGGTTCTTCAACGATTCACTGCACATCACACTGGCGACGGTGGCGGGCGTGGATGTGCTGGTAAGCTGGAACTTCAAGCACATTGTTCGCTTCGACAAGGTGCGGCTCTTCAACGCGGCTAATCATGAAGAGCGGAGACAAGCCCATCGGCATCTATTCGCCCCGCGAGGTGACCAGCTATGGAAAAGAAGAGTGAGACAGCCGTCGACGCCGTGCAGATGGTGCGGCAAATCCGCGACCGCCAGCACGCGGAGTTGAGTGGCTGCTGCTGGGATCAGCGGGTCGCCTTCCTTCGTGATCGAGCGAACGCTCTGACCGCGGCTCGGTTGAGACATCACCATGAACACGCCAACCCCAGCCATCAATGCTGTCGTGCAGGCGTCGATCCCGACACCAACGTCAGCTCCCATACACGACCGTGCTGATCCGTTGCACCCTCAAACTTACCCGAGTCGACACCCCCCGAGAAATCGAACGTATCATCAATGAACGTAAATTTTTCCCCGTTTTCGAGAACTACGTACCCTATTTCATACCACGGGTATTGTTCTTCCTCCGACACTCGCCGTAGTAAAGCGGGAAGTATATAATCACGCGTCTGGCTCGGTTCGGCCATATGCATCCGCACGAGGACCAGCTTCTCGTAATCAGTTTTCTCAAAAAGGGCGCCGGGCTCCGTAAGACCACAACGACCGATGCAACTGATCGCAATCATGAACGTGACAAACCATGCGAAAAAACCGGAAGATCCGGGGTTTTCATTTCGCGTGTATCGCCGATCGTAGGCGACGCACGCGCCGACGCCGCACGAGAGCAGCAGGATGAGGCCGATCTCTAAAAGTTAATGCATCTTCCTATCTTCGTGAGTTCGCTCAGCCGCCTTTGAGGCGAGCATCGTGGTGTATGGATATGCCGTGAGAGGAAAACCCTCCCGCTCCAACCCGCTGCGATGCGCGGTTCTACAGCGTCACCCACTCCACCTCGCCCACCGCCGCCCCGGCCTCTTCGGGCTCGTGCACATCATCGAGGAAGCGGCCGCCCATATGTTGACGGGTATTCATGGAGCGGTATCGCTCCGGGTCCGCCTCCCCCAGCTGGGCCAGGACGTCAAGGGCGGTCTGCGCTTCGCAGCGGACGGGGTGGCCGTCGGCGGCGGCGAGGGGGGGGATGGCCTGGGGGAAAGATTGGAGTCGGCCGGTCGCGCTCTCGAAAGTGCCCTCTTTCTCCAGCCAGGTGCAGGCGGGCAGGACGAGGTCCGCGGCTTCGACGAGGTTGCTCAGCAGCGTGTCGAGCAGGACGGTGGTGATGTTGTCGTGGCGGGCGAGCGCGAGCAGTTCGGCGGGTGCCCAGTCGCTGGGGTAGTTGCCCGTGAGCAGCAAGCCGCCGATGCCGGTGACGCCGGGGTCAACCTGGCGGGGGGCCGACGGGTTGACACCCGCGGCTTCGATCCGACCGACTTTGCTGATCCAGGCGTCGTAGTCGAGGATGTCATCGGCGACCTGTGCGAGCGCGCGACGCACGCCCCGGGCGTTGGGGGCCTTTTCCGCATAAAGGGTGTACCCGCCGGGGAAGGTCCGGTCCTCGCCCTGCCGCGGCACGGGGCCGACGCCGATCACCGCCTGGTCGTCAATCGCCAGGATGAGCCTGCCCAGCAGGAAGGCATCTTCGCAGGTGAGCATCGGGCTGACCAGGACAGCAAGCGAGCGTGGCCCGCGGTCTTCGACGACGCCCTTAAGGAGGTCGATGGCGTTGCGGAGCGCGGGCTTCCATGCGAGCGGTTCGTGCGTGCCCTGCGCCTTCTGCAACGGCGTGGTGAGTCTATGTTCGCTATGCACGTGGTGCCACCCGTAGCGGATCTCATCGGAGGTCCACCATGTGTTGACCTCCATATTCGTCCTGGGTTTCACTCTATAAATCTTGCCGTCGTTGTGTTCGATGGAGAGGTTGTCGCCCGAGGCGGTGATGCCGTCGATGCCCGGGGATTTCTGCAGGTTCCACACCCGCATCGTCATCAGAAAGTCCTTGTCCAGCAGCGCGCCGACGGGGCAGATGTCGATGACATTGGCGGAGAGCGGGTTGTCGAGGGGTTGACCCGGGAAAACGTCGATCTGTTCGGAGGACCCCCTGCCGAACACCCCGAGCTCCCCCGTGCCCGTGACTTCCTTGGTGAAGCGGACGCAGCGGGTACACATGATGCAGCGGTCGCTATACAACAACACACGAGGCCCGAGGTCCTTCTTGGGCTGCTTGATCTTTTGCTCCATAAACCGCGACTGGGCCCTACCAAACTTGTACGAATAATCCTGAAGGTAACACTCCCCCGCCTGGTCGCACACCGGGCAGTCCAGCGGGTGGTTGATGAGCAGGTATTCCATCACCGCCTTCTGGTTCGCCACGGACTTGGGCGAGTCCAGGAACACCTCCATCTTGTCCTCCGCCGGGGTCTGGCAGGTGGGCACGAGCTTGGGCACCAGCTCGACCTTGCCCTCGTTTCGCGGGTTGGGCTGGGCAACCTCCGCGAGGCAGATGCGACACGACGCCACGATCGACATCCCGGGGTGGTAGCAGTAGTGCGGCACCTCGACGCCGTGGTCGAGCGCAACCTGAAGGATGGTCAGCTTCGGCCCCTTCTCGGGGTGATCGAAGTCGTAAGGCGTGCCGTCGATGGTGAGGGTGGGCATGGCGGGGGCATGATAGCCGGGTCGCCACACAGCGGGGGCCGGACGATCCACACCGCCTTCATCAGCACCCGGCGAGGCGGCCCCCACGCCCGCGCACCCATCCATCCAACCAGCCGAACCCCCCACCACCAAACAGGCTTCCACAAAATTGAATCTTGACCGCAACCCCCCGGCCGCACATGGTTATACTCGCCCGACCGGTCGGGAGGCCGCGTCTGCTCAACCTTGTTTGCGTGATTTGTATCGAGTCATCCACCCAATCCTGTTCCTATATCCACCACCAAACGACCATGCCCAAGTACCGAGTGACCGGCGTCCGACTCAGCGACAACAAGCGGCTCGACGCCACCATCGAGGCGAGCGACGAAGCCTCCGTGCGGCGGAAGGCCGAGCGGGCGGGCATCGACATGAGCACGTTCTCCTGTGCGGTCGTCGCGGGCTCCACGCCCCAGCCAGCCGCACGTGATGACAAGCCCGCGGCGCGGACGCGGCCGCCGCAGAGTCGGCCAAACTCCAACGGCGACCAGTTGGACCCCCAGGGCGTCGTCGAACTCGCCGCTGCGCAAAAGCTCACGCTTTGGGCCGTGCTCGCGAACCTCGTCACCACCGCGCTCGGCGCGGTGGTGTACTGGCCCCTCTTCTATCTCTCCCTCCCGCTGCTCGCCTACGCGGTCTATCGCCTCGTCAAAGCCGCCTCCAGGCGACCCGACCGCGCCACCGTCACCGCCATCCTCGCGGTCGTCGCGATGTTGATCCCCTTCATCAGCCTCATCGTCCTCCTCATCATCAACCAAAAAGCCACCAAACGCCTCAACGCCCACGGCGTCCGCGTCGGCTTCATGGGCGCCAAAACCGCAGACCTGCCGCAAGGCGGTTAGCTTCAAAATCCCTCCAAAAACATAACAAGCACGGTGGGGTGAGCTAGTCTACGAACGAACCCCACCACCGGCGGTGGCGAAAGCGGTGAAAGCGAGCTGCTCCCGTACAGTTCGGCGGTACAGGGTAAGGTTCGAGGACTCGACCCACCCGAAGACAGCAACCGGTCCAGAACGGTAGTGAAGCGAATTGATGACTTCAAGCCGCGGCGTCCTCGCCGCGCCTCCCGGTGGAGCGCGGCGAGGA
>PPFU01037622.1_pt1 | contig 13231 bp, 8 predicted proteins | sample 1535991 | NCBI WGS metagenome assembly PPFU01 (sample SAMN04901290, study PRJNA319586) | Hypolithon metagenome, whole genome shotgun sequencing project. | isolation source: Antarctic Hypolithon | place: Antarctica: Miers Valley | collected 2014
CCACGGGATAGAGTTGGACACCGTCCGGGCGTTCATGAAGAGCATGAAGATGGACACCCACGTCTTCCGCTACCAGACCTACGAGGACTTGGAAGAATATACCTATGGCAGCGCCGCAGTGGTGGGCCTGATGATGTGCCGGGTCGTCGGGGCTACGGATGAGGCCGCCAACGCCCCGGCCGAAGCTCTTGGCGTGGCCATGCAACTCTCGAACTTCCTCCGGGATATAGAAGAGGACTGGGCCCGGGGACGAGTCTACCTGCCGCTTGAGGACCTCGAACGGTTTGGCTACATGGAAGAAGACCTCGCCGAAGGCGTCGTGGATGAGCGGTTCGGGGCTTTGATGCGATTCGAGATCTCCCGGGCCCGTAAGCTCTACGAAGTGGCCGACGAAGGCATGCGCCACATTCCACAGGGGCGTCGCTACCCGGTAATGGTCGCCCGAAGGTTGTACGCGGCGATCCTCGATAGGATCGAAAGCCAAAACTATGATGTCTTCTCCCGCCGGGCCGACACAACCCGAACCTACAAGCTCAAGACCGCCGCCAAGATAGCCGCCCGGAATCCCCGTGAGATCCTCACCCGCCTCAAAGACCGCGAGCCCGCGGAAATTTAATTCTTCTTAAAACTATCCTATAACCCTCCGGCAGGAACGCCCCACCCCAACCAGAAACCCCAGGCCCATGGGTCGTAGCCCGACGTCTCAGCCTCGTGTTGCGTATCACGCAAAGGTTTCATAATAATTCTTTGCGTAACCAGGGTTGCATTGGTTTGAGGTTAATATATGATCCACGACATGTTGGAGGAAGGCATGAGGGCGACATCAAATATGCTTGCGCGGCGGTGCGCGGCTTGTCCTGGCCCGTGCATCTCATCGCATGGGTCCGTCTCCGCCAGTGAGCTTTGCGCCAGATCTTGGCTGGGTTACGTGGGCACGAGAGGCGACCCTTACTAGAGTCGTCATCGGGTTCGAAGAGCGGGATCTAAGCGAGAGATCTAAATGCGCGATCATTTGCAGGAGGGACTTCCATGTCCGCTGGAAAGCGACAGTTATTCGGAGAACGGCCCGTCGAGGTTCGGGAGACCGACCACTACAGGTATGAGTACATCAAAAGTTTCGTGGAGAAGTGGGACGAGTTGATCGACTGGGATCAGCGGGCCGAGAGTGAGGGCGATTTCTTTATCCGGCTGTTGCGGGAACGCGGTATGCACGACATCCTCGACGCCGCCACGGGCACGGGGTTCCACTCGGTGCGGTTGTTGAACGAGGGGTTCGACGTGGTGAGCGTGGACGGAAGTTCGGAGATGCTCGTCAAAGCATTCGAGAACGGGCAGCGGTATGGGGGTCACATACTGCGGACGGTCTGCGCCGACTGGCGCTGGCTCAACCGGGACGTCCACGGCGAGTACGACGCCATCATTTGCCTCGGGAACTCCTTCACCCACCTTTTCTCCGAGCGGGACCGGCGAAAGACGCTCGCCGAATTTTATGCCATGCTCCGCCACGACGGGGTCTTGATCCTCGACCAGCGCAACTACGACGCCATCTTGGATCACGGCTACTCCAGCAAGCATCGCTACTATTACTGCGGGGATAAAGTAAGTGTGGAGCCCGAGTACGTGGACGAGGGGCTAGCACGTTTCCGGTACGACTTCCCCGACGAGGCCATGTATTACCTAAACATGTATCCCCTTCGCAAGGGGTACACGCGGCGGCTAATGGGCGAGGTCGGTTTTCAGAGAATAGAGACCTACGGTGACTTTCAGGAGACCTACGTCGACGAGGAACCGGACTTCTTCGTTCATGTCGCCGAGAAGCTCTACGTTGAGGGTGAGGAGGACAGCAGTGAGCAATAAAGTCGAGGCGACAAACGTGGCGCGGGACTACTACAACTCTGGGGATGCGGATAACTTCTACTCCAAAATCTGGGGCGGAGAGGATATTCACATCGGCATCTACCGCTCCGAGGATGAGCCCATCTTCGACGCCAGCCGCCGGACAGTAGAGAAGATGGCGGCGCACCTGGACGGCCTGGGCCCTGAGAGCCGGGTGCTGGACCTTGGGGCCGGCTACGGGGGAGCGGCGCGGTTTCTGGCCGGGAAGTACGGCTGCCACGTAACGGCGTTAAACCTGAGTGAGATCGAGAACGAACGAAACCGGACGCTGAACGTGAACCGGGGGCTAGAGTACGCGATCAAAGTGGTAGAAGGCAGCTTCGAGGACGTGCCTTACGATGAAGACTCGTTCGACGTGGTCTGGTCCCAGGACGCCATCCTCCACAGCGGGGAGCGCGAGAAGGTCTTCGAAGAGGTATCCCGGGTGTTAAAAGAGGATGGCGACTTCGTATTTACGGACCCGATGAAATCCGACGGCTGTCCTGATGAGGTTCTGCAGCCGATCCTGGACCGTCTACACCTAGACTCTCTCGGATCTCCGGAGTTCTACCGGCAGACGGCCCGTACGGTTGGCTTGCAAGAGGTGGACTTCGAGGATCACACCGAACATCTGACCGCCCACTACGCCCGGGTGCTGAAAGAGACCGAGCAGCGGGAGGACGAGCTGTCGGAGGTTGTCAGCCAAGCCTACCTGGGGAGGATGAAGAAAGGCCTCGGGCACTGGGTCGAGGGCGGATACAACGGACACCTAACATGGGGGATCTATCATTTTTGCGCCGAGTAGAAGGCACGCCGGAAGGTGCGACGCAAGGCACTATGCAAGGCGTGCCGCTAACCAGGCGGTATCCGCATGAGCGTTACGGTGGTGCTGGGCCTGGCATGGGGAGACGAAGGTAAAGGAAGGGTCTGCGACGCTTTGGCGAACGATGCCCGTTACGTCGCCCGCTATTCGGGGGGCAACAACGCCGGGCACACCGTGCGGGTGGGAGACGAAGAGTTCAAGCTGCACCTTATTCCCTCGGGAATGGTCCGTGAAGGCGTTATCTGCACCATCGGTAACGGCGTCGTGGTCGACCCGGAGGTGCTCGCCCGAGAAGTCCGGGAGCTCGAAGAGCGGGGACTAGACGCGAGAAACCGTCTGAAGGTAGATGGACGGGCGCACCTTATACTCCCGTACCACATCCGTCTAGACTCCAGCCGCGAGAAGGCGCTCGGCGACTCCAGTATCGGCACCACGAAGTGCGGCATAGGCCCGGCCTACGAGGACAAGGTTGCCAGGGTTGGGGTTCGCGTACAGGACATCTTCAACGAGAAGATCCTACGGGCCAAGCTGGAGGGCGCCCTGCGGGAGAAGAACTCTATCTTCACGAACGTCTACCACGAAGAGCCGTTTGAAGTGGATGGGTTGGCGGAGCGGTTGCTCTCCTTCAAAGAGCTTCTGGGTCCAATGGTCACCGACACCGGCGCGATGCTCCGGGAGGCTCTGGACCGGGGAGAGCGGGTCTTGATGGAAGGAGCCCAGGCCACCCTGCTCGACAACGATTTCGGCACCTACCCTTTCGTGACCTCGTCGAACCCGTCGGTCGGAGGGGTCTGCGTAGGAGCCGGCGTACCGCCGAATAGGCTCGAAAACGTGGTCGGGGTGACGAAGGCTTATACGACCCGGGTCGGGGACGGGGCGTTTCCAACGGAGTTACACGATGGGGTGGCGGAGACCATCCGGGACGCCGGCAACGAGTACGGAACCACCACGGGCCGGGCGCGGCGGGTAGGGTGGCTGGACCTTCCGGCCATAAAATACACGGCCTCGTTGAATGGTGTTACGCACTTGGCTGTTACGCTTTTGGACGTGCTATCGGCCGTGGAAGAGGTAAAAGTCTGCGTAGGCTACGAGGTAAGAGGGGCGCCGGTAGAGGGGTATCCGATGTACCAGGACGCCCTTGAGGACGCGAAGCCCATCTACGAGATGTTCGCCGGATGGGGCGAGGACATAACAGGTAGCAAGACGCGAGAAGACTTGCCGGGGGCGGCGAGAGAGTTCGTGGAGTTCCTGGAGAAAGAGATCGGCGTACCGGTGTGTATGGTCAGCGTCGGCCCCGAGCGGGACCAGGCGATCTTCGAGTGGACTCATTCAGCCATCGAAGAGTTTAGCGAGGCTTGAGAGGCTTAGTCTCATGCTGCCGATGGAACGAAAATACAGAGAGGATCCAAGATGACCGAAGTTACAAAAGAGACCAAGAAGCCCAAAACGAACGGGGCGCGCGCGAACGGAAGCCCTACGGGAAGGTCCTTCTCGTTCACCTCCGAATCGGTGACCGAGGGCCATCCAGACAAGATAGCCGACCAGATCTCCGACGCCGTGCTAGACGCCGCCATCGCGGATGACCCGATGAGCCGTGTAGCCTGCGAGACACTCGTTACTACCGGAACGGTCTTCGTGGCCGGTGAAATGACCACCGAAACCTACGTGGACATACCAACGCTGGTGCGGCAGAAGATAGCGGAGATCGGCTACACCCGGGCCAAGTTCGGCTTCGACGCCGAGACCTGCGGCGTTACGACCTCCATAGATCCCCAGTCCCAGGACATAGCCCAGGGTGTGGACCGGGCGAGCGATGCCGAGTTGAGCGAAGACGAGTTGGAAGAGATCGGGGCCGGAGACCAGGGGATGATGTTCGGCCACGCCTGCAACGAGACCGAAGAGCTAATGCCGCTCCCCATAACCCTCGCCCACGCCCTGGCAAGAAGGCTCTCCGAGGTTCGCAAGCAAGGAATTCTGGGCTACCTGCGCCCCGATGGTAAGAGCCAGGTAACGGTGCGCTACGAGGGGGATAAACCGGTTGCGGTAGAGAAGGTCCTTGTTAGCGCCCAGCACCAGGACGGGGCGGAAAAAAGCATCTTAGAGGACCTCACGGACGCCGTGATCGAACCGGTCTTAGGCGAGGATCTCTTCGACCGGAACTCGACCGGGGTACTGGTCAACCCGACCGGACGATTCGTGGTGGGCGGGCCGCAGGGCGACACCGGTCTCACCGGACGTAAGATCATCGTTGACACCTACGGCGGGGTGGCGCCCCACGGCGGCGGCGCATTCTCCGGTAAAGACCCGACGAAAGTAGACCGCTCCGGCTCCTACGCGGCAAGGTGGGTGGCGAAGAATGTGGTCGCCGCCGGCCTCGCGGATAGGTGCACGGTACAGATCGCCTACGCCATCGGGGTCGCGAGGCCGGTGAGCATAATGGTCGAAACTTTCGGTACGGCGAAAGTAGACCCCGCCACCCTTGACACTCTGGTAGAGGAGCACTTCGACCTGCGCCCGGGGGCGATACTGCGAGACCTCGACTTGCGGCGTCCGATCTACGCCACCACGGCGGCTTACGGACACTTTGGGCGAAGCGAGCCGGACTTTACCTGGGAGGACACCTCCCGGGCCGACGACCTTCGACGGGCCGCCGGAGCCTAATGGAGACGAAGCCCACGGCTCGGTGAAACCGGCGTCAAAACCTGGAGGTGTTGAGGGTAAAGTGGAGAAATCCGGCACGATGCTCGACATAAGGGAAGTGCTGATCAACTCGACGGAGATTCAGGACAAGGTGCGGAAACTCGGGGAACGCATCACCGAGGACTACGCTGACGAGAGTTTGTTGCTCGTCGGCATCCTGAACGGCTCCGTGGTGGTCCTGAGCGACCTGATGCGTCAGATAGAACTGTCCTGTGAGATCGGCTTCATGGATGTAAGCTCTTACGGCGCGAGCACCACCTCCAGCGGAGACGTCCGTATTCTCAAGGATCTGGACCGGGACGTGGCCGGTCGCAACGTCCTGATCGTCGAAGACATAGTGGATACGGGCCTGACGCTCTCTTACCTGCTGGGTTTGCTCCGGTCTCGCGGGACTAATACCCTGGAGATCTGCACGCTCCTGTCCAAACCTTCCCGTCGGGAGGTGGATCTGGATATAAAGTACCTCGGCTTCGAGGTTCCGGATGAGTTCGTGGTGGGCTACGGGATAGACTATGCCGGTTCTTACCGTAACCTGCCCGAGATCTGCGTGCTAAAGCCCGAAGTCTTCGGGATGAGCAACGGCCTGACAGAGACGGAAGAGGCTCCCGGTCGGAGCTACAGGCTATTCGCAGATCAGAAGTAAGGCGGCGTAAATGGTTACCGCTCCCGAGACCGTATCGAAATTGCAATACCGCCATTTGCGTGGTGTAATCTCCGTAGTGTCACGGTTCGTACGTTTATGGTTCGACTGTGGCCCTCATCGAGAGCGGTGGAGGGATGGGCCCTTAGAAACTGCGGCAGCCGGCGGAGCGTAAGCCCTGCGCCAGGTGCCAACTCCCGCGGAGTGAGACTCCGAGAGATGAGACGGAATCGTACCGCCGAACCTCTCTCCTCTCTTCCGCGCGAGCAAGGAACATTAAATGGAGAGAGGTTTTACCTTTGAGTTCCAACCTTAGAGACAATTTGGAGAGTCGGGTACTTATCGGCGACGGGGCGATGGGCACGCTGCTTCACGACCGTGGGATCGGCTACGAGCACCCTTATGTGCGGGCTAATTTGACGCATCCGGATCTCGTATCCTCCGTGCACGAGGAATATCTCCGCGCCGGAGCCGGTCTTATAGAGACAAACACCTTCGCCGCCGACCGTCTAAGACTCGCCACCCACAACCTGGAAGACAGCGTGGCGGAGATCAACGCCGCCGGGGCCCGCCTCGCCCGAAAAGCGGTGGACGACACGGCAAACGGTGGTGAAAAAGCCCTGGTGCTCGGCGCCATAGGCCCACTCGGACGCCAACTCGAACCGGTTGGCTCACTCACGGCCGACGAGGCACGCGGGGTCTTCAGTGAGCAGGCCGAGGCGCTGCTCGACGGCGGCGCGGACGCTATCCTGCTGGAGACTTTTACCGATCTACGCGAACTGAGGCTTGCCTTCGACGCGATCAAAGCACTTGGGGCGCAGGTGATCGCCTACAAGACTTTCGTAGAGGACGGCGAGACTCTGGCGGAAGGGCTGCCGGCCAAGGTGGCGCGAGAGGTCTCCGGATGGGACGTGGAGCTCTTCGGGGCGAACTGCACCGTAGGTCCGCAGCGGATGCTAGGAATCGTGGAGCAGATGTCGGCTGCTATCGGTCCCGTAGCAGCCCTACCGAACCCGGGCCTGCCGCAACTCATTGACGGACGGATACGTTACCGCCAGGACGTCGAACACTTCGCCACCTACGGGGTAAAACTCGCCGAAGCCGGGGCACGCCTGATCGGCGGCTGCTGCGGCACGACACCCGCACACGTCCGGGCTCTCTCCGAGGCTTTGCGCGACTTCGTGCCGGAGAAGAAGACCGTTCGGAACACCAACGTAACGGTCGAGCGGGAGCGGGCCGAAGTACAGGCCGAGCCCGACTCGGAGTTCGCCAAGAAGCTCGAAACCGGCTTCACCGTAACGGTCGAAGTGGACCTACCCCGCGGCCACGATATCTCCGGCGTTGTAGAAGCGTCGAGACGGCTCAAAGAGTGGGGCGCGGACGGCATAGACATCTCCGACGGGGCGCGGGCGCGGCTTAGGATGCACCCGGTGGCGGTTGCCCGGATCGTCCAGGAGCAAGTCGGGATAGAAGTGGTCGCCCACATCTCCTGCCGGGACCGGAACATCATCGGGCTCCAGGCGGACCTGCTCTCGGCGACGGCTTTGGGCGTAAAGAATATTCTGGCCGTTACGGGAGACCCGGCCCAGATCGGGGACTACCCGGAAGCCACTAGCGTCTTCGACACCGACGCCATCGGCCTCGTTCACATCCTCTCCCGGATGAACAAGGGTGAAGACCTTGGTGGAAACTCCATCGGTGAGCCGCCCGGGTTCTTGATCGGGACCGCCTTCAACCCGACCGCCGAGGACCTGGATGCGGAGATAGGAAAACTGCGGCGCAAGGTAGATGCCGGGGCGCACGCCTTCTGGACCCAGCCGGTCTTCGAGATCGGGGCGCTAGAGTACGCCCTCGAAAAGCTAGAGAAACGAGACTTGCACCCGAGGCTCCTGCTCGGCATGATGCCGCTGCGGAGCGCCCGGCAGGCCGAATTTCTGCACCACGAAGTCCCTGGAATAAACATCCCCAAGGAAGTCCGGCAGAAGCTCGCGGAACTATCCACCGAGGATGCACCGAAGTACGGCGTCGAGGTGGCACAAAACCTGCTATCTAAAGCGCAGCCGCTTGTGAACGGGGCGTACATAATGCCGCCGGCCAGCGCGCCGGAGTTGGCTGGGGACGTGATGGAGGCGATCAGTCATTAGCACCGGTAACGTAGAAAACGCAAACGGGCTGTAGAATAGGGGCTTATGGTTCTCTCTAGGACGATCAAAGAAGATAGGACGGCCCGGAACCGGGAATTTCGGGCTGCGCTAAAGCAGCGCATCATGCTGCTGGACTGCGCTATGGGGACCATGATCCAGAGCTACGAGCTTGAAGAGGACGATTACCGGGGCGAGCGGTTCGCCGACCATCCCGGTGACCTAAAAGGCAACAACGACCTGCTTTCGCTAACCCAGCCCAAGATCATCCATGACATCCACGAGGCTGTGATGGATGCCGGCGCGGACATCATAGAGACGAATACGTTCTCCTCGACCTCCATCGCCCAGGCGGACTACAAGATGGAAGACCTGGCCTACGAGCTAAACTACGAGGCGGCCCGTCTCGCCCGGGATGCCGCGGACGGCTTCACTAATATCAACCCGGACAGGCCACGCTTCGTGGCCGGCGCCCTCGGTCCGACCAACCGGACGGCCTCGCTCTCCCCGGACGTAAACAACCCCGGCTTCCGTAACATTACCTTCGACGAGCTGGCCGAAGCATACAAAGAAGCAACGCGCGGGCTCATAGACGGCGGCGCGGACCTTTTGCTCGTCGAGACGATCTTCGACACCTTGAACGCGAAGGCGGCGATTTTCGGGATCAAAGACTATCTGGACGAAGAAGATCTGGACGTGCCGATCATGATCTCTGGCACGATCACCGACGCGAGCGGCCGCACGCTTTCCGGACAGGTAACAGAAGCGTTCTGGAACTCCGTCCGCCACGCCGACCCCGTAAGCGTCGGCCTCAACTGCGCGCTGGGCTCCAAGGAGTTGCGCCAGTACATAGAGGAGCTCTCCGGGATCGCCGAGACGTACGTGAGCGCCTACCCGAACGCCGGGCTGCCGAACGAGTTCGGCGAGTATGACGAGAGCGCCGAGTTCATGGCGGCGGAAATCGGGGAGTGGGCCGCCAACGGCTGGCTCAACATCGTCGGCGGCTGCTGTGGTACCACCCCGGATCACATCCGGGCGATGGCCGAAGCCGTCTCGGATCATCCGCCGCGTGAGATCCCCGAGCTACCGGAGAAACTCCGTCTCTCCGGGCTCGAAGCAGTCAATATCGGGCCGGACTCGCTCTTCGTCAACGTCGGGGAGCGGACAAACGTAACGGGATCGGCGCGCTTTAAGGACCTGATCCTAAACAACGACTACGAAACCGCCCTGGATGTGGCGCGGGAACAAGTCGAGAACGGCGCCCAGGTCATAGACGTGAACATGGATGAAGGCATGCTCGACGGCGAAGAGGCGATGGTTACGTTCTTGAACCTCGTCGCAGCCGAACCAGACATCTCCCGGGTTCCGGTCATGATCGACGCCTCCAAATGGTCCATTATCGAGGCGGGCTTGAAGCTCGTGCAGGGCAAGTCGATCGTCAACTCTATCAGCATGAAAGAGGGCGAAGAGGAATTCGTCCGGCAGGCGCGGCTGCTAAAGCGGTACGGGGCGGCGGTGATCGTAATGGCCTTCGACGAAGATGGCCAAGCGGACTCCAAAGAGCGGAAGGTCGAGATCTGCACCCGCGCTTACAAAATTCTGACCGAGGAGGTGGGCTTCTCGCCGGAGGACATAATCTTCGACCCGAACGTTTTCGCCATCGCCACCGGCATAGACGAGCACAATAACTACGGCGTGGATTACATCGAGGCGGTGCGTGAGATCCACCAAACCCTCCCCCACGCCAAGACTTCCGGCGGCATCTCAAACGTCTCGTTCTCGTTCCGGGGTAACAATTCGGTGCGGGAAGCGATACATGCGGTCTTTCTCTACCACGCCATAAACGCCGGCTTGACGATGGGCATAGTCAACGCCGGCCAACTCGCCGTCCACGACGCGCTGGACAAGGAGTTGCGAGAAGCCGTCGAGGACATGGTGCTGAACCGTCGCGACGATTCCACCGAACGTTTGCTGGAGTTGGCTGATAAGTACCGTGATTCGGGTGACGTATCAGGGAACGAGAAGGATCTGGAGTGGCGTTCGTGGCCGGTGAAGCAGCGGCTGGAGCACGCGTTAGTAAAGGGAATCGCGGAATATGCCGAAGAGGATGCGGAGAAAGCGCGGCAGGAGGCCAGCCGGCCGCTGGATGTGATCGAAGGTCCTTTGATGGACGGCATGAACGTCGTCGGCGACCTGTTCGGGGCCGGCAAGATGTTCCTTCCTCAGGTTGTGAAGAGCGCCCGGGTGATGAAGAAGGCCGTCGCCTACCTGATACCGTTTATCGAAGAAGAGAAAGGCGAGCGGCGCAAACCGAACGGCATCGTGGTGATGGCTACCGTAAAAGGTGACGTTCACGATATCGGTAAGAATATTGTCGGTGTGGTGCTACAATGCAACAATTTCGAGGTGATAGACCTCGGTGTAATGGTTCCATCTGCCAAGATTTTGGAGACGGCGAAAGATAAGGGCGCGGACGTCATCGGGCTCTCCGGCCTAATTACGCCCAGCCTCGACGAGATGGTCCACAACGCGAAGGAGATGCAGCGAGAGAGATTTGACATTCCGCTGCTCATCGGCGGGGCCACGACCTCAAAGACGCACACGGCGGTTAAGATCTCCCCGGGCTATGAGGGTCCTATCGTTCATGTCAAGGATGCTTCGCGGGCCGTCGGAGTGGTCCAGAACCTCATCAGCGAGGAGCATCGGGAAGTTTACGCGCAGCAGGTCGCTACTGAGTACGAAGAGGCGCGGACCAAGCATGCCGGCCGCCGGTCGCGGTCCAAGATCACCTCTATCGAGAAAGCCCGCGCTAACGGCGTGAAGATCGACTGGAACGGCTACTCCCCGCCGAAGCCGAACTTGCTCGGCGTTCAGACGCTCGAAGACTACCCATTGCAGGAGATCCGGCCGTACATAGACTGGACGCCCTTCTTCCACTCCTGGCAGCTAAAAGGAAGCTACCCGAAAATCTTCGACGACCCGGAGAAGGGAGAGGAGTCCAAGAAGCTTTTCACCGAATCTCAGGCTTTGCTGGAGCGTATGATCGAGGAGAAGTGGATCATGGCGAACGCCGTCTTCGGCCTATTCCCAGCAAACCTGCTACCAAACGACTCTGTAGAAGTCTACAAAGACGAATCACGCAACGAGGTGCTCACGCAGCTCCACTTCGTCCGCCAACAGAAACAGAAACCGCCGGGCCGTCCGAATCATTCCCTCGCGGATTTCATAGCCCCAAAGAGCACGGGCTTGGAAGACCACATCGGGCTCTTCGCGGTAACCGCCGGTATTGGGGCGGATGAGATCGCGCGTCGTTTCGAAGACGAGAACGACGTCTACAACTCCATCATGGTCAAGGCACTCGCGGACCGTTTCGCCGAAGCCTTCGCCGAAATGCTGCACGAGCGCGTTCGCAAAGAGTTTTGGGGCTACGCGACGGACGAAAACCTGCCCACCGAAGCCATCATCAAAGAAGAGTACCAAGGCATCCGACCCGCACCCGGCTACCCGGCCTGCCCCGAGCACACCGAGAAGCGTACCCTCTGGGACCTTCTGGACGTAGAGAAAAACGCCGGCATCACGCTAACCGAAAGCTGCGCCATGAACCCTGGAGCGGCCGTCAGCGGCTACTATTTCTCACACCCCGAGTCCCGCTACTTCGGCGTCTCAGAGATCGGGCGGGACCAGGTCAAGGATTACGCAGAGCGCAAAGGCATGACGCTCGAAGAAGCCGAGAAGTGGCTTTCCCCGAACCTGGGCTACGACTCCGAGCGGGAGTAGCTGCCCGGCAAACATCTCGATATGGAAAGTTCTACAGTGGCAGGAAGAGGGTCTGATCGGCCATATCTCTCGGTTCGCCCACCTTTGAAACGAGTTCCAGATCTCGGATGCAATCGCCAATAGATATACGAAGTTGGTGCGCGTAGATCACACCTGCAAACGTCTGGCCTTGCCGCAGAAGGCGTGTCGCTTCGGTGAGAAGATCGTCATCCTGAGTAAACAGTACTCGGTCCAATGAGGTCACGCGTTCCAGCAGTGCTGGGTCCCGAAGTTCGTAAGCCCCATCCTCAGCGGCCGTAACCACATCTACACCGCGCAGCCTCAGCCCATTAGTTATCGAGCGCGGAACATGATGGTCCATGTAGAGTCGTAGTGGCGTTACCGCTCTCCACGAGCACGGAAACTCTCGGCTAGCGAAGAAGGACGGATCCCCCCCTTTAACTTGTCAACTTGTTCGAGGCGACGCTGGATATCGCGGTCGAGACCTTCACGATGATCCCAATAATAAGCGAGCGCGGAATGAATCTGTCCAAGGTTCAGATAAGGATGCTGAAACTGCAGTTCTTCAGGACTCCATCCATAAGCCTGTTGTTCGACGACCAATTCCACAACTTTCATCGTCGTTCCGGCAATGCTGGGAACGTGCTCTTCGTCCAATACGACATGTTCGTAACGAGTCTCTATCATTACTTCATCATACCTCAGGAGCTTCCAGAAGTAGTCTGACGATTCTTGATACCCACTCACCGAAAGCAGCGCCATGAACCCCGGTGCGGCCGTCAGCGGCTACTACTTCTCACACCCGGAGTCCCGCTACTTCGGGGTTTCGGAGATCGGGCGGGATCAGGTCAAAGACTATGCAGAGCGCAAAGGTGAATCTCCCCGGGTTTTCCGGAGGCTCGGTTAATAGGCTCCGTCCAATAGTAGTTGGCAGTGTTCATTGTAATCATCGTAGTAGTTGGCTTCGAACTCAGCCGGTGTGATGACGCCGATCAAGGGCAGTGCGCCTCCTGATCATCCGTGGGTGGTCCGACACAGGCCTCAATTCAGCTGGCTCTAGGATAAACGCGAAGTTTAGCTGGTTCAATATCGTCGAAATCTAGGTAGCTAGTAAAAGCTTCAAACCCGAAAAAGGAATCAGAGTTAAAGAAAAGATCAGCAACGCTTATCACACGCCCGGTTGAGTCATAAGCAGTAACGGTGACTGACCGGCCCCCGCTCTCTGTACCAGTCACAGTGAGAGCCTTTGTACAGATTCTAACTCCTCTGTCGGAT
>PPFU01001498.1_pt1 | contig 13229 bp, 10 predicted proteins | sample 1535991 | NCBI WGS metagenome assembly PPFU01 (sample SAMN04901290, study PRJNA319586) | Hypolithon metagenome, whole genome shotgun sequencing project. | isolation source: Antarctic Hypolithon | place: Antarctica: Miers Valley | collected 2014
CGGGCGGGCTGGCCTGAGCCGGGGCGGGCCGGGCCGACGGGGCAGTCTGGCCGGACGGGCCGCGGCGGGCCGGGAGGTGCCGCATTGACCCCTGCCATGGCCCGAAGCGTGCGTGTTGTGTCTTGACCATCTGAAACCATATGTGGCCTGCCGGGACAACCGAAACCGTTGCGGCATTGCGCCGCCGCCAGCCCGCCCGCCGCCGCCCGCCGCCGCCCGTCGCCGCCCGCCCGCCGGGTCCGCCGGGTCCGCCGGCGGCGGATCGCGCCGGATGCCCCGGCCATCGCGGCCGGCGCCGCCATTCGTCCGGGTCGCCGCAGCCGGCGGCCCGATCTGGGCCGCCATGCCCCTTCACGACTGACCACCGGAGCCGCCATGTCCGACACTCCCTTCCGCCCCTTCGACACGCTGCTCGACGAGGGCGCGGCACTGGCCCGCCTGCGCGCCGCCACCGATGGCGCCGACGATGGTGAGCTGTTCCTCGAACGCCGCCGGTCCGAGATGCTGTCCTGGGACGACGGGCGCCTGCGCGCGGCCAGCTACGACGCGTCAGAGGGGTTCGGCCTGCGCGCGGTGCGGGGCGGCACGGCCGGCTACGCCCACGCGACCGAGATCAGCGAGGCGGCGCTGACCCGCGCGGCCGAGACGGCGCGCCTCGCCGTGGGTGCGGGCGGCGGCACGATGGCGGATCCGCCGCGCGGGACGAACGCGCGTCTCTATTCCGACGCCGATCCGGTGTCGGGGGCACCCTTCGCCGCGAAGCTGGACGTGCTGGGCGAGATCGACGCCTACGCACGGTCGCTCGACCCGCGCGTCGTGCAGGTGTCGGCCACGCTGGCCGCGTCGTTACAGCAGGTCGAGATCCTGCGCCCCGAGGGCGGCCGGACCCGCGACGTGCGCCCGATGACCCGGCTGCAGGTCAGCGTCATCGTCGAGGAGGGCGGCCGGCGCGAATCGGGCGGCATGGGCGGCGGCGGCCGCACCGGGCTGGACCTGCTGATGGCGCCCGCGCACTGGCAGTCGGTGACGCGCGAGGCGCTGCGCATCGCGCTGGTGAACCTGGCCGCCGTGCCCGCACCCGCCGGCGTGATGGACGTGGTGCTCGGGCCCGGCTGGCCCGGCATCCTGCTGCACGAGGCGGTGGGCCACGGGCTCGAGGGCGACTTCAACCGCAAGAAGACGTCGGCCTTCGCGGGGCTGCTGGGCACCCAGGTCGCCGCGCGCGGCGTGACGGTGCTGGACGACGGCACGCTGCCCGACCGGCGCGGGTCGATCAACGTCGACGACGAAGGCACCCCTTCGGCACGCAACGTCCTGATCGAGGACGGCGTGCTGACGGGCTTCATGCAGGACCGGCAGAACGCCCGGCTGATGGGCGTGGCGCCGACCGGCAACGGCCGGCGGCAAAGCCACGCGCACACGCCGATGCCGCGCATGACCAACACCTACATGCTGGGCGGCGACGCCGATCCGGCCGACATCCTCTCGGGGCTGGAGGACGGACTATTCGCGGTCGGTTTCGGCGGCGGGCAGGTCGACATCACCAACGGCAAGTTCGTGTTCTCCTGCACCGAGGCCTACCGCGTGAAGAACGGCAAGGTCGGCGCGCCGGTCCGTGGCGCCACGCTGATCGGCGACGGCGCGACGGCGCTGCGTCACATCACCGCCATCGGCAACGACATGGCGCTGGACCCCGGCATCGGGAACTGTGGCAAGAACGGCCAGTGGGTGCCAGTCGGCGTCGGCCAGCCGACGCTGCGGATCGGAGGTCTGACGATCGGCGGCTCGGCCGCCTGACACCGGCGCGCCGTGCGCCTCCGGTGCGCGCGGGACCGGCAGGCCGGCCTCCGGTGCGCGCGGGACCGGCAGGCCGGGTGCGACGCCATCGCGGGCCGCCGAGCGTTCGCCGGCGGCCCGCAGCCTCGCATTCCTCTGACTTGCCGTCGCCGGCCCGCGTTCCCGCATTCATCTGCCGTTAACCATCGATGGCCCATCCTGCCGGCAAGAATGACGGAGGCTGCGCGACGTGGACGATTCGGCTCTGGACGACGCACCCATCGCCGGGCCGCGGTCGGACGACGAACTGCTGGACTGGCTGCGTCTGATCCGGTCGCGCCGTGTCGGCGCAGCGACGTTCTACCGGTTGCTGCGCGAATGCGGCAGCGCGGGGGCGGCACTGCGCGACCTGCCGTGCATCGCGCAGGACGCCGGCGTCGCCGACTATCGGCCCTGCCCCGAGGGCGTCGCAATGGCCGAACTGCGCGCCGGGCATCTGGCCGGCGCGCGCCTCGTCGCGCGCGGCACGTCCGACTATCCCCGGGCGTTGAACGACCTGTCGGACGCCCCGCCGCTCCTGTGGGCGATCGGCGATCTGTCCCTGTCGGGCCGTCCGGCCGTGGCGCTGGTGGGCGCGCGCAACGCCTCGTCCCTCGGCACTCGCATGGCGCGGGCGCTGGCCACCGGCATCGGCGAGGCGGGGTCCGTCGTCGTGTCGGGGCTGGCACGCGGGATCGACACGGCGGCGCACATGGCAGCCCTGCCGACGGGCACCATTGCCGTCATGGCGGGCGGGGTCGATGTGATCTATCCCGCCGAGAACGCGGCACTGGGCCAGGAGATCGGCGAGAGCGGGCTGCGGCTGAGCGAGCAACCGATGGGGCTGCAACCGCAGGCGCGACATTTCCCGCGCCGCAACCGGATCATCGCCGGACTGGCCCGTGCCGTCGTCGTGGTTGAGGCGGCGGCGAAATCCGGCAGCCTGATCACCGCCCGCGACGCGCTTGACCAGGGGCGCGAGGTTCTCGCGGTCCCCGGCCATCCGTTCGACGCCCGCGCCGCCGGGTGCAACATGCTGATCCGCGACGGGGCGACGCTGGTGCGCGGCACCCGCGACGTCCTGGATGCGATCGCTGGTGCGCCGAACCGGGACGCCGCCGACACGGACGACCGGCCCCGACGTGCAATGCACGCGACCGGCGCGGCCCCGCAGGCGTCCGCGCGGGCCGTGGCATCGCCCCCCGTCGATGGACACGGGCCGACAGAGGGGCCTGCCGCCCGCACGCTTCAGCAGGTGCAGGCGCTGCACCGTCGGATCCTGTCGCGGCTGGGCCCCAGCCCCACCGCAGAGGATCAGTTGATCCGCGACCTCCGGCTGCCGGCGGGCGTGGTCACGCCCCAGCTCGTGACACTCGAGCTCGACGGCCGGATCGAACGTCGGCCGGGCGGCCTTCTCAGCCGGCGGGACTGACCGATCGCCCCGCATGTCGCCGCATGTCGGCGCCCGCCGGCAGCCGCCGACGCCCGTCGATGCGCCAGCGGCCGGGTCCGCCTCGATTGACAACCCGGGCCGCGTCCCCACATCTGGCCACGCTCCGCCACCGCCGTCCCGAAAGGACACACATGCCGGTAGTCGTCGTCGAATCGCCTGCCAAGGCCAAGAAGATCAACGGCTATCTCGGACCCGGCTATACCGTTCTCGCCTCCTACGGCCATGTCCGCGACCTGCCGCCCAAGGACGGGTCCGTCGATACCGAGGCCGATTTCGCGATGACGTGGGAGATTTCGGCCGACAGTCGCAAGCACGTCAAGGCGATCGCCGATGCGCTGGCCGACGACAACGAACTGATCCTCGCCACCGACCCCGACCGCGAGGGCGAGGCGATCTCGTGGCACCTCGAAGAGGCGCTGCGCAAACGCAAGGCGATCCGCAAGGACACGCCGGTCAGCCGCGTCGTCTTCAACGCCATCACCAAGTCCGCCGTCACGACCGCCATGCAGAACCCCCGCCAGGTCGACGGGCCGCTGGTGCACGCCTATCTCGCCCGCCGCGCGCTGGACTATCTGGTCGGCTTCAACCTGAGCCCCGTGCTCTGGCGCAAGCTGCCCGGCGCCAAGTCCGCCGGTCGCGTCCAGTCCGTATGCCTGCGCCTGATCGTCGAGCGCGAGATGGAGATCGAGGCGTTCCGCCCCCGCGAATACTGGTCGGTGCGGGCCCAGTTCCGTACCCCCCGCAACCAGACGTTCGAGGCGCGGCTGACCGTCCTCGGCGGCAGGAAGCTGGACCGTTTCGACATCGCGACCGGGACCGCCGCCGAGCTTGCGGTGCAGGCCGTCTGCTCGCGCAAGCTCCACGTCGCATCGGTCGAGGCGAAGCCGGCAGCGCGCAACCCGGCCCCGCCCTTCATGACCTCAACGCTGCAACAGGAGGCGAGCCGCAAGTTCGGCATGGGAGCGAAGGCGACGATGGGCACCGCCCAGCGGCTCTACGAGGCCGGCCACATCACCTACATGCGGACCGACGGCATCGACATGGCGCCCGAGGCCGTCGCCGAAGCGCGCGACGCCATCGCGGCGCGCTACGGCGCCCGCTATGTCCCGGACGCGCCGCGCCTTTACAAGAACAAGGCGAAGAACGCGCAGGAAGCGCACGAATGCATCCGCCCGACCGAGATGGACCGCGACGCCGCCGCGCTGGGCATTGGCGACCGCGAACAGGCGCGACTTTATGACCTGATCTGGAAGCGGACGCTGGCCAGCCAGATGGCGGCGGCGCGGCTGGAACGGACGGTGGTCGACATCGCCGATGCCGACGCGCAGGTCGGGCTGCGCGCGACCGGGCAGCGCATCCTCTTCGACGGGTTCCTGAAGGTCTACGACGAGGGGCGCGACGACTTCGCGGCGGACGACGACGACCGCATCCTGCCGCAGATCGACGCGGGCGACCCCGCCATTTTCGCAACCGGGGCGCTGGCGACCGACTATGAAAAGACGGACCCTGGCGACAAGACCCTCGAGCAAACGGCAAGCGACGACCCGGCTGGCGATGCGGGAGCGATGCGCCGCAACGGCTGTGCGATCCTGGCGCCCGGCGCGGCCGTGATGGCATTGCAGCACCATACCCAGCCTCCGCCGCGCTACACCGAGGCGACGCTGGTCAAGCGGATGGAGGAACTGGGCATCGGTCGCCCCTCGACCTATGCCAGCATCGTCACGACGATTCAGGACCGCGGCTATGTCCGCAAGGATGGCGGGCGGTTGTTCCCCGAAGACAAGGGTCGGCTGGTGACGGCCTTCCTGTCGACTTACTTCCGACGCTACGTCGAATACGATTTCACGGCCGGTCTCGAGGCTGAGCTCGACCATGTCAGTGCCGGCGATGCCGACTACAAGGAGGTTCTGGCGCGGTTCTGGCGCGATTTCTCGGCCGCCATCGCCGAGACGGCCGATCTGCGCATCGGCGAGGTGCTGGAGAAGATCAACGACGTCCTCGCCCCGCATCTTTTTCCCGATGCGGGCGACGGGTCGGATCCGCGTCTTTGCCCCCATTGCGGGCAGGGCCGGCTGTCGATGCGCACGGCGCGCGCGGGCGGCGCCTTCATCGGCTGCTCGAACTACCCCGACTGCAAGTACACGCGCGCCTTCGGCCCGCCGCCGGAACCGGGGGAGGAGCCGACGATTCCGCCCGAGGGCCGGCTGCTGGGCAGCGATGGCGCCGATCGGATCTGGCTGCACGACGGCCGGTTCGGCCTCTACGTCCAGCGCGGCGAGGCGACCGAGGAGGTGAAGAAGCCGCCGCGCCAGTCGCTGCCTCGCGACTGGGCGCCGGAAACGGTCGATCTGAACCGCGCGCTGCTGCTGCTGAATCTCCCGCGCGAGGTCGGCCTTCACCCCGGGGACGGCGTGAAGATCTGGGCCACCATCGGGCGCTACGGCCCTTATCTGAAGCTGGCCGACGATCCGGCGGACAAGGGCAAGACCGCGCCGCTGCCCGAAGTGGACGACGTGTTCACCATCGGCATGAACCGCGCGGTCGAGGAACTGGCCAAGAAGCCGACGCGCGGCCGGGGTGCGGCCGCGGCACCGCTGAAAGAGCTGGGTGAACACCCCGAGCATGGCGGCCCGGTCAACGTGATGGAGGGGCGGTTTGGCCCTTACGTCAAATGGGACAAGGTGAACGCCACCCTGCCGAAGAGCACCGCACCGGCGGACCTGACGATGGCGCGCGCCGTGGAGCTCATCGCCGAGAAGGCCGCCAAGGCCCCGGCCGGCAAGAAGGCCCCGACAGGCAAGAAAGCGGCTCCGAAGAAGACCGCGGCAAAGAAGCCTGCGGCGAAGAAAGCCGCGTCGAAGAAGTCGGCCGCCAAGTCGCCTTCAGCTGGGAAAGCTGCCGCAAAGGGAGCCCCGGGAAGCCGCTCGACCGCGACGAAAGCGCCCGCGGGCAAGGCGGCGGGCGCGACGGCGACAGACCCGGCCGACGACGAGGTGGTGGAGCGATAGCGACCGCACCCGGTCCGCGTTGACACCCACCGGCATTGCCCGGACAGTGCCGGCGACGCCCACGGTCCGGAACCGACCATGAAGAAAGTCTACAACACCCCCGCCGCGGCGCTCGACGGTCTGCTGCATGACGGCATGACGATCGCGGCCGGCGGCTTCGGCCTGTGCGGCATCCCCGAGCTGCTTCTGGCGGCGATCCGCGACGCCGGCACGACCGACCTCACATTCGCCTCCAACAACGCCGGCGTGGACGATTTCGGCATCGGCATCCTGCTGCAGACCCGGCAGGTGAAGAAGATGATCAGCAGCTACGTCGGCGAGAATGCCGAGTTCATGCGCCAGTACCTCGCCGGCGAACTGGAGATCGAGTTCGCGCCTCAAGGCACGCTGGCCGAGCGGATGCGGGCGGGCGGCGCCGGCATCCCCGGCTTCTACACGGCCACCGGGGTCGGCACGCAGGTCGCCGAGGGCAAGCCCCATCAGGACTTCGACGGCAAGACCTACATCCTCGAACGCGGCATCGTGGCGGATCTGTCGATCGTGAAGGCATGGCGCGCCGACGACACCGGCAACGCCGTGTTCCGCAAGACGGCGCGCAACTTCAACCCCGTCGCCGCCGCCTGCGGCCGCGTCTGCGTGATGGAGGTGGAGGAGATCGTGCCGCGCGGCAGCCTCGACCCCGACGCCATCCACCTGCCCGGCATCTACGTGCACCGCATAGTACAGGGCGCGCACGAAAAGCGCATCGAACAGCGCACGCTGAGGGCATCGTGAGCGCCGTGGGCGACCGTATACGGGCGCTGCTTGACGAAGGGCAACAGATCGCCCTGGAGCGGTTCGGCGCGGAGAAGGTGCGCGACGTCCCCCTGCTCGTCACCCATATCGCGCTGACGATGACGCAGATCGACGTGGCGCCAACCCCGACAGCCGATACGGAGCGATCCTGATGCCCTGGACCCGCGACCAGATGGCCGCCCGCGCGGCGGCCGAGCTCGAGGACGGCATGTATGTCAACCTCGGCATCGGCATTCCGACGATGGTCGCCAATCACATCCCCGACGCCGTAGACGTGACGCTTCAGTCCGAGAACGGCATGCTGGGCATGGGCCCCTTCCCCACCGAGGACGAAATCGACCCCGACCTGATCAACGCCGGCAAGCAGACCATCACCGAACTCGCGCGGACCGCGTATTTCGACAGCGCCGAAAGCTTCGGCATGATCCGCGGCGGCAAGATCGCGATGGCCATCCTCGGCGCGATGGAAGTGGCCGAGAACGGCGACCTCGCAAACTGGATGATCCCCGGCAAGCTGGTCAAGGGCATGGGCGGCGCGATGGATCTGGTTGCGGGCGTCGGCCGCGTCGTCGTGGTGATGGACCACCAGAACAAGGCCGGGGAAAGCAAGCTTCTGCGGCGGTGCACACTGCCCTTGACCGGCACCGGCGTGGTCGATCGGATCATCACCAATCTGGGCGTTCTCGACGTGGTCGACGGGGGGTTGCGAATCGTCGAATGCGCGTCCGGCGTGACCGAGGACGACCTGCGCGCCGCGACCGAGGCTACCGTCACATGAAGGGGCACATAACGGGGTCACGTGACGGGATCCGCATGGCGGAGGCCGGGCACGCGTGGTGCCGTTGATGACCGACCCCGACATCACGCGCACCGTCGAGGGCGCGCGCGGCCGTTACGTCTTGCGCCGGGACGGTCACGGCGCCGAGCTGGGTTATGCCATCGTCTCGCCGGTTCTGATCGTTGCAGACCATACCGGCGTACCGGATGCGTTGCGCGGTACCGGCGCGGGGCTGGCGCTTGTCGAACGCATGGTCGCCGACGCGCGGGACGAGGGGATGCGGATCGTTCCGCGCTGTCCCTTCGTGGACGCAATGCGCCGCCGCCATCCGGACTGGGCCGACGCCTTCGCGCCCTGAGCCCATCGCGCGCCTTTCCTCATGCAGTCGAAACATGCGCGCCAACGGTGTCAGCGGTCGATCGCCGCTGCCGCGCCCGGCCATGACGCGCCGGTCGTCCGCCCCATCTTGCCCGGTATGACACCGCTCCTCCCCCGCTTCGCCGCCTGGTTCGCCGCACGCGGCTGGCAGATCCACCCCCACCAGCAGGCCGTCCTCGATCGCGCGGACGCGCCCGCGCTGTTGCTGATCGCCCCGACCGGTGGCGGCAAGACGATGGCGGGGTTCCTGCCGACGCTGACCGAGCTTTCGGACGGCGCGCATCGGGGAATGCACACCATCTACATCTCGCCGCTGAAGGCGCTGGCGGCCGACATCAAGCGCAACCTGACCACGCCCGTCACCGAGATGGGCCTGCCGATCCGGATCGAGGATCGCACCGGAGACACCAGCGCCACCCGCCGCAAGCGGCAGCGCGCCGACCCGCCCCACATCCTGCTGACCACGCCCGAATCGTTGGCCCTCCTGCTCAGCTACGACGACGCGCACCGCACCTTCGCGGGGCTCAGGCGCGTGGTCGTGGACGAGATCCACGCGCTGGCGGAGAACAAGCGCGGCGATCAGCTGATGCTGGGGCTGGCGCGGCTGTCGACCCTCGCGCCGGGGCTGAAGCGCATCGGGCTCAGTGCGACGGTCGAGGATCCGGGGGCCATCGCGCGCTTCCTGGCCCGTGCGCCCGACCCCTGCGAGGTGATCGACGCCGACCCCGGTCCCGATCCCGACATCGCCATGCTGACGACCGACCAGCCGCCGCCCTGGTCGGGCAACGGCGGCGCCTATGCGATCCCCGACGTGCTGGAACAGGTGCGCACGCACACGACGACGCTGATATTCCACAACACGCGTGCGCAGGCCGAGATCTTCTTTCACAATCTCTGGATCGCCAACACCGACAACCTGCCGATCGGGATCCACCACGGCTCCCTCGCGCGCGAGCAGCGTAGCCGGGTCGAGGCGGCGATGGTCGCGGGCGAATTACGCGCCATCGTCTGCACGTCCTCGCTGGATCTGGGCATCGACTGGGGCAACGTGGACCTCGTGATCCAGATCGGTGCGCCGAAGCACGTCAAACGGCTGGTGCAGCGGATCGGCCGGGCGAACCACCGCTACAACGCGCCGTCGAAGGCGCTGCTCGTTCCGGCGAACCGGTTCGAGGTGGTCGAATGTGTCGCCGCGCTGGAGGCGGTGCGCGCGCGCGACCTCGACGGCGAACCGCGTGGCCGCGGACCGCGCGACGTTCTGTGCCAGCACATCCTGATCGTCGCCTGCGCCGGCCCCTTCACCGCGGACGCCCTCTTCGCCGAGGTGAAGACCGCGGGCGCCTATGCCGCGCTGACCCGGGCCGAGTTCGACGGCTGCCTCGCCTTCGTGGCCACCGGCGGCTACGCCCTGCGCGCCTACGACCAGTGGCAGCGCCTGGTCGAGCGTCACGGCCTGTGGCACCTGCGCGACCCCCGCACGGCGCAGCGGATCCGCAGGAACATCGGCACGATCATGGATACCGGCTTGCTGAAGGTTCGCATGAAGGGCCGGAACGGCCAGCCGCTGGGCGAGGTGGAGGAGGGCTTCGCCTCCACCCTCACCTCGGGCGACACGTTCCTGATCGGCGGGCGCGTGGTGCGCTACGAGGGGCTGCGGGAGATGACGGTCGAAGTGTCGCGCCGGGCCGAGAAGGAGCCGCGCATCGCAACCTATATCGGGCTGAAGTTCGCCACCTCGACCCAGCTGGCCGCGCGCATCCTGCGGATGCTGGCGCAGGACGACTGGCCTGCGCTGCCCGACCACACCCGCGAATGGCTGCATCTGCAGCGCACCCGCTCGCGCCTGCCCGAGGCCGACCGCATCCTGATCGAAAGCTTCCCGCACGAGGACCGCGCCCATACCGTCGTCTACGGGTTCGCCGGCCGCAATGCGATGCAGACGCTGGGCCTGCTGCTGACCCAGCGGATGGAGGCGATGGGCCTGCACCCGTTGGGATTCGTCGCGACCGATTACGCGATCCTGATCTCGGGGTTGGATCCGCTGACCGACCCCGCGCCGCTGTTCGACGCGCCGGATCTGCGTGCCGCGTTCGAGACGTGGCTGGCGGGCAATGCGGTGATGAAGCGGCAATTCAAGCAATGCGCCACCATCGCCGGCCTGATCGACCGCAACACGACGGGACCGCGCCGAACCGGCAAGCAGACGGCGTTCAGTGCCGACATCCTCTACGACACGCTGCGCCGCCACGACCCCGACCACCTGCTGCTGCGGATCACCCGCGAGGAGGCGATGCGCGGGTTGGTGGATTTCGGCCGCGTGGAGGAGATGCTGGCACGCACCGCCGGGCGGATCGACCACGTCGTCCTGCCCCGTATCACGCCGTTCGCCGCACCCCTGTTTCTGGAACGCGGCTATGTACCGGTCGAGGGGGCCGCCGGCGAACGGCTGCTGGCCGCCGAGGCCGAGCGCCTGATGAACGCGGCCGGATTGCCGATCACGGCTGCCGACGTCCGGCCATCGTGGTTCTTTCGTGGGTGACGGTTCAAGCTGTGCCCCCGCCGACACCGGCGCACCCAGACCCGCGCGCTCGTCCCCGCGCATACTGACCCGCGCGCACAGACCCGCGCGCTTGTCCCCGCGCGCCCAGCCCCACGTGCTCTTCCCCCGCGCATTCGTCCCCGTGCACCCATCCCCCGTGCCTTCGTCCGCCCGCGTGCCCGTGCACCCATCCCCGCGCGTTCGTCAGCGCCGCCGGTGTCGGCGCCCGGCGCTCTGCCGCGCGGGGCAATCCGCCGCATATCGGGGTTTCGAAAACGGTGGCTTGGCACATCCCGCCCTTGAGTTTCCCTCCGGGGCTTGCCAAGCACGGATCATGAACACCGCATCCTTCACTCTGCACGGCGCCCGGCTGGAGGCGATGGGCAGCGGCGCCCTGTGGTGGCCCGATGCCGGCGCGCTGATCGTCTCGGACCTGCACATGGGCAAGGCCGAGCGGATCGCCCGGCGGCAGGGCAACATGCTGCCGCCCTACGAGGTGGCCGAGACGCTGGCGCGGCTGGCCGACGACATCGCCGCGACCGGCCCGGCGCTGGTCGTCTGCCTCGGCGACAGCTTCGACGACGACGCGGCCGCGATGGCCGTCGCGCCCGCGGTGTCCGTCGGCCTCGCCGGCCTGCAGGCGGGACGGCGCTGGGTGTGGATCGCCGGCAATCACGACCCCGCGCCGCCAGGGCTGCCGGGCGAGGTGATGGCGGTGCTGCAGTTCGGGCCGCTGATCCTGCGACATGTCGCACGCCCCGGCGCGTCGGGCGAGATCTCGGGGCATTATCACCCCAAGGCGCAGATCGACCTGCGCGGCCGCTTCCTGACACGCCGCTGTTTTCTTCACGATGCGAACCGGGTGATCCTGCCCGCTTACGGGACCTATACCGGTGGGCTGGCCTGGACGGATCCGGCGCTGCAGGCGCTGATGACGCCCCCAGCCTGCGCAATCCTGACAGGGCCCGTACCCCATGCCGTGCCGATGCCGCGCCGGTCGGAGAGGCAGACCCCCGAGACAAAACGGCGCCGCATCTCTGGGGAGGGATGCGGCGCCGTCCGGGAATGAGGAAGTCCCTTGCCTATCAAGGCGGTTCCCCCGCCGCCGGTTCCCCCGGCCGGACAGAGAATTTGCCACACCGGATCCGGCTGGTGCGGCGTCGCGGTGTCACCATCGGCCCGCACCGTCGCCCCGGCCGGCTGCGGCAACTCCGAACAGCAGGACACAGCATGACCGTCACGAGCGACACCCCCTCCGGCGACGTGATCGCAAGAGCAACATGGCCGGCGCAGCGGCGCGAACCTTCGACACGACCCGCTTCGAGCATTTCACGAGCGAGACGCGTCGGTCCTCACGGCGCGGATTTACCCGGCTCGACAGGGGCGACGTCATCATATGCGAGCGTCGCGGTGCGGCAGGCCAGGCGTCCGTCGTGAGCGCCATCATTCTCGACGGACGCAGCGTTGCTGCCGAGATTCGGAACAGGGTCGCGGCGGTGGTCGCGCGGATGGGCGCCGAGCACGGAATCACGCCGGGGCTCGCCGTCGTGCTGGTGGGCGACGATCCTGCCAGCGGTGTCTACGTCCGCGCCAAGGGCCGCCAGACGGTCGAGGCCGGAATGCTGAGTTTCACCCACCGCCTGCCCGCGGACACCGATGCCGCGACGCTGTTAGCCACCGTCGACGCGCTGAACCGCGACGCCGCGGTGCATGGGATCCTCGTCCAGTTGCCGTTACCGGCCCATCTGGACGAAGCGGCGCTGATCGCGGCCATCGATCCCGCCAAGGATGTCGATGGTTTCCACGTCGCGAACGCCGGGCGGCTCGCTGCGGGCCAGTCCGGGCTGGTGCCCTGCACGCCGCTGGGGTGCCTGATGCTGATCCGGCGCCGTCACGGCAGCCTGGCGGGGCTGGAGGCGGTGGTGATCGGCCGGTCCAACATCGTCGGCAAGCCGATGGCGCTGTTGCTGCTGGGTGACAACGCCACGGTCACGATCTGTCACAGCCGCACCGCGGATCTGCCCGCCGTCGTGCGGCGCGCAGACATCGTCGTCGCCGCGGTGGGGCGTCCGGAACTGGTGAAGGGCGCCTGGCTGAAGCCTGGCGCGACCCTGATCGATGTTGGCATCAACCGTGTGCAAGGCGACGACGGCACGTCGCGTCTGGTGGGCGACGCGGATTTCGCCAGCTGCACCGCGGTGGCGGGCGCGATCACCCCGGTCCCGGGCGGCGTCGGTCCGATGACCATCGCCTGCCTGCTGGCGAACACGCTGACCGCCTGCTGTCGCGCCAACGATCTTCCCGTACCCGAGGACCTGACGGCCTGACCCGGCCTGCGTCGTTCGCTCGGCAGCACGTTGAAGGGCGACAACCGCCCAAACGGCGGCGGGCAGGGCGGCATCCGCCATCCCCACTTCGATGATCCCTGATCGAGTCGCGCCATGCGAACAATCGTGCGGGAGG
>PPFU01002004.1_pt1 | contig 13227 bp, 14 predicted proteins | sample 1535991 | NCBI WGS metagenome assembly PPFU01 (sample SAMN04901290, study PRJNA319586) | Hypolithon metagenome, whole genome shotgun sequencing project. | isolation source: Antarctic Hypolithon | place: Antarctica: Miers Valley | collected 2014
TTCTAATAATAAAATTAATATTTCAATCGTAACCTACTGGAATATCTGCCGATATTACTTTTTTTCCTGCTAAAATAAAAACCTGATCCTCTGATTTTATTTTTATCAACGCCAGTCCAGTAAATTTTCCAAAAGCCGGGAGTACGCCATACCTTTTACCAAAATAAAAGCATGGAAGTACCAATTGCTGACGAGCATGGCCTTGCAACTTCACACCAGGATGAATATGACCTGTCAGGTTATAATACTTCGGGTCGCTGTCGTGGCACATTACTAACTGATGACTGAATACAAAGGGTGCTAAAATCATTCGATCGGCGTACACCTCCATATTTTTATCCTCATAAAGTGCTGCCGGTAAAATATCATGATTTCCTTTAATCAAATGCCACGCAATATGATCATGCTGCTGCTTCCAGTCCAGAAACTCCTGCCACTGATAATTATAAGCACTATGGAATAAATCGCCCAATATAATAATCATTTCCGGCTGGTACATGGCTATGAGTTGGTCGAAACGAGCCAAATCTTCATCATGTACATGGTTTGGAATTGCGATACCTGACTTTCGAAAATGGCTGACTTTACCTAAATGTAAGTCAGCTAAAATTAAGGCATTTTTATCTTTCCAAAAAATAGCTTTCTGAGGTGCTAGCCACAACTGCTGGCCTAAAAACTCAAACACAGCTACCCGTATTTCATCATTCACATCGCAAGTTAATCTTCTAACTATAATTTATCAAATAATTTATCGTAACAGGAATTTTTTCTATGTAAGTAATTGTCTGGACTTTACACTATTGCGACACGATTTATGCAAAATTCCTTACTCCCCTTTTTTGGCGTAGTTTTCCAGCTGAACCTGCATTTTGCTAATCCGGTCTTCCAACTTTTCCGAGCTCAGTTTTTCTCTTAGCCGATCGACCATGATCGGGAAAGCAAAAGGAGTTATTTTTGGTGGGTCAATTACTGTGATCGTTTGTTCGTTTATTCTGTTCAATGCTTCCATCAGCCTGGAATGTTCCATCTGTAGTGTAAGGACTTCCTGCATGGCCTGTTGGACGAGTAGATTATCGGGCTCATATTGGGCAAAGACATCGTATAATATCTGAGACGAGGCTTGAAGATGCCTGTCGGTTATATTTTTCCCTGGAAATCCCTGAAATATCAGCCCTGAGATCGTAGCAATATCTCTAAATTTTCGTTTGGCCATTTCTGTACCATTAATACTGCTGTAGATATCGTTTAACAAATGATCGATTCGGAACAGGTCTACTTCTAATGCCTCTTCCAGAGGTATTTCTATGTCAGACAATAGCTCAAAACCATAATCATTCATGGCCAGAGAAAATGTGATTGGCTGGATAATAGAAATGCGATAGGCAATTAAGCTTGCCAATGCCTCGTGCACCAGCCTCCCCTCAAATGGATAAATGAAAACATGGTATCCCTCCCGGGTTTTTGCTCTTTCGATCAGTAGCATGTCTTTTTTTGGTACTCTTGACCATCTGGCCTGTAATTCCAGAAGAGGCTTTAAGGTCTGTAGCTCTATTTGATGATATCTGCCCTCTGCTGCCTCGTGCAGTTTCTCCCTGATCATCATTGATAGCTGAGAGGAGAGGGGCATCCGTCCTCCCATCCACTTGGGTATAATACCAGATTTCCTATTTGATTTTCGAACCATGACGGTCAGGTCTTTGATGCGGACTAATTCCAGACTTCTGCCAGCAAACCAAAAAGTATCTCCGGCTCTCAAACGGGAAATGAAACTTTCCTCGACGGTCCCTATTCTGCCCCCTGTAAGGTATTGAATGCGCAAAACAGGGTCTGCTACGATTGTTCCGATGGACAAACGGTGTCGCATGGCAGTCCTTCGATCGATCACCTGGTAAAAGCCCTCGTTGACTACCACTTTGGAAAACTCATCGTATTTTGTAAGGCTTTCACCACCTGTAGTGATAAACTTGAGCGCCCAGTGCCACTCTTCTTTTGTAATATCATGATAGGCATAGGTTTTTCGGATTTGTTGCAGTACCTCATCGGCATAGAATCCCTCACCTACAGCCAGCGTAACCAGATATTGCACCAATACGTCAAATGATTTTTGAAGGGGCTCTCGGCTTTCGAATTTTTTCTCGGCGATGGCCGTTTGCAAGGCAGCGCTTTCCAGTAGCTCCAACGAATTTGTAGGCAGAAAGTAGATTCTGCTGGTCGCCCCGGGTTGGTGGCCGCTTCGGCCAGCGCGCTGCAAAAAACGGGCAATTCCCTTGGGCCCTCCCACCTGTATCACCGTCTCCACGGGACGGAAATCTACACCCAAATCCAGGCTGGAAGTACAAACTACCAGTTTTAACTTGCCTGCATGCAGCGCATCTTCTACCCAGTTCCGGATTTCGTTCGCAATAGAACCATGATGCATGGCAATGAGCCCTGATAACTCTGGCGCCTGGTCCAGCAATTTCTGGTACCAAATCTCCGTTTGTGAGCGGGTGTTGGTAAAAAGCAAGGTAGTTTGGCTTTCTTCAATAATCGGTAGGATCTTGTGCAACAACCTGACCCCCAGATGTCCCGCCCAGGGAAACTTCTCTACTTCGTCAGGAAGGATAGATTTTATTACTAATTTCTTTTCCAGGTCAGCCTTCACAATTACTGCATTTTCAGCGGTGTCGGCCAGCAGCACGTCCAGTGCCTGCTGCAGATTGCCAATGGTTGCAGATATTCCCCAGATCTTTACAGGTGATTCCGCTAGTGTTTTGATAGCCGATAGGGCCAGTTCTACCTGTACCCCTCGTTTATTTCCAAGTAGTTCGTGCCATTCGTCTATAATAATGCCCTGAAGACTTTTAAAATAAAGTCGCTTATCTTTTTGGCTTAATAGCAAATGTAAGCTCTCCGGAGTGGTGATGAGGCACTCGGGCATATTTTTTAGCTGTTTTTTGCGTTCGGCAGATGTCGTATCGCCGGTACGTAAAGCAATATGCCAGGGAATTTCAAGCGCCGTACATATCTGCTGCATGGCCAGAGAAATATCCTTGGCCAAAGCACGCAGTGGCGTAATCCAGATTACTTGTAGTCCGTTGTTTTTGCGTGACTTATACGTGTCGGGGTATCGTCGCATAAACGCCATCAGGCAGGGAATCCACAAAGCCATCGTTTTTCCGCTGCCTGTAGGGGCGTTCAGCAAGCCGGATTTTTCGTTAAGGTAGGCCTCCCACACTTCCTGCTGGAAAGGAAATGGCTGCCATCCTTTGTCCTTAAACCAGGTAAGTATCACCTTTTGAGGATCTATTTTTTTTCTGGCCGTGGTCACGCTTTTTCCGCATTTTGGTAAATCTGTAAGAGCTCCTTCAATTCATCAAGTGTATTAGCTTCTTCGACTTTTTTATCGAGTCGCCAGCGTAGAATGCGAGGAAAGCGGAGTGCAACGCCAGACTTATGCCGATTGGATTCCTGGATGCCTTCAAAGCCAATCTCAAAGACAAGAGAGGGTTTTACGGTACGCACCGGGCCGAATTTTTCCTTGGTGTTTCTTTTTACGAATGCATCTACCTTATTCATCTCCTGGTCTGTAAGGCCTGAATAGGCCTTTGCAAAAGGGACAAGAAGGCCTTCATGCCACACGGCAAAAGTATAGTCTGAGTATATATCGGCTCTTCGTCCGTGCCCTTTTTGTGCATAGATCAGTACGCCGTCTATCGACAAGGCATCGATTTTCCATTTCCACCAATCTCCCCGCTTCCTGCCCACCTGGTAGGTCGCATCCAGACGCTTGAGCATAATGCCTTCAGCTAGCTTTTCTCTGGAAGTTGCGCGTTCCTTATGCAACTCATCCCAGGTGGCAAAGGTAATTTTTGGTGACACAATGAGTACCGGACTATTGGCAGAAGCAACGGTTTGCTCCAATAAATGCCTTCTCTCTCCCTGTGATGTCTCACGGATATCTGCTCCACCAAACTCGAGCATGTCATATGCTTTAATAATAACTGGTGCGTCATTTAATATCTTCTTCGTCAGGTTCTTCCTGCCAATCCGGGTTTGTAGCAAAGCAAAAGACAGGGGCTTTTCGTTTTTATAGGGAAGAATTTCGCCATCAATTACGGTGCCATCAGGAAGCTGCTGAAGTAACTGTTGAAATTCAGGAAATTTATCCGTGATAAGATCCTCACCGCGCGACCAAAGGTATAACTTGCCCTTTCTTACGATGAGCTGGGAACGGATGCCATCCCATTTCCACTCTGCCAGCCACGCTGCAGGCTGTCCGAGGTCTTCTGGTTTGTCTACGGGATGCGCCAAAAAGAATGGGTAGGGGCGCGACAGGTTGTCTTCATCGTTTTCTTCTAAAATTAATTTTCTGAAACTGGTGTCCCCTTGCTGCCAGTTGCCCATAAGTCGGTGGGCCACGATGGCTTTATCGATTTTGGTTACTTCCGCTACAGCTCGGGTTACCAGGCTTTGAGAAACACCAATCCTAAAGCTTCCCGTCATCAGTTTTGTGAATACAAATCTTTCCTGTGGTGTCATGGTATTCCATGCACTCAAAATTGCCTCCTTTTTTTCGCTTTCCCCGAGTGCGCCAAGCGACATAATAAAAGCCATCCAATAGGAAAGGTCTTCTTGCTGGGAGTACTCAGGCAGGGGGAGCAGGAGTGCCATAGTTTCTGCAAGGTCACCTACAACATGATAAGATTCTTCAAAAAGCCAGTCAGGTACATTGGCAGCCTCTGCTGACCAGCGGCGAAGGAGCGTCGCATTTACCTGTCGGCGCGGACCTTTATGTGAGAAAAGGGCCAAAACCCATAGTTTATCCTGATCTGAAGCTTCCCGAAAGTACTCCTTCAGGTAACCCACTTTTTCTATGGTCTTGTTGGTTTGATCAAGAGAGGCAAACAGCGCAGCAAATTGCTTCAAAATTGAAAGTTCTAGGTTTATCCAAATGGAAACCGGATGTATCGCTATTTTGTTATTTCGAAAAATGGAGAACAAAAAAATTATAAAAAAAGCCTGCTAAAAAATCGCAGGCTTGTTGTGGTGACAAAAAAAGACTGTTTCCTACCGCTGAATTTCAATCACTCCAACGGGAGCTTCTTTTACAACTTCTATTTTTTCTACCGGCGCTTTGCTATGCATATCTTCTTTAACAGATATAGAAGGAGCTATTACCAATGCTACGATAGACATCAATTTTATTAAAATATTCATGGAAGGACCGGATGTATCTTTGAACGGATCACCAACAGTATCACCCGTTACGGAAGCCTTATGGGCGTCGGAACCCTTATAATTCATTACACCGTTGATCATTACCCCTTTTTCAAACGATTTTTTTGCATTATCCCAGGCCCCACCGGCATTTGACTGAAATATTGCCATTAGAACACCTGACACGGTTACTCCAGCCAATAAGCCACCTAAGACTTCGGGACCAAAAGCAAAACCTACCACAACCGGGACAATTAAAGCCAATGCACCCGGTAAAATCATTTCACGAAGTGCTGCCTCAGTAGATATGGCAACGCATTTATCATACTCAGGTGTTGCCGTACCCTCCATAATTCCTTTTATTTCCCTGAATTGTCTCCTCACTTCTTCCACCATCGCCATTGCTGCACGCCCTACTGCACTGATCGCGAGGGCAGAGAAGACAAAAGGAATCATACCGCCAACAAAAAGACCAGCCAAAACGGGTGCCTTATAGATATCTATCGAATCGATGCCTGCAATCCCTACGAACGCAGCAAATAAAGCTAGTGAAGTCAGCGCAGCAGATGCTATAGCGAAACCTTTTCCTGTGGCAGCAGTCGTATTTCCGACCGCATCCAGAATATCCGTTCTTTCGCGTACTTCTTTAGGCAATGCACTCATTTCGGCTATGCCACCGGCGTTATCAGCAATGGGGCCAAATGCATCAATGGCAAGCTGCATGGCCGTGGTGGACATCATTCCAGCTGCGGCAATGGCTACACCATAGAACCCTGCAAAATAAAAGGAGAAATAGATACCAGCAGCAAAAAGTAAAATCGGCAAGGCTGTAGACATCATACCTACACTTAAACCAGAAATAATATTGGTAGCTGCACCAGTCGAAGATTGTTTGATGATCGAGTTGACCGGGCCTTTACCCATAGCAGTATAATATTCAGTGATGATACTAATTAATGCACCTACAATAAGACCCGTCATTACTGCATAGAACACGTCCATACGGTTAAATTCAATACTCCTAAGGTTCATGGTCTCAGGCAGAATGTACTGGATCACAAAATAGGAAGAAATAGCTGTAAGTATGATCGAAGACCAGTTTCCAATATTTAGCGCCTGCTGCACGTCGCCACCCTCTTTAATACGGACAAATAAGGTTCCTATGATAGAATATACAATACCGAGACCTGCAATGATCATGGGTAGGATAATCGTGGAAAGCCCACCGAATTGATCGGTTGCGACGGTATCAATCTCTGAACCCAACACCATCGTAGCAAGAATAGTGGCTACATAAGAGCCGAAAAGATCAGCACCCATACCGGCCACATCACCTACATTATCACCTACGTTGTCAGCGATTGTAGCAGGGTTTCTCGGGTCATCCTCAGGTATACCTGCTTCAACCTTACCTACCAGGTCAGCGCCAACGTCGGCCGCTTTTGTATAGATACCACCACCTACGCGCGCAAAAAGCGCGATGCTTTCAGCACCAAGGGAAAACCCTGTCAAAACTTCCAGTGCCCTTACCAATTCAAAGCGGTTTCCGTCATTTAAACCTTCAGGCAGAAAAAGGTAAAGGAAGATGATAAACAACCCACCTAAGCCTAGTACTGCGAGGCCGGCAACGCCCATGCCCATAACGGAGCCACCTCCGAAGGAAATATCAAGGGCTTTGGATAAGCTGGTTTTTGCTGCCTGGGCTGTTCTTACATTGGCTTTGGTGGCAATGCGCATACCGATAAATCCTGCCAAGGCTGAAAACACAGCACCTATGATAAAAGCAACGACAATGAGTGGATGAGAGTTTTCAGACGAAAATCCCAGATAGCCTAAAAACAAGCTGGCCAGGATAACAAAATAAGTCAACGTTTTGTATTCAGCTTTTAGAAAGGCCATGGCACCTTCAGCAATATAACCTGCAATGGTCTGCATTTTCGAGTCCCCAGCATCCTGCTTTGTGACCCACGCAGATTTAAAAAAGGTATAAATCAACGAAACCACTCCCAGGAGTGGCACTAAGTAAAGAATATACTCCATTATGTCAGCTTTAATTTTTTTTAATCGGACAAATATAGAAGAACATCGCCATTTTTAAAATAAATTTTAAAAAGTAGCAGTATTTAAGGAGGGATTTTTAAAATATGATAGGCGAACGGCTGGAGTTTTCAAATTACTGCTCTTTTTGATTTTCATCTGATGAAGATACGTCGGTAATTTCAGCGCGTTCTCCCTCATATTGTGTCTGAACTTCATGAGCCTCCAGCCCTTTTTCATTGAGATATCGTGAAAATGAAGCGGTATAACCATGTGTGGCATATATACATTGAGCCCCGGTGCCTTCCACAGCTTGTAAAAGACCTGGCCAATCGGCGTGGTCTGATAGGATGAATCCGCGGTCTATTGCCCTCCTTCGCTTGGCACCGCGCAGGTTCATCCAGCCTGAGGCCATGCCTGTACTAAAAGGTTTAAATTTTTTCAACCAAGGGCTGCCCAACGCCGATGGTGGAGCAATAACCATGCTGCCTGCAAAGTCTTCTCGCGCTGTTTCGGGCGTTACCCGTTGCACATAGGGTAAAATAGCCCCATTCATCTTTAACGCTTCATTGACGTTCCAAACAGCACCATGCACAAAAATTTTTCCTATATTATGGTCGAGGTGGTGTAAAATCCGCTGCGCCTTCCCTAGCGCATAGGTGAATAAGATCGAGACCTTGCCGTTGTCCTGGTTGTGTTTCCACCAGGAATTGATTTGCTGAAATATTTCTTCCTGTGGGATCCACTTATAGATGGGCAAGCCAAATGTCGATTCAGTAATAAACACATTACACTTAACAGGTTCAAAAGGCACGCAAAAATGGTCGTTTTCAAGCTTATAATCACCAGAAAATACCCATACTTCGCCTTTATATTCTAGCCTAACCTGGGACGAACCAATTATATGGCCAGCCGGATGTAAGCTGATTTTTACGCCGTTGATAGATAAGGATTTGCGGTAAGGAAGGGTTTGAAGCGATATATCCTCGCCGAGTCGTTGTCTTAAAATACCTTCTCCATCGGGATGGGATATATAATGTTTACTTCCCCAACGAGCATGATCAGCGTGCGCATGTGAGATAACAGCCTTATCTACCGGTCGCCAAGGGTCGATATAAATATCAGCTATAGGACAATACAGGCCATTATTAGTGAATTGTATCAGTTTGGGCTCATTCAAACAAAAAGATTAAAAAATGAAAAATACTATACTTCTATCGCTTCTTTAATGCTACTGCAATATTTGATATCTAATTTATCAATAATATTATCCGGATAATCTTCAAGTATATTTTGCTTGGCTATCATAACAGATTTTTCGAACCAAGACTCGTTTGGAAGGATTTTTCTGTGGATCTTAAGTCCATGGGCGTACATCTCTTTCTTCCATTCAATATAATACCATTCCATGGAGGGCTGATGAAAGGCTCGTAGCGATCGCTTATCAAAAATAAACTTTTCATAATCTCCATCCTTTACAAAATCCGAAATTCTATGAAAGGCTTCCTTAAAATGTTCTATAGGCACGTAATCTGCCTTTAATTTGCAAATCAAAATCTTTTTGTCTCGGCTATAGTAAAGCTTCACAAATCTTTCGTCGAAGTGAGTTTTAAATTGTCTTAAATCTTCACTTAAAGCCTGATCACTCATACGTTTTAAAATAAATTACGATTTAAAATTAATGATGATAAAAAGTTAATCATCTAATGAGAACTATGTTTACTCTTCTTTTGATCTCCTGCGACTTTAATTTGAAATTCATGAAGATCCGTTTCCAGCTTACTTACATAATCCATTGTTCTGATAATCATGTCTTGCTGGGATGTTACTTGCTCCTTTAGGTAACTCAACTCCTGATTCAATAGTTTGACCTTTGCCTCATATTCCTTTTCAAGTTTTTTTTTCTCCAGCTTTGCCTTTTCTAGCTCCTCTCTAAATATAAGGAATGCTTCAGGTGGGGTTTTCATTACTTTCATCTGCGTTTAAATCTTTCTATAATAATAAATGGATGAGGAACCGTTTGTTTAACATTTAATACTATTTATATCACCTTCACCAAAGATACTATTATAAAATAATTTTTTCATCATAATTTTTTCAATAAATATTAAACAGGTTTTAAAGTAGAAAATCCTCCGTCTACACCCAAGACCTGGCCTGTTATCCACGAACTGTTATCTGATATCAAGAATGAGGCAATATTTGCAATATCCTCAGCAGTGCCTGTTCTACCTATAGGGTGTCTCTTATCAGAGGCCTCTTGTTTCTCAGGTGTAGAAAGCAGCTGCCTGGCAAGAGGCGTATCTGTAAGTGAGGGTGCAATCATGTTTACCCGAATCTTGCTTGACGCCCATTCTGCTGCCAGCGATTTACCCAAGCCCTCTATAGCCCCTTTTGCAGCCGCAATAGAGCTATGGAAGTTTAAACCCACCTTTACAGCCACGGTGCTAAACAACACGACGCTTGCGCCATCTGCTTTCTTTAGGTTTTTCAAGGTTTTTTGTAAGACTTTCACTGCGCCGAGAAAGTTTATGTCGAGATCATGTTGAAACTCTTCTATTTTAAGCGCTTTAAATGGTCGTAAATTGATCGTTCCAGGACAATATACAATGCCATTTATCGCATCGGGTAAGACGTCAAGTTCATCCTCAAGCTTTGTAACATCTAGCTGAATCTGTCTTACTTTCATGGACTCCAACTCATCGGACGAAGATCTTGAAGCAGCAATAACCGTAAAATTTTGTGCCACTAGCTGCCTGCATATCGCAAGCCCGATTCCAGAACTTCCACCAATTACTAATATATGCTTATTTGCTTTTTCACTCATCTCGCATTGATATAATTAAGAAATTCTGATCTTACTTTCTCTTCGTTGAACCTACCGCTAAAATTGGCCGTACCTGTGCTGCTGTTGGTATCGCCAATCCCTCGCGAGGATACGCAAAGATGTGTCGCATCAATGACAACACCTACGTCTTCCGTTTTCAACGCTTTCTTTAATTCATTGGCTATCTGCACCGTTAGCCTCTCCTGTACTTGTGGTCTTTTGGCAAAGTATTGCACAATCCTATTGATCTTTGACAGACCAATGACTTTTCCACTGGAAATATAAGCGACATGGGCTTTCCCAATGATAGGAACAAAATGATGCTCGCAATTGGAATAAAAGGTAATGTCTTTCTCCACCAGCATTTCCTGGTAATTATATTTATTTTCAAAAAGGCGCGCGACAGGTTTGTTGGCGGGATTTAAACCGCTGAATATTTCTTTCACGTACATCTTCGCCACCCTTGCAGGGGTACCTTTGAGGCTGTCATCCGTGAGGTCTAACCCCAGCGTGGTCATGATCTCCCTGAAATGTGATTCGATGATTTCAATCTTTTGTTTGTCATCAAGTTCAAAAGCATCCGGCCTCAATGGCGTATCATAAGATGTCCCAAAGTGGTCTTCTGCAAAATCATCAAGATTAAAATCGTTATTCAACGGGATATTCAACGAAGTTTCTTTCTGTTTCATAAAGGGTAATTTTGATTTCATACTGCTCACTGATGAGCTTTCTTAAAATATTATATATAACAACAGCAATGTTTTCTGCGGTGGGATTAAGGGATTTAAATTCCTCGGTATCCAGATTTAGATTCTTATGGTCAAACCTGGCAAGTACGTTTGTACGGATGATGTCTTTCAATTTTTTAAGATCATACACATATCCAGTCTCAGGATCTGGTTCGCCGACAAGCTTTACAATCAACTCATAGTTATGACCATGGTAATTTGGATTGTTGCAGAGTCCAAATACTTTGGCATTTTTTTCGTCCGTCCAGTTTGGATTAGATAAACGATGGGCTGCATTGAAATGTTCTTTTCTAAAAACCGCTATTTTCATTGTACATAATTCAACGTAAGAAAATGTTTTTTTGTTCAATATTTAATTGAATAAAATTAAACAAAATAAATGATTTAATCAAAGCTCGGAATGAAAGATGATTACATTTTAACCAAATATATCTATGAATGATTTAAATGACTGGGAGTTAATTAAGAAAAAAGGGAAATTAGTGAAAAAAAAAATTGGAGGTAGTTATGCAATAGAAGGGGTCGTGTATTTTCCATTTCGGAACTCTAAAAATTTGCGCCACAGACCCAAGCGGAGTCAAATTTTAGCCACGGGTTTGAACCCGTGGCTAATTAATGGAATATGATATAGTTTTGGCAAATTTTTACCTTTTGAAGTAAAAAATATTGCAAAACGGTTGCTGCGAAACTTTAGTACCCTATCAACTGATTTGATTATCAAATATTGGTCGTCAAGCCCGGATCCAGAAACTATCGGCAATAATTGCAAAAATCTTTATTTATCCGGTATCTTTTTAACTCAGAATGATCACGATGTGATGCGGAGCTGCACCATCGAATATCTGCCCGTATTTAATCAAACTCAGTTTATTAGCAATATTCGTTGAAAACATCCACCAGATGATTTCCAATCATTTCAGCAGTACGTCCTTCAATATGATGTCTCTCGATAAAGTGAACGAGCTCCCCATCTTTAAATAAAGCTATAGCTGGAGAAGACGGTGGGTAGGGTGCTGTATATTCCCTGGCTTTAGCCACAGCCTGCTGGTCTACGCCGGCAAATACAGTAGCGAGCGTATCAGGTTTCTTAGCAGACTTTTGTAAAGCAAGCTTCACACCTGGTCTGGCAGCACCTGCTGCACAGCCACATACCGAATTGACGACAATCATGGTAGTGCCGGTGTGGTCTTTTAAATGGCTATCTACATCCTCAGCCGATTTGAATTCTTTAAAGCCAACTGAAGTCAAATCTGTGCGCATAGGAGCAACTAAATGTTCTGGATACATAATGGTATAATTTTTAATTAACTAATTGAACGTCTGAGGATTTACAATCCTTTAATATTTTATGGTTTACAGAAAACCTAATTCTAATTTAGCCACTTCTGACATCATATCGTGTGAATAGGGTGGGTCAAAAGTTACTTCAACTTCAACTTCATTCACCCCTTCAATCGCTTTTACCTTGTCTTTTACTTCCTGTGGAAGCGCCTCGGCAGAAGGGCAGGAGGGAGAGGTTAGCGTCATCATAATGAAGACGTTGTTGACCGGAAATACGCTAATTTCATAAATCAAGCCAAGCTCGTATACATCCACTGGTATTTCAGGGTCATATACCGATTTAATAGCCTCTAAAACCTTGTCTCTCAAATTTTCCATGGGTATTATTTATCTAGTAAGGCCTTACTTTTGTAGGCCAGGGCGTACATTTTCATCTGTTTAATCATGGAAGCAAATCCATTGGATCGTTGAGAACCAATCACTTGTCCCATACCAATTCTATCTATAAAAAACAGATCAGCATTTATGATTTCATCTACCTTTTGACCTGAAAGCACACGAATTAGCAAGCTAATCAGCCCCTTCGTAATCTCGGTATTGCTATCTGCATTGAACTGGACTCTATCTCCCTTAAGGGCTGTCGTAAGCCATACTTTGGATTGGCAACCCTTGATGCTATTTTCAGGAATTTTTTCTTCCTCGGGTATGGCAGGCAGTCTTTGCCCCAATTCCATAATATAAAAGATCGTGCTTTCCCTATCGTCTCCCAAGATCTCAAATTCACTGATTATCTCGTCCTGCACTTCTTTAATTGATGTTTCGGCCATATTATTAACCTGTCATTTTAGCAATACGTTCCAAACCTTCCGCTAATTTATCTACCTCATTTTTGGTATTGTACACAGAAAATGAGGCGCGTGCGGTTCCCTCTATTTTGTACCGATCCATCAAGGGCTGTGTACAATGGTGACCGGTTCTGATGGCAATACCCCGGGCATCCAGCATCATTCCTATATCGAAATGGTGTATCTTTTCCATTACAAAAGAGATAACACTGATCTTTTCCCTGGCGGTACCCACAGGTTGAAAGCCTTTGATATCATTTAATCGTTCCGAAGCATATATCAGAAGCTC
>PPFU01007114.1_pt1 | contig 13214 bp, 12 predicted proteins | sample 1535991 | NCBI WGS metagenome assembly PPFU01 (sample SAMN04901290, study PRJNA319586) | Hypolithon metagenome, whole genome shotgun sequencing project. | isolation source: Antarctic Hypolithon | place: Antarctica: Miers Valley | collected 2014
CGCGTGGCGCCGGGGGAGCCGACTACGTCGTCAAGCGGATCACAGTCGATCAGGCCGGCGGCGGACGGCTCACGGCCATCGAGCGGGTACGGCTCTTCACGCCGAGCGACCTGCGCACACTCCTCGCCGCCGCCGGGCTGCAGGTGGTGCACGCCTGCGGCGACTATGCCGGCGGCGCGCTCACGGCGCTGTCGCCGCGGGCGATCCTGTTCGCGAGGCGGGGCGACGGACATCACGTGCCGGGCGTGTTGAACCGCCCCGGAAGACGGCCGGTGGGCACAGGCGACCACTCGTTGAGCGGACGTGGCCGGAGGTGAGGGATGGCGCTACCCATGAAGGTGCCGGATCATGTCCGCTGTCCGGCTGCGATCCATCCCCTGGCTCACTCGCCGATGCCGCCGATGCCCGATAGTCCCACGGATTCATCCCATCACCGGCGGCACGGTGCGCTGCTGATCCTGGCGCTGCTCGCGCTCACCCTCGTCGCCTCGGTCGATCCCGCCACATTGGTCGCCCGCCAGGCGGCGCTGGCTGATCCGGCCGACGTTGCGCTCGCCGATGGCGCGAGCGACCTGTCGCGCCCCATCGAGATCGACTGGCGGGTGCTCGGCACGCTCGATTATCGCAGCGGCCGGGTGAACGACGTGCTGCGCCGCCTGGATGGCAAGCTGGTGCGGATCCCGGGCTTCATCGTCCCCCTCGACGACTTCGCCGAAGAAGTCACCGAGTTCCTGCTCGTGCCGTACTACGGGGCCTGCGTCCACGTCCCGCCGCCGCCCCCCAATCAGATGGTGTACGTGAAGCTCGCCGGCGGGAAGCGGACCCGCATGGTCTGGTGGGATCCCGTCTGGATCGAAGGCACGCTCAACGTCACGATGTACAAGAGCATCTACGGCGCGGCCGGCTTCCGCCTCACGGGACAGCGTGTGACGCCGTACGACGGACCAGCGCGCTGACGCCGCGTTCTGGGCCGGCGCACGCGCCATGCTCTCCTCTGCGGTCCAGGCTGTTGAAGTGGTTGAGCTGCTCCCCTGCGAAGCCAAGCGGTGCGGCGTCACCACCCCCGACGTTGCTGGCTCGGATCCCTGCCCCCCGTAACAGCTCAAAGTGCCAGATCTATACGATCGATGTCGAGCGAGCAGCTGGAAGGCTACGGTCACTCGATCACTTAATGACACTATGAAATGACGAATCGACGTGTTACCTGGCTCGTATGACCGACCCCACCTACCCCGGGTTGGCTCATCCTTCCCTTCCCGTTCGTTCCACGGTCTCGCCGACCATTCGTGCACGGGCTGCGCGGATGCTGAGCGCCGCGGGCGATCCGGCACGGCGTGCGCTGCTGGAGCTGCTGGACGACAGAGAGCTATGTGTGACGGAGATCGCCGTCCTCATGGGTGACGCGATGCCCACCGTATCCCAACGGTTGCGCGTGCTCAAGACTGAGGGGCTCATTCGGGCGCGGCGCGACCACAAGCACGTCTACTACTCGATCGCCGACGAGCACGTGCGGACGCTACTGGCGAACATCCTGCGACACGCCGCCGAGCCGCTGCCCGGGTAACGAGCGAGGCACCAGATCATCCACCGCGGGCTGTGATGCACGCGCGATCGGACCCCGGGACGTTCGCGATCACTTCTCGCGTCCGGCACTCGAACACAGGAGCTGGACCATGACACTACACGCCGATCATCCGCACACCCACGGCCCGGGTTGCGGCCACACCGCGGTGCGCCACGATGGTCATGTCGACTATCTCCATGACGGTCCTCTGCACCACCAGAACGGCGGTACGGTTGCCGAACACGAGTTCGCGGTCAGTGGCGACATGCCGGCGGACTGCACGCCCCGCCATGCGTGCGGCGGCCACGATGCCGCGCATACGCATGGCCCCGAATGTGGCCACCAGCGAGTCCCGCACGGCGATCATGTCGACTATCTGGTTGATGGTCATCTGCACCATCCGCACGGGGATCGTTGCGACTTCCACGGCGCGCTCGTCACGACGGCCTGACGCCCCTCTCGACGCCGGGCGCCAGGTCAGGATCCGGCGCGCGGAGGTGCGACGCGCCCGGGCAGGGTTCGGCGCGCGGGGGTGCGTCGCACCGGGGCAGGATAGGGACACACTGTTTGCCGGCCACGTCAAGACCCCGGCAGCGAAGGCGAGTTCGCCTCGCGAGTACGTCGCGTGTAGTCCACTACCACCCCCCGCTGTTCGGCCGGGGCCCTCACCCTTCGACCGCCCGAATCGTCCGCTCGCGCGTCCAGCACGACCATTTGCTCGAGTTGTCGTGCCGGATGGCGTAGTGCACGTTAACGTGCGGTCGATCGACGCCGATCGGCCCACCCGTCGCGCCGGTCGGAAGCGGGTCGGGCCACGCTGAGCGCGGCGTCCACATCCCCGCCACCGTCGGACCGCCATGCGTATCCCGTGGACGCCTCGCACCGTCTGTCTCACCGCGCTCGTCATCCTCGGCGTTCCGAGCGTCGCCGCCGGGCAGACCGCTCCGGCGCGCCAGTCCGCCCGGGCCGATGACGGCCGCATCGTCGCGCGATCGCCCTGTGCGGTGCACGCCATGCCGTACGAGCGGTACGCCAGCGATGCCGAGGTCGGGCGACGGCAGGCGCTGGCCGCGCTCGACTCCGCATATACGCAGCTCGTCCGTCCAACGGCGTCGGACAGCGCGGAGCATGCCGGTGCCCGCGCCGAACTCGTCGCCCGGCAACCGCTCCCCCGCGCCCTCTACGACAGCACTCATCGCAGCGGCGCGTATGTGTGCGAGCGGATCGTCTACCTCAGCGACGGGCTGCGCATCGCCGGCTACCTGATGCGCGCGGCCGCGGCGCCCCCGGGCGGGCACCCGGTGCTCATCGTCAACCGCGGTGGCAACCGGGAGTTCAGCAAGTTCGACGACGTCACCATGACTCGTTGGCGCCGCTTTCTCGATGCCGGCTATCTGATCGTCGCCTCGCAGCTGCGTGGGAGCGACGGCGGCGACGGCGTGGAGGAGTACGGCGGCGGGGATGTGCGGGACATCCTGAACCTAGTGCCGCTCATCCGCTCGCTGCCTGGCGCGGACCCCGCCAACGTGTTCATGTACGGCGCCTCACGCGGCGGGTTCATGGCCTACCACGCGCTGGCCGCCGGCATGCGTGTGAACGCCGCGGTCGTGCAGGCCGGCCCCGTCGACCTCGAAGCGCACGAGCGGTTCCGCCCCGGCTTCGCGGCGGCCGTGTATACCGGCGTGCCGGACTATGATCGCGATCCCGCCGCCTTTTACCGGTCACGCAACGTGCTCCGCGTCGCCGACCGCATCACGACGCCGCTCCTCCTGCTGCATGGCACCGACGACTGGCGTGTCCCGGCGGCCGCCTCGCTTCAGATGGCGCAGCGGCTGCAGGAACTCGGCCGGCCCTACGGCCTGGTCATGTATGCGGGCGACGATCACTTCCTGTCCCGCAACCGCGCCGACCGCGATCGTCAGGCGCTGGACTGGTTCGCCGCGCACCGCGCCGGCGGAGGACGCGGGCCAACGAATTGAAGCGCGGAGCACGGGCAGGGGCGTTCCCGAGTCAGAGGCTGATGGTCCGGGCCAGCTGCCGTCGCGAGGGGACGCCGGGGCACCAGCATGGACCGTGGAAGGCGCAGCGGACGCAGAGCGAGGCGTCCACGAGTCCAAGGGTCGGAACGTGGGTTGATCGAGCCAGCGGCCGCCCTCACCAGCGAGCTGCGCGCCGACGACGACGGTGCACCCGCCGCGCGTGCGGCGGGCCGCCGACAGCTGCGACCGCGTGAAGCTTCCGTAGCCCTGGAAGTGAAGAGCACGGGAAAATCGCTCCCCGGAGAGAAGCCGCCGAACTCGTTCTCCTCGCGCACCCAGGCGACGTCGCCCGTCAGGCCGAACGTGGCGGCGTCCGTCAGCCGCACCACGGCGCCCGCCGTGAGATCGCCGTGCCACGCCGATGGGATGCCGCGGACGACCCACGCGTTCGATGTTGTCGGCCCCGAACGGCCGGAGATCGAGCCCCGATCGGCCGTCGACGAGAAGGGCGGCAGCGCGCCGGACGCGTCGTTCAGGATGGTCAGCGATGTCTGCAGGTTGGCATTGTTCGAGAGGGGAACCCCGTCCAACACCACCACCGTCCCGAGTGCCCCCTACCGCGCCGCGTCGCGGGCGAGGCCGCCCGCGTCAGGCAGCACCGGGAGCTGCCGGAGCAGCAGTTGACGCGCGTCGCCAAGCGTCGGATTCAGAGCGATCTGGCCGGGAACGAGCTGCAACCCGTCGGCGAGACTCGCCGGCTGCTCGTGCTCGATCGCGTCCCCGCCGACGACGGAGCTCGTGCCCTGCTCGTCGGTTCGCTCCTGCGCCGTCACCATGATCCCCGCCAGCGACACGGCGCGCGCGGCCAACCGCACCGCGACGATCCGTTCGATGCCACCGACGACCGTCGTGCTGTCCTGGAGCGGCGCGTAGCCGAGCGCCCGGACGAGGATCCGCCCGCCGTGACGGTCGCGCCCGGCACCGGAATGCCGTCGCTGGCCCGCACAACGACGCCGGCCACTGCGCCCCTGGAGCCCTGGCCGGCGGCCGGGCAGCTGCTGCCGCTCAGCAGCGCGATCGACAGGACCAGCAGGGTGACGGGGCTCGAGATAGGGAACTCTCGGCGATGCGAGGCGGCACGCATCGCGCGGAGACTAGACGCGATCGCCGGATGCGCCGCTGATTGTCAACGAACAGTTGGCGGATGACCATGGGTGGTCAGGCGGGCCATATCGCCGGCATCGCACACCGGAGTCCCTCCTGCCTTTCCGCCCAGGGTCGCCGCGGCGCCCCTGCACCAGGCCGCGAGTGCCCGCCACCGGTCCGGCACCAGGTGTGGCGCCAACATCCGGCGTCGGACAATTTTCGGACGGCCGGCGAGACACCAAAGGCGGTAATGCACGCCGAACCGGTCCAGCGCCCATGTCTCGTAGTCTGCCATCGCGCCGCACGCGCCGGCGAGCAGCCCCCAGCACCGGCGCAGCTGTTCGGCTCCGGCGTGCGCGGTCACGGGACCGACGTCGTCGGGGCTCCACGCCGGGAGCGGATCGGCCCGCGGTGCCGGGCGCCGGGGTGTGAACCCGAAGCGCCGTACCAGGGTGCCCTCTCCGTCAGCGCCCACGCAGCAGAGCCCGAACCCCCAGACACCGATGGTGCAGGGGGCGTCATCGGGCTCCGTGCGGGCATCAAGGAGGTAGCACGTCGCGCCGCGGTCCGTTGGCGCGGCCACTCGCCGGAAGCCGTAGGCGATCGGTTGATTCCCATCCTCTCGCCGGAGGTCGAGGCCGAGGTACCAGAGCTGCTGGTCCAGCAGGGGGACGGCGATCCGGCGCAACTGACGCGGAAGCGAGGCCGGCATGACCGCCCCCGCTCGCGATGTTGGAGCCGCGTGTGGCCGGCGCGCGGCGCGGCGCGGCGGAACGACCGTGGAACCACCACCGATCACAGCACGACCCCCGTCCGTCGTGAGGCAACCACCAGCCCTAGTAGCCCGACGCCGGCGGTGAGTGCCATCAGCCAGACGAGTCCGAGCCTGACGCGACGCGCGACCGCCGACGCCGGCTCTTCCACCATCGTGAACGTCGGGATCAGGGCGATGTCCGGACCCACCAGGGCGGCTCGGCGGAAGATGCGCGGTTCGTAGAAGGCGCGAAGCTCACCCATGTACCGGTCGACGCTCAGCTGGAACTGCGCATACCGTGCATCTCCGGTGCCGGCGACGTCCTGCAGCGCGGCGTTGAGCAGCACTGCCGGTGAGAGAAACCGCCACCGCCCGACGAGCTGGCGCTGGGCGGCACGTTGCGCATCGTACCCCGCGGCGACTGACGCGACGGCATCCCGAACCTCGGTCAGCACCGCGAGGCGCGTCGCCGCAAAATCCGGCGCCGGCGCGCCGACCCGCCCATTCAGCGCCGGCGCCAGTTCCGGGTGATCCTGATAGTACAGTCCCAGCAACTCGGCCCCGCGCTGCTCTGCCTCACGCGTGGCCGATCGCTCCGCCGTGATCAGCCCGACGCGGGACGGAACCGGGTACCGCGAGACCGCGACCACGTTCAGCGTCGCCGGTACGAGCACCACCAGAACGAGCCACACGCCAAGCAGGGTAAGCGCATTGGCGGAGGATCCCCTGCCTAACCCCGCGATCAGGAGCGCGACGGCGAACCAGAAGAGTGCATACGCCGCGACGAGGGCGGTCCACTCCATGAGTCCGGCCGCGGCGCCGGCCCCCACGCCGAATAGCGCCGCCACGAGCAGCGGCAGCACCACCCCGACGAGGAGCACGAGGCCGACACGTACCCCGATCTTGGCCACCAGAAGCGTACGCGGGCTAAGCGGCTGCGCGAGCAGCATGGCGAGCGTTCCCTGCTCGCGTTCCGCCGAGAGGATGTTGTAGCCCAAGGCGAGGACGAGCAGGGGGAGCAGATACACCATCACGAACGCGAGATCGAATCGCCCCGAGAGCAGGTTGGACGGGCTCTCGAGCTCGTCGTTGACATGAAACGTCTCGCGCGCCAGGAATGAGACCCGATGGTAGGCGGGATACAGGTCGCTCTGGCCGACGGCCAGCGATCCCAGCGGCGGCGCGGGCATCGCCACGTAGCGACGGGCGACGCCGTTGCCCGCCGCATACGGGTGCCTGGCGTCGCCGAACGGCCGGAGCGCCGATGTGTCGCCGGCGGCCTCCGCCAGCGTGGTCGGCAGGCGGCCGAATCGGTCAGCCTCCTCGGCGGCGGCGGTGCGAATGGCCTCCTGCTGGAAGCGGGTCCAGCTCTGCCCGTTCCAGAGGGCGTACACGGTGGCGAGCGCGAACAACACACCGACGATGTGGATGCCGCGATCGGCCCGAAGCTGGCGCCACTCGACCGCCGCGACGGTCGCCATGGGCGACACTGCCTGACGACGACTCATGCGGCGGCTTCGGCATCGATTGGCATCGTTCGGATGGCGAACACCGCCAGCAGCAGCGCGCCGAGCACCCATGCGCCGAGCGCCAGGAGCCCGACGCGATGCGTGCAGACCACCCACGCGGCGTCCGGGGCGGTGTACTCGAAGGGTGGGACCGAGGCCCAGAGCGACGCGTCCGCGCGGTATGGCGTGCCGGCCGGAAGAAGGGTCCGGCCATTCCGCGCCTGATCCATGTTCATCGTCTCCATCAGCATCCGGCGGTACTGCTCCGCCGCCTGCGCGAACGCCTCGTGCTGGGCGTAGTCCGTCCCGGCGAGCCCCATGCTCAGCGCCCGCACCGTGAGCAGCGGAGCGGCGAGCCCCGCGGCCTGGTGCACCCGCTCCTGCCCCATCGTGGCCGCGCGCAGACGGCCGTAGTGTTCGTCGAAGATGAGATCGCCATGCCGTTCGCCTTCCTGCAGCGCATAGCCCCCGAAGTCCACCGGAAGATCCTCGCGGCGCGTCACGTTATGCTCCCGAAACAGACGCTGTTCGAGTGCCGCAAGGCGCACGTCCATCGGATCATGGCCGTCGGCGTTCCCCGCGAGATCCTGCTCGAGCGCGAGGTTGAACGCGAGCGCCGAGGGAGCTGGCGAGAGGCGCCTCGCGAGATCACCGGCCGCGCGCGGTGCGACGAGGACGTTGAATGCCCAGACGCCGATGAGGACGACCAACGCCGCTCGCGCCGACGGCGCCCGTGCACTCGCCGCCAGTGCCAGTAGCAGGAAGATTGCGAAGTATGCGCCGTATGCCGCGGCCAGGATCGCCAGACGGGGGATGCTGCCGGCCAACGCGCCCCCGTCCGCGTCGCCCAACGCCAGCGCGCCGACGCCGAAGAGAACGGCCGGTACGACCAGCACCGCCAGGGCGGCCGTGATGCCGAGCGCCTTGCCCGCGAGCAGGGTGCCCGGGCGGATGCCCAGGCTGAGCAGTTGGCGCAGTGTTCCGTCCTCGCGCTCGCCGGCGAAGGTGCCGAACGCCACCATTACGATGACGAGCGGCACCAGCAGCTGCAGCACCGCGGCCGCCGTCCAGCTCCCGAATCTCGCCAACGACGTCTGATCCTGCGCGGGACGATAGCGAAAGCCGCTCTGTCTGTGCGCCTCCAGCCATGTCAGCACGCCGAGATATGGATCGACGCCGGTGTCGACGAAGGAGAGCGGAGTAGCCGGCTTGAACGCGTAGATCCCGTAGTGCGCCGCCGAATGCGGCCCCTTTTCCCCCTGGGTGAGCCAACTGTCGCGTGTGGCGGCCGCGGCCGCCTCACGCTGGGTCGACAGAGTGCGCGCATGCTGCCACCCCGTCAGCAGCGCGGCGGCGAGCAACGTGAGCACAAGCCCGCCGGCAAGCCGCACGCGGCCATCCCGCCACAGGTCGAGCAGCTCGCGGCGCGCGATACGCATGAGCATCGGGTACGCTCCCGGGGTCAATCCCGCATGTGCTGGAGGTAGAGCCGCTCGAGATCGGCATGGCCGATCTCGTCGGTGCCCATCGTGGCCACGAGCCGCCCGCGCTTCATGATCCCGACCCGCGTCCCGCTTTCCTTCGCGCGGAAGAGGTCGTGTGTCGCCATCAGCACCGCCGCGCCGCGATCCCGGAGCATCGTGAGCAGGTCGGAGAACTCGTTGGACGCCTGCGGATCCAGCCCGGACGTCGGCTCGTCGAGGAGGAGCGCACGAGCATCCTTCGCCAGTGCGATCGCGATCCCGACCTTCTGGCGCATTCCCTTCGAATACCCGCCCACCCGGCGCAGCACGACGTCGGAGGCGAGCCCCGCCGCGGTCAGGTATCCGACCAGCTCGTCATCATCGAAGCGGCGTCCTGTTCCGAGTGTCGCGAAGTACGCCAGGTTCTCCAGCCCCGTCAGATTTCGGTAGAGCATCACCGTCTCTGGGATGTAGGCGAGAAACCGTTTGGTTTCGAGCGGCGCCGCCGCGACGTCGAGCCCGTTGATCCACGCTGAACCTTCCGTCGGCTGCACGAAGTTCAGGAACAGGTTGATCGTCGTCGTCTTCCCCGCCCCGTTGGCGCCGAGGAGGCAGAACACCTCACCCGCACCCACCGTCAGCGTTAGGGCGTCAAGGGCGGTGATGGCGCCGTCGCGCGAGGGATACCGTTTGGTGAGCGTACGAGCGTCCAGCATGGGGGTGGCTCGGGCTGGGGATGACGCAATGCGCAGCGGGGCCGACCGGTCCGAGGGTAACGCCCCACCCCGGCCGCGGCATTCCGAACACATTCGACGGTCGCGCGCATCCTACGAGTGGTCGCCTTCCCCCGACGACCGGTTGCCCATCCCCTGCTCCGAGCCGCCCCTGCCGCTCGTGCACCTGCGCCAACCGGTCGTCGGGCCGGACGGCCCGTCCGTTGAACCGTGGAGTCGCCGGCGCGCGTCCACGCCTATGCTCCTCCATGCCCTCGAGTACGGTCCCCGGTCGAACCGGGTTTTTGCTCTCATGATCCGCTGCGATGACTGACCGCCCCCGTCTTCCCGTAACCGTCCTCTCGGGCTTCCTGGGCGCCGGAAAAACTACGCTCCTGAACCACATCCTGACGAACCGCGCCGGTCTCCGGGTCGCGGTACTCGTCAACGACATGAGCGAGCTCAACATCGACGCCCGGCTCGTCCGCGACGGAGGCGCGGCGCTCAGTCGCGTGGACGAGCAGCTCGTCGAACTCACGAACGGATGCATCTGCTGCACGTTGCGGGACGATCTGCTTCGCGAGGTGGCGCGCCTCGCCAGCGAGCGCCGGTTCGACTATCTGCTCATCGAGTCAACCGGAATCTCCGAGCCCCTCCCCGTGGCGATGACCTTCACCTTCGAGGACGAAACCGGCCGCTGCCTCGGCGACCTCGCCCGGCTCGATACGATGGTTACGGTCGTCGACGCCGCCAACTTTCTCCAGGATCTCCGCACGCCTGACGAACTGCGGGACCGGGGTCTGGCGCTCGCCGAGGGCGACGAGCGGACGATTGCCGACCTCCTGGTGGATCAGGTCGAGTTCGCCGACGTACTGGTCCTCAACAAGACCGATCTCGTGGATGCCAGCACACTGGGGCGCGTCATGGTGCTCCTCCGTCGCTTCAATCCCACCGCCGAGCTTCTGATGGCGACCCACGGACGCGTGCCACTCGGCGCCCTGCTCGGCACCGGCCGATTTGATCTGGAACGGGCGAGCCAGTCGGCCGGATGGATGCAGGAGCTGCAGCAGGCGCACGTTCCCGAGACCGAGGAATACGGGATCTCGAGCTTCGTCTATCGTTCAGACCGCCCCTTCCATCCGCAGCGCCTGATGACGGCGATGGTCCGTGGCTTTGCCGGCGTGGTGCGCGCGAAGGGGTTCTGCTGGCTCGCCTCACGACCCGATCTGCTCGCCTCCTGGTCGATGGCCGGCCAGTCGATCGCGATCGACCCGTCTGGTTTCGTAGCCGACTCTCCGGACGATCCGCCGGGTCAGGAGTTGGTGTTCATCGGGATCGGCATGGACCGGGCTGCTCTGGTGCAGCAGCTGGATGACGCGCTGCTCGACAGCGCGGAGCTGACGCTCGGGGCGGAGGGGTGGCGAACGTTCCCCGATCCGTTCCCCGCCTGGGAAATTACGCCTGACGACCAACCGTTCGACGACGAGCCGTTCGACGCCGAGCCGTTCGACGCCGCGAGTGTCGCGTTTCAGCAATCGGCTGGCGGGTTCGGCGGCGCACAGGATGCCCAGCGTCGATGAGTGACCAAGCCGCGCCCTCCCTCGCCTCGTTCGACGCGGCTCGCGCGGCTCGTTACGACCGCGACGTACGGCGCGGGATTCCCGGCTATGACGGGCTCCATCGTCTGACGGCGGCGCTCCTTTGTAACCGTCTCCACGACGACGCACACATCCTTGTTGTCGGCGCCGGGACGGGGGAAGAGCTGATCCGGCTTTCGGCAGCGAACGCCGGCTGGCGCTTCACCGCGGTCGACCCCTCCGCGGAGATGGCGGAACGGCTGCAGGAGCGCGTGGCGAACCAGGGCATCGGTGATCGCGTCCGCCTGCATGTCGGGCCACTACGGAGCCTTCCGCCGGACGGTCCCCCGTTCGACGCGGCGACTCTGTTGCTCGTGCTGCACTTCGTGCCTGACGACGGCGCCAACGCCCAGTTGCTCGCAGAGATCGCCGGACGGCTCGCGCCTGACGCCCCGTTGCTGCTCGCGGACCTCGTCGGCGCGCCGGGAACGCACCGGTTCGCGGTGCTGCTCCGCGCCTGGGCCACCAGCCTGGTGCTGGATGGGCTATCGCGCGGCGAGGTCGAGGCCGGTTTCGCCACGATTCTCGACGACGTCACGTTCGTTCCCACGAGCCGACTCCGCGCCCTTTGGACGGACGCGGGCTTCGCGCGCCCCGTGCACTTCTACGCGACCCACCTCGTGCGCGCGTGGATCCTCACTCGGCGCGGCTGACGCTGTGCCTGACGCGCGGTCTGGGTGTTCTTTGAAGCGAGACGCACCTGAACTCGCGACGGCGCCCCTCCGTGTCCTCGGTGTCCTCCGCGGTTGATTCGTGCCAACTTAGACTCGCGAACGGCAAAGCGTTTACCACAGAGGACACAGAGGGATTCGTCAGCGACTGGTGCTCCTCTTTCAACCCGAGAACCGCCGCAGGTCGTTATCTGTCGAAGAAGGGGGAACAGCACTAGAGCCGTATGTTACCCCGTTCGCTTCACGCGGAAGAACCACATCCGCGTCCTCCGCGGTTGCTTTCCCCGCGAGCGACGTCCCCGGACTCGCGACGGACCCCCTCCGTGTCCTCCGTGGTTGATTCTTGCCAACCTTGCCTCGCGTATGGCACAGCGTTCACCAACGTGAAACAGGAGAAAAGCACTCCATCCGTGCTGTCCCCCCGTGTGCCTCACGCGCGGAGACTGCCCCGGCGTACGTGCCAGACAGAACTTAGCGTCAGTTCCCACCCGCCGCGGGACGCACCGTCGGGTAGGTCACGCCGAGCTGCTCGAGATACGTGCCGAACTTGGCGGGATCGTAGTAGAACTTCCGCATCTCCGGGCGGTAGCGCGCCATGATGTCCTCGTTCAGCGTGATTACCGGCCGGTCCTGCGGACGGAGAATTGGCGTGTACTTCGTGTCCTTCGTCTGCACCTCGGTGAAGTAGCGCTTCGCGTCCTGGCGGAGATTGGTGCTGGTGAAGAGATCGAGCATCGTCATCGCCAGCACCTTCGCGCCGGCCGTCGCCCCCTTATGCGCGATCGGCGTCGCCATCGCGATTGCGTCCATCCACGAGTGGCCCGGGAGCCCCGGGATGTTGGACGGGAAGCGCAACGTCACCGTGGGCACCACCCACGAAACATCGCCAATGTCGTCCGAGCCGCCGCCGCGCTTCTGGCTTTCCGGCGTGGGCTCCGGCATCGGCGAGATGAAGCGAGCGAGCCCGCGGGGGCGCTGGCCGGCCAGCTCCTGCGTCGCCCGCGCGAGCTCCTGGTCCGCCTCGCTCCACTCCGGAAGCCCGGCGCGCTCGATGTTCGCCTGCATCGCATCGGCCACGGGCTTGTTGAAGTGCTGCGGCCACGCCGTTCCCAGCACGCGCGGCGGCAGTAGCTCGGTGCCCGTCATCATCGCAGCGCCATTCGCGACGCTGTCACCGATCGCCCAGAGATTCATGATCCCGGGGTAATCGGTCTCGCGGAAGAAGTACCAGACGCTTGCCGTACTCGGCACCACGTTCGGCTGGTCGCCGCCGTCGGTGATCACGTAGTGCGACCGCTGCTGGTAGCGCAGGTGCTCGCGGCGGAAGTTCCAGCCCACGTTCATCAGCTCCACCGCGTCGAGCGCGGAGCGTCCACGCCACGGCGCGCCGGCGCCGTGCGCCGCCTGTCCCTTGAACGTGTACTCGACGCTCACCAGCCCGTTGCCCGCCTGTGAGCCCCAGCCGACGCTCAGGTTGTTGGACACGTGCGTGAACAGCACTACGTCCACGTTCTCGAACATCCCGTCACGGACGAAGTACGCCTTGGCCCCAACCAGCTCCTCCGCCGTTCCGGGCCAGAGCATGATGGTGCCGGGGAGGCGATCGCGCTCCATGATCCGCTTCACCGCGAGCGCCGCCGTGATGTTTACCGCCTGCCCGCTGTTGTGCCCCTCGCCGTGCCCCGGAGCGCCCTCGACGATCGGCGCGCGATAGGCGACACCCGGCTTCTGCGACGCCTGCGGGATCCCGTCGATGTCCGAGCCGAGGGCGATCACGGG
>PPFU01012858.1_pt1 | contig 13200 bp, 15 predicted proteins | sample 1535991 | NCBI WGS metagenome assembly PPFU01 (sample SAMN04901290, study PRJNA319586) | Hypolithon metagenome, whole genome shotgun sequencing project. | isolation source: Antarctic Hypolithon | place: Antarctica: Miers Valley | collected 2014
GCCGCCGAACCCGGCCTCCACCCCACGCCAGTCGCAACCGACCTTCACCCAGGAACGTTTCTCCACCTCGGCTCCATCCGGCTACGCCACATCCCATGCCGCGGAGGGCCGTCCCCTCTACCCTGCTCCGCCGGCCAGAAACCTGCAAGAGATACGGGAGCAGATCTCCGAGGTCTCAAAACCCCTCACCGAACAGCGTCCCGCCGAAGATTTGCCGGAGCGCGGAGCGTTGCCGCCGCTCGAAGACCTGCGTGTGATCGGTCAGCTCGGGGCGGGCTACATACTCGTCGAGGAGCCGGAGGCCATGTGGATCATAGACCAGCACGTCGCCCACGAACGGGCCATCCTCGACCGCCTAAACGACTCCGAAGAGCCCGCCACCGTACAGAGCCTCCTCATCCCCGAAGTAGTCGAACTCTCTCCCGGAGAAGCCGAACTCGCCGCCGAAAACCTGGAAGAGCTGGCCGTCTACGGCTTCGAGGCCGAACCCTTCGGACCAAGTTCGGTCCGGGTGATGTCCGTCATCTCCACCCTCGCCACGCGAAGCGAGGACATAGCTAGTGCCTTCAAAGACGCCCTCGCCGCCGTAACGGGCACCGAGCCCGGCCATCGCCGAGAGGACCGTCTGCTCGCCACCATCGCCTGTCACTCCGCCGTAAGAATGGGTGACAAGATGTCCCAGCCCGAGATGGAAACTCTAGTAAGAGACTGGCTCACCAGCCGCCTCCCCGCCACTTGCCCCCACGGCCGCTCCATCTGCTACCGCATAGGTCTCAAAGAGGTAGCACGCAAACTCGACCGACATTAGTAAAGCTTCACCACAGAATATCGTGCTTCTTACGCATCGATCATCATTCTCGGGTACGCGGTGATGATAGACTACCAATACGTTATACGGACGAGCCTAAGAAACGGGAGTCTGAATGGACACGGTAAAAGTCTCTCCTAAATATCAGGTAGTTATTCCTAAAGGGGTGCGAGAGTCGATGGGCATAAAGCCCGGGCAGGAGGTGGCGGTACTACGATACGGGGGTAGGATCGAGCTGATACCGATGACATCTGTTAGAGAGATGCGGGGACTCTTGCGAGGTGTGGACCCTTCGATAGAGCGCGAGTCCGACCGGGAGATATAGGATGCCAACGAAGAACGTGGTGGACTCTTCGGGTTGGATAGAGTACTTCGCTGATGGCCCAAACGCCGACTTCTTCGAGGCTGCTATCGAGAACGCTTCGAACCTGGTAGTGCCTTCGATCTGCATCTACGAGGTATTCAAACGTCTCCTCGCTGAGCCAAATGGCGAAGAGATGGCTCTGCGCGTGATCGCAATGATGCAGCGTGGCCGGTTGGTAGATTTGGACACTGAGCTGGCACTCGACGCGGCGAAGATTTCACGGGGCATAAAACTACCTATGGCGGACAGCATCATACTAGCTACAGCCAGAAACTGTGGCGCTATCGTCTGGACTCAGGATGCGGATTTCCAAGGTCTTCCAGGCGTCGAATATGTTGAGAAACCTTGAATTACCGGCACTAATACGTTGTTCACGACTAGAGACCGGGTGCTCGGCGTGCTCGCCGTCGCGGCGGCGGCCTCTATGTGGGGCACCCTAGGGTACCTCGCAAAACTTCTCTACGCCCAAGGCGTGTCTTTCGAGGCGATGGTGGCGTTTCGGGCGTTTTTTGGATGGGTCGCCGTCGCTGGTTTCCTGGTGGCTACACGAGGTGTCGGTAACCTGCGCGTCGGTAGGCGGGATCTTCTTTTTCTCTTCTTAATGGGGTTGTTCGGCGTGGCGGGGTTCTATTTCTTATACTTCTACACGGTTCGGGAGAGTGCTATCGGGACGGCGGCCATCTTGCTCTACACTTTCCCGGTCATGGTGATGGTACTCGCCCGTATCTTTCTTGGGGAAAGTCTTACGAGGTTGAAGGTACTGGCCCTTGGGATGACGGTCGGAGGGATCTTCCTGGTGGCGGGAGCTTACGATCCGGCGAACCTCGCGGTAAGTCCCCTCGTGCTGGCCACGGGGCTTCTGGCCGCGCTATCGTTCGGACTCTACCCGATCTTCGGCAAACCCGTTACGGGGCGCGTGGGTCCCAACGTCATACTGGTCTATGCGCTGGGCTTCGGGGCTCTTGTATTGACAGTCTTCGCCATACCGACGCTCGGCACCCTGGCGGGGCTTCCGGCCGGATACTACGCACTGTTACTTTTGATGGCGGTGGCCCACACGGCCCTCGGTTACGCGCTCTACACCTTCGGCATCCGGCGCCTCGAAGCCGGGCAGGCGGCGATCATCGCCACGGTGGAGGCCGTGGTGGCGAGCATACTAGGTGTCGTGCTACTCGGCGAGGAAATGACGCTCTTGAAGGTTCTTGGTGGCTCGCTGGTGCTAGTTGGGGCGGCACTGGCCCAGATCAGGCTTCGTAAGCCTCGTCTTCGGAACTACCCCGCCGGAGCAGGTCGTCAACGCTAAGACGTCCGGTCGGTGTCAAGGCTATGTGAAGCCCAAGCGCCAGTAGCCCCACATCTCGCAGGGCGTCCAACCACAGACTACCGGCCTCATTACCGGCGACGGCGCCGAAACATCCGCAGTCTATCTCCAGTCCCCGTGCCGCTCCCTGTGCGAGGGTCACTATAAACAACAGCATGAGCCCGTTCGTGGCCCAGGCCGAAGATTTCGTAAAGAGGCCGGCTAGAAGATAGAGTCCCAGGATTATCTCCAGGTATGGCAGAGAGTACGCCGAAAGGCTTACGAACCATTCAGGCAGGCCCAAACCGTAAGAGCGAATGGAAGACGCCAGCGCGCCCGGGTCCAGCGCCTTTGAAACTCCCGCGAACAGAAATATCCCGCCCAGTATGAGCCTGGAAATAAAGGTCGCGTAAGAGTTTGCGAGTAAGTTGCTTAGAGTGGAAGAGTCGTTTTGGCCTTTCGCCTTCAAAGCGGTTACTATGTTAACTCACGATAGGCGTGTGTCTACTAACAAGAGGTTTACTCATGGCCCGCAACACTCTCTCGAACCAAGGCTCCGGTAAGGGGAGCAAGGAGGCTTCATCCGGTGGAAACCGGGGAGTCGTACTGGCTCTTATCGGTTTCACGGTCGTGGCGCTCATCGTTGTGGCACTGTTTGCCGTTATTAGCACTATGGGAGGAGGGGCTTCGAACTTCACCCCCAACGATCAGGGTCTCCTACAAAACGGCGCGCAGGCCCCAGAGTTCACCGCCGACACGGTGGATGGTGGGAGCGTCTCGGCCGGCGGAGGTGGCTCGGATGCGACGATGCTCGTCTTCTTCGCCACCTGGTGCCCGCATTGCCAGGAGGAAGCCCCGATCACAGGCAACCTCGAAAATGAGTACGACGACCTGAAGATCGCGATGGTCGGCATAGACGGCCAGGACAACCCGGAGAAGGTGCGCGAGTTCGTGCAGCAGTACGATATCCAGAGCCCGGCGGTCTACCAGCCATCCCTGGCCACCGGGTATCCGACGGTTTACGTGCTCGATGGAAACGGGGAGATCGTTGGCGCGAATACCGGCGAAGCGCCGAAAGAAGCGTATGAAGATTGGATCCGGGAAGCCCTCGGCTCCTGATAGTCCGATGGGCAAAAGTCTAAAAGGGTAGAGGAGGCGCCATGCCGATAGAGTTCAACGGTAGCGGTGGCTACACCCTGGGAGTCGAGGAGGAGCTCCACATCGTGGACGCCACGACCGGGGAGTTGGTACCGAAGATAGAGGAGATCATGGCCCGACTCCCGGAGGATCTCGCCGAGCTCGTCTCCTACGAGCTGTTCCAATCGGTCCTCGAAATAAAGACTCCGGCCTGTAAAACAGTGTCCGAGGCGGAGGAATATTTACACGGGTTGCGCGCCAGGGTCAACTCCTGGGCCGCGGCCTGCGATGCGGCCCTCGCCTCATCCGGCACCCATCCGTTCTCACTCTACAGAGACCAGAAAGTTACCGACCAGGACCGTTACCGGAAGGTCATAGACACGCTCCGGTGGGTGGCCGAGCGGGAGGTCATCTTCGGACAGCACGTCCACGTCGGCGTGCCCGGTCCCGAAGAGGCGATACTGGCCCACAACCGGCTCTCGGAATACGCGCCGCTCCTTTTGGCCCTCTCGGCCAACTCTCCTTACTGGCAGGGTATGGACACCGGCTTCGAGTCGAGCCGGGTGAAAATATTCGAGACATTTCCACGCGCCGGACTGCCGCCCGCCTTCCCCGACTACGAAGCCTTCGAGGGTTACGTGGACCTCATGGTGGACGCCGAAGCCATGGATGATTACACGTTCTGCTGGTGGGACGTCCGCCCGCACCCGGGGATCGGGACGATAGAGCTCCGTATCCTCGACTCTCAAACGAGCCTCGCCTCGACGATCGCCCTCACGGCGCTCACCCAATGCCTCGTTTACCGGACGCTCGAAGAAGATGGGTCGAAAGAGCCCTACAACCGAGACATCGCCCAGGAGAACCGCTGGCGCTCCGCCCGCCACGGCATGGACGCCGCCTTCTACAACGCCGCCAGCGGCAACACCGTCCCGGCCCGAGACGCGGCCCGCGCTCTCGTCGAAGAGCTAACCCCCCACGCCCAGGACCTTGGCTGCGAGAGCGAGCTCGAAGGCATCTTGGAGATAGTCGAGGGCGGCACCGGTAGCCAACGCCAGCGCCGGATCTACGAGGAGAGCGGCGAATTCCTCGACGTGGTCGCCTTCCTCATAGAAGAGACCCGCCCACCCCTGGCCGGAGAACCGAGCTAGAAGAGTTTCTGGCGGTCTCAGGAGGTCCCTGACGTGAGGCACAAAAAAACGGTTGGAGGAGAGATTGGACCAGCGTTTGCTAGCGTTGGCCATGGTGTTTGGGGCGGTTAGTTTCGTCGTTCTCGCCGCCCTATTCGGTAGGTCTCCGGTAGAATGACCAAGTGCAATCGTCGGGCTGATTGCTGCACTGATCGGGTTCCTGGAAGGCTCGGGTTTGGTATGTCTCGCCACCCTCTATGCTTTGCAAAAGTGGCAGCTGCTCGACCATGGGAAAATTGTTCTAGCATGGGTAATCGGGCTGATACTGATCACCTGTCTCGGATTTGCCACCTGGTTCTACATGCTAACCGCCGTACAGAACACGCTGCCCGGAATGCTCCTTGAAGGACTTGGGATGGGCGTCACCACAGGGGCCAGCGGGAGCATCGACATTGTGTGGAGAGCCAGGAGAGCCTAGGGTTGATGCTTTCGTGAACAGATGTAGAGGGATGGAGTGCGTAGATAGTATGCAAAAGCTCGTTTACGAAGCATGTGCTCGTAGTCGCCGGTAGTATAGTCGGCGTTGCTCAATTGCTAGGGAAATGCTTCTAATCCCCTCCAAATTCCAGGCTCCATACCTGGTCAGTATCTATCTCAACTGGTATCTTCCGGTCCCCGGGTTAGTAGAACTCTTCGTAGATCATGATCCTTTTGGTTCCCGGGTCCAACACTACGTGAACGGCCCCGGACCCGTGAGGCTCCCTTTCTTGGTCCAGGTGGTAGCCGATCAACTCTATGCCCCCGACCTTGGCGCAATCCTCACAATAGCGGGCTGCGAGCTCTCCTGGGTCTGTTCCGGTCTCTTGCATGAGCGCGATGGCCGTGAGGGTGGCGCGTATACCACCGACGTTGGTCATGGAGCTTCTGAGTTCCGCAAGCTCTCGCCGGGTGACGTCGCCTATTCGATACGTAGGCTGCTCACTCAAATCCCAGGCTCCACACGCGGTCGAGGTCGTAGTTGGAGTAGGTGCGGAAGGCGACCATCGTCTCGGTGCGGGCGACGCCCGGGACCTGCGCGATCTTCTCGGGTACTATCTCCGCCAGCCGCTCGAAGTCCGGGATGCGGACCATGACAACTAAATCGTAGGGACCGGTTACGGAGTAGGCCTCGGTTACGCCATCTATCTCCAGCATGGCCTGGGCGGCCTCCTGGACTCTTTCTCTCTCTGTCCTCACGAGCACCACCGCCGTTACCATGAAGCCTCCTTCTTAGAGCGTCTTTTTGGAACCTCGAAGTCTCAGAGCCCGAAGGTGATCCGGCCGGTCAACGTATTGTTGTCGAGAAGGTCTTCGTACTCTACCGGGCCGGCCTCGACCGTTGCCTCGGCGGTCTCGTTCAGCTCTCCGGGCCTGAAACCTCCGACTTCCACGGTCGCCGTGCCACCACCGGGCTCTATCTGCTGGATGTTTTGTGAGTTGCTCTGTCGCCCGGCCTGGGTATTCAGGACGACCTCGACCGGCACGTTGTTTTCGACCACTTCTCCGCCGTCTACAACCGTGACGGCGAAGACGGGCTCGGCGGAACCACTGAGGACGACTGTTCCGCCCTGGAATAGCTGCTGCCCGGCCACTGTAACGTTCCCGATCTCCACTCCATGCAACGCGTTCGGGTCGGCCCGTACCTGAGAAGTGCCGATCGCGGCCGAATCGAACCCAAGCTCCCCATAATCCATGAAGGGGCGGGGCTCTTCGAGATATTTCTCGTCTTCCTGCTGGCCCGCCTGCTCTATGGCGGACCTAGATGACGGGAAGTAGTGGTTTATGGCCACACTGTCGCTGGTTCTGTAGTCTTCCACCGCGGTTGCGAGCGCCTCGTTGAAGGTCCCCGGGTCCCCCGAGGCCGCCCGCCGCAACCCCTCCGTCGCCGAGGCCCGGATGCCGAGCGTACTCTCCAGGTAAGGATGTGCCCCCTCGAACTCCTGCGGAACCTCACTATTTTCCATCGAGAGCTGATGCAGGCGCTGGGCCTCCTCGACGACCTGATCCATAGCCTGCGGGTCCAACTGGGCCGGGTCCCCACCCGCGCTCTGTATGAGGGGCTGGAGCTTCTCACGACCCAAGGTCGAAGAGTCAGCCAGAAGGTCGTTAGAAGACATCACGTACTGGCGAACCTGCGTGGCCTCTTGGTTCGCCAGGAACCCGCGACCCACGAAAAAGATAAACGCCAGCGCAAGGAGAAGGAGGAAAGCAGCTCCGACCAACGTAACCAACGGGGGAAGCGCACTCCTCCGACGCGACCGGGGTTGCCGGCCCCGAGAACCTCCGTTGGCAGGGCCTCTGGCGGAACTCTTGGGGGAGCCTCCGGCCGCGCCTCCGCCGGAACGCTCTCCCGAACGACCGCCTGAGCGCGGAGGCTGGCGTGGAGAACCTCCGCCACGGCCTCCGCTGCGCCCCTGGCCTTGGGCGGGTCTTTGAGGCCTCTTGCGACTTATGGGTCCCCTCCCATTCTCCTGTTTAGTGTGGGCGAGGGGGGACTCGAACCCCCACGGCCTCTCGGCCACTAGACCCTGAACCTAGCGCGTCTACCAATTCCGCCACTCGCCCATGATTCGTACCGGAACTCCCTGGATTGTACCAAGCGGACTGTCCGAAGGCTAACGAGGCCGACGTCCCTCTAGTAACGCTACGGTATAAGACTATACAATACCTCCCAGGTGGCCGAGATACGCTACATTGAAGGCCAGAATCGGTACGCGCTCGAGGAGGTAGTTGGGCGCGGCGGCTTCGGGACCGTCTGGCGGGCGCAAGCGAGTCGGGGTGAAGACGTGGCGATAAAAATAATCCCCGTGTACCACGACGGGGAGCGGTCCCGCGCGATGCGGGAAGGTCAGATCGCCGAGGGCCTAAAACACCGCAATATCGTAGAAACCATCGAGATAATCGCCGGCCCCCACGAAGTCTATCTGGTGACCGAGTACGTCGAAGGCCTACCCCTGGACGAGGCGGCCGAGATATACGATGTAGAGGAGATCGTCGGTGCGCTGGCCCAAATCCTCGAAGCCCTAGTCTATGCTCACGGGCAGGGTGTGATCCACCGGGACATAAAACCCCAGAACGCCCTAGTAGACGAACGCGGCGTGGTCAAAATAACGGACTTCGGCGTCGCCTACCGGCCCGGCGACACCCGCCTCACCCAGATAGGCTTCGCCGTCGGCACCCCAGGCTACATAGCCCCGGAACTCATAGACGGCAACGCCGACCCGAGCGCCCTCTCCGACATCTACGCCGTCGGCGCCACCGCCCGCACCCTACTCGCCAACTACCCGTACGAGGTCCCGCCGCGGCTTACAGAGTTCATAAACCAGGCCACCTCCCCAAATCCCGCCCACAGGCCGCAGGGGGCCTGGGATGCCCTGAAGCTGCTCACGGGTCGCAAAGAGCCGACGGTAGGCTCCTCAGTCTCGGTAAGAGACCGAATTCCAAGTGAGTACTCTGAGCAGATACTGCGGGTGGCGAACGGTCTTATAGCCGGCTGGCTCGCCTATCTGGGGGCGGGCCTTCTGCTCGACGGGGCGGGGGCCGCCGGGGTGGCGGCCGGTTTTGGAGTCTTAGGGTATCTTCTGCCCCGAATAGCGGCCCTCGGCGTCATAGTGGCGCTGGCGGTCGCGCTGCTCCGGAACGGCGTGGGCTTGGGCTTCGCCGCGCTTGTCCCGGCGCTAGGTGGGGCGTGGGTCGCCGCGAGTGGCTACAACACGGGCGCGAGCCGGTTTCCGCTGGGTCCCGTTCTGGCCGTGCCGCTCGCGGCGGTGGGCCTCGGGGCAGGCCTGCCGTTGTTGTTCGGGGCGTTGATGCGTCCTTTGGGGGCGATATTCTCGGCGGCGCTCGGCGCACTGGCGTTAGTCTTTTACGACCTGACGCTTGGTGACGGTGTTACCCGCTATCTAGGACTTCAGATCGGCGTTCTGCCGGGCAGCATGGGATTACAAACTCTGGCCGAGACCGGCCAGAGTTTGTTGACCGGTTATCCGCAGTTCCTGCTTCAGGCCGCACTGTGGGCGGCGATGGCCGGGATCGTCTCGGCCGCCGAGTGGTTTGGTCGTCCGTTCGTCGGATTGTTCTTGGCGGCGGGTGTCGGGGCGCTTGGCTACGCCTCTATAATTTCTTATTCTCCGGATGCCCTGGCGGAGGCTATGACTTCTCTCGGGTTGGCGGCTATAATGTACGGAGTATTGCGGTATCTTGGATATTTGGTGAGAGGATAGTTTTCTTTGGGTTTCCTGCAGCAGATAGAAAAAAGGATGGAATCTCTCGTAGAGGGCGTGTTCGGACGCGCCTTCCGGCGTCAGGTACATCCGGTCGAGATCGCCAAGGGCCTCACCAAGCAGATGGATGAGGGGCGGATGGTGAGTGTCTCACGCACCTACGCCCCTAACGACTTCACCGTACACCTCTCCAAAGAGGACGACGACTCGATCGGGGCCTACCAAAGCTCGCTCAAAGACGAGTTGATCCAGTACGCCTCAAGCCACGCCCAAAACAAGGGCTACCATCTGATGACCCCACCAAGGGTTCATTTCGTCCCCGAGGATTCTCTGCGTTTCGGGGAGTTCGGGGTAACAGCCCGGCTAACCGGCGGCTCCGGGCCCCGGGCCAAAGACGCGCCGGACGACACCTCCGGCCAGACGCGCATTTTCCAAACCGAGACCAAGAACGAGACTTCGGAAGACGAGGAGGCCGGCGGCACGACGGCGATCAGCGCCGAAGAAGCCCGCAAACAAGGTCTGGCGCGAGAACGGGTGGAGTTGGTACTAGACGGAGAGACTTATCCACTGGAAGGCCGGGGGCCGTGGAGCGTCGGACGTTCCGATGAAAACGCCGTGGCGATCAAAGACCCGAACGTCTCAAGGAAACACGCCAGGTTGGTCCGCTCGGAGAACGGTTTCATCGTGGAAGACCTCGGCTCGACCAACGGCACGTTCCTCGGCGGCGCCCCGATAGACCGGGAGCGGATCGAAGACGGCGACGAACTCACTTTCGGACAGGTAACGGCCCAGTTCATCCGCCGCAGCGACGCCCAGGGAGGTACTCCCAGAGGAGGAGCAACTTCGGGGCGTAACGGAGAAAGGTAGCCATGGAACTCCAGGTTCCCCTTCTGGCCGCGAAGGCGCTGCTACTGTTGCTGCTCTTCGCGTTCATCTACTCCGTCGTTCGGCGCAGTATCGGTGATCTGCGTCAGGTCCCAGACGATCTTCCGAAATCCGGGTCGGAGAAACCCGCCCGAAACGGCCACGAGAAGATGTATCGTAGAAAAACCTCTGAGGGGCCGGAGCTTGTGGTGGAAGAGTCGGACATAATGGCCCCGGATCTCATATTCCAGATAAACGACGGCGGAGTTACGATACTCGGACGTTCTTCGAATAGTGATGTCGTCCTGAAAAGCGACGATTACGTCTCCGGGGAGCACGCGAAGATCACCCGCCACGGCGGCTTGCTCTATGTCGAGGACAACGGCTCTACGAATGGGACCTACGTGAACGGCCAGAAGGCCGTTGGGGCGACACCACTCCGCTCGGGAGATGCCATAGGGGTTGGTTCAACTACGTTCCGGTTCGTGGAGTAGCCGCGCCCAGGATGCTTTTTCTCGAACACTTCGGCATCACGGACGCCGGAAAGGTGCGCCAGAACAACGAAGACTCCCTGCTCGTAGGAGAAGGAGTCGACGACTCCTTGTTCGCCGTCGCCGACGGGGTAGGAGGGTCCGAGGCCGGAGAGGTGGCGAGCGGCATCACGGTCGAGGCCTTGAAGACGTTGGACCCGGAAACCCCCTTCAATCAAGTAGTACAGGAGGCCAACCGGAGCATATTGGCCGCCGCCCAGGAAGACGAGAAGCTCTCCGGCATGGGGACCACGGTGGTCGCGATCCGGTTCACCGGCAGCCGGGATGAGCCCTCAGCGGAGGTCGCCCACGTGGGCGACTCCCGGGCGTATCTGTCCCGGGGCGGCACGGTTGAGCCGTTAACCGAAGACCACTCGCTCGTGGCGGAGTTGGTCCGTAGCGGAGACCTCACCCGGGCCCAGGCGGCCGAACATCCACAAAAAAACCTGATCACCCGTGCCCTCGGCGCGGACGAGGATATAGAAGTGGACACGATGATCCTCCCCGTAGAAGCCGGAGACCGCTTTCTTCTGTGCTCCGACGGCCTCTCGGACATGGTCCCGGAGAGCCGCGTGGCCGAGATCCTCAAAAGCCCTTCGGAAAACCCGGAATCCCCAGCCCGCCAGTTGCTCTCAGAGGCGCTCGAAGCTGGCGGCTCGGACAACATAACCATTGTTCTCGTGGACGTAAAGAAACAGGAGGACCCGCCGCCTCCACCTCCTCCAACCAGAAAACCGGCCCCGCCCCGGGCAAAATCCGGTGAAACCCGGGAGATGCAGGCCGTAAGCCCTGCGGAAGCCCGGCGGGGGAAACCCGGCAATCGTTCAAGCGGTCCCTCTGCGTCCGGCGCCCGGCGTCGCGAAAGGAAGGCTCGCGAGAAACGCCGGCGCGGACGGGGCGGCGCTTATCGGCGGGGCGTGACGGGGCTTTTGAGAGCCCTGGCGGTCGTCTTGGTTTTAGCCGCCGCGTTGACCCCGGCCTACCTGTGGGCTTCGAGTCGGTACTACCTGGAGTTTGCGGACGGTGAGGTGGTCGCGTATCAGGGCGTTCCATATGAGGTCATGGGATTCAAGCTGAACGAAGAGTGGCGACGTCCCGGCATCGAACGCTCCGAGGTAAAGGGGCCCTATCGGGAGCCCATAGAAGAGCAAAAGCTCTACACCAAAGGCCAGGTCGAAGATGTTTTACGGGATCTCCGAAGGTAGCCGGAGGTGATCCGTAAGTGACCCAGAGAGCAACGGTCCCGATGATGCTCGCCCTCCTGATTACGACCGTAGGGTTCGCGACCCTCGTATTCTCGCAAGAGGCCACGAGTCCCCCGCTCATTTACGGCGCCTACTATGCCGGCGTGTTGCTCGGGGTCTACCTCTTTATCCGGGTGTGGCTCCCCCATTCCGACGTTTTGCTACTGCCGCTGGTAACGTTCTTGACCGGCATCGGGCTGGTTATCATCTACCGTCTGACCTACAGCGTCGAGGGCGTAGAGAACCTCGCCACCACCCAGGCGCTTTGGATCCTTATAGGCAGCGCCGCGATGCTCTTTGTCGTGCTGTTCTTTCGCAACTACCACGGAATCTTCGAGTACAAATACCTGCTGGCGCTCGCCGGTCTCTTCCTTATCGCCCTGACGTTTACGCCCCTGGGATACGAGGTAAACGGGGCACGGCTTTGGGTCGCCATAGGACCGATCAACTTCCAGCCCTCGGAGTTCGCCCGTCTCGCGCTCGTCGTCTTCTTCGCCGGATATCTGGCGGACAAGCGTAGCGTAATGGCGGCGACCAGCCGCTCGTTTCTCGGCATTCAGCTGCCATCGCTCAAATACTTCGGGCCAGTTGCCGTGGTGTGGGCGCTCTCGCTCGGGATTTTGGTCTTCGAGAAGGACCTCGGTAGCAGCCTGATCTTCTTCGCCGTCCCACTCCTGATGCTGTACGTGGCAACGGGACGCATCGCCTACATAATCCTCGGTTCCTTGCTATTCGCCGCCGGCTCTTATCTGGCGTATTTGCTGATCGGCCGCGTCCAGATCCGGGTGAACAACTGGCTCGACCCGTGGCAGGATCCAAACGGAACCGGCTACCAGATCGTCCAAAGCCTCTTCAACATCTCAGACGGCGGCATCTTGGGGACGGGCCTCGGGGAAGGCTTCTCCCAGACCATACCCGAGGTCCAGACGGACTTCATCTTCGCCACCATAGCCAACGAGTTGGGCTTGCTCGGCGGAACGGTCGTGCTACTGGCGTTCCTGGTCTTCGTCTACCGGGGGATCAAGATATCCATGCTCGCCGCCGACGACGCCTCGAAGCTCCTCGCCTACGGTCTGACTTGCATGTTCGCCCTTCAAACTCTCGTCATAGTTGGTGGCGTTACAAAAGCCATACCGCTTACCGGCATAACCCTGCCGTTCATCTCGTATGGCGGCTCTTCGGTCGTCGGTAGCTTTATCCTGACGGGGCTTTTACTGGTCGTCTCCGAGAAGGCGGGCCGTCAGGAGTCAGAAGAATACGAACAGGAGGCCGCACTTTGAACGCCCCGCTCCGACGCACTTTCTATCTATTCGCGGCCGGGTTCGTCGCCCTGGTCGGGATGCTCGCCTACTGGCAAGTCTACGCCCAGGAGTCGCTGGCGAACAACCCCGCCAACAACCTTCAGGCCCGCCAAGACATCTCGACCCCGCGAGGCATGATCCTTGCTGGCGACGGCGAGACGGTGTTGGCGGAGAGCGAGCCGAGAGAGCAAGGCTCGGGCACGGTCTACGACCGGGTCTACCCGCAGGGACCTCTCTTCTCGAACGTGGTCGGATACTGGAGC
>PPFU01017149.1_pt1 | contig 13169 bp, 14 predicted proteins | sample 1535991 | NCBI WGS metagenome assembly PPFU01 (sample SAMN04901290, study PRJNA319586) | Hypolithon metagenome, whole genome shotgun sequencing project. | isolation source: Antarctic Hypolithon | place: Antarctica: Miers Valley | collected 2014
TGTTTCTTATCTTGAGTAGGTTGCTTCGACTGGGGGGCTTCTTCCAGTGAAATTTACCATTAGCCAAGCGTCTGTAAGATTGGCTACCATAAACCGATTTGTCTGCTGTTGGTAGAACGCATAGGCCGATACGCGAAGCGGCACAGCCTTATTTAAAATAGACTCGTTGAAATAAAAGACCTGTTGACGATAAAAAAGTTTCTTTTATAAAGCACCCCTATTTGTTCTGTGAAATGTCGAACTCTGTTGTATTGATAATACGGCTGATCCGTACTTATGCGGGTAAATTTGAACAGCTAAAAAAAAGTGGCTAAAAAATGTAAGTGCTGAAATACTGTTTGGCTTTATGCCTGCGGCGCGCTCGTGAAACGCCTCCTGGGCAGGATCGTGAACGCCTCCTAACGCTTCCTGAGGAAGGATCGCCCACTGCACTGCCGAGCGAGCGTGAATTACAGTGGTGTCGAATAGCGGCACGGCGCTGTCTTCCGGCTTTACCAGCAGGCAAAGTTCTGTGCAGCTCAGGATGACGGCTTCAGCACCCGATACGACTAGATTGTGAATGACTTGACGGAAGCGATCGCGCGACTCAGGCCGAATTTGGCCCAGGCAAAGCTCGTCATAAATTACGTCGTGAACGAGATTGCGCTCCTCGCCGTTGGGCACTAGCACCGCTAAACCCGGCTGATGAATCAGCCGGTCTTTATAAAAGGCTTCTTCCATGGTGAAGCGCGTTCCCAGTAGACCTACCCGGCTGACGCCCTGCCGCTTGATTTCGGCGGCGGTGGCATCGGCGATGTGGATGAGGAGAATGTTGGTGGCCAGGGCGATCGCAGGCGCTACCTTATGCATGGTATTGGTGGCAATCAGTAGCCGTCGGCCCCAGCCCCTTGCAGGTTCAAAGCTGCCGCTGCCAGCAGCCGACCAATTTTATCCCAGTCGCCCTTATGCTTCAGCGCAACCAGTTCTTCAAAATCAACTGAGTACATTAAAATTTTCGCTGAATGCAGTCCACCTAGCTCGTTTCTAACCGTCTCATTTAGCAGCCGGTAATACTCAATCGTAGACTCCCAGCTCATTCCACCCAGTAACCCAATCGTCTTCATTGGGCTCTTCATACGAAGCTACGCTTTCCCTTCAAACTTTTGATACCACAGCACATTGCCCGCTACCGTCAGCACCAACGCAGCGCCCCCACCGACAACTGCCAGCATGGGGTTGTAGCCACTTCTCCCCAAGGTTTCCATCCAGGTATGGGTCAGCTCGGAAGGTCGAAACGCGTTAGCTGCCACAGGCATTAAATAAATCAGCGATGCGCCAACGATCAGCCAGCCTGCCGCAGAGGCCAGCAAGAAGACAGTTTTAGCGGTAGATTGACCTTTGTAAGGGGAAGACATCGGCTGTTTCCAGGCTAAGATAATTGACTGTGATTACTTGGTTAAAGCAGTCGTTTTCAACCGTAGCATAAGAAGATTTACTAGAATCTATGTCTTTGCTTAAAGGCTTGTTCCCAGGGAACTGACTCAAAAGGGAAATACGATGATTTCAGAAGTTAGAACCAAAGCCAAGGAAGCTTTTCTGGCGTTGATGACATTGATGAATATATTCGACAAGAGCGCGACTCATGGGACTCTTAGCGTTCATTAGGGTTCTAGCTCAATAACGAAGCTGTCGGGATGGTGAAAGTCGGCTTGGGGGGCGGGATGGGCGATCGCCCAAAAACTCTCCTTCCCATCGATCAAAACCACCGCGCTCACGCCCATTCGCAGCGGCTGTGACGCATCTATGAGTCGCCCAATATCTACAGAAACGTCTAAATAGATCTCATTGGTTAAAGATCCTGTGTAAACCGGCATGATCGAGAAGGCCGTTTCTTCTTTCAAACCCTGCCGGTATCCTTCTAAAGAAAACACGTTCCAATCGCCTGATGGAGATAGATTGAACTCCCAGTAGGGCGAGGCGTGAGTGCGATCGCTCCCTTTTCCTAAAAAGAACTCGAAGCAAGTGTGCTCCCACAAACGATCTTTTCTTTGCGCGTCTTCGCTGGCATCAGGAACTGCAACCTTCTTAAGATCTCCTTTCAAAATATAGGATAGGGATAGAATGCTTTGTTCTGGGGTGAGGGTAGCTGTGAGCGTTAAAGCTGCTGTTTCAGCAGTTACCTCAAACGGCTTCAAAGCGAACATCATTGGTTCGGTCATCGCAGCTCCTGAATAATCTCTTGCAGTACATCCGCCTGCGCTTCAATGCTCTCTGTAAGCTTGAATTGGACGAGCGATCGCATCAAATTATGCGTCGGATGCTTCACCTTAAAATAAACGTTGCCCGCCAAATAATCGGCAAAAAACCTCAGCCCCAGCTCAAAGGCAATTAGCCGAATCCCATCGTACAAGTAGTCGTAGTCCTGCGGCGTTAAAAAATCCTTAGCCAGCGATAAATACCCGCGTAGCATCGCCCGCGCCAGATCCACATCAAATACAACATTTTGCCAGTCCTCAGTCTCTTCTCCCAGCGGATTGCAGCCCGAGCGCAAACAGTCGCCAATGTCGTAATGCACCAGCCCCGGCTTCAGCGTATCTAAGTCAATGAGACTTACCGCCTCGCCGTTATTCCCCATCATAATGTTGTTTACCTTAGGATCGCCGTGAATTGGCCTGAGCTGCAAGTGCCCCGCTGCCTTGGCCCGCTCTAGCACAGGTGCCCAGTCCTTACGCTTTTCTATAAAGGTTAAACAGTATTCGATCTGCTCCGTTTGCGCGTTGCCCGCCGCAGGACTGTCTGCTGAATGACGTTCTCCTGAAGAATTGTAGGTAGTTAGCACTTGCTCATAGTTTGCTAAATACGCTGGCGTAATGTGAAAACCTGGTAGCGTGTCGGCTAGCTTGTCAGCGGGTAGCTGGCTAACCAAGCTGTGAAACATGGCTAACCCATAGCCCACCTCTTCAGCGTGTGCCACATTTTCTACTTTTTCACGAACGTGAGAGTCTTCAATAAAGCTAATGGCCCGCCAGTATTCGCCCGCCTCATCTACCCAGTAATTTTCCCCCTGATGCGTTTGTAAAATCTGAGGTGTTTCCCAGCGGCGCGTCAGCACGCTTCTAAGCGAGCCTGTAGGCGTGCTCACGTGTTCGCACAGCACGGCCATATTTTGAATCACTAGCTCAGGCTGACGGAACACCCGTTTGTTAAGGCGCTGAAGCACGAACTGTTCTGTTGTTAAATTATCTGGCAAATTATGCTGCGCTGCTGGCGTTACCGTCACTAAAAAAGTGCTATTGATGTTGCCGCTGCCCAAAGGCGAAACCGATTTCACCTGGCCTTTCACCTGGCCTTTCACCTGGCCCATGCTGGCAAACTGAGCGGCAATTTTGAGCAAGCGCTCCTCTTTAGTAAAGGCTTCAGTAAAGGTCTCAGCAGACTCCATACCTTTTATCCTCCTGGCATCTATTGTTTGCACTTTGTTTGCACTTGGCTGTTCTATGCTGGCCTACAGCGAGCTAGAGTTTAGGCTCTCGGCCTCTTCTGGCGTTTGCGGAATATGAATGCCGCACTCCTGCTTGAGCCCGTTGAATCGGGTTGAGCGTTCGTCTGTGTCGTCGGCCATCAGCGGCCTGCTAGAATGCGCGTCGCCTACGCTCACGTAGCCCTCTTCCCACAGCGGATGATAGGGCAAATCATTGGCTTTCAAGTAGTCGTACACGTCCTTGGATGTCCAGTGCAAAATGGGCAGCAGCTTATAGCGGTTCTCCTGCACTTCAATTCGGTTCAAGGTTTTACGATGGTCGGTTTGCTTTGCTCTGAGCCCAGTCAGCCATGCCGTTGCGCCCAGTTCTTTTAGCGCCCTTTGCATTGGCTCCACTTTCCGAATGGTATCGTAGCGGTTAAAAGCCTCTACTGTGCCCTGTTCCCACAGGCGACCTTGCAATGCCTCCATTCGCGCTGGGCTAATGGGCGATTGATATACCTTCAAATTCAGGGATAGCCGCTCTGTGAGCTGCTGGGCAAAGCGATAGGTTTCGGGTGGCAAATAGCCAGTATCTATCCAAATCACTGGCACATCGGGCACGACGCTTGTCACCAGTCCTAGCATGACTGCCGACTGAATGCCAAAGCTAGTCGTTAGTACCAGTCCCTTACCAAAGGTTTGATAGCCCCACTTAATCAGCTCATCTGCCTCGGCGAGAGCAAACTTTTGGTTGAGCGTTTTGAGATCTAGCCCTGAGTCTAGCTGGGGTGGTGTTGGGTAAATTTCTGAGAGGCTACTGGCATTACTGGCAGCATTAGCAGCATTAACGGTCTGAAAATTGGGTAAAGCACTGGTCATCGGGAAAAATCCTGCTCCCACTCGTTACAAAGCTCGCCCGAGAAGCGGACTTAACTTATCGCTATAGCTTCCCATGTTCGGCTAAGTAAGTGAAGCGGTAGATTTCACTCACCTATTCTATATCAACGTTTTTGCGGAGGGATTTTAGCTGCGATCGCCTCACCTTCCCCTCCAACCGCCGCCGATTAGATCCCTTCGTTGGCTGCGTCGGCCTCCGTTTCTTCGGCACCACCATCACCGCCTTCACCATTTCCTGCAACCGGCTCAGCGCCTCCTCCCGGTTCCGCTCCTGACTTCGATGCTGCTGCGACTTAATCACAATGACACCCTCTTTCGTCAGCCGCTTATCACTCATCGCCAGTAGCCGCCTTTTGTAATAGTCCGGCAGCGAAGAAGCCCCCACGTCAAAACGCAAATGCACCGCCGTCGCCACCTTATTCACATTTTGACCACCCGCCCCTTGGGAGCGAATCGCGCTCATTTCGATTTCGCTATCAGGAATAGAAACCGTGTTAGAAATTTTTAGCATGACGCCTGCATTTTCTCGAACTGCTGCCAACATAAGTAAAGCGCACGCGGCACATGAAAGCAGCCTTTCCACTTACCGCCCTTCAGCGGCAGCAGTACCTCACCCCGGCGGTTCAAGTAGCCATACCACTCACCATACTCAGCGTCTGAAAAATGCTCCCAGGTGTAGGTATGTACGCGCTGATACCAGATCCAGCAGTCCTCCCGTCCGGTTAGCCGGTAGGCCATCGCCAGCGCTACCAGCGTTTCTAAATGCACCCACCACAGCTTTTGATCCCACTCTAGCTGCTGAGGTGGATGGCCCTTGCTGTCTATGAAGTAATACAGCCCCCCGTATTCTGTATCCCAGGCAAAGTTTAGAATGCTGAGCACCACGTCAGTCGCCTGATTGCTCAGAGCGGTGTTTTGCTGACGTTCGGCGATCGCCATCATGAACCACATCGCCTCAATGCCGTGGCCAGGGTTAATCGAGCGTCCCTCATAGCTATTCACCTGCTGGCCGCTGGGCGATACCTGCTCAAGCATTAGCGTACGGCTGCCGTCTAAAAAGTCACCCATCACCTCATGCTGGGTTTTCTCTAGCACGGCCTCTAGCTGATCGCCTGCTAGCAGCCAGTCCATTTCTAGCGAAAGATTAGCCAAAATCATCGGTACTGCTAAAGACTTCAGGGGCCGAGTTCCCGGATAGGCTTTGCTGTACTTTCCCTTTGGGTTTTCCTGACGGCGCAGCACATTGTGATAGGCCTGCAAGGCAATTTCTTTGGCCTGGTCTTGCTCCTTTCCCTCATCCATCGCCAGTGCATATTGGCTAAACGCCATGGCCGCAAAGCAGTCTGAAAAAATGCTGTAAGGCTGCACCAGTGGCTGACCCGCCCGATTCAGCGAAAAATACCAGTTGCCTTCCACATCTCGTCCGTGCTGCGCGAGAAAATCTGCGCCGCCCTTTGCCACCGCTAGCCAGTGCGATCGCCCCTCATGGCCTTGTAACTGATTGCACAGCATAGAAAACGTCCATACCTGACGGCTTTGCAGCCAAATGAACTTGTCAGTGTCGTACACCTGTCCCTCGCGAGACAAGGACGTAAAGTAGCCGCCGTAATGCGTATCGATAGAGTGCTTTTCCCAAAAAGGAATGACGTTCTCTAGCAAAGTCGTTTTGTACAGCGTAGCTAGCGCAGCAAAGTCGAAAGTCATTGAAAAATTGGTTGAAAGAGCGATTAAAAAAAGGGTTAAGGCGGCGGTATTCTGGGCGGTGTTCTGGCAGAGTCATTACGGTTGGTTGTACAGCATTGCAGCGCCCGTATCAAATATAGGGGCAAACAGACGGCCACACAGACGGCCACACAGACGGCCGCACAGATTTGATTACCGCGCAGTACGTACGGGCCATTTCCCGGAAGATCCTGCTCAGCGATGTATATTAGGTGTAATAAGCGTGTCTTCTTAAATAGCACAATTACTTGTTCTTACCTTTGGGCAGGTCTCGATGCAACTTTCTCAGAATGCTCTACAGAACCCTCAGAAGTCAGGCAATCCTGACGTAGCGGCTGATCAAATATCAGACCTGCCACACAGCGATCCAAAATTTCATGCCTTAAAGCCTCAGGCTCAAAAACGTCAGGCCAAGCTGCTTCACGCTCAGCCGTTCAAGCAAAGCTGGGTTCGAACGACTGTCTTTACAGGCGCAGCCGCAAGCATGGTGCTGCCACTGGTTTATAAAAGCGTAACGACCTCCTATCAAGACAAGCCTGCTGAAACGACCGCTCCGCCGACAGCAGCGGACTCTATTCGCGGCCAGAGTGCATCCTCAGCCATCGGCAATGGCAAAGCGGTTCTCCCTCAAACCTCTGAGCCCAGTCAGGCGAACTTCACTGCTGCTGCACTGCCAACCTCTAAAGAGCCAACCTCTCCAGCCTCTAAAGAAGCTGTACAGTCCACTAATTCTGCTCAACCCTCTTTAATTACCAAGGGTAAAGACGGCAACTGGACGCTGTCTCAACAGACTGGTACTGGTCAGGCATCTGGTTATCAGGCAGATTATCAGACAAAAGAGGCGCAGCGTGCTCAGGTAGCGGTAGCTCAGCTAGCTAAAGAAGCCACTGGTACAGATGGCCGTAGCCAACAAGTCTGCCAGGGCGGTACCTGTGGCGGGCTAGCTTACATCGATTCTCAGATGCCTAAAGCGCGTCAGCAGGTCAAGGAGATACAGGCTCAAATACAGCAGTTTGAAGCCACCCACGCTCAGCAGGACATGGATGCTTACCGGCAGGTGCTGGAAGATCGCATGGCCGAGATTGACGAGCAAAAAAGTCAGCTAACAATTAGTACAGAGCAAACCCGACGGCAGATCGAGGAGATTAAGGCACGGCTTGCGGGTGTAGATCCAGACGAGTTAGGTGTGGCCATCGTAGATCGAGCGCTGTTCCAGGATGCCGTTTATCAAGCGGCATGGACTAAGCTAGTGGGCTCAGAGAGCAGCCTGCTAGAAGAGTTTAGCAGCGCCAATATTGATGCGACAGCCCTCAACGAAATTTATGGCGACTACCAGTTTCAGCAGCAGGCACTCCAGCGCGCCGCCGCTGAGGCTCTCGGTAGCTATTTGAGTACGACAGGTAAGTCGCTTCCCAGCTTTATTCAGCAGAGTCCAGATTCGCTCAGCCTGCTACAAGATCTGACAACGTCGGCTTACGAGTACCAGGTACAGCTTCTAAGACTAGGCACCATCGACCAAATCAAGCAGAAACTGTTGGTTCGTCAGCGTCAGCTTAGCAGTGACATCGGTCAGTATGAGCAGCTTCAGCGCCAGCAGACAATTGCCCAACAACAGGTGAGTCAGTATGAGCAAGCGCGCGCGAAAATTCTGGCTCAGCACGAGGCTGAGCAAAAAGAGGTGATTGCCGATGGAGCGATTGAAAGTAAAGCTCGAAGCGGCGCGGCTTTAGCTCGGGCTCGAGAGCTGGCCCCGCAGATGCCAGAGGGTTCTGCTGCTCAGATCATTATTTTTGCTGTGTTGGCTGCGGGTGCGATCGCTGCCATTAGCGCTCGCCGCACGGCCAAGCAAACCGTACTCCCCAACTGGGTGCTCGAAGGAGCCGATTCGCCCCTCCTGCTGCAAGGCGTCCCTACCCATAAGGCCGCTGTCCTCCCAACGCTAACGCTATCTGAGCTTGCCGGATCTGCGCCGGCTTCGACTCAAATTTTGCCTCACCATGCCGTACTGCCTGACCTTGACCGCTTTTTCGCAGGGACAATGTCCAACGAGCCTACTGAGGGCTTTGAGCAGCGAATGCTGGCTGAGCTGCAAGCGATCACAGGACGATCTGCTGGTGTAGTTAATGAAGTGCCCGCTGCTAGCTACTCGGCAGAAGACAGCTTGACGATTGAGATTATGACCCGCGACCTGGATGATATGTTCCAGAAAGCAGTCCCGGATGGAAGCCCGGAGGGAAGCCTGCTAGACGAAATTAACGAACGTGCAAAAGCCCCTACCAAACTCCCGTTGAAGGAAGTTGATGCCTTTGCAGACCACGCTGTTCGCTGGGTACTCAAAGATCTGGGACTGGCCCAATCGGCTACTCGATAGCTCACCAGCCGATAACCCCCCAAAGCTAGAGTGCTGGCTTTAAGGAATCTGCTATAGTTCTAGCGCTTTGATTCCTTTACAAATCCGCTATGGCTTCGAGATCTGGCCATCCCTTTCAGCGCCATCCCTTTCAACGTTTGTTGAGCTACGGCCATCGGTATCGCTCTCGGGCGTGGCTAGCGGGCCTGTGCTCGGTGCTCAACACCGTATTCGACCTAGCGCCCCCTGCCTTGATCGGGATCGCTATTAACATTGTGGTGGATCAGCAAGATTCGATTCTGGCTCAGTTTGGGGTGACGGACTTGCGATCGCAGTTCATCGTCCTTTCGGCGCTGACCTTTTTGGTCTGGACATTGGAATCTATTTTTCAGTATGCCTATGAATGGCTGTGGCGAAACCTGGCGCAGACTATGGAGCATGACCTGCGCCTAGAAGCCTATCAGCATGTACAGCAGCTAGAACTCGCCTACTTTGAGGAGCGCAGCACGGGCGATTTGATGGCGATGCTGAATGACGATATCAACCAGCTAGAGCGCTTTTTGGACTCGGGTGCAAACCAGGTTTTGCAGATGATCGCGACGGTGATTATCATTGGCACGACATTTTTTGTGCTGGCACCGGGGCTGGCCTGGATGGCAATCGTGCCGATGCCGTTTATTGTGTGGGGTGGCATTGCCTTTCAGAAGCATCTGGCTCCTCTCTACAGGCAGGTGCGCGAACGAGCGGGCGCGATTAATTCACGTTTGGCTAACAACCTCACGGGCATCGCCACGATTAAGAGCTTTACGTCTGAAAATTATGAGCTGGGGCAGCTAGGGCGAGAGAGTGATGCTTATAAGCAGAGCAACAGAAGGGCGATCGCGCTCAGCGCTGCTTTTATCCCTATTCTTCGCACTATTATTCTGATCGGCTTCACTGGCATTCTGTTCTATGGTGGCTTGGCCACCGTCGCAGGTCAAATAGAACCTGGAACTTATACCGTGCTGGTCTTTTTGACCCAGCGTTTGCTGTGGCCGCTCACCCGGCTGGGCGAAACGCTCGACCAGTATCAGCGGGCGATGGCTTCTACTCGGCGCGTGATGAATCTGTTGGATACGCCGATTGCCATTCGCACCGGCAGCGTGGCCCTTCCCATCAGTCAGGTCAGCGGCGATATTGTCTTTGACAACGTTACCTTTGGCTATCAAGACCGCCAGCCCATTCTGACAAATCTCTCTCTTAAGATTCCAGCGGGTAAAACAATCGCGATTGTGGGCGCTACCGGGTCAGGTAAAAGCACGTTGATCAAGCTGCTGCTGCGCTTTTATGAAGTGAACTCGGGCTACATTACGCTCGATAGCTTAGATCTTCAATCGCTGGACTTAAGAGACTTGCGACGCGCGATCGGCTTGGTGAGTCAGGATGTTTTCTTGTTCCATGGCTCAGTCGCTGAAAACATCGCATATGGAAGCTTTAACGCAACGCTATCGGAGATTACAGCGGCTGCAAAAATCGCTGAAGCGCATGATTTTATCGTTGGGCTACCTCAAGGCTACGACACCGTGGTGGGTGAACGCGGCCAAAAGCTTTCTGGTGGGCAGCGGCAGCGGCTAGCGATCGCCCGTGCCCTGCTCAAAAACCCACCTGTTTTAATCCTCGATGAGGCTACTTCAGCAGTGGATAACGAGACGGAAGCGGCCATTCAAAAGTCGTTGGAGAAGATTACGCAAGATCGGACAGTGGTCGCGATCGCCCATCGTCTTTCTACCGTTCGCAATGCCCACCGCATTTACGTGATGGACGAAGGCGAGCTAGTAGAAAGCGGCACGCACGAACAGCTTGTGAGCCAGGAAGGCATTTACTCAAAGCTGTGGAAAGTCCAAACCGGTGAACGGGTTCACTCAATACTCTAAACGTACACAACAACAGACGCGCACAAAAACATGACTAACATTATTCAAAGAAACAAGTCCACGCTGAGAGTCATTCTGTCTATTTGCATGATAGTGGCAGGCATTTTACACTTTGCCTCACCAATGCCCTTTATCAAAATTGTGCCAGGTTTTTTGCCTTTTCCGGCAGCGCTAGTGTACATTAGCGGCGCGATTGAAATTGCCCTGGGGATAGGGCTGCTTTTGCCGGGTGTGCGATCGCTCAGCGCCTGGGAACTCGTCGCCCTATTCATCGCCGTCTACCCCGCCAACCTTAATATGGCCTTCAACCACATCACCATTGCAGGCATCCCAGATGCCTGGTGGGTTCACGCCATTCGTCTGCCCTTCCAATTTGTACTCATTGCTTGGGCCTACTGGTACACAGACACCAAAGATGCCTTGCAGAACTCTCCAGAGATTTAGCTAGAGATCTAACCAGCAGGCCAAAACGTTGCTAAATTTAGCTAAGTTTATATATAGTGTTTGTTCTCCTTCGAGGAATTTATCATGACTGAAAAATCAGATAAGAAGACTTACGAGGCAACCGCTGAAGCCAAAATGCAAAAGCTAGGCGCTGAGATTGATGCGCTACAGGCGAAAGCAAACCTGGCAAAGGCGGATGCCCAGGTGAAATACCAGGAGCAGCTCGATACGCTCAGAGCAAAGCGGTCAGAAGCCAAAATTAGGCTCGACTCGCTTAAAGGCTCGGCAGGAAATGCCTGGGAAGAAATGCAGGCAGGTGTAGAGTCTGCCTGGAAAGAGCTACAGAGTGCGTTCGATAGAGCCAAATCTGAGCTAGATAAATAACACAAAGCCCTTTTGTACGCCCTTCTGTGCGCCAAAGGCTCATACCAAAAGAGATTTGTTGATACTGTTGAGTGCTAACACAGGGGGTTATACTGCTGACGGTGAATAGTTGAACTAATCTAGGCTGCTGGACAGTGCGAAGTTTTTCTTCTAACTACGTTCCTCAAAAGTAACGAACATTCCGATACCGTAAAGGCCCGGAATGTTCGAGACTGGTTGAATCACTACAGACAACCAGCTCAATTATGGAACTATCCGACAGGGAAAACGCATCTAAATCTTAGAACTCTTGTCTAGCAATGATTTCAGCATTTCATCACAAACTGAATGAGATCGCTGAAACCCTCACCCAATCTGCCTTTCACAAATTAGATGCGTTTACCCTGCGTTGCCGCCAGTCTACCCCCCGACATTCGCCAAGATATTGACATTCAAGTATTTTTGTGCTCACAGCCCATCAGCCATTTGGCTGCGACCCATCAGGTCAGCCGAAAATTCGTCTATCAGCAAGGCGATAAAGCGTAGCGATCATATCATGGCCCAATTTACTAAGCACTGTAGCCACGTTTCACCCGCCGTTTCCCAACCCGCACTCAATATCTCCGGCCCTTGCTCATAGCGATCACACAAATGCTCTAGCGATTGCCCCTGCTTAGCACTCACCCGTCCCCACCGACGCAGCACCACCCACTGGCCAGTCAAATTCTGCCGCACCTCGCAAGAATAATGCCGTGTCACCCTTTGTGTCAATCCTGGCGCTTCCATTTCTCTAGTTGATACTCCATGCTCAATCCTCACTTGCACTTGCTGACCCACCCTTCCTGCGTCTGGTAAAAGCTACCTCGCTGCTCCAACGGAAAGCCACTCAGCAGCGCCGCGATCCACACCTCAATTAGCGGCATCTTTAGCTGCTGCTGAATATCTACCAATCGTTGCGGAGATCTCGTTTGAGTTGAAGCTAGCGCCTGAACCCAGTCCGATACATTCTCAGCGTGAGAGACCGCCAGTGCCTGTTTCTTTAAGTCCGTATCTTCTAGGGCATCAATCATATCCAGGATAGACGTCTTCTCCACATCGCCTACGACAGAGTCTTCGTCTGCTTTGTCCTCATCTGGGCGATCGCCGCTCGTATGACAGGAGCGGTTTACCAGGTCAGAAAAATCTAGCTCCTGGGTCTGGCGAGTCAGTCCTTGCAGCCAGTCCCCATCCATCACCGGCCCCTCTGCGTTGTGCGCATCCTGCCAGTCCTCCCATAGAATGTCGGACTTTGCCTCACACAGTCCTACCAACCGCATCAAGATATCGCCCGCGACTCTAAGATGCTCGCGCGGCGGTAGCCCTGCTAGTTCATCCTCAAACTCAGACCAAATGCCTATCATATCAGCCTTTTCTGGCACTTCAGAAGCTTCGTCTAAGGCGAACTCCAAATCCAGTTCCAACTGGCGCACGTCAATCATCGGCGACCTCAACTCGCTCTGAGCAACCCTCGCCCTCTGACGCCAAACGGTCACCCCACGGACGATCCTTAATCGGGCACTCAATGGGCTCTAGTCGAATTTCATCCGCGAAGAATGTAATGCCAAACCTTGCCCTCAGATAGCCCAGGATGTTTTTTTGAACGTATTGCTCTAGCTGCCGCTTGCGATAGCCTGCGCAGTGAATGGCTTTCACTTCCAGCACCTTGGAACCATTTTGAAATATAGTAGCCGCGATCGCATGAATCGGCACATCCTTCCGCCTCTCCCGCCAGATATATAGATTGGCATAAGGCACTGACACCTCATCGGACACCGGCAGCGCCACTATTTCCACCTGCCCCTCATCAGACACCGTGCCAGTTACCTGCTGCTGATACGCTAGCCGTCGCTTTTCATTCAGCTCACGGCGGTGGCGATAATGGGAGCGCCTACGCGGACAGCGCTTTTCATTCCAACAGCCGTCGCCGTCTCTTCCATGCAGTAGCTGCGCCTGGTTAGCACTGAGCTGAGCCTGACTGACTGACAAAAGTTTGTTCATT
>PPFU01002344.1_pt1 | contig 13160 bp, 10 predicted proteins | sample 1535991 | NCBI WGS metagenome assembly PPFU01 (sample SAMN04901290, study PRJNA319586) | Hypolithon metagenome, whole genome shotgun sequencing project. | isolation source: Antarctic Hypolithon | place: Antarctica: Miers Valley | collected 2014
ATCAGGGGGGGGAGCCGCAACCAGCGCAAGGTCGGGTCGGCAGCGGGCGGGATGTCGGCCCCGAGCGGATCGAGCAGGGGCCCGAGCGCCTCGTCGAGATCGAGATCGCCGACGACGGCCATCCTGGGCAGCAGCATGCCCGTCGCCGCATCCCCCTCGCCCAGGTGCCGAACGAACGCCTCGCTCACCGTGCGCGCCGCGCGGCGGCTCGGCAGCAGCAGGGTCAGCCTGGCGAGCCCCAGCGCCGGATCGCGGTAGCGCGGCACCAGCCCCGCCACCAGCGCATCGGCGAAGCCGCGATGCGCGGCGATCGAATAGACTTCTGGCCGCCCCGCCGCCACCGCCTCAGCCAGCCTCAGCCATGGACCAGCGCCTCCTCCGTCGGCCGGATCGCCTGCGGCGTGCCGATGTCGTACCACTGGCCGGTGAAGGCGAAGCCGAACAGCCGCCCTTCCCCTATGGCCCGGTCCCACAAGAGGTTGGTCGAGAACGGTCCCTCGGGCGCATCGCGCAGCAGCCGCTTCGCCACCAGCTGTATCCCGGTGAAGATGAACGGTGCAACCCGCCCCGAGCGGCGCCGCCTCAACAGCCCGCGCGCATCCATATGAAAGTCGCCCTGACCTGAGAAATTGTGCGCGGCCTTGTGCGGCACCAGCAGCAGCAGCGCGTCCATCCGCCCGGCGTCCCAGACCCGCGAAAGCTCGGCGGGCGCGCTGCGCGGACCGTCCAGCCAGATCGTGTCGGAATTGGACGAGAAGAACGGATCGGGCAGCAGGTCTTGCGCCTTGACCAGTCCACCGCCCGTCTCCAGCAACTGCTCGCGCTCGTCGGAAATGGTGATCGCCGGGGTGGTGCGGTCGAGAAGATGCGCTTCGAGCGCGTCGGCAAGGTAATGGACGTTGACCACCGCGTGGCTTATCCCGGCGGCGGCGAGCCGGTCTAGCGCATGGTCGATCAGCGACTTGCCCGCCACGCGCACGAGCGGCTTGGGCTGGCTCGCGGTCAACGGCCGCATCCGTTTGCCCAGCCCTGCGGCAAGTATCATCGCGGTGTCCGAGGCGAGCTCGCTCATCGCAGCTCGCCGCCGGAAGTGTCGCGGATCTCGCGCGGGATATTGGCGTCGAACCAGCGCGCCACCAGAGCCAGCGCCGGGTGGGCGAGATCGCGCTCCATTGCCTCCCATACCCGCGGGATCATCGCCAGGTAGCGCGGCTTGTCGTCGCGCCGCCACAGCCGGCTGAAGATACCGACGATCTTGGCATTCCGCTGCGCGCCGAGCACCGCGTAATCGGCCTTGAACCCTGCTTCTTCCCGCTCCGCCGCCGCGAGGTAGCGCGCCATCATTCGCGCCTCGAGTTCCGGCGCAACGTCGCGCCGCGCATCCTGCAGCAACGAGACGAGATCATAGGCCCGATGCCCCACCAGCGCATCCTGGAAATCGATCAGCCCCTGCTCCCCGCCGCCCTCGCCTTCCGGCCCCAGCAGCATGATGTTCTCGGCATGATAATCCCGCAACACCGTCACCCCCGGCCGCTGGCGCGCGATGACCGGCTCCAGTACTTCCCGCCAGGCGTTCTCGAAGCCGGCCCGGTCGATCTCCACCCCCGCCATCGGGCAGTACCACTCGGCAAACAGCGAAACTTCGCGCAGATAGGTCGCCAGGTCATAAGGCGCGAAGGGCCCCGCAGGACGCCGGTGCAGCGCGACCAGCGCATCCACCGCCCGCCGGTAAACCGCATCTTCCGCCTCGGGATGCGCATCGAGCCAGTCGCGCATCCGGTCGGCGCCGAAGTCCTCGATCAGCACCAGGCCCTGCTCGGCCCGCTCGGCATAGATCTCAGGCGCCCTCAGCCCATGTTCGGCGAGCCACTTGCCAACCTTGAGGAACGGCCGCGGGTCTTCATGGGGCGGCGGCGCATCCATCAGCATCGCGCTGCGCCCCGCGTCGTCCGCGCCACTCTCGCGCACCCGGAAATAGCGCCGGAAGCTCGCGTCGCCGGGCAGCGGCTCGACAGCCGCCCCGCCCCATCCCGCCTCGGCAAGGAAATCGTCGAGCCCCTCGGGCAATGCCTCCGTCATGGCATCCGCCCATGCCAAGCCGCACCCGGTTCGACAATCGCCCGCCGGCCGTTCCCCGCAATTTCTAACCGGATCGAGAGGCATTGCGGCTCGGTCCCGAAGCCCCCGCCGCGCTCGGGCCATTCTGCGATCAGCGCCGCCCCGTCGCGATAATCGGCCAGCCCGAGCTCGCGAACTTCGGCGGGATCGTCGAGCCGGTAGAAATCGGCATGGACCAGCGGCAGGCGGGTGGCGGGCGGATCATAGGTCTCGATCAAGGTGAAGGTGGGCGATGGCACCTCGCCCCGATAGCCGCAGCCCGCGATGATCGCGCGAGCGAGCGTCGTCTTGCCCGCCCCCAGCTGGCCCTCGAGCGCGATCACGTCACCCGCTTCAAGGCGCGAGCCGATCCGCGTGCCGAACGCTGCCATCGCAGCCAGATCGGGCAGGTCGGTCGTCACCGCGCATCAACCCAGCGTCACGACCAGCACGCCGCGGCCATCGGCATTGCGGTGAGCGGATAGGCGGCCGCCTTGCGCCTCGAACAAGGCGCGGATCGGCTCGAGCCGGCTATCCGCCAGGCCCTCTCCCGTTCCGCTGACAATACCGACCCGCACCCGGTCGTGATCGCGCCCGAGGTCGACATCGATCGTCCCCGCTCGCGGCGCGTGCGCGAATATCTCGTCGAACAGGCGCCCGAAGGCATTCTCGAGCGCCACCCGCTCGGCCCGGCTCGCAACCAACCGCCGGCTGCCGCTCAGGTTCACGGTAAGCGCCTTCGCCTCCACCGCCGCCTCCCGTGCCCGCAACGTGGCGGTGAGCAGCGAGAGCAGCGCGGGCGCGGGCGCGGCCGGTCGGGGCGCGGGCCGATCGGCATCGGTAAAGCCCTGTTCCTCGCTTCGAGTAGCGCGACGCACGATTCCCTCCGGCTGGCGCTCCTCCAGACCCGACATGGCATGGTCATCAAGATGGGCGGCCATGGAAGCCTGGAGCGCCTCGGCCTCGTTGCCCCCGGGATCGAACACCGGGTTCTCCTCGCCCCCTTCCAGCCACCAGACCAGCGCCGCCCCCTCAGGCGCCACCTGCCGATCCGCCCGCAGGCCGCACAAGACGAGGCCGCGTTCGGAACCCGGCTGCGTCACCGTCAGGCGGAACGGCGCGGCGGTCTTGAGCGTCCGGCGGATCTCGGCCCGCAACGCCTCGACCTGATCGGCAGGCAATCCGCGCCCATCCCCGCCACTGGCCAGATCATCGAGATAGGGCGGCAGCGCCTCGAAGCCGAGCCAGGCCGCCAGCCGATCGGGTCCCTCGAGCGCACCGTCGCCTCGAACCAGCAGCGGCAGGGCGGGCGAGTGGTCGAGCATCCGCGCGAGCCGCCGCGCCGCACCGCGTGCCTTGCTCGCCCGCTCGTCCGCCGCCCTCGCGCGCAGGATCGCCATCGCCGCGGCGAAGGTCCACGCGGCCAACATCAGGCCGAGTACGATCGTCGCGAGGGGCGTCAGCTCCATGCGGGCGACGGCTATGCTGCCGCGCTGGGCGATGCAATGGGGCGCAAACCGAAGTTACTCCCCGGGGGGAAAGAGGGGGCCGGGGATGAAGTCACGCCCCTGGATTTCTCCCGGCATGAAGCCCCACCCCGGCCTCCTGTCGCACCTAGTAGCGGTAGTGCTCCGGCTTGAACGGCCCCGCCAGCGGCACGCCGATATATTCGGCCTGCTTCTGCGAGAGCTGCGTCAGCTTGGCGCCGAGCTTGTCGAGATGCAGCGCCGCCACCTTCTCGTCGAGATGCTTTGGCAGGACATAGACGTCGTTGTCGTACTCGTCCACCTTGGTGAACAGCTCGATCTGCGCGAGCACCTGGTTGGTGAACGAGCAGCTCATCACGAAGCTCGGGTGCCCCGTCCCACAGGCAAGGTTCACCAGCCGTCCCTTGGCGAGCACGATGATCTTCTTGCCGTCGGGGAAGGTGACGACGTCGGTGCCCGGCTTCAGCTCCTTCCAGTCGTAATTGCCCAGCTGGGTGATCTGGATCTCGCTGTCGAAATGGCCGATATTGCACACGATCGCCATGTGCTTCATCGCCTTCATGTGCTCGGCGGTGATAACGTCCTCGTTGCCCGTCGCGGTGACGAAGATGTCGGCGCGCTTCACCGCGTCCTCCATCGTCACCACCTCGTAACCTTCCATCGAGGCCTGCAGCGCGCAGATCGGGTCGATCTCGGTGACCAGCACGCGCGCGCCGCCCTGGCGCAGCGAATCGGCTGAGCCCTTGCCCACGTCGCCGAAGCCCGCGACCACCGCGACCTTGCCCGACAGCATCACGTCGGTCGCCCGGCGGATCGCATCGACCAGCGATTCGCGGCAGCCGTAGAGGTTGTCGAACTTGGACTTGGTGACGCTGTCGTTCACGTTGATCGCCGGGAACGGCAGCTTGCCCGTCTTGGCCAGTGAATAGAGGCGGTGCACGCCGGTCGTGGTCTCTTCGGAGACGCCCATGATGTTGGCGACCGAAGCGGTGAGGTAGCCCGGCTTCTCCTTGAGGAACGCCTTCAGCGTCCGCTGCATTTCGACCTCCTCGGCATTGGCCGGCTCGGGAAGCGTCTCACCCGCCTCGACCCGCGCGCCCCACAGGGCGAACATCGTCGCATCGCCGCCATCATCGAGGATGAGGTTGCAGGTCCGCTCGGCATTATCGCCGGTCGACCAGTCGAAAATGCGGCCAACATAGTCCCAGTATTCGGCCAGGCTCTCGCCCTTGACCGCGAATACCGGGATGCCGGTCTCGGCGATCGCCGCCGCCGCATGGTCCTGCGTTGAGAAGATGTTGCACGTCGCCCAGCGCAGTTCGGCGCCGAGCGCTGCGAGCGTCTCGATCAGCACCGCGGTCTGGATCGTCATGTGCAGCGAGCCGGTGATCCGCGCGCCCTTCAGCGGCTTGGCATCGCCATATTCCTCGCGCAGCGCCATCAGGCCCGGCATCTCGGTCTCGGCGATGGCGATCTCGTCGCGGCCGTAGCCGGCAAGGCCGATATCCTTGACGATGTAATCCTTGTCCAATGCGGCAGTGGCCACTTCTTTAGCTCCTTAGATGGGGTCAGAGAGAGGCCGCCGGGGCTCCACGCGGCACAGTCGTTCGTCCGCGCCATAGTGCCTTGGGGATGGCGCGTAAAGCCCGCGCTCAGCCTCGCCACGCCGCGCTTGCGCCGCGTCCCCGCCGCCTTATCTACGCCACCGGACCACCAGGAGACACATCCCATGACGATTGCCAAGGGCGACACCATTCCCGACGTCGAGCTGGTCAAGGCGACCGACGACGGGCCCCAGAAGATAAGCGCGCGCGCGTTCTTCGCCGGCCGGAAGGTCGCACTGTTCGCGGTGCCCGGCGCCTACACGCCGACCTGTTCGGCCAAGCACCTCCCCGGTTTCGTCGGCAAGGCCGAGGAATTGAAGGCCAGCGGTATCGACGAGATCGCCTGCACCTCGGTCAATGATGCGTTCGTGATGGCGAGCTGGAACAAGGCCGCAGGTTCTGAAAACATCACCATGCTGGCCGACGGCAATGGCGATTTCGCCGAAGCGCTCGGCCTTTCGGCTGATTTCAGCGGCTACAACATGGGCAAGCGCAGTCAGCGCTATTCGATGATCGTCGATGACGGAGTTGTGAGCACCATCAATGTCGAGGAGCCGGGCGACTACAAGGTCTCCAGCGCCGAGCACCTGCTCAGCGCGCTCCGGGTCTGACCGAGCCGCACATCCAAGCGCTCAGCGTCCTGCGAATTTATCGCGAATGCTGTCATAGGGGATCGGCGTATCGGTATCGGACCCGTCGACGAGCCATACCCGTCTGTCCGGATAGTAATCGAGCAATTTGCGGTTAGCCGGACCAAGGTCGTGCGCCCAGATTATGGGCGCCCGATCGATATCGGGTTCGTTCGATACGATGTTGACGCCGGAAAAGTCTCTGTCGGGATCGAAGCGATAGAGCACCAAGTCCTTGCCGGGCGAGGTTAGCAGCTGCTGTTCGATTCGCGAACGCGGTGTCTCTGTCAGCACGGCGCAGCATGGTCGCGTGAAATAGGGCTCCTCGCCCTTGGCACCGGCCAGCAATCCGACCAGCGGGATCGCCAGCGAAACTACTGCAATGACGGGCAACAGGGATGCTAGAACGGCTCCGCTGGGCCGCCCTGAGAGGCGCCATTTGTGCAATTGCCCGAACCCGAGCATGACGAAGATCCATAGCAGGCCGAGACCGGGCGCTATATAATTTGCAGATGTCCAGGTGGAGAGCGAGAAGGCGAACATAAGGGTTGCCGTACTCGCCAAAGTTATAGGATATCTAAAAGCGCAGAAGAAGCCTAATATCAAGGGAATGATAAGTACCGGTCCAAAAAAGAAGTTAAGAATACTCTTTATCTTCAGCCACATGAGTCTAATGGCGCCCGAATCTGCCTCGGTTGGTTCATGTAGAAAAAAGGTATTGATCTGAGCGGCGGGTCGCGCTTCCGGGTAATTTTCGAGCTCGCCAAACCAGAAGGGCGAGACGTGCGCATAGGATTGCCTGTTGTGCGTATAGGCATCCAGCAGCGGATCGCCGGTTGCTGCCGCGTTGTAGCTCAGCATCAGCCCGGCCCCGGCCCCGGTCAGGAGAGCAATTGGCAGGGCTATGCGCAATATCGGCTGAAATTCTCGTTGCCGAGCAAAGCCGAGAAGTTTCCAGGCTATCGCCGCAAGGAACGGGAGGGCGAAGAAGAACCCTTCAAATGGTCGCCCGGTCATCAGGATCAAGAGACCAAGGCCGAACAGGATCGCGTCTGACCAGCGCGCCTTTTTCAGCAGCCGGGGGAAGGCACCAAGGACCAGAACGCCGCCCAAGGCAATGTAACCGGCACCGTAATGCGTATTGATCATGGTGCTGAGAACGCCGAAACGGATGACCAGGAGTAGCGCGCCAAGCAGTGCGAGCGTCTCCGAAACGTAAGCGCGCAGCATCCAAGCCGTTGCCACGGCCAGCAGCACCATGGACAGCCAGATGCCGAGCCAGGGCAGGTCGGCGACGAGGAGGCCGAGCAGCAGGGGCACGCCGCGGCCCGGAAAATACATCGAGGCGACGCTTGGCGTCTGATTTACGTAGATCGATTCGAAAAATGGAAACAGGGGATGCGTCGGGTTGGCAAGGCGGCCGAGCGCGAAGGTTTGTGCCTGGAACAACTGGCTGAACTCATCGACCCCGAACATCGGCGGGGGGCCCAATATCGGTAACAACATGGCCCTCAGGCCGATCGCAAACGCCAGCACGATCAGCGTCTGCAGCCAATATCGCCCACGCAGTCCGTCGAGCGCGCCATCCAGCCTGGCGAACGGTGCCGGCCTCTCTTTCGGCCAGGCGAGCGAGACCAGCAGCGCAACCACCACCAGCACCGCCTCGACTCGGTATAACACCCAGTCGTCGAGCAAAAGCTCCGCGATCGGCAAGCTTGTATCCCCCTCACTCGCGAGCGCATCCGTCGCACGCCCGGTATCGAGCACTGCTACCTCACTCATCCATAACAAATTGATAACAAAAACATGTTGGCGTACCGTTACGGGGCGAGCGTTTATGCGCTCAGCGACCCGCCGAAGCCGACGCAGGATAGGGAGCGATCGGGACGGCGCGGTTGACTTGCCGTTCGTCGATCAACCACACGCGCCTGTCGGGATAGCGATCAATCAATCGCTGGGTCGCTGGCCCCAGGTGATGGGCCCAGATGATCGGCTGGTCGTCGATCTCGGGCCCGTTGGCGACAATGGTCGTATAGTCACCCACCCGCGTGGAATAGGAGCGGTAAAGCACGAGGTCGCGACCGGGGGTCGCCAGAAGGTCCGCCGCGATCCTCGAGCGCGCCGATTCGGTCAGCACGCCACAGCACGAGCGCACGAAAGCCTGGTTCATCGCATCCCGATCACGCGCATCGTCGAAGAACAAGGCTACGGACGGGAGGATAAGGCCAACCGCGACCACGGCCGGCAGCAGGTGTGACAGGACCATCCCCGCAGGACGGCCGCGAAACTGCCATCGACGCACGGCGCTAAGACCCAGCAGGCTGAACAGCAAGAACAGCCCAAAACCCGCCGCGATATACTGCGACCAGTACCAGCTGATCAGGAAGAAGCTTCCCATTACGCTGGCCAAGCTTGCCCATAATACCATGTGTCGCCGGGCGGCAAAGAGGCCGATCAAGAAGGGCAAGAAGAGGACCGGTCCGACGTAGAAGTTCAGCGCACGGTTGACTTTTAGGTAAGCCAGGTTTGCGTAATCTTTGAGGTACTCGGTTGTTTCCTCCCGATAGGCCAGCTCTAACGAGGCTGGCACGGGATGGGTAGGTTCGTTGGCCGCCCCGAAGATGAACGCCGAGGTATAGGCATAGGTCTCGCGGTTGTGGGTGTAAGGATCGCGAAGCGGGTCCCCGGTGGTCGCGCTGTTATATGCGAGCAGCAGGATCGCCCCGCTCCCTGTGAGAAGGAGCACTGGCGCAACGATGCGGGAAAAGGGGCGCCATGCGCGCTGCCAAAGCATGACGAGCAGTTTCCAACCGATGACGAGGAGGAAGGGCAGGGAGAACATCAGCCCGTCGAACGGTCGCGAAATCATCATCAGCGCAAGGCCGGCACCAAGAGCAAAGCCGTCGCGCCAGCGCGGCTCGCGCATCAGCCGGGGAAAGGCGCCGAGCGCGAGGACGCCGCCAAGCGCGGTCAGTGTCGGACCGTAATAGGAATTGATCCACCCGCTCAGCACCCCGTAACTGAGCACGATCATCACGGCGCCGGCGAAGGCCAAACCCGGCGAGACCCAGCCCCGCAGCATCCACAAACTCGCGACGCACAACAGGACCATCGTGAGCCAAACGCCGAGCCAGGGATGCGCACCCAGCGCGATGGGCAAGGCCAGGAGCAGTCCGCGCCCCGGAAAGTACATCGACCCATAGGCAGGTTGATGCGCGACATACATGCTTTCGAAGAATGGGTAGAAAGGATGCGTCGGATTGGCGAAGCGCCCCAGGGCAAAGGTCTCCGCCTGCAGCAGGATGCTGAACTCGTCGGTGACCGTCGGGACCGGAGGCCCCAGGACCGGAAGCAGCGCCGCGCGAAGGCCGATGGCAAGCAGGGCGACGATTGCCGCTTGCAGCCAAATGCGCGAGCGAAGCCGCTCGAACTGCCGTTCGATCCCACCCAGCGGCGCCGGGCGGCCGGCCGGCCAGAGCATGGCGCAGGCAAGCGCGAGAAGCACCAGCACCGTCTGGACGCGGGCAATGATCCGATGATCCAGAAACAGGTCCGGCCAGTCCACGATATTTCCCCAGTTGCCCGCGCTATGAGCCGCCGCTTGCCGGTTCGGCGAAGCGTCCCATAGTGAAAGGGCAATCATGGGTGAAGACCGGAAAGCGCTACTGTCTATGGCTGAAACAATCTTCGTCTGCGGTGTAGATGCCCTCGATTGCCCGAGCCATAACGTCTCCCGCTTCTCGGCCTTCCAAAGAAGATCGACGCCGGAACGTCGGCAGTCACCTCAGGGGTAGAGGGCGATTTCAGCGCCCGACTACGATCAGTCTCCCCAGCGCACCTCGGCGCCGAGCTTGTCGAAGTTGTCGGTGAAATTGGGATGGGCCCGGCGGATGGGGTCGGCATCGAGGATGCGCGATTCGCCTTCGATCGAGCTGGCCACCATGAGGAGCGCGATCGCCACGCGGATGATGTAGGGGCTGGTCACCGTCCCCGGCACGAGCCTGTCGCCGCCGAAGGTGATCAGCCGATGCGGGTCGCACAGCAGCGTATGCGCGCCGAACAGCGAAAGCTCGGTGTGCCAGGTCAGCCCGCCCTCGTAGACCTTGTTCCAGAACATCACCTGCCCCTCGGCCTTGACGCCAAGGGCAATGAAGATCGGCAGCAGGTCGGCGGGGATATAGGGCCACGGCGCTGCCTCGACCTTGGTCGTCAGGTGCTGGGTGAAGTTCTCCTGCACCTTCAGCCGCGGCGGCGCCTTGAGCCGCGAGAAGCCGCCCGAATGCTCGACTTCCGCGCCGAATTTCTCGAACGTGCGGTCGATCAGCATGAAATGATCGGGCCGCCCGTTCTTCACCGCGACATCGCCCCCGGTCACGGCGGCGAGAGCGAGGAAGGTGGCGATCTCGTGGTAGTCCTCGGCGAAGGTGTAGTCCGCGCCGCCCAGGCTGCCGTTCGCCCCTGACCCCATGCCCTCTACGGCCACCGTCGAGGTGCCCTTGCCATGGATCACCGCGCCCATCTGCTCGAGGAAGCTGCACAGCTCCTGCACATGCGGCTCGCAGGCGGCGTTGACGATCTCCGAGCGGCCCCTGGCGGTCAGCGCGCTGATGATGAAGTTCTCGGTCGTCGTCACCGAGGCATATTCGAGCCACATGCGCGCCGCATCGGCCTTGCCCTTGTTGCGGAACAGAAGCTCGCGCCCCTCGGTCACCGCCTCGGCACCGAAGGCGCGAAACACGGTCACGTGCGGATCGATCTCGCGCGCGCCCAGGGTGCAACCCTTGACCTCGTGCTCGAGCCGCGCCTCGCCCAGCCGTGCGAGAAGGCCGGGAATCATCATGATCGAGGCACGCATCGCCTGCGGCAGCCTTGCCCGCGCACCGGGACGGATGTGCGAATGGTCGATGTCGAGCCGCTTGTCGTCCTTGTCCCACGTCACCGTCGAGCCAAGCTCGCCGAAGAAGTGGACGATCCGGTTGACGTCGGTGATATCGGGCACGTTGCGCAAGGTGATCGGCGCATCAGTCAGGAGCGTCGCGCACAGCACCGGCAGCACGGCGTTCTTGTTGGCCGAGGGTTCGATCCGCCCCTTAAGCGGGCGCCCACCCTTGACGTAAAGCGCGCTCATCAAATTTTTCTCCAGCATGTCGAATGCAGCTCTTTTTTCGTCGATGCAGCGTAGAATGGATAGATTTGCCCGGGCCAAATGCCAAATGGCTTCGGCCCGGTTTCCTGCGGGGTGACGCCACTTCGCGTCAATACCCCATCAATTCAAGCACTTCCTGTCGGCTCTTCTGATCGTCTCGAAAGCAACCCATCACCCTGCTGGTGATCATCTTCACGCCCGGCGTGCGCACTCCGCGCGCCGTCATGCAGGCGTGTTCGGCCTCGATCACCACCGCCACGCCCTTGGGGCTCAGCGCATCCCAGACGCATTGCGCCACCTCCGCGGTCAGCCGCTCCTGGATCTGCAACCGCCGCGCATAGGCATGGAGCACCCGGGCGAGCTTGGAGATGCCCACGACCTGATCGCGCGGCAGATAGGCGATCGCCGCCTTGCCGATGATCGGCGCCATGTGGTGTTCGCAATGGCTCTGGAACGGAATGTCCCTCAAGAGCACGATCTCGTCATAGCCGCCCACCTCCTCGAACCGGCGCGAGAGGTAGAAGCCCGGATCCTCGTCATAGCCGAGGCAATATTCCTTCCACGCCCGCGCCACCCGCTGCGGCGTGTCGAGCAGCCCTTCGCGATCGGGATCATCGCCCGCCCAGCGGATCAGCGTGCGCACCGCCTCGACAACCTTGTCGGGCACCGGCGGCTTTCCCTGCGCCACATCCTCATCCGGACCGACCAGACTGCTCATATGGAGCCTTTCATCGCGGGCTACTCATCTGCCATGCTTCCTCAGCAAACTCTTGCGCTCGATCCGCCGCATCGCGCGCGCGAGGCGGCTGCCACGGCGGAACAGGCCGCGATCGGGCGCGAGGATCTCGAACAATTCGGGGGGCTCCTCGGGATCGAGCATTTCGCGGTCGGCGAGCTCTTTTTCAAGGTCGGTCAACTCCTCGGGCCGGTAACGCCGCAAGGTCCGCACCCGCTTGTCGCCCAGCGCCTCGATCATCCCCGTCATCGAACCATGCTCCTCGAGGAGCGGGCCGACCTCCCGTTCCTCGATCCCGCAATGCTCCGCCAGCAGCGAGTGGCGCAACGCCCTGATCCGCTCGGCACAACTCTCGTTGCCCGGCCGCGCGCTATCGATGAACACGTCGCATTCGCTGTCGAGCCCCATCGAGCGGTTGTTGAAATTGGCCGAGCCGATCCTCAGGATCCGGTCGTCGAAGATCGTCACCTTGGCATGGACGTAGATCGGCGTCTCGCCGGTATAAGGCACGTAGAGGCGGAACCGGTCCTTATCGTCGCACGCCTCGACTGCCTGGACCAGCCGCGCACGCGCCGGATCCATCGCCCGGCTCTCGATCCACCCGTCAGCCGTGTGCGGGCCGACGATGACCACCTCGATCGGATCGGGTTCGGCAAGGCGTGCGGCGATCGCCTCGGCAATGGTGCGCGAGGCGAAATACTGGTTCTCGGCATAGATGAAATGCTTGGCCTGGGCGATCTGCTGGAGGAACAGGTGTTCGATCTCGTCGACTTTGCGGGTGCCCCCATACTCGGCGCGGGTGCGCGCGATGCCGATCTCGACATCGGTGAAGTCCGCCTCGAGCGAGGGCGGCCAGGCGCTCCGATCGCTCTGGGTCGGCTCGCTCAGCGGCTTGCCCCCGGCCTGGATCCAGCGCGTGCGGCCCAGTTGCTCGAGCGCGCGGCCGGCATCGCCCTCCATCATCATCGTCGCGTCGTGCCAGGGACCGTGCAGCGCGCCCCCTGGTTGCGTCCGCCGATGGTCGACCTCGAGATGGGCACGCGTGTCCCAGCGCCTGGTGGTCATGTCGATCCCGCCGCACACCGCGAAATCATCGTCGATCACCACGATCTTCTGGTGATGGCTGCACCCCACCGGATGCGCGGTATCGAACTTGAAGTCGATCCGCCGGTGCGGCGTCCAGCGCGCCACGTCGAGCATCATCGTGCCGCGCCGCGCGAATTGCAGGAAGCTGTAGCTCCACTTGAGGATGCGGATCTCGACATTCTTGTTGTGGCGCGTCAGCCAGGGGATGAAGCTGCCGAGCCGGGAGGGAAAGGTCCGCCGGTACGGCCGCTGCCACCAGCGCCGTCCCCTGTCGAGGTGGATCCGGGTGTCGAAATCCCAGCCGATCATCAGGATTCGCTCGCGCGCGCGCAGCATCGCCTGCTGCATCAGGTCGAAATAGTCTTGCGCGTCGAT